>Ga0307514_10000040_pt1 | contig 346874 bp, 367 predicted proteins | sample 16_EM_MG_FD_203088 | JGI IMG/M metagenome (GOLD analysis project Ga0307514, IMG submission 203088) | Populus trichocarpa ectomycorrhiza microbial communities from riparian zone in the Pacific Northwest, United States - 16_EM | ecosystem: Host-associated > Plants > Roots > Unclassified... | reverse complement strand
CTTTTAAATTTAAAAAACCCCCCCCCCCCCCCCCCCCCAATCAACCTGACCACCCTAAGGGTCGGCGCACTTCTTCACCTCCTTCCTATAGCAAAAAGTTAGTTTCGTCGTATCCAGAACGATTGACTGCAATTGTATACGTACAACAGAGCAATACACTCTCCGACTTTGCCCATCTGGTATGCTCCTATATAGAGCACATAGGTGCCTTGAATCAGCAAAACGAAGACTTTCCTTTGCTCGATACTTGGCTTAAGGAATTCAGCATTGCAAGCGAACTGGGGGGCTCCAATCATCACAACAAAAAGAAGTCCCCCAAAAAATGTCGCAATACCTGCATCGTCAGATTTCTGCACATACCCCTAGTCTAGAGTTCAATGCCTACTATGGAAATTCTGGCAGTAAACGCCGGCCCCGATAGCTTCAATTGACCAAAGGAGGGCCGCACTGTTTAAACAGTGTTCCTAAGCGGCCAGGCCCGGCCGGCCGCCAGATAGCCTGCAGGCCGCCAAGTCTTATGCAGGACTCGAAGGTATATGCAGGCTTCTGCAGGCTTCAAAGATATACGCATGCCGCCCCAGGCTTATGCAGGCCTCGAAGATATATGCAGATATCTGCAGGCCGGCCCGGCTTTTAAATCATAAGCCTACCCGTCTTACATGGATCCATCTCGGTAAGGTCGGTCAAAGGACACGGTTAGTGGGTTCACCGGACTCAAGGTCGCGCTCGTTGGTCGTGGTGTCGGAAGCGGATAGTTCGGGGTACTGCGAGGGGGGTAATTAGGGGTACGGGGGAGGGGGGGCGGCTGTCGTGCGTTCTTCGGTATGTGTTATGTGTTGTGTCGGGCCTGTGTGGTCGCTCGTTGCCTTGACATGCATGTTCATACCAGTACCTAAGTACCTACCTAAGTAGGTAGGTACTTGTTACATGGTGTCGCTTCTCAGGATGACCAAATGCAAAATGAATACAACGACCAGCGCAACTTGATATACCTCGGTTTGGTTTGTGAGAGGGTATAAGTAGAGTCTACACTGTATCTTTCTTGCTTCTTGGTTATACGGCGCACCACAGTCGAAAGGGCCGACCTCGAATACAACAAATTCCAGCTTGCCGAAGCCAACCAACGTACATTCGCCTCTATATTTGGTTTTTCTTATATCTGCTCTATCCCACGCATTAATTGTTCACCTCGAAAAAGAGGACGTCCCAGCTCTGCGGCCAAGATACCGTTAGGTCCACGAGCCCCTTATGCGGCAAGGACATTCTCCCAACTAAGAAGCATTATTTGCTTGTCGGATAAATACCATCAGTCAGAGGTGATCCACACCAATGGGCGTAGAGATTCCTGTCCGGCATGTTTAGGGTGTCATCATATCCTAGGCACGCCGAGTGAGTAGATCGGTGCTCCGACGGCAGGCCGAAGTAATCCGCATCGCGATTACGCCGGCTACTTCCTCAATAAGTCAGCCCCCCATACAGTTGGCTGTGGTAGGAGGTAGTCGACGGCACAGAAACCCTGTGAGCTTCGCCTCCAAGGTAGCCAAAACTACGCAGTTAAGAGTTGAGGTTTTACTCCGGCGTTGTCTGGCACTGGGTACTCTCTTCCCTATCCACTTTCCATCAATCTACGGAACCGGAATTTCTTTCATGTTTCTTGGTTATCAGTCTGCGTTTAGTGGTAGTCGGTGTAGCAGTGCTGATACCAGTGATAGTGTGCCTGCATGTAAGGGGATTTTCGAGCCAGTCAGACGAAGAAAATTTCTTGATTGACAGGCTACTATCCCATCAACCAATCAAACTATTGGGCTGCGAGAGTATACTCCTCCCCAAGCTGCACACTTGGCCAAGGCTCCCTTCTCTATTCGCTAATGGGTTTCTTCGGTAGTTTATAAGTACATATGCCCAACCCTACCGATGCCGACCACTGACTACCGTATCTACTGATAATAAGGAACTGAACTAGCCCACGTAAGCCACAACAGGAAGCAACAGGTAGAACTACGGCCCAATGACTCTTCCATGGTTTTAATTCAGTTCCGTATTATCGAATACTTGGACAAGGTATGGTATTCCCCAATAAAACCAACACGCAACCATAACATAAAAGCTGAAAATGGCAATCGTTTCAAGCCAAAAAGGGTACCAGCTATCGTCAATTTGTGCAGGATCGTCTAGCGCAGTGTTAGTGCATGAATTGGACACGGCGAAGCACATATGCTTACATCGCGGCGGGGGGTCATAGAAGACTGCAGCTTCGAGGGTGGCAAGCCTGGACTCAAGGTCGGCGAGAGAGCTTCTTTGGCAAGCTGAGACTCAAGGTCGACTTCGAGGGATGGGTACTTTGACATGGTGTAAGCAATGAGAGGAAAGCGGAGAAACCCCTAACTCTGGTACTCTGAAGTTTACTTCAAGGTATTAGCACGGGCGAGATTTAGGGGACCATAATGTATTACCCATCTGTGAGTCATCACTCGGCACTCGAACTCGCCGCCAAGTTGTTGAGTCAAGCAATGACGCCGTCGACCATTGCGTAACGAGTTCGTGTTGTATGTTATAGTTTGTATGACAGAAAATATACTACTTGACGAGCAATCTGGTACCGATAGTTGGAACCTTTAGGCGATTTCGATGAAAATCGATGCATTACTGCACCTCTGACGAATTACCGACCTAACCAACCAGCGGCAGTAATATATAAGAGGGAGGTACCCGATAGTATTACAAGTCTCCTTTGCCACGATCTAGAGTCACCAAATTGCAAGATCATCACCTGCCGCATTCTGCATGCCTACTTCCAATAGGTAGGTATGCATGCACTGCTTCTTTATGTCGGGGGTTTGATACTCTACCTCAGCGTGCAAGGGAAGAATTCTATTTGGATCGATCCGATTAAACTCCGATGGCTTAATTGATAGATCCATTTCACCGTATGATGTTAGAAAAACCGCATGACTATCCTCGATCGCTACAGGCGCCACGACAACACAATCGCGACATATTCGTCATGGAGTCGCCTATTATTTTCACCTCAGCCAAAAGAAAGTAGTAAGGCCCACGGTGTGAATCCCGATACACTGTCTAATAGTCTAGACCCTTGGTGCCATCTCTCTATATAAGCGCCCGCCCTACATTCACGCTCCCTCTGGTGGCGACTCTCCACCACAACTCAAACGATCTGCAAAAGCCAGTAACCGCACAATGAATGGGATGCATACATAGCACTGGTTCAACACCAATTTGTGCTTCTGGACGGAACGCTTTCCGCCGTCAAACTTTGCGACACGCCTCAGAGTCAATGTTTTCACCAGTCCGGGCGGACCCGGTCTCAGGTAGGGATCAGTACAGACCAGTCCAACAGCGAGGTCAGGCTAAACTGGACCGCAAACTGGCAGCCTTGCACTGGACCGTACTGGTCGAAACCAGTCCATTTCTGCTGATGTTACCTGAGTTGCCGTCAACGACTACTTCCGTTATTGAAGGGAAATAGATAAGTACCTGTTGGAATCCATGGAGCTTTGATTACACTTGGAGTAATTCCCAAAAGATAGCAATAAACAGAATCATGAACAAACCATCCCCGTTACCCCTTCTTGCCACAAATGGATCCAGCAGTCAACACACTGTCACAGTAACGCAACGCTATCCCCGACTTTTACCACGTCGCAGTAAAACAAGACCCAAAGAAACCTCTAATAAGTAATGCAACGCTGTATAGCCCGAAGACAGCCCAGATCCAAGTGCATAAAATCTAGAGGAAGAGTTTCAAGCCAACGAAGTTTGGGGGGTTGTCGAATACCGCATCTACTCGGCAGACTTAACATACGTAAGCTACTGGGAGAACTCTAAGCTTAGTCACTTAGCTCTATAGTTTAGTGTTCGTTAGACATGAGTTGATCGCACGGGGAATACAGATCTCCGCCGGCTGTAGGGCACATAGACCAAGAGCATCGATGCGATTATTGTTCCCTCTGCCATCGGTAGAGAGATCGCAGACGTAGTTTTCGTATGTCTCTTCTCCTGGCATGTCAGCTACTCGTGAAACCGATTGGTTTGTTCGATCCAGGTCGTTTGGCCGATGCAACGAGGCTCGAGTCTTAAAGTCAGATTCGTATTAGTGTTGAGTGTCGAGACCTAAGCTTTCGAGTAGACAAGATGTCTCGGGGTTGCTCTTGAATTGGACCGGGTATCTCGAGACTACGAGCGTTGTTTGTGGACGACAAAGAGGTCGAGGGATCCTCGCAAATATCGATATCTTGCACAGTCGAGCGTAGTGTTGTCCACGAGACGATATATCCCGGACAGGACGAGATTTCTGCAATTACGAGATGACATAGCTGACTCTGGTGTGCCGGTGTGTTGTAGAAGGGCAGCAGCGGCATCGCGACAAGAGGCGAGTGCAAGATGATGGAGGACGTGGTGAGTGAATCAGTGTGGCGCATGAAAGACATGTTCTGGTGGTGACTTGGAGGGGGGGATTGGTTGGTCGAGTAGTGTGTGTACTCTAGTACATTAATGTGAGTATCCAGTGCAGATCGGGGAAAACGTGAAGTTTCGCGACGAAACACACCAAGCGAATGATGTACCCAACCAACCTGCTCTTGACAGCTCCACGTGATAGGCATACCTTCTTCCGTCATGCATAAACGCGCCAAACGCGGCCTTTCTCAATCCATTTGTTTATCTACATCTCCTCCACCACCACCATCAAAACCGTCACAACCGGCTACAACAATGGCAAGCCCTTCAGAAGACCCCACTACTGCCCTCGAATCCTTCATCAACTCTAGCATGTCTCCCCGTCCTTCTCACGATTGCCACATCTACCCCCGCCCCCAGCTGCAGTCTTACCTTCTTATCCCGCTAACACAACCCCCACTAGTCTCCAACCTCCCTTCCGAAATTCAACACCTCTACACTGAGCTCCTCCAAAAAGACCGTCTCATCTCCGCCTACCGCAAAACCTACCTCACCCTCGACCGCACGCTCCAAAACCACGTGCACAAACACGGCGCCTCCACCTCGCACCCAAGAGAATCCACCTACACCTCCCAAATACGCAAACACCAGTCCCTCGTCCTACAGCTTCAGGACGAAAAAATAGCCCTCGCACAGAAGGCACTAGATCTAATCGACAAACACTGCCGTTCTCTTGACAGGCACTTAGGGAGACTTGTGTGTGACGGGGTGATGGAGGCTGAGGCTATGGCGCCTGTGCCGGCGCCGAATAATCTTCCCATTGCGACGCAGCTGCTGGGGTTTGGAATGGGGCGGGCGGGGGATGGGGGCGGGTATACGAGGTGGAGGCTTTCGGACGCGGGGGAGGGTCATTTGGGGACTCCGTTGGAACTTTCGGAGGCGCGGAGGACAAGGAAGAAGCCGGTTGATGAGGATGGGGAGGAGGATGAGGGGCGGGTGTATTGTGTTTGTCGGCAGGGGTCTTATGGGTCTATGGTTGGGTGTGATGATAAGGAGTGTCCGTATGAGTGGTTTCATTGGGGGTGTGTGCAGCTTACTGAGGAGCCGATGGGGAAGTGGTACTGTGCTGCGTGTACGGCGAGAAGGGACAAGCGGTAGCGGAGGGGTTTGTACCAGAGATGCGGGTGTTGCTTCGCGTACATGCTGGGACTTATGTGTTTGTGTATTTTTTTTGATTGGTTATTGTGTGATGGCCTGCTGATGATTGTCTGTTGATGAGTACGTTCTTACTGCATGATAGCTTTTGGCCTGTAATATATTTCGTGGTATCCGCATAGTTTCATCTCTTCAGAAGACGACGTCTTATATGCCGCTTTTTGATCACCCCCGGCATCTCACATCCGCACCATAAACAGCACAAAGAAGCCAGTATCATTAAATAGCAAATAGTAATCAAAACCAACAATTATAACAATAAAAAAAGATAACAAATATAGACTGAGCTCAACCTCCTATCCATACTCATTTCGGGATCCTTATCGTTGCGGCCGCAAAGGGGGACTGATGTGAGACTTCAAACGCTCCGTAACTGAACGCTGGACACAGAAATATTTTATCAGTAATAATATACCCGAACCTGGAGACTTTAGTCAACTTAAGTCATGTGGGTTACTCTAGGAGATGTGAAAGCCTTTACATAGCTTTGTTTGTTTATAGTTTGTAGGTATAAGCTGTCGTTTTCATCGGTTTTCGTATTGAGATTACTTTTGTAGATAGCCCTCTAGGCCTGTCCGACAGTATGATACCTGCCAGTCGATGCATAACTCCATTCTCGTCGTACATGGTCCTCAGTTGTGGGCCATTAGATTTGCATGTTCCTATTTGCCGCCCTATAGATGAGCGAAACTTATTTGTACTTCGTGATGACCGTTTCGTTTTCGTCAGCCGAGTAACACTTGCGACATCCGTATTGGGTTCGACAGCAGTGAATCTAGAGAGGTGCAAACCGGAAAATGAGTGGACCATCTGAGCGGTGTACAGGTTGCAAGATAAAAGTCTCGGGCTAGACCATCATTAACCGAGCATAGAGCCCTCCACCAATCCCCCCCAGCAGCGCCCCCATGAGCGTACCCAAGCATCCTACCCATACTTTTTCTCCCCAGCACACTTTCCCTTATGTGCATATCAGCTGCTGCATCCGCTACAATCGGCTCAGAGAGTGTTGTAGTCTTCACATTAAGCCCGAGTTCTAGTCATAGCCAACTACCAGACGCAGGTGCCAGTTGACTGCATCGCCGATGAGTGTTGACACGCGGGTGTTGCGGTGGGCATGGAAAACTCGTCAGTCGTCTAAGTTCTAAAGGGAGAAGAGAAAAGGAGAAAACTAAAGGACACGATGTCTAAAGAACTATATTGAAGATGGCAACCCACGTAATAGCCAAGCAATCACATGATGCCCGTCGATGATCTTGGGCAAAAGCTCCGCATTTCCGTCAACAATGAGGAGTGCGGCCCTCGAGTTCGTACAGGGATTTAGGCATAATCGTGCAGCTAAGAGAGCAAACGCGTGGCTGGGTGAGCCAGAGTGAAGGCGTCGTTCTCATTCCCAAAAGCTTCATTCCAAGAAAGTCAACTTATTTTACTATAGTCATCATCTGCCACAAGGATCCAAAGTGACCTCCCAAACATGCACATGTGTGCGGTTGTCGCAATCTCATCCAATGGTTTTCTCAGCTCGACTCTTGCGAAGTCCTTGTTCGATAACCGCCGATGGACTTCAATATCGGTCTGCAGTCCGATTATAAGTTCAAATCTCTATAAGTTTCAAGTAGAAACATATACTAAAAGTTCTAAGTAAATAGCCAACATTAAAGTTTAAATAGCGTTGTTAGTAAACAAAGAATGCCTACACCAATAAAATTTATTCTTCCTAGACCTTCCATCTAGCGTTTAATTGCTTCAATCATATTTCCAGGAATGCTGGCAGCTTCGTCAAACGCCAGTGCGAAAATGGATTTACTGGTGGTAACCGCAAATGCTTTGATACGCTGGGCCAAGAATTCAATGGGCTTCAACAGATTGTCTTTGATGTTGTCCAACGTAGTCTTCAAGTCCTTTCCCTGTAGTGTAGCTATAAACTCATTACATATGATTCTAGAGTGTCCCGAAGCGAATCAATAGAGATAAAAGCATACCTCTCTCGCATCAGTCCGGGGAAACTCAGCTGATAGGCCAGGCTTCAATTTATAGGCCTACACTAGCGAAGATCAGGACCGGCTTCATGCAGGCCAGCCAGGCCTAGCCACTTAGCAACACTGGCTGCCTGCGTAAAGCTGCACGGGGAAGTTTTTAGGACTGCAAGTTATTTCTACGACAAGCGGCCACCAGATAGCCTGCTCTATCGAGCCCTCTGGTGACACTAGTGCTACCTGGCGGTTAGATCGGTGACATCCGGGCTGGTCTACGTGAGCAGCGGCCTCTAAAACCCCAATCTGACTGGTCTTCCGATTGATGGACTGGAGAAACAGCGCTTCCGAAGCAACGGCAACGAGATGTAGGACGTGAACGGGTTGCAGTCGTGACCTTGCGATATCCGAGGACACGCGGAATGTACGGTGTGAGGGATCGTGTAGGTGGTATATTCTCAGTCGAACGGAGAAAGGGAGGAACCGCTTTGTGCAGGTTAGTACATGGGGTACGCAATATGTGCTTCTTCGTTTGCTGGCATATGGCGGAGGTTAAGAGACTCGGACTTGGTCATGATGGCAATTGGATGGAGTGAAGACAAGACAAGACAAGACAAGACGAAACCAGAGCCAGGACAGGATGCGATATCCGGGGATAATCCTAGTATTCCGTAAGTAATACCCTATGACAAACCATGCAACCTCTAACCAAGCCGGCAGAGGATGAAGATGCTAAGGAAATATCTGATTAAAACTAATTTAGAAGGTCTAAATCTTGGAACCGAGCTTAGGGGTAATGAGAATGGTGGATGAATCCAATTTCCCGAGCACGAGATCAATCTTAACCCCTCGAGGCTAGGCTACCCGCCGAGCCTCAAAACTTATATGAACCACCTCCCTTGAATAGCACATGGTCTTGTGAGGCATGACAGGAAGTTAATAACGCTGAGTTGTCGACTTTTGGAAAAGAAATCGCCAGCTGGAATGTGACCACTCTCATGGAGACGGTTCAACAAGCTCGATCCTAAATGCGCCAGTTAATTCACCAAAGAAAGTGCTAGCAAGCTTCATCGAGCAAGTAAAGTTAACGCATTGCTTTTGCTAAGGCCAGGTAATTTAATTTACTTCTGAGAATTTGAATTTCCGACATCTTGCCATATACAGAATTTTGAATCATTTAGTCTCTAACTTAATAAGAGGGGTATCTTGTTTCTGAGTTAGTCTCGAATGCTTAGAAGCCGATTTGTTTGCCTGATGTACGATTCTCAAGTACTTTTTTTTGTAGGAAAATGGCGCGCTTAAAATCAATTTTTAAAAATTCGCTTTCATTTACCATATTTGGAGAAAAAAAAGATTGAAATTAAAAACATTTAGATAATCGTAGCCACTCTTTCGGCAGGTCGCATCCCGCGTTAGCCAAGTTAAGTGAATTTTTACTGTACTCATATATAAAGTCCTCCAGCATTTGCTACTTTACTGTTCCACTTATTCCCTGTTTAAGGAACTAGTAATTACTGTGCCAAAACAAGTATATAGTCTTGGCCTCATTGGCTATTGGTCTGGAGGAAAAAACCCAATCGGTAGGCGAACCAATTCCTTTACTGTGCCACAACTCAAAAATGCTGCTTTTTTTATAGGTACCAAATGCAGAATTTCCAGTAAGTGCTGCCTGCTGCCTAAAATTTCTGCATGGAATGCTGCGTGTACAACAAAGATAAGAGCCTCGACCCCTCATTTTTCGGTCCCCGAATCCACGTCGATATCCATCATCCCTCCCTGAAGCTACACAAGTGTACTTACAACCATGTCTTGGTCCGAACGACCGAGCGGCTCGAATGCGCAGGTATGGCTACGTCCAGTTGAATCGCCACCTATGGGCTTAGCGACTCACATTTACGAAGTCCTTCTATCCTAACCAACGAGAAGCCCAACAGAAACGATCTGTACATGGGCTTTCTATCTTGTATCCAGGTCATGATGACCATGAACAAGAGATTTCTGTTGAGTAAGTAATCTACGTATATCCCAATGCATAGCTACCATATCACGACATTAATACCTATCTATGGTCAGCATTGTTGCCATACATGGGCCAGGTGGACATGCATACAAAACATGGACGGACGAAGCGACCGAAATTCTCTGGCTTCGAGATCTTCTTCCTCAGCGAATCCCAAATGCTCGAGTTATGACTTTTGGCTATCCTACCGAATCTACCTTCAGCGCGACCCAATATGCATTGTCTTTGCTTGAGAACCTCAACTCACTTAGACGGAGCACAAAGGTTGTATTTGGCGTGTGCCGTGTGTCTTCTAGGTCTCACAGAAAATATACGCTAACACGGAAGACTGCGCTTGACAGGAAAAGTCCCGCCCCTTGATATTCGTTTGCCATTCGCTCGGAGGCATTGTGTGCAAGGTATTTTCTCTACACTATGGGTACTGGAAGTTCCAGGAAACTGCTTAGATTGTTGAACACAGGCTGTTATGCTCCTTCGAGATACATTCCTTCAAACCCGGGGCATTATATTCATGGTGACCAACAATCCCCATCTTAGTTGTTATCTTCACTCCAACTTACTGACCTGAAAAAGGGTACACCACACAGAAGCTTGTCGGTAGCAGATTGGCCGGAAGTCTTATCGGAACCAATCAAGGCTTGCACCATCGACAACAATACACGCATTGATCTACTAAACGATCTACGAAAGAGTTCGAAACGCGTAGCGGAGGTTTCAAGTTCATTCGAGCACCAATGCGCCAATTTGAGAATCATCTCATTTTTTGAACTAAAGATCACCACTGATCTACCCTTGGGAAAGCTTGTAGGTTTCTATTATTAATTCACGGTATATCACTAATGAAATGCAGGTTGTTACCCGCGATTCCGCGATTCTGAATATTCCAAATGAGCGTGCTATACCAATCGCTTCAGACCACCAGAGAATGACTCAGTTTACTCAACTTCATAGTCCTCAATTCAGATCCGTGTGGCAGGCACTCTACTGGATTATGGTTGGAGAGGATGGTATATCCGGTGAGCTTTCGTAAACACACATACCCATCTACGTGCCCGCAGTATTGATATTTGGTTGCGTCGGCAGGTGAAGCATTCCCAGATCTCATGCACAGTCAGGCGGAAGACTCCCACTATGCTACTTTCCTCAAGTTATTATACGTCACAAATTCCGAACACATGCTGGATGCAGTACCACGACGGTACGGCGGGACATTGGGATGGCTCTTTGATCATGAAATCTTTCGGAATTGGTTTGAAGGGAGGGGTTCGGATATATTGCGGCTGATAGGACTTCCCGGGACTGGAAAGAGCGTAATTTCACGCTATTTCATCGAAGCAGTATTGGGGAATCCAAACGGCGGTGATGGTCCAGTATGGGAGCTGCGGACTCCTTTCGTAGCGTACTTTTTTTGCTCTGGTCGAAATGAGCATCATCAGACTGAATTAAGCTTGCTAAAGACAGTTATACATCAGCTTCTGGTTCAGGATCGCCGTCTTCTGGACTTTGTTATTCGCGCAAATGATAGTAATGGTCGAAACGGCAAATTCGTCGATTCACTACCGGTTTTGCGGAATACCCTGAAGGCCATGCTGGGGTCCATCAAATTGAGACGGATTTTCATTGTCATAGACGCCCTCAATGAGATGAAACGCGAATCTTGGATATCGTTTATGTCATATATCGGCGATTTGATACAGTTCGGGATCCGGACACCTTCACTTTGGCTAAAGGTTCTTCTGACTAGCAGGCCTGAGCCCAAGATTGAAGAACCGACTCATTTTGAAAGGCGTCCACTCAAGCTGGTTTTACTCACTCACGAATCTATTAAGCAAGATGTTGCTAGGTTTGTGCGCTATACCGGTACCGTCATCAACCATGCAAACGAGTATGTTCTCCCCGATGACTTGCTGCAAGATATTACGTCTGAAATAATTCGCCATGCCGACGGGATATTTCTATGGGCATCGTTGGCCTGGCAATGTTTCCTTGGAGGTGCGGACAGAGGTGTAATGGAATCGCGCTTGCAAGCTTTACGAAAACTTCCATCCGGACTTGCATCGCTCTACTGCCACATTCTGGAGCGTATGGATCAGGATTTGTTGAGCGTGAGCATGGAAGCTTTCCGATGGATGAGTGTTACGTTTCGGCAAATGACAGTGGATGAATTAGAGACCGTGGTTGGTTTAAAGGAAGGGCAAACATGCCTCAGCCAACTCAGTCTTAGTCTGCGTTCTGGTTCCTATATAGTTGATCAGCTTCAAAAGATATGTCCAAACCTCATTCGCACCAACGACCGCCGGGAAGTTCAGTTCGTACATCAATCGTTCAAAGACTTCTTGCTAGAAGGTTCTGATCCCAAGTACCGTATAAGGCTATTGTCAGCCCACCGAAGTGTAGCAACTTTATGTTTGACCTGCTTGGCGTTTGAAGACCTCAATACAGGCCGTGCGTTCCACGAATACAGCAACCGCGCAGACATACAAGATCATGACTCAGTCAAGAGCGGGGATGCATTTACAAATACTCCGGAAAATTTTACGTTCTATAGATATGCTGCACAATACTGGTCTCACCATGCCAGATTCTGGCCGGAGTGTGAAAAGATATGGCTTGCGTTTCAAAGGCTTGCAGCGTCGCCGTCAAACCTCCGCTACATGTGGTTTTACTATCGCTATAGTTTGAGACCCCGCGAATCGACATCTTACACGCACATAAAACCGGTACCAGCTTTGCACATCGCAACGTTTTTAGATTTTCAATTTTTTGTGCGAATGCTTGTGGCTACTGGATCCAGTCCTAATCAATTGGATTCCGATGGGAACTCAGCACTACATTCGCCGGATCTGAACAGCGCGATGTGCGAATTGTTGCTGCAATTAGGTGCCAATCCAGGCATTGAAAACAAATTAGGAGAGACACCTCTGAGCATGGCCCTTCGTCCCCAGTATCAAGCCCATGCAATGGCCTTCGCAACTAGTAATCTACTCAATGTCAAAGCAAGTAACTTAAATGAGCGATCTCTTCTTTGCCACACGGTTCTTCGCGAATGGATGGGAACTACCAGCATCCGCAGTTGTGTGAGCTCGGGATTAACTGACCAATATGGAGAAGATATTCTGGAGTATGTAGCTTCCATGGGAAAGAGGTCTGCTATTGAGATAATTCTTGCCGATCCGGGGGTTTGGAGCAGCAGAAGTCAACAATGTTGGCGGAAAGTCTTTCTTCTAGTTGTCTTACAAGATTGGGAAGATATAGCCTTGACGGTAATAAAGGAGGTCAAGTCGATTGACGGAATTCGCGATCTTAATCGGAAGACGATATTACACTGGTGTGTTTATAACGGTCGGGATCGGCTTCTAGACGCGATTCTGGACCAGAAAGTCTGTGAACTCAACGAGGTGGACGCAAACGGTCGGACAGCCTTGCATTATGCTGCCCAAGAAAGAGGATACCATGCTGCACGAAGACTTCTGGAGGAAGGTGCGCTACCAGCAGTACCAGACGGCAATCTTCAGACTCCATTACATGTTGCAGCCGAGCACGGTTCTGAGGCAGTTCTCAAGTTGCTTCTTGACCGAGGAGTCAGTATCGAGGAGATAGATGCCTTGGGACGAACTGCTATTCACTGGGCAGCTACGTGGGACTGGCAACCGATAATGGAATGCATCTTACAACATCCGCTTTCTAATGCCATTCTTATGTTAAAAGACCGCAGTGGTCTCATTCCTCTCCATTTAGCCGCGCTAAGCGGATGTCCGGCAATAGTCACGCTCTTTCTCACCTCGAATCTAATTGGTGTTAATGCAACAGACAACAACGGAAATACTCCTCTTCATTGTGCCGCCCGCGGAAGGAGCCTAAGCGTTCTAGTTAGCCTACTGAAAACTCGTGGCATCTCCATCAATTCCGTGAATAGATTCAAACAAACCGCATTAGACATAGCCGCTAAAACCGGTTTGGAAGACCTGACCAAACCGCTGCTCGAAGCTGGGTGCCGATATTCAACGTTTGATCCAGTAACCGATAATTCTAGGCGCTACCACCCCTCGACAACCCCGCCCCAAACTCCACATACATTGTGGTTGGTTACAGACGACCATTTCTCTGCTAGTGCGTAGCGTTGCTTGGTCGGGGTTGAGACCGTTGAGTAAGGTACGTACGGCAATGGTGTGCGAAAATTCGGAGATTTAATTTTACCTGACAGATCTAGGTAGCGAGCAGTGATACAGACGCTTATTATGTTTGGGCCTTGGTATTGTTTCCTTGGTTCGGTTTGAATATTATGAAATTATAATAAAAGCTATGATACAAACTACTAAGTAGGATAGGAAGAATAGTATGCATTAGGTGAAATTCGTAGTCCGAATTTGATAGTCTGTCATATAGCTTAGATACGGCATTGCATAGCCCCAGCGGAAATATAACCGGCTGACAGACTACGAATTTGTGCCAGATATTTAAGTTTTAACATAAGTAGTGTGTGACATCAAAGTTCTGTGCAGCTTCCCCAATGTTATCTTCTCGGTTGATTGTAGTTAAGTAGGGGTAAAATCCCAAAATGCAAGGCGAACCAAAGTTCATATACAGAATCATCTTCAATAAATATCATAGTGGGATGAAGTGCGTGACTGCATAGGAACAAACACCCTACAGTCGGGAGAGCAAGAAATTACCTGCCCGGAGATAGATTCCACCGATAGGACGCCTCATAATAGAGTTCACAGATGGAATGAATTGTAAATGGCTAGAAAGGCCGTCAACTGGTCTTGTCGTTATGTATATCGAGAGACCAGAAGATAGTAAGAGACAGTATCGCTTCTAGCTAGACTTCTCTTAGCGCCAGCTGCCTATTTTCAACAGCTTCCTCCATTCACTGTGTAGTGGGGAGAGCTTTAAGCTCCCGCGCTCCCGGGCCGCCGCGAGGAGATTCAAGCAGCACGCATATCGCTCCTGCCACCAGTGTAGCCATACTCGGTCCATGATGCCCCCGTGCACCATCGAATTATGTGCTTCAAACGCACCCCATCTTAGGAACTCTACATATAGGGCATCTATGATCTGCGGAAACACCTCGCGCGGAAAGGGTGCCGTTTAGTGAAATTCCATAGATAGGGCGATCCTCGCCCAGGTTGCAACAGAAGGGTGACAGCATACAATACGCAGACAACTTTAGTCCTAACCGGGTTCGAGCCGATGACTTGTACTTGCATGATTCTATAACAGAGTCTAGTTAAGCTAGAGTAGCCTCAGGTCGTCTCGACCCAGGCTTCGATTATTAATGGGGAGCAACCCTAGCCGCCAATGCTGCACATGCACTCCATAATCTACGTACAAGATATGCAGATTATAGGCACGAGACAAGGCCTGAGACTCAATGAGTAATATTTGTGATTCGCGGATCCAGATATGGCACTAAATATGCATACATATCTCTGTACGAACCAGATAAGGAATAACAAAAACACTTCCGGAAAACTGACACTAGCTTAATTCAAGTCCGTCTCTTCATAATTAGACTAGATATGTACAGTTACACGCAATTACCGCAAAACAGAATAAATCAACCCGAAGCTTTACACAATAATGCATTAATACTCGTAAGAATTAAACACGCTTGGATCAACCCCTTAGAAACCTCCTCGCAGCTTCGGCGGTGTGACACTCTCTGCAGATCCGGTGAGGATCCCCGTGGTAATTATTCCACCCCTCGAACCTTAGAAGCCAGCGGCCAACCCTAGAATCGTTGAGATCTGGCTCTCCATACCTGCAGCAAACCCCACTTCGCACGCCTCCGACAGCAGTACTCTCAGACCCGCAAGGCCAACCACAACTCCCACAGCTTCTACCACACCTGCCCCCACAATGAGGTACGCCCCAATTCCCGGGTGACGGTTTGGGCTGTTTGCTGCCAGCAAGCCGTCGTACGTCTTTTTCCCCAGCTTCATCACCTGTGCCCCATCTGTTTTCCCCAGCTTCATCACCTGTGCCCCATCTGTTTTCCCGTTCTACTTCCTCCTGCCGACCGGAACGTCGTTCGAACGGCGCATCTTTGTTATTGGCTTTGAATAAAATGTGGCACTCTATACCCTTTGGACCCGCAAGCTGCAAAACTGTGTCAGTCACATATGCGATTACCCCGCTGCGAACCAACCTGCTTAATTGATTGCATAACGGTAGCGGGCGTTGATTGGAATCGTCGATGAAAAAAGCGGTTGAAATCGTCGATAAGAAACCTGTTGAGTGCAGGAGAGAGCTGTAGGGAACGTCAGTGGAGGAGCTGTTGGAAGTTTAAGCTTTGAGGTCATGGCCAAAGGAACTGTGTGGAGGAGGCGGAGCTCTAGTAGCGAGATATGTAGCCACTTATTTGGCAATATCTCAGAGGCTACCGGTATATGTCGGACGAACTATAGAGGGGTTTCACGTGCTGAACTGCCAGCTGGCTGTGCACTGCGGTGTGCGCAATCAGGCGAAACAAGGCCGTTCGGGCCCCGCACTGATGCACCGTAGAGACTGCGCACATGCACCACATCGCAACAGGAATGGCTACTTCGGCAAAATCGTTACTACAGCTCCCAGCAACGTTATCCCCACTTGATTTACCCATGCAGTCGAGATCCTTTAATGACAATGGTGGATTCGCGAATCCACCGCCCAGCGTAGCTGGAGGAGATCGTGGACACCATGACACGGTCGTTATTATATCAAGCGACAGACATGGAGATACAGCTGGCGGAGACCAGACAGAGTTGAGGACGATGGATGCTACGGCGGCCAGCGAAGTGACATCGCCTAACGCGACTACCTCTAACTACAGGAATTTAGCTGGATACGAGCGTCTGTCCAGACTCATGAATAGCGATAACGACTTCCTCGTATTTAGGAAATTCGGAGAACTCAATGTCCGAAACATCCTCTATCTTCAGGACAGGCTCTCTGACATCACCGAAAAGCTCGCAAGAGAGGACGAGAAACCCGACCCAAAACCAGGGACAAGGCGATGGGACGACAACAGGACAAGGGCTGATTTGCTGCAAAACGCAGAAGGGTTATTACAGAGATATAGTAAGACTATTTGATAGATGTATCTACTAAGTAGGTACGTACTGATGATGTAGACAATGCGATACGCTCATATTCAGATATTCTAAAATTCCCACACGCATCTAAGCGGCAGCATAGCGATCTTAAAAAATGGTTAGACTTTTACAACCCACTCTACTCCGAAGAACAGGATTTTATTGAGCATCCCGACGACCTACTGTCCATCATCAACCAAGAGGACGATGCAACGCACCGATTACTACTCTCGCATCCAAAACTGATGGAACTGATGTTCGGAAAAAAGGTTTCAAACATCTCCATATATCTACGACAAGATTTTGACTTGATGAATAGAATAAGATTTCCGAGAATCAGATAGGTTACTTTTCAACTGTTGCTGTGCGTTCAACATCGAGATTCTTAACCGTACTTGGAGGCCTGGTGATATTGCTGATACCCATCATCCTTCTCACGCTCTATCAAAGCGTAAAGGCTAAGCTGATCATTGTTTCGTCATTCGTTTCGCTATTTTCGGTGGTTGTTGCAGGTATAACGCACGCCAAAAGCTGGGAAGTCGTAGCAGCAACTGCAGCGTACGTATAACTACTACTCGCTCTCCATGGCTTTTGAAAAATAGAGCGCTGATCTATGCGGGTGTAATTGGACAGCTATGCAGCTGTTTTGGTGTCGTTCATGCGCGGATAGCACAAGCACAAGCACAAGCAGTGGGCTGGCGATGAAAGTATGTCACCTTTACGGCGGAATAATGTTCGGAATTTGGGGGACATGGGGGGCGGGTGGATGAACTTGCAATCAAATATGAAAGGGCCGTGAAGATAGATATCTATATAACAGGGATTTTAGTTTCTAAATATGCCATTTATGTCACTGATCTCATGTGTAGGTAGTGCCGGACGCTTACGAGTAACTTTGCACCGATCTTTCAATGGCATGAAGTTTAGGATTGTCTTGACACGTGTATATCCTCGGCAGTCGGAAAAGAACCGCGATAGGCCGGTGAGGAAATAGATAAGCTTATAAGTAGCAAGTACAGTGCTAAATAGTGAGATGAATACAGATACAGGATTGATGAGATACGCACACTGCCTAAATCTACTTTGATCTGGGCTTTTCTCTGCTGTGTCTTTGATTTTGATACGATTGATGTCATTCCGCTATCTCGATGTATCTACTATCTCGCTGTCCGGACAAGAAGTATCAGGAAGAGTATGAAGAAGACGAAGACGAAGAGATCGGAAAGTAATATTAATTAAATCATGTATCTAAACTATGTCAAAGTAGAAGAACTAAGGCCAAGGGGTAAAATAGTGAAAGTTGGGTGTCGTAAGGGTATGTGTGTTAAGTTTGATATAAGTGTTTGTTCTATAGCCCTGATATCATATGGTATACTACCTTCAACTGCCGGGCTCCGAGTTCGTCACTAGCTATTGGATTGTGCAGCGTGCTGATGCTTAACTAGTCTTTGTGCTTAAGATAAGTGTATTTCCCCCACTACGTTCGCCCCAATATCGGCCCTAACTAAGGATAGAATTTTAGGCGTTAGTAGAGTGGTTCGACAGAGTGTTTGCATTATATTTTAGACGAGCGTTTTGCACTGCTTCGGCCGCCAAATCCCATCTTATTTACAGTTTTAAGTTCTGATCATTAGGATTCTCGGGCCGTAAGTAACGCCTCCTTCAGGAAACAACATCCAGAGTATACTGGGTAACTGCGAGTATCATGGTATTGCGCCCCGGGCAAACCAGAGGCTTTAATTTGACCATATGGTACGTATCATGCATATCATGCACCCCAATATTGCCTGTGGAAATCAGTCACAAACCTCAGAACCAGACCAAAAGACGTGCTCGAAAGCCGGTTGTTTCCAATATCATAAGCTGCAATGCATGTGTGGTGATGCGTCGATTGCTGGTGGGGCGCAGCGTGAACAGAAAAAAAAAACCAAGTACAGGCGACGATTGGATCCAGCTCCGGAAGAATTTCCCACACGTTTTTGCACCACATCCGGCCCCAGACAGTCTAAAAATAACCAGCTGCGCGTCAACGTAATAGAAGAATTCTTACAGGATATGTGCTTTAATAGAAACGCGTAAACGTTCAGGTCTAAAAAAATACCCCAACAAGAAATAATGATATCGGTGCTTTCCGAATAGGTACTTTTTAAAACAATCCCGTTACATGCAATCCTGTTGGACCCGTTAGAACGCACTTCTATCAAATCGGAATTCCTCCAATAGCCCCTTTCACTGACCAGCTCACGCCATAGTCTATCAGACGGCATTTTTTAGCTAACGCGTACGCAACGCCGTATCCTAGCCGTCTGACAGACTAGCTCCCGCCATACGCGTTGCTAATGTCAAGTAGGAATATGAAATATTCTCTGGTGATTGGAAGACTCTAAACTTGTTTGTACATTTGCAACGATCCTTACCACAAGAAAACTACTATTCCAGATTCTGTCTTACATACACGCTGACCACTAAATAGTTCACCGATCTTTCGACATTGAGTAGCTGGGATTATTCCTATCTACTTCGATCATAGTTGCCTTAGACTCAAGGATAGACCCACGAGAAAGATACGAACAGAGACGGTGAGTGCAGCACACAGCACCTGCCCGCCTGCAGTAATAAATTCCTGCCTCCGGGCCCGCTGCCATTCCCAAAAGAAAGCAGCCAACGTCGGTCTCTTCCAGGCTAAGGGGCGGGAAAAAGTCCCTCCGACCGGAGTCGAACCGGTGACCAACGGATAACAACTTAACATTACAGTCCGGTGTGATACCAACTACACCACAGAGGGTAGACATGCAATTATGCGCCTCTAAAGAGCTGAATGCTCACATAGAAATTGAGCAGGCGCGCGGGATTGTTTTTATTTCTGTGAGTCTCAGTTAAATCCCCGAGAGCATTCCCTTCAACCAACCCAGCTCATTCTCGACACTCCCCACCACGGCCGCAATCCATGATTTTTCATTATCAACCGCACTAGTCTCCTGGGCATATCTATAACACTTCACAACCTCTTCCTCCACAGCCGCCGCCTCCGTTAAAATGAGCCTCAATAGCTCTTCCGAATCACCCTCCATAAATGAATCAAGGCTCTTTGAATTTGTTATGTGTTGTCGATACAATTTAAACAGCGGCTTGAGATGCTTTTGTGCAGTGTCGGAAAGATCGACAAAACTTGGCAGTGGTTGGAGGCGGAATCGTATATCGGAAGTTAGATATAGAATGCAAAGTGGATACGGGTAAGCAGTCCACTTCGGCGGTGGCGGCGATGGAGCTTTAACATAATCGGGTTGGTGCCCATTGATGTTGGTGGTGGAATTCTCGTTAGAAGACGGAACCTCTACTGGATTTGCTCTCTCCTTCACCTTCGACACAGGCTTTCTAGTCCTGGCTCGTTTCTTGGTAGAACAATTGTCTGTATCTGGGATGTCCTCGACCATCGCTGAACGTTTGGGGAATATGCGAGTTGAGGATTGGTTGGATGTAGGCTCTGCCTGGGGTCTTGCCTTGCTTTCGTGGACCATGACTTTAACAGTTGCTGGAGCTTTGACCAAGGGTGTAGATGACGACAATTCTGCGGTAGGCCATCCAGGATGCATGGACGACAGCAACAACTGACAACCAGGTGGCAGTGGCGTGAACACAGCAGGTTCACGGTCTCGAGATGGACATGCGGGATCTATTGAATCTTTCAGCAACAGCATTCGTCTATAGTACACCTTAATTCACCCTCAACAACTCCACTCAACGCTTGTACAAGAGCTATCTGCGTCTGGGAGGTGCCAACAGCAGTATCATGGGATGTTTGGGATGCCTCCCATCTTTCGAGCGGTGGCGCAAGAGTTTCTGGCGCAAACGCTCTGCAAATCATAATCCAGCTTTCCTCCTCGTCGCAAGTCTGGAGGTTACTGTTATCTGGTTGTGGTTCTAGTTCTGAGTACTGCGGTCAATGTTAATATAACTCTCACGTTTGTATACGATCGAGTGTCATACACTACCGTCACAACAAGGCAACTCGGCTGCACTTGAGGGTGTTATGTTGAGGAAATGAGGACGGTACAGCTGCTGGTTGACGGCTTCCAGACTGGAGGGATGAGGCCAAACTTGATCTGACATTTTCTTGGTATGTGGTACCATCGCAAAATCTAAGAGAGAGCGAAGAAGAGTACAGTGGTTTTTCGTCGGAGGATGGCAGAGAGGGAAGGGAGAGAAGGGTCGGAAGGGAAATGAGGGGAGGCAACGAGTATTTCCACATGAAAGTGTTCCTGAGTTCGAGATACTAAACCGGTAGAGGTCTCGCAGGGCGAAAATGCTATGACTAGTAGCTAACATCCAAAAAGGTCGAACGCTATTCGAATAAAGCAAAGGCAACGGACCTCGGCGTTTGGCCATCCGCAAGGAAGGGCACAACTTGGGACGCAATTTTTACAAGCAACTCGCGGCGATACGTATCTCACAGAAAAGAATATTCATGATAGACGATATAACTTACCTACGTACCTCCAAAGAAAGTCAAACTAAACACCCGCGGCTAACACGAGCGGCAAAACCCGCCCAACCGCGCGCGGCCGATGTGACGGCAGAACAGAGAATGTAACACTCTTCATCGTCCATGGCTATGATTTGTGATCTGGCATGCTTCAGATAAGAATTTATATAAGTAATCCAGTTACTATAGTGCTTACTTCGGCTTGACTCCAGCTGACATCGGGTGTCCAGACAGTCAATTTCAAAAGTCACCTCGCGCGGTGTCGCATCGATCGGGACCAGCGTCCGGATATCATGGTTCGTGATGCGTTTTAGATGAGAGTTCCGAGAAAAACCTCAGGCGACCTTCTCGCCCTGCTAAAAAAAAGACAGTGAATAATCGTGTCTTGGCACGAGTGACTGAGTATGATGACTCGCTGGTTGTTGACCATGGCTTTGCTTTGCGGACTGAGATTTAGATTATAACTACTGGTAAACGAGGGGGACAGTAGGTCTCCTATCGACGTTATTTGTGAGTGCTGGCAGCGGATATCTGAAGGATATCCTGCTCCCTCGTCATTTTCGAGTTCCAAATTCTATGATCACATGATGGGAAAATAACACCCACCTCCCCATCTTCGGTTAGTCACCATCTGTGCCGCTCCCCCGTTCCGACTCTCCCCACGGTTCGCACCGTGCCTGCTTGACCACACGATTCCCGTCTGGCATCTTCTCGCGTATCTGCATGTACTACGTTCCCACACCTCTGTGTACGCTAGTGCGCCATCTTTCTCCTACGTCACCCGTTCTTCCATCGTCTCCTAGTACTCGTGCATATCATCGTCTCTTTTACTGTATGCAATGAAAAATTGCTATTTTGAAAGTACACCGTCTGCTTTTTTTGTTACTACACTCATTGCTCGTCAATTACCGCAACGTTATAATTCGACTTACCTATACTACAAGTGAGTGGCTACCGTCTGTTCCTCGTGGTGTGTTCGATGGGGTTCATTCAACCACTACAAACGTGACGTACACACTATTTGATGGCCAATTCGAAGCGTCTACCCCAGCTAACTGGTACACTGTGTAGATTGCTTCGGTTGCGAGAGACGGTCCAGTCGAAGTGTGCGGGATCGCAGTCGAGGCTTCAGCCGCCCAGTGGGTCTTTACCCTTCTATCTACAATCAATTTAACCAATGCTCTTAATTTACTACCGATCCGAAAGTCCAAGCCTTCTACTAGAATATCTACGCCTAGATTGGAAGGTATCTACACCTTCCCACTAAGTACAAGAGGGTAGGCACCAAAACTTCTAAAGAATATTGCTCTCTCGCATCAGGCTTGCAGCTCGTGCTCCGGGATTTGACCCGTGGAAAAGGACCAGCTGATGGACGATACCTTTTATTGAATCGTCAGCTGGAGGCGCCTGTAATTGTGGCTGCCGGTAGTACCGCCGCGGTTCATTACATCTGAAGATGACAATAGATTCTTGCGTTTCTAGGAAAATGTGGATGAGGCATTACCTTCCGGTGCAGTGAACATTGCTTATCGGGACTACCACCCGCATTGGCCAGATGCACTTGACCAGTGGCTTTGGCAGATAGGTGGGCTTGTTCGCTCCCAGTGCCGAGATTCAGAGCGCAGGTTTTACGGACGCTTAACCCCGAGTGATGAGTAAGTATCCTGTCTCGTGTTAATTGTGGCCCATTGTACTTACCTGGTTCTGAAAGGTGGCAGTTATGCCTCTGGGGTGGCCGCAGAACTGATGTTACGGGCATGCATAGTCATAGTCTCACATGTGTAATGGTCTCATTTTTGTCACCACATTAATGTACAAAAGGAACAACGCCTTGAAAACTTTTTAAGAAGCCTGCACGCAACAGGCTCCAAACCATTTATTTTCCCGTTCCGGCACCTTTTCAGTCTATATCCATCACAAGGCCTGTATGCTGGACTATCTAACCAGAGACTGAAACGATGCCCCCAATGCCTACAACATTTGAACCCTCGAAATGAAAGTAAAAAAAAAAGTAAAAAAGGGGGACAATGACAAGCACCCAGAAAGAAGAAACCCGAAGAGGACGGACGGTACGCCAGCAACAGCAACCCATCAAGTAACAATCGCAGACACCACCAATGCAATGCTAACCAGCTCTGGAACGGGGACTGAGCAATTATATGCAAACGGTACCCAGCGGATTGCTGTGCTTAGTTGCGACCACCGTGGCGGAGACGGTCGTTGTAGTTGTCGTTCAGGTTGATGTTGTCGGTCTCGTTCTCCTGGTAATCGGTGAACTCGGCATGGTCCTCGTTCATGACCTCGGCGAGAGCCGCAGACTCCTGCTCAGCCGAGTTCTCGTTGGCGTTGAAGTTGGCGACTTCGACTCCGAGCTCGTTCTTGTTGGCATTGGCAACCTCGATGTTGTTCTCATTGGCGAGGAGGTTGCGGTTGTCGCTCTCGAGCGCTCCGAATCCGAATGCCTCACCTCCCTTAGCCAAGTTCGCGTTCTCATTCGCGTTCTCGGATTTAGCTCCCGCCAAGTTGTCGGTGGCCATCGCGTTCTCGTTCGCGTTCTGGTTCTCGGAGGAGGCATCCGTCTCCTCGTACTCCGCGGACTGACGGTCGTAGGCATGGTAGAAGGCCGGCTTGCTCAAGCTCGGGTGGTAGTTGTTGTAGGGGTGGTAGTTGTTGTAACCCTTGTAAGGAGAGTAGTAAGTGGAATCATCGCCAGTCTCGACCTGCTCATCGGGCTGGAAGTTCTTGTAGATGCTAGGGTAGTACTGGCCGTAGCTTGGGAAACCGCATCTACAAGCATGGTAAGCAATCTTCAAAGTGAAAACGATTAGAGAGGGAAATGGAGGACACTCACCGAGGAGCCGCAGAGGCAGTAGCCAGGACGGACGCCAGGACAACGGCAAGGTGGAAAGTCTGCATATTGAATGATATGATTGGAAATGAAAGGCTGAGAAAAAAGAGTGTCTGTTGTTGTTGGAACGAGAGCTGCTGTTTCAACTGGAGTCCCCGGGATCCCCACGCCTTATATGATGTTACGGGGGTGCGCTGATCACCTTCGTTCGGGGTAGCGTTAGGTCTTTGCGGCCAAGAGTGTTTGCTTTGACATATTGATAGAGAACTTTAGATTGAATCTCGTCCCCTATAGAGCGGTTCCTCGCTCTAGACCGCCGAAACCACCCACTAATATTGGCTTTCATGGCGGAGATAATGTTCCTCTAAACACTACATGCTCACAGGCCCCAGGGGAATCGATGTTAGAGCGAAAGTATACTGAATGCTCTATGGCCACAATCAGGGCTGAGGCCTAACATTAGCACTCGGATAAACTTTTACTGGAACCTAATGGTCAATCCCAACAAACGTTATTGGACTATCACAGTCAGGGCCGAAACCTAAAGTCGACAACGCTTCTAGTTTGAGATAGCTTAAATATCGACATCTCATTCATGGTGTCATGAATCATCGATGTCCAAAATAAGATCACAGCTTGTAACGAAGACATTACGTTTCGCCTTCTGGACCGTGAATGATCTACGGCACATCTAGATACAAGAACATAGCAAGACACAACTAAAAGTTTGACATTTTCAAACATCGAGATGCACACAAAGGCCTGGAAGGCTTGCTTATTGAATAATCGTGATATTAAGATCTTAGTCGCAGCTAGAATATGAATCATCACTTGGAAATACAGACCTAATTTGGCATCGCAGCAAAAACAAAACGTCCATCCTTCTAGCAACGACGATGCACAAGAAAAGCCGCACCGTCCACAGTCGAATGGCTTCAACACATTCCCACACTACACATTAATTCCCATCTCCAAAAACGCTGAAAATATTACCGCCTCCATTACCACCCTTCTTTCGTCTTCCACCCAACTTCGGCATCATCTTCTCCCTGATATACCTTTCTGCCTCAGGATCCATATCATTCGAGCTCATCTTCTTCGTAGTCTCGTCGGTAAAAACATGAAAATCCGACGGCCCGGTTTCATCATTCGGACCCGTCTTGATCCCACCAATATGGACGTTATACCTTAGGGGGTGGTCAGGATCCTGCTCGACCTTGACCGGCGGCATCTCCTCCTTCTTCTTCTCCGGAACCGCCTCCTTCTTTTCCGACTCCTTCCTTTCTTCCTTTTCTTCATCATAGCCCAAGCCAAAACGTCCGTATTTACCCCGTCTATCATCGCGATCTCGCTCTGCTCCGGCAGGAAGCTTGTGCTCCCCACGTGCGGCGTCGATGTACTTCCCCTGACCGGCGATTCCCCACTTTCCACCCATGAAATCGAAATCCTCACCCTTCTTCTCCGGAGGACCAGAGCCTTCAGCCGGTCCCTTCGCCTCTGCTTCCTCAGACTTAGGTGGCGGTGGAGCAGGAGCAAGTTGTGGGAGCTTCTCTTTCGGCGCTGTCATGAGATCGATTGGTTCTGGCGGAGGGGGAGGGGGAGCTTCAGGTTCTCCGATGTAGCTGGCTGGTACACCACCGGGATACGTCTGTCTGTTGTACGGATCGTAGGGGTTGACAGGGCTGCCATACGGAGCACCGTATGGGTTTCCGGGCGGAGGAGCCATCATAGGTGCTGCGTACGGGGTGATTCCATACCGGTATTCCTGGCCGGGGTCGGCGCCAAAGAATTCGCCTTCCCATGGACCGATGCTGGCGAATTGTGGGAGCGGGCGGGCGAGGACGAGGGGGATGAGGGGGATGGAGAGTATGAGGGAATGCATGGTGGTGCTGGTGTTGGTGGTAGTATCGCGAGGTGCGGTGCGTTTGTAGCGACTTATAGTCAATGCGGTCAACAGAGTAGAATGCGGGGAGTTACTCCGGCATAAAAGCCGTTGTTGAGAGCTTTGGTGGCTGATTATAGCAGGGTTTCAGACCAGATAGTACTTAAATAAAACAAGCTCGATTTAGGGCATCATGGTAACTCACTCGGTCCCTGACTTGGGCTAAACAACGCCAAAATTCCGATGTCGGTCTGGATGTGTTCACAGAATGCTATATTAAAATGGAGTCGGTCAGTTCCATGGCAGGATAAGCTGGCTATCGATACTGCAGAACAGAGCGGCGATCGGCCGTGGAGGACGTGCAACAAATCTAAGTAAACCATCCGTGAATGTGTAGGGAAGCCCCATTGGCCCGTACTGAGTGGTTAAATAGAGACATGTAACAATAGAATTCCCAGTTCTTCACGACATCGACAGAAATCTCTTTGCGCACGATTCTCACGTTATAGGTCTTATTTTCCACCACCACTCGTTTCACATCCCGTCCGTACTTTCGTTTTCCTCCTCTCGCTACGTATACGCGCCACTCGCTTTCATCATAATTATCACCCCTATTGCCCCAAGTATTACCAGCACGCCCAACATTGGGTTCCCCTGTCCCCCCCGTTTCTCCGTCGCCTTCTCTCCCTCAAACGCCAACCACACCTGCATGATCATCTCAAAATGCTCAAGACCCACCTTTTTCCCGTCTTCGCGAGCTAGGGTCTGCAACGTATTGACCGAGTTCGAGATTTCCCTCCCGTTCATCTTAGCGTTTGCGGCCATTCGGACGGCGGCTTCCATATCAAAACCCAACTCTTTGGCTGGAATACGGGACAGCATCTGTTTCCACAGAAGAGTTCTTGTCTTGAGGTCCGGAGACCCGTATTCGAGCGAGATGTGGATACGGGATTTGATTGCGGGATCGAAGCCTTGGAACCGATTCGAGGTTAGGAAGACGATTCCTTGGAAGTACTCCAAGTGGCGTAGGAAAACTGGGGAGTTAGTGCCCATCGACACTGGTCGTCAGACTCGGAAGAAACAAACCTGCAACCAACCCATTCTGTTCCATGCGATTCGTAGCGCCTTCCTGTCGTGCTTCCAAGAACACATCCGCCTCGTCGATGAGCACGACCGCCTTCCACGTTGCTGCATATTGCAAAAACGTCCTCAAATTATTATTAATCTCCGCGACATCAGTGCCCAGCTCGCCGCTCGTGATGACAATAAGTGCCCGCTTCGTGTGTTCCGCGACTACAAGCTTTATTAGCACAGCGCAACGGTAGTTTGAAAGTGTAACCAACCAAGTTCCGCCGTCAAAGTTTTCCCAGAGCCGGGGGTTCCATGGAGCAAACAAACCAGCCCCTTCCCCTTGAGTTCTTGCTGATCCACGGTGCGCTCGGGGAACTTGTGCGAGCTCACTAGAGACGATATCACTTTCTTGGGTGCATCCGGCAGGATCAGCGCATCGAGAGCATTTGGTACCCACTCGGGGTCGGTGATATGGTCGATAAAGAATCTTCCCCACGTCTTGAGGCTGGGGTAGTAGCCTGCTACAGTCGAGGGACAGAGCGTAGGTTCTAGGACATCCCAAAAAGGAACTGTGCATGGAGGTGCTGTATCTGTTGGCGCCCGTCAGTTTTATTCTGTATCAGCTACCACAACAACTAACCGCATGGGCTTTGGCCGTCCGACATCTCCGGCTTGTATTTGGTGTTTTCTTCATTAAACGTTTTAGTGTCGACGATGATTCGTCCGTGCACTTGCTTAGGTGAAAACTTCTGCTTCTCAGATTCACCGCCACCCATAATATCACAAAGACTAGACATGAGCCTGCCTGAGGGAGAATTCTAATCCGCGGAACACATGTGAGATTTGCACATATAGACGTAGAAGTCTGACTTACGTCTTTCTCGGGGATCGCCAACATTACTCCATCGTAACGTTGCAACTGAACGCCCCCAATTTGTAGAAAACGCTTTCCACGCTCTTCCAGTCGCTCAAGTAGCCCCTCCGCATTCGCACGGTACTGCAAAGGGAAATACGATAGCGACGTGATAGCAGAAGGCTGTTTCAGTTCCGTCTGACATACGTCTGCTGTTTTAGTTGCTCTCTCAAAGGATGTGCCGTCAAAGTCAGTGTAGATCAACTGAAGCCGGAGGTATTTTTCGCTCGTTTTAGCGTTCTTTCCGTACGTTGCGCCTTCGAACCGAAACACCTGCTGATGCCCATGCTCCTCGTGCAAGACCAGAGTCCCGGGTTTAAAGATGGTCCAGAGCAAGCAAAAAGAGATGAATCCGTTCTCCACCATCTTGCACGCCTGGTTACGATCTTCCCCAATTTCACGCTCCAAAAACTCCATCAGAAGGTCTAGATGCATTCTCTCCTCTCCATCCGCGGTATTCCGGAGCTCGTCGAGTTCATCCCAGTGGTGATACAGAATGGGATACGGAGACTGGATTTTAAGTTTCTTATCGAAAAGACTCGGCTCCTCGGGGAAATACTTGACGACCTTCCGCAGCGCACTCAAAATGTGCGGAGAATTGATCTGGAGTTTTGTGGTCTCGATGTCGCCGGTTTTTTTCTTGAGGATGCGTTTTACGACGAGAGCGTGCCCCAGCTGCTTCTGCTTGACGTCGGAGGGAGATTCGTCGACTGGGAGTTCGACGAGCTGCTGAAGCATTTTGTCGAATTTCTTGTGGATCGTCAGGACTGAGCAGATACTGCCGGGGTCGAGGGGGGCGCGGGCGTCCAAGGAGGTTCCGTTGGGCATGGCTGCGGAATCCGGGTTGGGCTTGGTTTCCGTGTCGGGGATGTCGTTGGATGTTTTGTTCCCGCCGACTGCGATATCGATCGACGCGTGCTCACGGTTGGACATGGTGGAGGTGTGGTTGTGTAGAGTAGTAAAGAGATATTTGGCTGAAACGCACAAAAGTTTAGAGCAGAATATACGGAGAGGAAAATATTCGAGGACCGAGAGCTCGATATCTAGGCGGAAGGAATGAAGGTGAAGGTCGCTTTAAGTAGATTTCGCATCCATTCCTACGTCCAGGCACCAGTGACTCTTACGATTCAAGGCATCGGTTTGTAAAACATGCGCCCCACCTACACGTGGGTATGAAGTGGATAATCTCCACATCAGGCAAGCCTCAGTCACACCGATGTTTTAGGTATCCCAGAGTGCCGGGTTTCTTCCGCAGAGCCGGTGAAAGTGCTGACCGTAATGTAAGGCTGCTCGGCAACAGGCCGGGGTCACTAGCGACATTACTACGCCGCAATAGGAGAAGACGAGTGATTTCGATTGCACCAAGTCGATCAATAAGTGTATGCACGTCGATGAGCACGCGCGTGCGTACTTTGGTAGTATGAAGCAGAAGATGGTGTGTTCGGGCACTTGGCCTCAAGACTCGTCAAAGCTTAGTTAAAGCACCAGCACGTTCTCACTGAGCATAACTTCGCCGGCATCTATCTGTGGCAAGACGACCTCAAGCCGGTAGTACTGAGCGACCGATATGCTCTTCGAGGTGCTCGTAATGAACCGCCTCGCGCACTGTTGACTTCCAGAGCCTTCGCTATTACAAGAAAAGCCATCCGTTCCTACTGTCCGAATGTAATATATATCGCCGCAACCCTGTTCCCCGTAATCCGGTGTGCGGGCTCCGGGTCCGGGGGAGGGGGAGGGAGGTTTTACGCTGAGAGCGAGTCGCTAATCAGGGGCGATAACCTGCGGGCTAATCTACGGATTTGATGAACACGAACCCTCACAACCCATTGCTACATGAAACACCCAAAGATATGTATATCTGTATTATAAATAATGCTCATCAAAAACAGCCCCGGTATCCTAGTAAGGGTAGGGCTAGGGTAACCACTACCTCTATTAGTCTCGGAGTGTTAATTACACTTGTCGCATCTCGATTTAGCTACTAGCTACTTTGGGGTATTACAGAATTTCTGGTTTACATCTCATTCTATAATATGATTTCTACTAACAGGTCCACGCAGAAGCTTTTCCGTACCGCAGTTTCTGGGCGCCATACGCAGATCAAGAATTACCTCTTATGGTAAAGTACGAGATGTTCTTTGTGTTCATCAAGCCACAATGTTAACCAGAATTGTGTTGGCAATCACGCCGTTAGGTTTAGTTGCAGCACTACTTGTAGTAGAGAATATCAAAAACTTTGAACCGCTAAAAATTGCTGATGGGAGAATTTTCACCACAGCGGGTCATTGAATATACTGCATCCACTCGAATAAGAGGTACGGCCTCCAATTGGATTAGCACTCCTAAAACGGAAGTTCAATCTCTTAAGCAGGTGATTTATTTGGGTCTATGCGTTTTTGTGATCTCTACCTTGGAGATGAGTGTATCCTGCACTACGGATCCTTTTCAATCCTACCACTCTAGGTTACAATAGTATCTACAGATGGGGAGACTGAGAGGTTGTATTAGATGCACTTCAGCACAAGCAAAGATGGTGGCCAGGCCCCAATTTCCGAGTTAGAATGGTCTCACTCACAATCTCTCACTCAGTCTGAATATCGCGACGCCGGCATGAATTTGCTTAATCATTCAAGGCGGCTACTAGATGGTAAGAGGCGGTATTTAAAATATGTTAATTTTGTTATGGAACATAATATCATAATTATTGCTATAACGTTGACGCAAATAGCTAGAGAAGGAAACAAATCACGATATAGAGTAGATAAAGCCTCCACGAAAACCAATCTCGAAACTAACCACGTTAAATAACATCTAAGCCCCCAATAAGGCTGGGATACAAATCACCAAGTCCGGGTGAATTCATAAACTCTGAAAACCACGAGTCAATAGAAGCTGGTGTGCTCTCCCTGACGTTTTGGAGGATGAAATGGGAAGCTGTTCCCACATCAGTGCAAGAGTCCGATGTATAGAGTAATTCTGTTTCGGGAGTCGACTCGGCTCGTAGGTTGGCTGGCAATTCTGCTGGAGTATTGTCTAACCGTAATGGCTGCTGTTGGTATTCCGAAGAATCGACCAATGGGGAACCCAAGTGTGGAAATGAACTCGACGAAGGTTCAATGGTTGCATCTCCTAGAGAGCAGCGGTGAGTATAATGCAGAATTCCCAATGCTAGGTAAATACCTGTTTCACCTAGATCACTTGACGATGGATACCGCCTAACGCCCTCGCCAGCGGGGTTATGCGTTTTGCCTGAAACTAGAGATAGAAGATTAACATACGATTTTAAACACTGTTACGCGGTGCAGATAGGCAAGACACCTTTAGGGCCGCTGTGGAACTCAGCAAAAAGATGTTCCATTGTTGATCGTAGTGCAAGAGCAAGTCTCTCCCCTGCAAATGCTCCGAATGCCTGGGCATCTGTCCGATCAGGTAGTGTTTCCTCTGGATTCGGGGCGAGATTTTCCAAGGAATCATCTGCACTGGTGTGTCCATCATCGGACTCGTCACAAAGAGCATCGATAGCGTCGATATCTACGACCAGATAACGTAATTAGCCTGTATCAATGGTCGAGTGGGGGTTATTTACATGGATCCGGAACCTCTTTCACGCTGCAGTCAAACAGTAAGATGTAAACTTGTTTCCAGGTTTTACGACTGAGATTTTTCCCTTTTTTCACGACACTCGCCGCTACTGGTTGAATGGTGGATTTGGGGCAATCAGTTTTCCTAAGATGGGAAAATACCTGTCCAACCTCCCCATATCTATAGCCGCATCGAGGGCACTGTTGGGGTAGCAAATGTTTTCGTAAAACATGAGCTCTAAAAAATACATTAACGCGGCAGCCCGAAAGACAGGACAGGGATAATACTTCATCCGGTGAAGGTCTGGATTAGACCAAGTGGCACATCTCTGGTAAATCCGGTGATTATTCTTATAGTACGGACAAGCGAAGCGCTTTGGCTGACTGTCTGGCACTCGAGGGTGCCAATGCTGTCTGGACTTGTTTCCATCTCCGCCTCCATGGGATGGATATTCATCCAAATTCCTCTCTCCATCGCCACCATCCGGGAACCCATTAGAGAAGTCGCTAGTCTTTCCAGAGGTGACAAAGCCTGGACCATCGGCCGATGTCTTCCTCTTTTTACCGGGAGCGCAAGTCTTGACGCCAGCTTCAGTGTCCTCAACGTCCAATATTTCAAAGGATCCGTCGTCTGAAACTGTGGATAAAATTCGACAATCGCTATCGTCTTCGGCTTCATTGACTTCTCCGGAATGGTCAGATGAGGATTGCTGTTCCTTTGCAATCGGATCTGAGTCGTCTAAGTTCACCCGTCCATTCACCGCTTCTTCCATTTTTTCCTGACCATTAATGAGTAGGTGGATAATGGGCTCGTGGCCCACAGATGCTGCTGCATGAAGGGCGCTATCATAATGCCCGGCAGCAGGCCTCTCATGTGATTCAGCCAGATGACGATTGTGGAAGTCGATCTCTACGTCCTTGGCTATTCGCACGTAACTCTGTCAGCAATACATCTCATATCCAGTTAGGTGGAAGGTGGCAAATTCCGAACCTAAATCTAGGTTTAATTTGCCCAATTTCTGTGTTAGGCTGTTGGCATCGAAGCGAGATGACTGATTGGTCCTTGAGATGCCAGAGTTGTTTGATGGGCGTCTGGTCGTAAGGTTGCTGGAATATGCTGAATCAGGTTTGAGCAATACAGCCATGTGCTTGAATCCTAGTGTCCCCTGTTCGGAGGGAGGCGACTGCGCTTCGGCGTGAGGACCTATAGTCCAATACTATTAGCAACCTAGTTATTTCTGCGCAGCTTCGAGAATTCATGTATGCCAATACCCTCAGTAAGAAGTGGGCCCTCTGTTGTGGTCGCTGTACTCATATTGGCCAATTTCGTGCTATGCGTGGAGGAGTTATCGTGTTCTGGCGAAATGACGGGCCGAGCCTGCTTTTATGATTTTCAGTTGATGTTTGCGCGGAACAGTCGCACAACCGTATGTACTTACTCGGGTCAGGCTGAGAACACGGGACGCTCCTTTTCTGGCAAGTTACCACTCAGAGCTGGTAAGCCACATGCAATATCTTGGTCAACAGTGACTCAACACAGTAAAATTCATTACCAAGAAATGGGGTACGCGCAGCAGTTGCGCGCTTCAGACGACGCCTCACTTTTTGGATGCTTCCTCCAATGGGAGAGCCGGAACAAAAGGCAAACCGCAACCAGCCACTTCAATTCCGGACCTCCAAAATCCGAACAAAATGTCTTCCGGACAGCTACTCCCATATTATCCATATCCCCTTACAAGTACACCAAAAAAGCACCTTTTTAATACACAACAACGTTTCAAAGCTCATTTGGCATTGGTGTCAATTTTAATAGGCGTGGTTTTTGGTATCATCCAGAGCCTAAGCCCCCTGCGGTCACTCGCTCCAGCTTTACGTCCGGCCATGTTCTGGGACAAGAAATTACCACTACGAAATGGATTGTTTAGTTTACTTGCTGAAACTTCTTTGACGACAACATGTCCCTTGCAGGGAATCAAATAAGAGGCACCGATTTGGTTCCAAGCCCCTGTACCGAGTGCTCTATAACCTCCACTACCGCCGCCTACCGCCACACGTAACCTCGATTCATGCCAAAGACCTATGAAACGTGGAAGCACTACACCACAACCACGGGTGCATAAAGATAGGCACACAACTCTAATAATAAGGCTGTTGCGTGCACGCATGTGAGATACCTATGTTCAGCTAAGCTTCTGGCTTTTCGACTCCCCACCTTTATTGCCATCTACTTGTAGTGACCCGACTTAGTGTCTCCTCGGAAGCTCTTATCTGTCGAGGATGTCCAGTACCAGCAGCCAAACCCCGCACTCGAAGCCGCGCACGTTTCGTCTGTCGTTAGTACCTATCGATGTCCAGAAAGACCAGCTTAGAGAATCCCTGGAAGCCCTGCCTACCAGCACCCAGAACAGCGGGCGGAACGTTAAGGTGCTGTCTTTAGTACCGAAAAGTCGCATATGGCAGGTTGGCACTGTTACTTTCGTCAATGAACCTCTGAGTTTCACGGGATGTCTGCCCAACCAGAGACTGGAGCTGCCCATCACGATTGCAGGAAACGAAGTAGAATTAGCCATTGACTGCCATTTCATCGGGCTTACGCCACTCTACTGTGGTCCCAATGCTTCAGTCGAGTGAGTCCCTTTCCCGTTGCTTTCAGTTCGAAGTCTGATTTGGCCTCGCAGTATCATCGCTGTTTGCGGAGTCGGCGGTCATGCCTTCGGTTCATGGAGGTCCCAATCGTCAGCACACAAGATGTGGTTGAGAGACTTCCTACCCAAAGACATACTTGAGATTAGAACTCTCATATTTGGATACGATTCCGCTTTGAAGGACAGCACATCTACTAGTTCTGTTGCGGACTACGCGCAGCAGCTTCTACTTGCCATACATAACATCCGGGCCGACGGCAAGGGGGTACGTTAATGATCCCAAATCAACTTGCTACTAATACATAGTCCACCCTAGGAAAACCGCCGGCCGATAATATTCGTAGCACACAGCATGGGGGGTCTTTTAGTGAAACAGGTGAGATAGGCCCCCTGGCGCCAACACACGAAGCCACCCGTTCAGGTGAGAATGGCTGACCCCGAGCAGGCATTAGCAGCCGCTGCTCAAGGTAGTTCAGACGACGATCGAGCTATCCTTCAATCTTGCATTGGGTTTTTTCTTTTTGGAGTCCCGAATCGAGGTCTCAACGCGAGAAACCTGAAAACATTGGTTCGAGGACAAAACAACGCCCGATTGATTGAGGACTTGAAAGAAGGATCGCCGCTTCTACTTCATATCCACCACGCCTTTCAGAACAGCTTTACCTACAAGGATTGTCTAATTGTCTCTTTCTTCGAAACAAAGGACTCAAGAACAGTAAAGGTTTTGCCCTATTCTCCCTTGTTTAGCATAGTACTGACGGTACTCGGTGCAAGGTCTCTGCGAATGGAGAATGGGAAAGAACCGGCGCGTATTTGCGACTGGTAACTCGAGATTCGGCTACTTGTTTTTGTCCACGCGAAGCTATTCACCACCAGATACCCATTGACACTGATCATTCAAACCTTGTGAAATTCCAGGGGTACGATGATCCGAATTATGAAATAGTGCACAGGAAGATAGAGGAATTGGTTAAGAATGCGCCGGAAATTATCCAAAAGCGTGGAGAATTTTGTATGTAGTTGCAATAATATAGTTAGTTACCTATGCTAACGGCTCGTGAAGGTCGACAGCCTATCACAGAGTCCAAAGATCAAGAAGTCCGGTGAGTAGAGGGCAGTTCCATGCCATTGGCACACACGTCATCGCTGATGTGAATGTGCCTATGTAGCTACTCGCTATCATCAGAGGAGCAAATATGCCATCAAAAGTTCCTTACCATGGACTATGTGACCCCGCGGAAGACGGTCCCAAAACACCATGAGGGTACACTGGAGTGGGTCTTAAGAGACGTTAGCTACGTTAATTGGATATCAGATGCAACGAACTTTTTATGGATATCTGGAAATCCCGGAATAGGCAAAACAGGTGCGGCATCTTCCCACCTATCTCAATCAAGTAGTGCTATCCACGAACCGGTTCAAATCGTGGATAGCAGAACCCTCGCTAACATTTATTTAAGTTCTTGCTTCATTTTTGTTGGACTGCCTCGAAGATATGACAAATGATCAACGTGGAAAGGTGGTAGTTTACTTCTTCTGTGACGACAAAGACGATTCCCAAAAGTCGGCCGAGTCCATATTGCGGGGACTTATTCACCAACTAATAAAGACGACTCCCGCTCTCGTCAAACATGCCATGAAATATCACAGAACTGATGGATCCCGTTTGATCGGTTCGTTTGGGACTCTATGGGAAATTTTTCTTGCGATTGCAACTGATACCCAAGTCGGAAACACATACGTCGTGCTGGATGCTCTAGATGAATGTGAAGAGAGGTCGAGAAACCAGCTTTTAGACATGTTCACTAGCTATTTTCTACTGAGCCTGAACAATACAAGCGCTAGGGACTCCGTAGGTGCTGGAAGCTCTCTAAAGGTGTTGATTACCAGTCGACCCTACCATCAAATCCGCAACAGGCTTTTCCACATTCTGAAATTCGAGTCCACTATCCGGTTGAAGACCGAAGATCAAGGTCGTAAAATCGAAGCTGATATATTGTCCTTCATCTCGCACAAAGTAAATGAGCTGGCAGATATATGCCACTATGACCTCAAGACTAAAAAGATGGTCTTCGAAAAGCTCAAATCCGGTGCAGATGGAATGTTCCTTTGGGTTTCGTTGATCTCCACCGAGCTTTTGGATACTCCACCTTATGCCGTGGAAGAAACTCTTCAAGCATCACCAACGGATTTAAATGAGCTTTATGAGCACCTCCTGAACCGTCTCAACTCGAAGCCGAAAGCCGCAGATTCGGTAAGGCTTATTCTAAAGTGGATTTTGTTTGCCTCACGACCGATGAAAGTTGAAGAGCTGGCGATTGCATGCGCACTCAAACCCAGCCATCAATTCCTATCCGCATCTTCAATAAACAAAAGCAGTCTTATCATAGAGTCCCCCCAAACCATTTCTCTGTGCGGGCCGATACTTAAAGTTCAAGATAGTGTTGTTCATCTTGTGCATCAGTCTGCAAAAGAGTTCTTACTTCGGGCTGATCTTCCGGCCATCTATCCAAGCCTCCTCATGTCTCCACAGCAAGCAAACCTTGAGCTAGCTATTTCATGTATGACCTATTTGTCATTCAATGAGTTCGGCTGCGGACCGATAGCTGCCGGTCATTCAAGCATACTCAAATACCCGATATTTCACGACTACCCATTTCTCGAGTTTGCAGCAAAAACCTGGCCACAATTTGTAAAATATACAGACTTCAGCAACGATATATGGGCGTCATTTCATAAACTGGCGCAATTGGATCCACAGTTAAACCTCACTTTCCAAATTATCATCTTTACCGAAACCCCCCCAGTGTTCTGGTTTGATACGGCGAAAGCATTGTATATTGCAGCTTATCTTGGACTCAACTCTTTTATCAGCCATCTGTTACGTCAAGGAGATGATGTCAACGCGAGAGGCGGGTATTATGGCAACGCTCTTAATGCGGCAGCAGCAAGGGGCCACGAAGCCATCGTTTGTTTACTGCTCGAGAAAGGAGCTAATCTCAACATCCAGGGTAGGGCTTATAGCAACACCCTCGTGGAGGCAGCATCTAATGGTCACGAAGTCATCGTTCGTCTACTGATCGAGAAGGGAGCCGATCTTTGCACCCAGGGTGGGGCTTATTGCGACGCCCTCGTGAAGGCAGCATCAAATGGCCACAAAGTCATCGTTCGTCTACTGATTGAAAATGGAGCCGATCTCAACACCCAGGGCGGGGCTTATGGCGACGCCCTCGTAGAGGCAGCATCACACGGCCACGAGGCTATCGTACATCTACTGATCGAGAAGGGAACCGATCTCAACACCTTGGACAGGGCTTGTAGCAACGCCCTCAAGGTTGCAGCAGAAGGGGGCCACAAGGCTATCGTCCACCTGCTTATCGAGAAGGGTGCCGATGTCAACGCCCAGTGTGGGAATTTTAGCAACGTCCTCCAGGTCGCAGTAGCTAGGGGCCACGAAGCTATCGTCTACCTGCTTATCGAGAAGGGTGCCGATGTCAACGCCCAGTGTGGGAATTATGGCAACGCCCTCCAGACCGCAGTAGCCAGCGGCCACGACGCCATCGTCCACCTGCTTATTGAGAAGGGTGCCAGTGTCAACGCCCAGGGCGGGTATTATGGCACCACCCTCAAGGCGGCAATAGGGAGACTTTCTGGGAATATGGTCCACCTTCTCCTGGAAAAGGGTGCAAAAGTTGATGCTTCGATTCTTGAATACGCGAGGAGGAGGTGTAATCCTAGTAACGTGGCTATCATTCGTACACTCTCGGAATATGGGGTGCACGCTCGCGCATCGAGGGAGAACACTCCCAAACACCGTCTCACAGACATTTATGCGAGCGAAGAGTTGGCCATTGGAATTCCTGCAAAGAGGCGACGTCAAGAAGATTACGCATATGATGGTGGTGATTATGAAGAGGAAGAGTGTAGAGAGGACGAGGAGGAGGAGGAGGAGGAGGAAGAGGAGGAAGAGGGGGAAGAGGGGGAAGAGGAGGAAGAGCGGTAGTAATAATCATGGATGCGGGTATTACTATGGTCATGATTGTGTTGGAGATAATGATATGACATAGATATGACCCCAAAGCTGGTCGGTATGATTTCCGTCTGGCAAACTAGCAAACTGATGGTTCTGGGGCTGCCTGTAAATTTATGTTAGTCTAGTACTATTCTTCTGTTATATAGTACGAGCGTTCATTCTAGTCTTAGAGTTACTAGCGCGATGGTACGGTTACTTTTTTTTGCGTTAAAGACTACTTTCACTCTCCCACCGCTTACCGTCCAGCCCACTGCCGCTCTTCGGCTTCCTCTACCCCTCCACCCATAAACGCAACCATCACCCCACTACCTCCCCGCCCTTTATTTTGTTTTCTCCCCCTCCTACAAACCATACCACTCCACAAATCCCCAACACCCTCCAACTTCTAACCCATCACAGCCTATCACTTGCCGCTCCTCTTCGTCGTAAGCATTCCGCACCTACCGTCTATCAATCCCGTTGGTTCCGCGAATCCATCAATGTGCGAGCTACGGGTCTGGGTTTTGTATCGCAAGAGGGGGATGAGGGGGTTGCGTGAAGTGTAGCTTGATATCACCCTTGACGGGTTTCAAATTTGGCGAGTTTCAAATACCACACTCGGTCGCATATGGTATCACAATATCGTAAGAATATACTATTCACTCCAAATCCCTACAAGCAGTGTTCCATCATACACTAACCCCCGCACATGACCTATCAAATTCCTATGCCATACACCCTTACAAACCAGTAAAATAAAAAAATACGAAAATGGGCTATCTACCCCTCCTCCTGCCCCCTCCAAAACATCTAATGCTTAGGCGGCGGTCCATACCCGGGTGGTTGATAATGTGTCGGCGGCGGGGTACCTTGATACCCGCCTCCCTGCTGTGGCGGGGGAGAGGCATAGTTCTGTTTCCCTGGATAACCACCAGCAGACGGCGGGCCAGAGGTCGGGGGGTATCCCTGCTGTGCGGGCGGGTAACCCTGCGGGGGCGCTGAGGCCGGGGGATAACCGTGTGGTGATGGTCCAGAGGACGGGGGGTACGGCGATGGGGGACCACTGGTAGGAGGGTATCCCTGAGGGGGACCACTGGTAGGAGGGTATCCTTGTGGGGGACCTCCGTACTGCTGCTGGGGGCCACCGTGTTGATTTTGAGGAGGACCGCCGTATTGCTGCGGGGGAGGACCACCGTACTGCTGTGGGGGAGGCGCGCCACCATAGTGTGATGCTGGGGGTGTGCCGCCGCCATATTGCTGCTGAGCGCCGTACTGCTGCTGTGGAGGGTAAGGGGACGTGCTGGGGGGGTTACTACCGCCGTAGCCTTGGTAGTTTGTGGGCGGGGGTGCGCCGCCGTAGCTTTGGCCTCCGTATGGTGGTTGTTGCTGATGTTGCTGATGCTGCTGCTGATGCGGGGGATACCCGCCGCCCGTGCTGCTGCCGTAGGGGGGTTTCGACTACTCCTGTTAGCCGTGCTCCATCCCTTCCTGACCCAGGAGGTGACAAACCGAAGACCCAGACCCAAGCACACCGCCGATCAACCCTCCCAATCCTCCAGCACCGCCACTAGAGTGTCCATGTCCTCCACCGCTGTTTCCGTGCGGCTTTTTACCACCCAACAGCCCTCCCGCCAACCCCGCCGCCGTTCCCAGCAGCCCCCCGCCGCCGCCGCTACCGTGGGATCCAGAACTATGCTTTCCGCCACCGCCGAGCAAACCGGATGCTAAGCCCAGCGGGCCTCCGCCACCGTGGCTGCCGCCGTGTGGCTTCTTCCCACCGGAAAGTAAGTTATTTGCGAGTCCGCCGGCAAGTGAGCCGAGACCTCCGCGGGTCCCGTCGGCGGGATTGTTATGGTCGGATGGGTGTGGAGCGTTGTGGTCAGGGGTATGCTGCGCGGGAGGTGCAGGGGTAGGGGCGGGCGTGCTTTCCGAGGAGTGCGTCGGGATGTCCCATTGTGTTGTTCCGGTCGACGGTTGCACGAAGTAGTACCGCTGGCTAGAGGGATCCCATTGCGCGATCCTGTGGACGGGAAGTGTTATGTTAATTTATCTGAAGGTGATAGCCGGGCGAGGAGACAGAATATACCATCCGGAGGGAAGCGGGGGAGGCGCTACGCTCGGGCCGCTGGCGTTGGGGGAACCAGCGGGGTTTGGGGGTGTTGGTTGGTGATGCGACGAAGACATTATGGCTGTGGTTGTGAATTATGGGTGGTGAGGTTGATGTCGGGGGATGGAGGAGAGGGAGAGAAAAAGAGGGGTATAAAGGATGGATGGATGGATGGGTGGGTGGATGATGAGGTGTGATGGGGGGTTGTAAGCTTGTTTCAACTTGGCGCCACACCCAACCTCCAACACCGAGGGCGCAGCTTGAATGAGCGATAAAAACCGACATGGCAAACCGCCACCCCTGCGTAATGCGTCCATTCACGCCTATTTCGAGAGTGGCTGTTGCACCACAGAATACGTATCTTTGAAGGCGGTGCATATGTCAAATGCCAATTAATTCCAGCACTTTCTTCAATTGTCGGAATGTCATACTGGTATACCGTCGTCTCCTGCATAATCCCCTCAGCTCTCCACCCCTGATTATAAGTACGTGTCAGAACGTGTCAGAACGTCTCAGTTCAGCTGCCTCGTAAAGCTTATTTTCTTTCCTTTTTTCTCTCTAATGCCCGCCGGCGGCGCCGAGTGCCCGCTCACCCCGCCCCCAGTTTCACAGAAATACCCAAACAAATACCCATTGCTAACTGCTGACATCTAGACCATAACAATTAGCACAATACCAACACCTATATCGCTTTGGCGGACGCAAAGAACCCGATTCTCTATCATTGTACAATCATTACCGTAAAACTTTTCCCATCTAAGCAAACAAAACCGCATCATCAATCTCCCTCTCCATCGCCTTGGCCACGGCCTGTTCCCTAGCAACCTCCTTCTTCTTAACACTCCTCTTAACCCTCGCGCCCTCTCTCCCCCCGGCCCTCAGCGCCTTCCTTTCCCGAACCGCACTCCTAACCGCATTCGGCGACACAAACTCCTTATTCTCGTACACCACCGGCCCGCCAAAGCTCCCCTCCAAAATCACAATAGGCGTTAACACAAATCTCGGGCCAATCTCAATCAACTCCGTATCCTCCCCTTTCCCTTCCTTCCTTTCCTTTCCTTCCTTCCCCTGCTTCTTATCCGTAATCTGTATCTGGTAATGCCGCACCCATACCTTCCCGTCTGCCAGAGTGAAGGACACAACGCGATCGATAAATGGCTTCGACTTCCGGGTGCCGCGGGGGACAGAAAATGTGTGCACGAGCAGCTCCTTGATGAGCGCGCTGCTGGGTGAGAGGTCGAAGGATTTGTCGAAGCTGACGATTGCGCGAGAGCCCTTTAGTGCGTTGCCTTGGAAGTTGAGTTCGCTCATTGTATGCACTGTGTTCCCCCGTCAGCCACCACGTCTGGTGTGATGCAATGCGACTTACAATTGTGGACGTGGAACTTTGCGCAGGGCCCGTTCGGCGCGCGGGAAAGCCATAGGTATAGGTCCTGGCGCTTGCGCGCTTCGAAGAAGAGGACGCCGTTGCAGTTATAGAGTTCTGCGACTTCATTGAGGTAGTGCAGGTGGTTCTTTGTGTCGAGTTTTGCGTCTTTGCGAGAGTGCGGGAGCATGCATACTAGGTCGTTGAGGAGATGTCGGTGCCGGTAGGTTATGCCGCGCGAGGAAAGGATTAGGATGCGTGATTTTGGAGCGGGGGAGTCTTTTTCTGTGCTGCCATTGGAGGTGAGGGCTTTGAAGAGGGAGGCCATTGTTGTGGTGTTGTGGGTGTAGGGAGTGTGAAAGGAAGGAAAATTTGGAGCCGCATATGGAGGAGGGAGGGTAACAGACGGATTACTCGGCGCATCACTCGGGGCTTCCGTTTTGGGGTGTCGATGCCGATGTTGGTACGAATGCGCAGCAGATTCTGATTATGATAAAAAGGCGTTGTTCGGTCTACTAAAGCACAACGATTTATTGATATCCTCATCATCATTCCACGCACTCATCAACGCGACCGATCGCATCCATAAAGCAGCAAATATTACAGTAGCCATAACCTCCTCATAGCCTCATTCCATTTCTATCATAACCCCCTTCGCCACACCCCATTTCGTACGCCCCTTTTACTCCTCCTTGACACCACCACGACCGCTCTTCTCCGCCTCCTCGATGCTCTTCTTGTCGCTGCTTGGCTCCGCAGCGCCCGTCGAGAGACCCTGCATGAAACCCGCTGCCTTCCAGGGGCGCTTCAGGTCTCCGATTGCAGGTTTACCCAAGATGTGGACCTGCACGAGCTTCGACTCGATTGCGGATTTCACGGGGATAATGCCTGGGGGTATTATGTTAGCGCGATGACGGGGTAGAGGAATATTTTTGTGCACGTTGTATGCGTGTTTCGGGAAAAGGAACGTACTCTGGATCAGCAAAGGGTTGGTGTACTTGAAGTAAATGTGCATGACGGCCATCATGCCAACACCCATCAACACGCCTTTGAACGCGGCCTTGAGCTGCGAGTTATCGTATTCACTGACGGTCGTGGTGATGAGCTTTGGCTCCTCGCTCGACATGGGAGGCGCTGGTTCGAGGTATTTGAGCATTGTGTGATCTGTAAAGGGTTAATGGGAATCACCGCGCTACGGGAAGAGAATGGTACCATTCTTGGTTTTGATTTTCTTTGCGACTAGGAGGTAGATCCCGACGATCAGGATGTTACTGAGGATGTACATGCCCCGGATTCCATTGAGCCAGGTCGGATCCTCGAAGGGGATCCGTTTTGACACTTGCATCATCCCGAGGATGACGACGAGGTTTGTGCTGGGGATAGTTAGTACGCGCAAGCATGGGAAGGGAGGAAGGGGGGGGCGTACATTTGTGGATTCATGACGGTATGTGGTGTTGTAGTTGTGTTGTGGTGGTGATGGGTGAAGGAGGATGAGAAGAATGAGAAGAAAGAAGATCAAGGTCAAGGTTTGGAAGATGACAGATTGCGAAACGTGGCGGATGTGGCTAGTGTCAGTGGCTTGCGGCTTGCGGCTCAAGGGAAGCTTATGGAACGTCGCACAAATAAGATGACTTCGTATGAATGTATGGGAGAACGGATGGATGGATAGGGGCTGCGATGAGGAAAGCGTTACTGCAACGAGGCGAGTGGCTATTGGAGAGGAAGGGATGGGTGCGAAGAGAGCAATGCATTTGATTGACCCTAAACCTGCGGGACGACAGGGGAGCTCGACTGGCAATACATCGAGTATGCTGACAGCTGAGGGCAACGGAAGCCACTGAATTGCTTCCTTCGATCCGACCTTGCCTCCTTCAGTTTAATCGCCGTAATGGAGCTTAATGATACGCTCGAAGCTCTCCGCATCTCTACCACGGTACTTCCACCGTCAGCTATCTCGCTAGTGCACTGTAACTCAGCACAGAACAGACATCTCTTCTCAGCATCCCGAACGAAATCCTCCTCCACATCTTCTCCTACTTCGATCCACTCCATCTCGCCCCGCTCTCCCTCGTCAACCGTCGCCTCAACCTCCTCACCACCCCACTCCTCTACTGCCAATACATCGCAGACCCCAACGTAATCTGTGCGCTTCCGATTGCAACCAAGCTTCCCCCGCGGCACGCATCCTTCGTTAAACACCTCGAAGCATGGGGCCAGCATTCCTCCGGCGATGCCGCCTTCCACCGCTGTCCCAACCTCACCACCGTCTCCTGGGACATCGGCACCGACTCGATCGACAGCAACTACTTCTCCACCTCCCGGCTCTCCACCGAGTTCCTACACACCCTCACCTCCCTACGCATCGAGCTCACCACCTCCTTCCGCGGCGTGCTGCACTTGCACAATGCACAACCCTTCCGCTGGTTCAAAGACGCCTTCTCGACCTGCAAAAATCTTCGCACCCTACGCATCCGTCCGACTCGCTACGAGCTTCCTCCAACAACCGAGTTCGTCCCCTTCGGCGGACCAGTGGCGCGGGAACACGAGCTCCTCAATCTCATCGACGAAATATTCGGTGCAACACTTGAACACCTCGTCTTCGAATGGTGCCCACCATACCGGGAAACCGCACCCAACTTCCTCCTCAACAGCACGCTCAACTCCCCGCGCGGCTTCTCCTCTCTGCGCTCCCTCCAACTCCCTTTCTCCTCAGGCCTAAACATGGACCAAAAACAAGACCTGCACTCCCTCCCCACGCGCAAAATCCTCTACCACGCCCACCTCATCTCCCGTCTCCGCCCAACCCTCACCATCAAAAACTTTCAACTCCCAGACGACCAGCCGTATGAATTCACCCCACTAATCGTCGACCTCATCTCCCTCTCCCCTACCGAAATCCTCGAATTCTACGACTGGCTCATCCACATGTTCCCCACCTGGAACCGGCAATTCCTTTACCCCGAGTTCCACCCCCGCTCCGACGGCCCAGATATCTATGCCGCCGTCCAGGCACTATCCGATCTCCGCGTCCCCTTCGGCCTCCGACACTACGTCTACCGCCGGCACGTGCGCACACTCTGGAAACCATCCTTCTCCCACGTCCTCGCCTCGGTGGCACCGCAAAGCGTAGCACTTGAGATGTCGCCTCGCCCATCGGCACCCCCGCGTCGAAGCGCATACCTGGACCGATGCGATATGGACACGTTTGTGGAGTGGGTTAGCGCGCACCTACGATTTTCAAATATATCAAAGTTCGAAATCATTGCGCCAGGAGTGCAAGGGAGAGGAGAGACGGGGGGTACGTGGTATATTGGCTGTGCGCTTGTTGGAATGGTTGCAGAGCGGGTGGAGAGGCTGGGGGTGAAGCGGTTGAAGGTTTGCTTACCGATTGGGGGGGTTGCGGGGTTGGCAGAATGTAAGGGTTTGGTTGGGTTGGAAGTTTGTGGGGTTGTGGTTGAGGAGGAGGGGTTGGAGTGGGTACTCGGCGTGTTGGCGGAGAGGGGTTTGAGGGAGTTCTGTTTGCGTGGCTGTGTGCTGATGGAGGGGGGGTGTTTGCTGGTTGAGAGACATGTGCTGCAAGGTAGGAGGAGGGAGGTAGAAGTGAGACGGGAGAAAGGGATTAGGGATTTGGTGTTTGAGAAGCTTGGAGAGCAAGCGAAGGTGAAATTAGAGTTGTCGTTTTTGTGGTGATGTGTTGGAGGCAAGACGCGAACTGTCGAGGAGCTTTACGAGCAGAGGTCTGGTCTGAACCATTTTGATATGCCTTCTTTACACGTAGCAATGCATTAGGAAACCAACCTGACACATCTCCAACTCCCCTACCCGCTTTCTTCCCTGTCATCGAAACTATCCTTCCTCATATTCATACTCTTCTAACCGCTCTCACCTCACACTAGGCCTACTATCGAAATGTAGAACCAAGACACAGAGGCTTACCTCTTGTTTTCCCCTAGTTATTCAACAACACTCATCATAACTCGCGAAAGATATCAATATCAGAACAGCTGCACCGTATAACTAAAGTAGAACGACTGCAGGTTTTCAGCCTGTACAGGTTTCGATCCTGCGTTTGGTGTTTTTCGCACGGTTGGACTAAGCCATCGTGCATTATGTGCAATCATTTCCGCCATAGTGTACTAAGGCTAGGAGCCCAAAAAGGTGCTCTCGTTCCCAAATTTTCTCAAGCTCACTGTGGCCGAGGAATGAAAAAAATTCTGGGCACGAGAGCATCCAAAAAGCAATAGCAGGGTAAAAGTGTGAGCACCTAGGTTTTGAACCCCGGTGTTTACAGCACCTGATATGATGTTTATAGCACCTAGCCTGGCATTTTGAGCCCCATGAGGTTTCGAACCTCGGTATTTACAGCACATGCAGCTGGCGTTTGTAGCACCAGCTAAGCCAACCGACTAATTCTTGTATATGTAATGATTTCCACCGACCTGTACCAGACCTAAGCTGGAAAGAGTGAGTATCGCGGGTTTTAAACTCGCACGGGCAAAAGAGAGCAAAAGAATGAGTACTTGGTTTAAAGGTTTCGAACCTTGGTATTTACAAGATCGGCGTTTATTAGCACCTGGCTGGCGTTTATAGTATCTGGACTTTGTCTCGCACCAGACGTTTTACCCGGCCTCGACTAAACTCCCAACCTTATCAACTGGTTGAGCGCGCGATTTAGGAGGTGGCCAGTTTTTGGTCTGGTACGAGACAACTATGGACTGCCAGCTAAGCTAGGAATAAGTCCTTGTTAATTAAAACCCTTAATCCTAATGCAAAGTTGGCTTCAAAATCCGACCGTCCCGTCCAATGTTAACATTATACTCTACATCGGAGCTGTAGTGCCCGGAAACAGGGGATAATGTAGAGTAACTCCTCGTAGCGTGCACGGTCATCACTGTCTTGGCTTTTAAGTATACTGACGGTTATTGGCGACGATCTTTCAGTAACCTTGGCTGGTAGTCACATACTTCATGGTGCTCGAAACGCCAGGTACTATAAACATTCAAAACCTGTCGTTGCGCTCATTAGTTTGTTCCGTTTTATCCCTAGACACTCGAATTTGGGAATTTGTTGCACTACTGGTTTTGGTGGAAAATCTACCGGTCAAATGGATTCTACAGCCAACCCGCTGGCTGTCTGACGTTGGAGTGCACCAGCTTCAATTCTCCTTGCCGCTAGTGCACTACAAATTTCTCAATCCGAGCGTGTTGGGGTACATTTTCCGTCAGAATCACTGCCGCCAACTTTGTGTAGTCGAAGTCCCATTCTTATTTTACTGAGCAGATCCAAACTAAGAACTAATTCCTAGCTTAACTAGTGCTTAAAACACCAAGTGCTATAAACACTAGGTTCGAACCCCAAGGTTGGTGCTGTAAACACCATGGTTTGGGTGCTATTAAGATCAATTGCAAAGCCCGAAACCTCCAAGATTGGTACTGTAAATATCAAGGTTGAAAACCTGTAGCGTCCATTCTTTTGCTCCATTCGACACGCACATTTCCCTCGAAACACTGCCGCCCAGTTGTGTATCATAGTCGAAGTCCAGCTATGACTTGTTCTGTACGAGAAGGATCTAAAACAAGAACTAATACCCAGCTCAACTGACGCTCTAAATGTCAGGTGCTGTAAACACCGGGTTCGAAGCCCAACGCTGGTGCTGTAAAAATTTATGTTCAGAGGTGTTGCAAACATTAAGTTCGAAACCAGCAAGGAAAGAGTGGTGCTATAAACACTAAGGTTCAAAGCTTATGATTAGGCTCTCTTTTGATCTCTGTGGAACAGTTAGCCTGATGGCGGTGAGTGATAAATACAACTAGACACAAACAAGAGAGATAAGCCGAAAGAAACTAAGGTGAACCCAAAGAAATTGGCTCCAGTAAGCATCGCTCGCTGGGAACTAGAACTGGTATAACTACGGTCTTGGTCAATTAGCGTTGTTTCTACGTACTAAGTACTGCCTGAAACTTGCCAGTCCAACTCGCGACCGTTAGGCATACTGCCAGTCGAATTGCGTTTCAGCGAGTTACAAAAGCATTGATTAGGGCTATCACAGCAGACATCTACTGCCAGCAAAACCAGATAAAAGAGCACGGCAGGTTTTAAACAGTGTTTACAGCACCCAGCGTTTACAGCGCGGGTTTCGAACCTGGTGTTTGCGGCACCCCTGTTGTTTATTGCACCTCTATCGGCTAGACCAAGAGACTAGTTCCTGTACATATAGAAATATTCACCGTCATGTATGCCAATAATAGAAATCCACGAAATAGCCCGTCAACAGCCTGTCACAGGAGTCCTACTATGTCCTAGCAAGTATTGGAGCTATCCTATCGATTTCCCCACAGTTTCTTATAGATCATAGTAACTGAGTTATAGACGGGTATATATTCGACCAAAAGCATCCATGAAACCATAGACCTCGCCACCTAACCCACAAGCCCACTATCGACCGAAAATTCCACAAGATAACTTCTCCTATGGTTCTCCTCATTGGAATAAATTGTGACTTCTATTTGACCAATAATTGCCGAGTAACTAACGATTGATACGGGGCGCCCATTTGGTGATGTCTGTTATGATCCAGGGGATACTCCACAGCCGACAAAAGAATGAAATAAAGAGCACCACAGGCTTTAAACCCGGTGTTTATAGCACCCAGCGTTTACTGCGTCGTACAGCACCCTGGTGTAGCACCGTACTCATCTCAGATGTTGTTTAGTGGATGATAAGTCCAATTATATCTAGCCCGGGTATATGAATACTGTGGAAACCCTAGAGCGGTCGCTTGTACATGATGGCACATATAAAATCAAAAGTAAAAGAAATCGCACTGCGGGTTCGAACCCGCATCCAGCGTTTGCCGCGCCTGGTGTTTACAGCACCTTGGTGTTTATAGCACCATGCTACACTAGTTGTGTATCAGTTCTTGTTTATTAGAAGATTGGAACACTGATCATAGGAACAAGGTTGACAACACTCCGTCCGGTCCTTCGCATCAGGGCTGTCGCACTCCGGTTATACCAACCAAAGTAGTAGCTGCGATGATGCGGGAAAAAGGTACCTCCCGCACGGTTAAAAGAGAGATAGAGCACAGTAATGAGTGTGCATACCACGGGGCGAGACACCCAAAAGAGCTCTATGGTCCGTACGGTAGAGAGCGAGCCTGCATAGAATGGAGCGAATCACCACTCGCAAGCACTCAAAAGTATTCTACCTCCATAAATACTACAGCCCTGACACTAACCACTTGATAGCCATAGCATACAACCATTAATATTTATCCGCAGACTGGGAATCCGGGTTGTCGTATACATATAGGTATAACCTGCGGCCTAGACTGTTTATGTTTGCATGGGGATCCCAGGAAAACCGCGTTTAGCCATAGGCCAGTCACAAAAAGCGAATGCGGCTTGATATTCGAATTCCTCACTGGTCCGGAACATGTGCACGGTGTTTTGAATACACCATCGGGTCTCTTTGAGCGCAAATGCTACTCTATGCAGGATGATATTAGTTACAGCACTCTCAACCGTGACAAAACATGTCAGCAAGCATGTAAAAGTTCTGCCCACTGAGGCAGTCTAATAGGAGATGTCCACTAGCACCAAAAAACACAGAAAAATTCCATCGGACAGAAATACACTCCGATTATATTTCAACCATAGAGGTCTGGATGACGAAAGGATAAAGAATAGCCTTGTCTTCGGCAGTTCCCATTCAGGGATCTTCGGAGCGGGACTTTCTTCTATCCATAGTACTTCTTATAACTGGTTCTCCATCGAATTTAGCCATCTCTATCTCTTCCATATTATGAAATTCTCTGCCACTAGAATTTTCCTCTTTACATCATAGAATTGAGAGAACATTCACCTGCCCAAATCTGTCGAGATCAATACCGTATGTATTGCGGAGACTACCAGGGCATATTCCAAACAGTTCCTTTTACCTAACCACCCACCTTCCCTCTAAAACGCCCTGAACAAGACTTATACCTGGAATCTCTTTTAGCAACCCCGCCTCAGCACACTCCTCTAGAAACCGCGGCATCATAACTGCGAGCCAGATCGCAACCCAACAATACCCTACATATCTCCACATTCCCACTTCTGTAGCCCCCTTTTCCCCCATTGGTTTACCAAGCCCTAACCTCTTTGCAGTCCAGATCACAATATCCTCTACCGTAATCGCCACTGCGTGCGACATCAAGAACAAAAGCGTCCCAAACCACGGCTTGGAAGAATCCATCGCCAAATTCCCTGCCCAGTGACCAGTAGCGCATAGAAAGAACGCCGTGTAAACCTGAGTGTAATTACTCCCATTGCTACCACGACGGAATCTAAACACCTTCCATGCTAGCCAGCGTCCGTGGCTTTGTAGTGGCTATTTACGTCAGACTTCATAATAGCAGGTAAGAAGGAAGAGAATAATTCTTACACGGCGGATAAGTTGGTGCCAAACCCTGCCCCAGAACCGGCGAACCGTGTAGCAATCCTCCCACTTCCCTAGCATCGGCCGCGCCTCATCCGCCGTTCCCCAAATCCCTTTCATAGACATCAAAATAAGCGAGCAGATGCCATCCAATACGAAGATAATACGGAGCCAGCCAGCCCAGCTTAGCAGCGCCTGCTGCAGCAACGGAAGGTCCGTCAGTCGAGGTCCTTCCGCGCCCCTCGTCCGCAGGTAGGTGTTATTTGTGAGATAGAAAAAGCCAACATCATTGACGAGGTAGATGACCAAAAAGTGTTTCAGGAAGTAGAAGCGAGAGGCCGCAGGCTGTAGGTACGGCACTTGCCAAGACCAGCCGATACCGCGGAATATGAAGCAGTTGTTCAGCGCCCACTTGATGCGACCAGAAGTAGAAAGATCTGCGTATTTTTGGCCGTCTAGGCGGAAGATATCCGTATAAGGAGACGAAAGCAGGAACCAATCGGTGGACTTAAGGGTTCCGAAGAAGCCCACTATTTCCTGTGGTTAATACAAATATACCCAAAGACGTAGGGAAGATACGTACAAAGAGCCCATACATAGTCGCCCTCGTCATGGCGACTTGGAATGTAGTAGAATACGCCGATATAACAAACTATCTGTAGTAACACATAGATGAACCGTAGCTGCGGAGGTGTATGGTACCCAGCCAGCAGGCTCAAAAATGCGAGCCCATATTGAACAATGCAAAAGACAACTCGTGGTGGAGACATTGATAAAAGCGACTGGATAAGGGCTACAAAGTCGTTTATTAACATGGTAAGCTACGGGATTTATGATCCATCCGGAGTAAAGGCTGTCTGTTCCGTTCCGCACTATACCAGAGTGGAGCCTGTGGACGAACGTGGGGTGCAGGAGGTCCTTTCCAGAACAGGACGTCTGCTGAGGTTTTTTAGAAGCAAGGAAAAGTACTGCCTCTCAAACAATACCTAAACTCAAGAATTTACCATAAGAATACTTGAGTAGGGATCCGGTACGGAAAATTGGTCAATGGATAAAGTTCTCCCAGAAAGATATGAATCATCAAGGATCTATTCTCGTAACGCTCTTGCCGCTGCGTAGAGAGCAGTTCCAAGGATGTACCACACGTTTCCAAACTTTTACAGTTTATTACCATATCGAGAATATCCTAAAGCTTTAAAGTCTATATTTTTAGTACCAAATTCTTCTCACGAGTGCGATATACCTAATTTCCAAAGAAGCCACGAACAACACCAGTCGTTCCACTACCGTCATATGTCAGTCTCAGGTGGACTAAGAGTAGGTTCCAGAAAAGCTTTACTCATCGAATCTTTAAGTATTCGGCCACCTAAAAACCTAGCCCTGCAAAATATTGCCTAGTGTGGGTGCTTAAAGTTTGAGTGGCTAGATGCTTGAAACCCCGACTGGTAAAGCCTCCAGTCTTGATAGAGGAATCCTTGAGTACCGTACAAGGGCAGGATAAAGAATAGCACTATAGTATCCTACCAGGATACACGAACTAACATGGAAATTGATGGATTATGCGCTACGTTGGAAAAGCTTCATATCGCGAACATGGAGGTATGAACTTCGGACACAGACATGAGTTTGTGAAACTCTGTAGTGACATCATAATATGGTGTCCGCAGTAGGTACTTTAGTATGCACTCTATTCTTCTCGTTAATACCGCCCTAATTGCTGCCATATGCGTAACCAAGGATACCGTAGAATCGACTATTCGATATGCACTCAAGGCAAGGGAAAAGAACTAGAACGCTTAGTTTTTGACAGATTACCACGCGTGGCGGAGTATTGATAAAATGGCACCAGGGTTATTATCAGGTGAATTGACACCTCTATCCCTTGGGAGTTGGTCACCTTATTTGGACGCAAGAAAAAGCCGCATTAAAGAATAAGCCGCACCCACTACTGTATCGGCAACTAACGACGATGAGGCCTAACACATTCGTGCGACGTACGAATGATTAAAAATGCACCAATTGCAATTACAAAGCAAAGGTGTACAGTACGTTTTTAACTTAACAGCTAGCGTCTCAGTTGCGAGTACAGTATTGCGATTGCGTAGTTACTTTTTGTTGACTCCTGTTAAAACCGATGACCATTGTAACTTGCAATCGGAACCTCCGATATATAGATAGACTTGTTAGGCGACTTTGGGCTTGAATTTACTAGATATTGTTAGCGAGACCAGGGAATGCGGCCTATAATTCCGGGAGTTATATAGTGCTTGGATAATCATTCGGCGCTGGACCGCAGAACTGTAACACGAGGGCTTCCTAGGGCCAGACAATATTGGCATGATACAGCTCCTGAAGCATGATCTCAAAGCCCAGCTTGATTTATGGTGGAAATTCACAATCTACAACCGCCAGTAGGGTGACGGTGGTAAATCGGAGGTAGCGACTGTGGTCAAGGCGTAGGCGGACCCCTAGCGTAGGTGGGATGGGGGTGTGGTGTGGCGGTGCTACGGCGTTAGTAAGGAGGTCCGGGGGTGTGGAGTTGCAGTCGGGCAACAAGAGTTCGGGATGTGAAGGTACTCAAAAAGGAATAGTGTCGTGTGGAGAGCAGAGCCTTACTTTAGTTACTTTTTCTTGAGGTTTATCCTCACTTTCGCTCTCTACCTCTAATACACACACTTCATCTCTCATGATCACTGTCTTTATGTCCTTTTCACGTCTTTTGTTCTGTTTCTCTCATCGATCTCTTCTATTTCGCCTATAGTCCTCCTAGCCAGGAACAGCGCATATATCAATATATGTTCACTGGCCCGGGTGAATGAAGCTTGTTCACCAGATTGTACTCTCTGATTAGACATGCAGCTGAGAGGATTAGGAGAAAGTAGTATCAGATACGGTAATCGGGTACGACAGCCAAGACCTAGTACAACTGATTGACTAAACAGATGCCCGTCTTGCATTATTAAGACCCAAATATTTCAATTAACAACCGATCACTAGCTTAGTAGGCAGTCATAGGCACTATAAACGTCAGGTGTTATAAACACTAGGGTTCGAAACCCAAAGTTGGCACTGTAAACACCGAGGTTCGAGTGCGATAAATATCCTTTCAAGGTTTGAAACCGTAGCGCACATTCTTTTACTCTATTTTGTTCGTTTAGAAATATAGAAGGTAAATACACCCTCTCTCCCATATCATTACCTCCAGGCTAGCTGGGGGGTGTAGTCAGAGTCCTATTCGTCCTGAGGCAAGTACAACTATTTGATACCATTGAACTGACCAGACCTTGTTGTAGATTATCAAGGCTAGATCCTTCCAATAAACAAGAGCTGATGCCTAGCCTAGCTAGCTGTGCTTGGTGCTATAAACGCCAGGTGCTGTAAACACCAGGTTCGAAACCCAAGACTCGTGCTCTAAACACCAAGGTTTGAAACCGTAGCATTCGTTTTCTGCTCCCTTTTGTTCGTTTAGACATGGATAAGGTACATTTTCTCCCTCCACCCGGTCGCCGCCACTAAACCAACCAGACGGAACGTTAAAAACCCCGCTACCCACATCCAAGGCCCGAAGCACCCAACGAAACAGAATTAATGCCTAGCTTAGTTGGCAGTACATTGTGCTACAAATGCCAGGTGATATAAACGCCAGACCTAGAGGTGCTGTAAACTCTACGGTTCGAAACTTGTACAATTTATTTTGCTTCCTTTATCTGCCGTGCCCGGAAAAGTGACATTCTTATATGTGCCAGGGTGCCCGTGTATCCCATGGCGCGTAACGGGGCGATAGTAGACCATATTTGGCCAATTTCACGAACACCAACTTTCGATCGGCTACCCATTTTAGCCCCATCACTTTCTTTGAGAAAGTTTTAGGAAAGAGTCCATATAATTCGACCTCAGCGGCTCAGACTATCACTGCCAGATCTGCTAGATATATTGGTGTTGCTACTGCGTGAAGTGGGTTTTAGGTAGGGTTTGGAACAAATGTGTATGGCAACTTATACCACACCAAAACACCAACTGAGCAGTAATTAGCATGGCTTTTTTCAATATATCCTAAGCTGGCGGTTTTTAGACTATGGCTTGTAGAGAAATCAACGAGAGAAGTTGGTCACTTAGCGGACCAAATTTGGCTCCGTAGCCGTTACGCCCCATGGGACACTTACGTATGCGTAGTGCCCGGACCGAGCGAGTAAGTCCGCGACCGCGACCGGCTTGGGAGGCAACGAGTGATGCTGTACGATTGAAGGTTAACAAGAGAGCAGATAGAATAATGATCCCTGTGGCATTTCTCCCGACTATGCGCCGTTCCAACTGCAGCGGGTGTTTGCTTGTCCATCTAGTGGGCGAGGAAGGTGACGTTCAAATCCCTAAGCATAGGATCTCTGAAACCGAATGCTAATACTTTCAAGCCCTCTCGCCCTGTTGAGTAGGGTTTAATTCTCCACTGTCTCCACTTGATGTCCTGAGGCGGAGGTGTTCAATGAACTCATTCGCATCATCTTTCAAACTCCTTCTTTAATCACTTTGCGATATCCTAAGCTCAACACATACATATGGTTATAAACTCGCTGACATGACCCGTGGTGATTACATGACCCTGATAAAAGAGATATCGAATATCCAACCGAAACTGACGTACAGAGAGATACATCATGAACCAAGAAAATAATGATAGAATAGTAATGAAACCGATGGCCCAAACTATCAAAGCCCGAATACCAGCAAATAATGATAGGTAGCGACACAAACTAAGCCCCACGATGCCTAAGTAATTATGAAAGTTCTCCCCTAATCACGCGCTCCACTTCTGCCTTTAGCTCCTCTTTTTCCCTCTGCTCTTTCTCCTGCTGCTCTTTTTCCTTCTGCTCGTCCTTATTGTCGTACTCTCCCTCAATGTCGATAACTGCACCCACCTGCAAATTGCGCACCGTAGCGTAGTGGTCCTTCAACTCTTCCTCGTTCATTTCCACTCCACTGACACAATTCTGAATCTGTTTATAGCAGAAGGGGATTCCACCGCACGCCCCATGTCCACGATAGGTAGGCACCTCCACCGTATCTCGCTCAACATGGTTGTATTAATCTGCAAGTTGTTGTAGGCATGCGGGTCTTCATTCCATTCGGCAGAAATCAGAGGGGCGTCGCCATAGAAGCGGCAAATGGGATGGCGAAAGAGCTTGGTGGCATGGTTCGAGACGGTTTCGGCGATGTGAAGTGGAAGGCCCTGCTGCGCGGCTGCGCGGCTGCGTCGGAGTAGAGTGTCCCGTTCCAGTTTGTTCCGTAGTGGGTTGTAACCTCGTCGACTGTCGAAAAGGTCCGGTGGGACCAGTGTGTTTGTGAATCGGCCGTTCGTCTCCATACCGCGTTCATGCGCCGTTGCAAGGTTTGTTTCTGAAACGTGGTGAGAGGTTTCTAGGGATGGATGAGGATTTGGTGATGCCGCCGCGTTCTCTTTTGGTGTGGAGTGGCTTGTCGACGCTTCCACTGCGGTTGTGGGAGACGACTGTGGTTTTGGATTTGGGGGTGGTGAGGTCCATGATAGAACTGGTGAATGGAGGAGGGGCAATTGCGGTGAGCTGAAGACTATGCACTGTAACAGGTGATTATGATCACTCGTCGAAATCAAAAGTCTTCGGACATTTCATTTAATAATCCCAGACCAGGAGCGTAGTCTGTCATCTGCATTCGGCTGCAATGTGGTCGGATATGGAAACTTCGCACGGATTCATTTTATTTCTATGACGTAGTGGTCACACACGTGACCAGTTGACTCAAACCCGGCCAATCAGAAGAAATCGCACGAGTGATATTGGTGGTTACAACAGTCATAACGAGAAATCTCTAGGCCCCTCAGTGTGCAGTGTGTATTTGTAGCGCAAGGTGTTGCCCCTATATCGCCCCTAGCCTCCCGTTGCCTTCACTCGCAAGCTTGCTACTGAGATAAAACAAGGTATGAGTGGCAACCCACTGGAGTTTGGTTACGAGACAAGTGTTGTCATACTGGTGAGAGGGGGAGGCTGAATTACAGAAAAGAAACTTTCTCTTGAACTTAGCAGCTCCTCATCTTGCATTAGAGGTTTAAGAGCGAGCCTACAAATTATCAAATATCAACAGTAGTAAAGTCGAGCTTTAACACCGGCCAGCTGGAGAGATAATACTATTGTTCACTATGATGACCATTGAACGCTACCTGAAGACAATCTTTACGCGAGCGGAGCGGCAAGTTGAGGAAAAGCCTTCAGATGCAGTGGGTTGGATGCTTGCAACGAGTGAGTTCTTGAGAGAAACTGGTTGATAAGAGATGAAACGTTGCACACCGGTAGGGTTGAACCAGAGGAAGAGGCTGTGTAACGGCGCTAACAGGATCAAACCTTCATATATCAACTAAGACACCAGTATCCCGTAGGGCTCTCTATTGGTGCACCTGGCACGTATCACGGACACCAACTGCTCGTATGCTGGTGTGTCGAACGTTGAGAATTATCTTAATATGTTAACAATAACCAGCAAACGGTAGAGGATATTCCTCCATAAGCACGTGTACCGTAGCTGTGTGCCAAAATTAGCTATCAATTGTAATAGAACCACAGCACCGCATCTTCATCCCGCTTCTACCTGACGCGCGTTCCTTTCTTCTTCCCCTACCTTTCTTCCGCGCCACCTGTCCCACACGCTCGTGGCCGGAATTTAAACCAAAACTCCGGCGTGTGGCGATTGCTCACTTAGAATTTCTAGATTCAGCAGGTTCCACCGCTTGACTGTTTCGGGTCTAATAGCCGGCCCCGAATACCCAAGGCAACAGCGGCCGACCTTATCACTGGCCGGAACAAGCGGAACAGCTTACTGCGCGGTATTTTCGCTTCCCTGTAGACAGCGGAAGCGGGAGGACCCGCAGAATACGTCGCCTCGGAGATCGGCGAGATGGGTCTTCCCCTCATGTGTGCAACGTGGGCGTCCGGCTGTCAAGGGCGGCACTGATTACCCGGGTTACAAGAAAAGGACTGGGACAGAATCAGGGCTGTTTCTGGCCGGGGTCCCGCTGTTTTACCCGTGGTGTGGGGTGGGACGCGTTTTAATCGTTCCCGGTTACGCTACATATTGACCGGATGAACCTTGAGTCTTGGTTCTGCATGATCAGGGCTTGGATCTTCCTACAGACAAGAACCGATGCCTAGCTTGACTAGCAGTAGTTGCATGGTGCTGTAAACGCCAGGTGCTACAACACCAGATGCTGTAAACGCCCAAGATTTAAACCTGCTGCGCTTATTCTTTGCTGTCTTTATTCCCCACTGCTCGTGCCGGCCGAGACTTGCATGGTAAGGAGTGCAAAGTACCGAATGCGGAGGGTGATCACATGTAACTGGAAACCATGGAATCCGTGGCCGTGTTGCAGCCTTTCGGCAACCAAACAAGAAAAAGATGCCTAGCTTAGTTGGAAGTGTATGGTGCTATAAACGCCCAGTGCTACAAACGCAAGGTACAGGTGCTGTAAACACACATGGTTCAAACCCTGCTGCACTCATACCCTCACATCCCCATCCTTAATGAAAGTTCCCCCTCTGCACAGCGGATGTCGTTCCCTCCCAACCAAAAATGAGTGATCTCCCATGAACGAGTGACTCCACCAAAGCCGCAATAGAAATTATTGCTACAAATCGTACAAGATCATAAAACCTTTCCCATCCATAGTTTTTGGGGTGGGTGTGCGGGTATAGTATATACAGCCCGCCGTCATCCCCATTTTTGCCCCAAACTCCTTGCAACATACCTCCCAAAAAAATCACAACCCATTATTCCCATCCCATTCGACACCGACTGTCTGCGCCCATTCTCCCTCCCCAGTACCCCCCCACTCCGCCGCCTCCTCCTCAATAAACCGCAACACCTCCTCCTCACTCACAATCCCTGCTCCACCCCCCTCGCCCTCGAGCCGGAACACATCCCGTGCCACACCCTTAACCTGCGCCAAAACCTCCGCGGCAACACCCCAGATATTCCCTAGGCTCCTTAGCGCGCCGACACCGAGACGTATCCGTTCTTTTGCAAGGAACCCCTCGTCGCCTGAGAGGAGCCACGAACAGGCGGAGAGGTGGACAACGCATGCGAGCGTGATGATACATGTTAGGAACGGCGTGTGTTTTATCAGCGGCGTGGGAAGCGTGACAAGCTTGCTGATTGCGTTTGCAGCGGCGATGGTGCGCGCGGTGTGTAGTGCCATAGGCCTGGTGGGGGTGTTCCACGAGGTTGGTGGGGTGACCGAGGTTTCGTCGGGGATCAAGGGCATGGCGAGATGTGATTTTGGGCGGTTGAGGTACATTATCGCGCTGAGTTTGTTAGCGGCAGAGGGGGGAGAGAGGGAGGGGAGGGGTACGCGTTGATGACCATGTGTGCCTGGAACAACATTTCGTCGACCTTCCGCTCACGGCCTTTAACCAGCTCCTTCTTCACCTCCGGTAGATGCAGTCCCCAATTCCCTAAACTCGCGTCCGCAGCGTCGGCCCGAGTTTCATCAGGGCTCCCCATCATACTCACACTCAGCACCTGCCCTAGGATCCGCACGGCCTCAACACGGTACGCAAAGCTGCTGAACACCGTCGTCTCCGCGGCAAAATACCGGTCGTCGAATTCCTGCAGGGAGTGGGGCTCGGGGATGCGGCCGGCCGCATAATCCAGCTCCTCGCAGGGGAGGGGGACGGTACACTCCACACTCCAGAGCTTAAAGTTATCACGTTGGTGCACCCCCGCCATCAGTCCATCGACAAAATACAGTTCCCACCAGGTACGTCTCCATGACTCTTCAAGCACCCGTCCAGACTCCCCTGGTCCCCCAATTCCCTCAGAAAACTCCTTCTGGTTCATCCCGAGCTCTAACGCAAGATCCGCCGCAAAGCCCTTCACCTGTGCGCTCCGCGCCTGCTCGCCCTCGCTGTGCAGGCCGATCGCGAACAGGAGTAGCGCTTGCACGGTGAATGCGTCTTTTGCGGGCGGGTGCACGGAGCCAAATAGTGCGATTTCTGCCTCACGGCAGAAAGCCTCTGTGGGTGCAAGTTTTGCGAAGAAGCTGGCGATGTAGCGCATTACCGGGAGGAGGACGGTGAGGTGATGCGCGGGAGTTTTGATGAGGTGAGCGGCAGGGAGGCAGAATGGGTGGCTGGCGTGGAAGTAAGCATAGTAGAGCTGCATCAGATTTGCTGTTGCCGGGGGCTCATTCGGAGGTTCTTGCTGTGATGGGAATGAGGTGCTGTTTTTGTGATGTGCACGAAGGGTGTTTAGTGGGCTGGTGTGCGGACCTGTGATTGGGCTGAAGGTGCTGTGGGTTGGTAACACTCCTGGCCGTGTGGATGTGACGAGTTTCTTGGGCCCTGGTAGAGCAGCTGGTGGGGGTCCTAATGGTGGGGGGGCTAATAGTTTTTTCTACCTGTCAGTATTGCTAAGTTTCCAGGCTATTTGCAAAACCATTTTGGACTGAGGTGAGGAGAGGGCGGGCAGCAAGCGGGCGCTAAGAAGGGCGGTGACGGTGATGGTGTTTGACATTCGGTGAGGTCGGGAAGGAGATATAAAAAAAGCAAAGCAAGTCAAGTAAAAGGCCAGAAAAAGAAAACCAGGAAACCCCAGTCGGACAAACTATATACGCTGCCGTATGCCGTAATATGCGTGCACATTTCGCAATCCACCAAGAGGATATATGTATGACCAGAGGAAATGCAGTCTGATGGAACAAAAGCGGGAAGAACAGGCGGTTAGTTGCAACAGAACCCATGAAATAGCACGTGACAGTGTAAAGAAGCTTGGGCCAGTTACTGCATATTAAGTCGCCGAAGCACCAAATCCGCGGAGATGCACCCTAGCCGAGCCCGTGGCAAAACCAAACACGAACTTTTTGCCACAGAAACAAAACTCCAGATGAAAGTGAGAAATAAAGGTGCGAGGTTTTCCCACCATATTGTGTAAAAACGAAACGACCGCCAGCGGCCACGGCCTCATTTATATCATCCCCAACAAGATAAGGCATATGGAAGATGTTGCTTACCACTAGAATAACCCCCATCCGGACCCTCAGTATCGGTGCCCGACTGTAATGGCAGATCGTGGTTTGCGCAGTTTTCCCCTGCCGCATTTTGTTGCTGCTGAACCTTCTTCCGCCGTGTCCCCTTCCATCCGCGGCGAGACTTGACATAATTACACTCTCTCTTGTCGACGACGCATCGACTGCACTGCGGTGTTCCGGCGTCACACTTAAGATGACGGGATCGACATTCCGTGCAGGCGAGTGCTACCGGTGGCGGACCGACGAATCGTGCGATCCGTTGATATTGTTGCTGTTGTCCCCCCTGATTCGCTACAGATGTTGTAGCAATGGTTCCTCCTACTACACTTCCTACTGGCGTTGTTTGGTTGACGGGCGAAACTGAGTTCCCCGATCTATGGCCACCAAGGCTACCTTGTTGCGTTTGTATCGTCGTCGGAACGCCAGTGTAGAGCTGTTGCTGTGCTGGCGGTGACTGTGAATCAGTCTCATAGCGTCGTTGGGCGTACGGTGGGGTGGTTCCCATTCGTTGTTGACGAAAAGTGCCGTTACCGGCAAAGTCGAAGCTGCTACTGGCTGCCGATGAATACCCGTCGTTCTCTGAATAGTCAACGATGCTTCTGGGATTGTTGTTGTTGGCTCCCTCGAGGTCAGACGAAGATGAATAGCCAGACAATCCGGACTGCTGCTGGTTGTATATTGAATACGTGCCGGGATTTCCGGATGCGGGGGCATATGACATGATTAATGAGGTGGGTGCAAAGTGCGAACAGTGTTGATCAATTAAGCTTGACGAGAAGGTGAACGACTAGGCCCCCCAACGAACACACAGATTATTCGATGGATGCAGGTACGCTTGTGCGCTTCCGGAAGAGTTGTCCACGGAACTGTTTCCAAAACCGTTGGTCGAATGAAACAGCTTCCTGGCTGTCGAGAGATATGTGGTAATAGGAATAAAAAGTATGTATGAGATATGTAGAAACTGTAGGCCGGCTCCGCGATACAGCAGTATGCAAGCAAGCAACCCACCCACGTACGTTTTACCACGCTGTCGGTATCGGTATTGATGTCGATGATGATGAAATGGCTGCGAGATTGCTGCCGTCTGTTTTTCCGCCGCCTCAATTGCAAGAAACAAGGCTTTCTTCCTTCCTTTCGTAGATGAGATCAAGGCCTAGGTATTTGGAGCTTAGTAGAGTACCTACAAATCGCGCTCCCAAAGTAAACAAACGTCTCTCCTCCAATGTTTTTCTCACACGCGCCTCACTTCAGTCGTGACAGGGCTGGCTGACCGACTAGAACAAGCAAGCCTCAGCGCCGTCAATCTTTGGTTGCTTGGTATTTTCTGCACGATCGGCTGTCAACTATTATTACGAGATAAAAACCGGGACACACCACAGCTACCACTGCAAAAGGACCCTGAAAAAAGCGGGTCAGGGGGAAGCCGTGCAATTGAAGGCGTGATAGTAGTATAAGAGCGGAAAAGTAGGATAAGAGCCGAACGAAGCGCGAATGTAGGAGAGAGTATACAAAAATAACTCGGACGACCTGCGTTTTCGCTGGATATTTTGCGATTTATGCGCTACTTCTCCTTTCGGTTCTCTTTATCTCCTGCTTCTTGTGTGTTTCTCCAGCTACTACCTTAAAATCCTTCACTCCGAAAAAAAACATGCAAAATCGACAACGACGACAAGGCAATGAATGAGGTAGGCAAGTACCTAGTCCTAGTCTATGTAGTAGTGTAATTGGCTGGCTAAATGCCCCCGCATTGTCAGCATACCCCGAAACGAGAAAGAATGACATCGTGAGACATGATTGCAATGTCGGAGTACGGACCTATCGGCTCGAAACAACCCCACAATTTGACGGGACCTGGGAATTTGACAGCCCGAGATGATCGTGCTTCAAGGTACACGATCCAATCTATGTATGATTGATTGGGCGTGTGACTTTCACGGCCTTAGCCTGGTGTGGTGGTTGCTTTCGTGTGGTGGTAGCGGTGCTGTGTGGAGGTTCTGAGGTCGGCGTTCTGCGGAGTTGCAGTCGGCGACCAGAGCTATTGCGTCGGCGGGGAGCTGATGAGGAAGGGATATGGCTTGTTGGGCGAGATGCGGGGCGTGACAATGAGCAGCAGAGATACTTAAGCAGGGAGGTAATCGCCGAGATGGGAGCTCAGGGAATGGTTTCGTCGGCGAAGAGAAGGAGATGCGCGGGAGTTAATTTGAATGGGAGTGGAAGACGGGGATGTCGCGTGTGTTTTGCGAAAGACCGGCACAAACGAGATGCAACCTCGGCCGTTTCGATGCTGCGTTGCTGGATTGCGTGCGTTTTATCTATCTTGTATGCCAATAGAATTAGTATAAACGTAGGAAATGTGCGCCACGGGTGTTTTCTCGTTTGCGAAAGGCGGGAGACGAGCAATGGTGCCGCTGCTAACTTCTAGGTGATGACCCTATTATAATTGTCCTGGTGGGAGGGATGAGGGGCAGTCTCCCCAAAGTCACGACAGAATAGAATGATAGTCACCCTGCAACAGCGACCGATCGCAACAGATATTTCTGGGAGATGGAGCAGTAACAACACAGCAGCAGCAGCAGCAGCAATTCAGGGAGCGTGAGCAGACGCAACAAGAGGAGGCTGCCCATTGTTAACTGAGGCAACCACCCCACGCACAATTCATCCATCGTTCACAGAACGACGGGGGGCGCTGGCTCCAGTTCTGCTGTGCACTCAAGCAGATTCCAATCACTTCTGATCGTTCTCACTCCAACATCGTTCATCTCTTGTTTTTTCTGTCTGGAGTTCAAGTGGCGGCGTTCGTAACCCACCAATTGGCGGGAAGATACGCGGAAACGCAGCTGCATCATCGCGGAACGTCTTATCGTTATCTCTCTTGTCGATTCCCCCCGGAACCACCACCACCATTCCGCAAGAAAAATAAATCCGCGAAGGCTGGTTAGTTTGGGGGGTTTCGCAAACTCCGGAAACGATTAAATGCATGCCGAGCTTCTGGCGAAAGGACACTATGGACGCTACAGATACGCGCAAGAATAAGAAGGCAGTGATGGAACCCGCCTTCCTCCTGGGTGAAATATCTGTCAGGTTTGCGCGATGAAACGTTCCAGTTTCGCATCCCTAGCCGAGCTTCGAGATGTCCCAAAGTTAGACACGCATTATCTCTCCCCTCCGAGTTTGTCGGAGGTTGGGGGTGGTGGTTTTTGGCTACCCCACCACGCGCGACCGAAGAGAAGCATTTTCATTTGCGAATTCGATTGCGTACTGTACAACAATAACAACACACCCTCCCAGGCATAAATAACCCCCATCGATTCCCAGTATTGAAACTTGCCACCCCCGAATATGGACAGGAATGCGGTGTTGGCAGTTTAGCCGACTTTTGGCGATTCAGATCTGGGGAAAACGTTTCCGAATGTGACCACATCGACCAGAAAGGTAGGGCTCCCTCCATCCGAGATATACGGATACAGCAGTGGTTGTATAAACACACAGCAATTCAGGAAGGCGTTTCATGCAATTCTTCAAGAGAAACAGGGATTAAAGTGTTCCGTTTTTGCTTCCATACCCCAAGTACTACAAGGTGAGATCTAAGCACTAGAGTAATCCGTACCGCGCGACTCCATGCGCAGAGATCTCACGCATGACGCAACGCTGGGAAGCGGCGTATCTACGGCAGTCGGATCTTGGCTCTGCGGGTATCCTATCCAAGATCCCAAATTTCCAACTCCGATAGATATATTCTACCGGTAGACTATCTATTACCTATTCAGAGTTCCTGTTAGTCAAATAAATTCTCTTGCACGTGACTTCGTGGTGAATTTTACGGTACTTAGGAACTCAATTAGACTGCATTGATCAGCACAAGGGTGTAGAAGAATGTTATCCGCGAATTGTGCGGACGCGGGAAGGGGCCACACGGCCCGCGGCAATTCTTTGATCTACGGACTGCATCCCGATCGAAACACCCGCCACGGCAAGAGGGAAGACCCTGCATATCGATATCTCTGCATATTTCACATCTCAAAACCAGTCTTCCGTTTGCAATCGGGGCGAGTGATTGAACATGAACCTTCAATCTCTCACCGCGCGTGGTGGGTGTTCTTCAATCAGGACATAGTGCTTGTTGTTCACTCGTGATAGGCCTGTTTTAATACAATGGGTTGGTCTGAAGAAGTGTTGCTATTTTCGACCAACGGTACACCCCGCCTTGGTGGAGGAACGGGCACACCCCACGTTGAACTCCAGTGGGATGAGATAGGATCTGCAATCATATCGATGATATAGGCGGTTGCTGAGACATAAGTCGCAAACATATCCAATGCCTACTCTACGGTATCAATCCACAACATCTGATGTACCCGGCGGCGGCGCCCGGCCGTCAGACGCCATCTTGCTAGCTACTTAAGTAATTAGAGAATGGGCATTGCTACTTGCGACTGGGTTTAGAGCATAGAGTGCACTTCTGAAGTATCCTCCACGGTTTTTACACGTAAAGATACTTAACCGTTGGCGCCTGCATTGCTACTCCAAAACACCAGCCGCGAGTGGGACCCTGTTCTGAGATACCACCAACCAGCTTTCCGTGTAGAGTGCTCGCGCATTCACTCGAATACCAAAAGCTATGATTGTGGCAAAACACATGTGGGGGTGCACCGCCAATCAGGCTTCAGACTTTCGAAATCCCGCGCATAGGTTATCTAAATACACCAGCAATCTGGAGGCTGGCGAGGCGTGCATATGCACTTGTGTGTTTGCCCACGGATGAACGTTCGTCCGGCATTCAAATTCAAATGCCCATTGGGTCCTTTAGCAAAGTGTAGTAGCTAGACCCCATGGGATATCCGTCGCGTGGCCGCGTCAGAGTTGCCTTGACAGCGTCCAAGCTCAATAGCAGTGGCGTGGTTTTTCTTTTTCGATGCAATCACTCACCGCCCTGTAAACTTAATCTACGATGGTACTCCTATCCGTCGCCAAATGTCCGAGCTCTTACCCAACAACTAGGTAGTTCTCGTCGTCCTCTTTCGCGGTGCCTGTTCTAAATCGTCCAGTCCAGCTTATCAGTTTAATGATAAAGAACAGCGAAAGCTGGTGGCGATGGTCTTGAAGGAGAAGTTCTTCATATCTGACTAATTAACCTTAGCCTCGTCCGCCGTGGGGAGGTTTGTAGATAACAGTGCTGTCGGAGGTAGAAGTCCTTTAGGCAGGGATTGGCATGTGAGACCATTGCATTGTGAATGTTAAGGTTAGTTGTAACGGCTGTACGTGGTTCGATGAGCGATGAGTAAAGATAAGTACCCCCAGCAGTAGTGATATGTGCTGCAAGGACTAATGTAAGTCAGCTGCTGACATTCCGTACTGAACAATAGTGGCCTATCGGTCATCAGCCAAAATCTATCTCTATTACTTAGCAGCCCGTAGCCCTCTATATCACATATCACCACTACGGGAGATAATGACTTGATAAAAGACAAAGAGCTAAATGTGCATAAGCCACCGTGGGAACACAAGATGGTCAGTGGCATAGTGACTTCACCACGATTTTTGTTAAGTGTATCTATCTAGGTAGTTGCAAGCTTGTTAGAAGTGGTACGAGTACCTACATGCTTCTTACCATAGGAACGAGCGAGCAATCTTGGATTATTCTCATCCAATCGATCCATCTAAATTGGGACCCGGGACTTCCATCTTCACTTCTTTTCCGCTTGGATTTTGGTTAGAAGCCAAGACAGCCTAAAGATCTACAAGGCTTCTTCACGATAATTATCACAATTTAGGGTACACCGGTAGTGCTAGCTAGTCGGGCAATACATTGGACTGCTCATATGAACCAGCCCCAGATCCATACCCGCTTGCCCTGTCACTTAGGATCGGCCGATTGAGACTTTGAAATGTAAAAACGAGAAAACTCATAGGAAGTCCTGACAACCTACAATGTTACACTATCTCCGTTGTGGGGTATGCAAGGGACACTTTTATTTCTCCGACAGCTCCGCGGACTTCTAGAAGAACCTATATTCTATAATAAACGAGCCATAGGCTGAAACACGCATGGAAGAGAGAATTAAGATTCGGGAGTGGTGGGGAAAGACGTCCGCGGAGATAAGCTCCGGTGGCTCTGCGGGCTGATCTGCACTCCAACCGTTATAAAACGCTATGCTGATTTGGGCTCACACGAGCTTCAGGTGTTACGCATTGCTCAAATAGGTTCCCATTCGGTGGACGGCGTACTTAGGTCAGCAAGTAGTAAAGAATCGGACATTCTCATTTCACGGCGAGACCAGGAGAAGACTAGTTAAGCATTCTGCCGTTCCTACTCAATTCTGGACCAAAACACTCTCGATACGTTCTTCCTCGTGCTCAGCGCGATGGAGAAATAGCCTATGTGCACTTGAGGTAAGCGCGGATACAACATTCATTTCATTCATTTAGTTGAGCACCTATACCAATTGATAATACCTCATAATCAAGGATCCATGGGCCAGCTTTCGGTACTGTATCGGAGCACACATTGCACACACGATCTCTTGCTATTCTGTACCCGACTCGCCTGTACCCAGTGCTTTTTGAGCAGATTCTTATAGAGCACGCTAAACGTATCACAGAGAAGGGCTCAGACAGCATGAGGGAAGATGTGGTAAAGAAGGTTCGTTCACTGGTATTCAGACGACAGACAAGGTCGAATTCGAGTTATCATGATCGTATAGAATACTACGGTTACGTGTAGCGGCACTAAACTAATTAGGAGCCCCCTGTGCTCGTGCATTTTTACCAAAATAAATACCACAGCGGTATCGAGTAGGAACTCTAGAAGTAGAGCGAAACTGTTCGGCAGTGGTAGGGAACCCTCCGACGTCTGGCCACACTTGTTCAAGGCAAACCTCATCCAGAAAGGATAACACGTTCCAGCTTCCGAATTGTCCGGCAGGTTCTCGACTAGCTTGCAAGATTTGCTTACGGCTCATAGTTTCTCACTCGTTTTCTTGAGATGTTAACATTTCAAATATTCCGTCACTCGAGCTCGTTTCTTTTTTAGATGTTAAGACGACTATAAATCTCTTATAGATTTATAGATTTTTGTTCTCTTTTGTCGTTTTGATTTGTATTTTAATCAATATTTCTTGTCATTTGTGCATCCTAATAATATATATAATAACTTGGTACAATCTTTGCTTCGCCACTCCAGGGCAACGTTTGTATGCATCCACTTGCGCCGAGAAACGTGGCAAAACACAGATACGTAGGGGATCAACTATGACTGAGCCAAATGGCGAGCACGCGGTGCATGGATTAGAACGAGTGACAGTGGCCCAGCCAAGAACCTCATCTTATCTGATTGAACACTGTCCATTTCTTCTACGACGAAATAGAAGAAACTCGGCACTTTGAATGGCTTTTGGTTGGCTAAAGACAGATTCTGACACACTGAAACTCACGACTCAGCAGTAGTGGAGCCCTGGAACTTCTTTCAAGATTCTTTCATTTTAAGCCAATCACATACGATTATCTGAGTTTTCTCTACCAATAGATGTACATAAGGTACTCCTGCAGTCAGAACGTGTCTCCAGCAATAACAAGCGCACGGACCATTTCCCTATCTAGGCGTGAGCTTGCTGCAAAGCGCGACAGCCGCAGCCTACTCAGTATCTATCCCAGTATAACTGAGTCTTCACTTTGCCGTTCCTTAGAAATAAACTTTGACTTGTTCCTGCCTGAAACATGAGTGACATCATCTTCATGCGTTCGAACGGCTATTTGTATACTTCGGGCTCACTACTCCTTCGAGCTCGAGTTTTCTCTATTTCTTCGGCCCCACTATCCATCGTGCCTTACGACTATTGCACCTTCCAGAACACTCCTCTCATTATACAATCCCCGACCCGCCCCGGAAATTCCGTGGAATGCACACCTCGTGTCATGAATATTTCCAACCTCATTAGAATATGTTTCAGCGTTCAGACCGCTTTTCCAGCCCCACCCGTGTAACCGTAGTATTGCTTCTTCCATTCCTAGGGCTGAACATTATAGTAGCCTCTGTACTCACTGGTCTGCTATATAACAACCCTCATATTCCTCTCACATCATCTCTACCACCATGCCACCTCAGCGCCACCCCCCAACTCCCTCAAACCCCAAGAAACCTCGCGGACCTAAAGCTACGGCCGGTCCATGGACGGCGGCTGAAGACGCCACGATCCTTCGCATGCGTAATACTCAGCCTCCGAGTCCTTGGCGCGAGGTTACAACGGCCGTAAACGCCCTCCCTCCGGGTGGGAGAACGCAGAATGCCATCGGAAAGCGGTACCAGCAGGTATTGCAGTACGACGACCAGAGCAGGGGACCGCTGAGTGAGAAGGAGAAGACGTTGCTAAAAAAAGCGGTGGAGGATCTGGATAGCGGGACGGATCGGTGGTGGTTTGTTGCTGCGCGGTATGCAGAGCTCAGGAAGGGGGATGCGGATACAAGGGAGATGGGGAAGGTAGGTGTCAAGAAGTGGTGGGGGGTTGTCAAGAGTGAGGAGGGGGAGAGTGCTGGGGGAACTCCAAAAAAGATGGGAAACGGGAAGAAGAGGTGATGAAAGGGGAAGTATAGCGATTAGGCACATGAATTAGGACGATATGCTGCTAGGTAGCAACATTACTAGGAGCCCGAGATATTAGTTGGTATACTTCGTTGGTTCTCATTCTAGTACCGGTTATGATTGCTTCGCTTGAAATAATATTTCATCTTCCGGTCTCGTGCAGAGCAAACAGTGCATGGTACTACAGAAATCTGCACTTTAATTCAGCCTTGGTTGCACGTTGCCGCAGCGGTAGGGCGGGGCTAGGCAACACAACCCTTGGTGATACCTTGTTCCCAATAATAATAACTAATCCACGTACAATCTTACACCACTCGATATTCCCTAAGTTCTACTAGATGCAGTCCGCGGGTCGAGCGTCAGCCACGAGAATGTTCTCCAAGATTAGCACCGAATAGAAAAAACACTGCCAAATCTCAGTTCTAAAGTAGGTTCGGCAAGTGGCAGACTGTCAGCTTGTGCAACCATATACGTGCTGCCTAGTGCGGCCCACATACTTGCTTCCTGTCAGTTCATATCCTTCTGTGCTTTTCCAGGGGTACTCTAAGATGAACCACAATGTATAAGACCTTAGTTATTCTCCCACGCGTCCCTCTCTCCATCCATCAACACTAAGTCCATCGACATGCCCCCCAAAAAGCGCGTCCACTCTCCTTCCGCCTCTTCTGCCAAAAAGAAGCCCCGTCTCCAACCCACAGCATGGTCCTCCGACGAGGATTCCCTGATAATCCAACTGCGCTCCAGTCAGCCGCCGAAAACGTGGGCCGAGATCACAGCGGCTGTCAACGCCCTCCCCGCGCCGGCACCCCGGAACCGTAATACCCCCGCGGTCCGCATGCACTACACACGCACGCTACAAGGCGAGGGGGCTAGCGCACTCAACTTTAGCGTGCCGCTAACGGAACACGAGAAGTCGCTGTTGAAGAAGGCCGTGCTGGATGTCGAGAGTATGAGCGATAAGTGGTGGTTTGTTGCGGCGCGATACACAGAGTTACGGAAGGCGAAGGGGGAGGCGAGGGAGATGGGGAAAGTGGGAGTGAGAAAGTGGTGGGAGGTTGTGGAGGATGATGAAAATCAGGAGGTTAAGGGGAAAGGGAAAGGGAAGGGGAAGGGGAAAGGGAAAGATGCACCGGAGGTGGAGGAGGGAGAGGCGGAGGAGGGACAGGAGGAGGAGGGAGAGGCGGCGGAGAGAGAGGCGGAGGAAGAACAGGCTTAGAGGTTGGGTATGGAGTTTGGTGCGCGGTCTTATTTACTTAGTTATTGGTGATCACTTATTAGAGGCGTTTGGATAAATTGCAATATCATTAATTTAGACATATCAGAATGCGACTTGCTGCGAATAGCTTGCTGCATATAGAGCTAGATATACTCACAAAGTTTCGTACTTCGCTACCCACCTCGTAGGTGGAGGCATAGCTTCTCATCTCTCTCCTAACATTTCCATAGATGATTACGCATCATCCTTTAACTATCTATCACTTAACTCGAAGTATCCCTCTAGAGCTGACAAACTATATGTAATGCTTCCAACACCAACATTTTAGGCCCAGAGTTCCGTTTCATTATATTTCCGCCAGAGCTTTCTGCAGCCGAATCCAAAGTTGCACTTTGCTGCCGCTCAAGCGAACCCGGTTATCGGATCGTGAACTCACACAACACCTTCTACCTTCTCTACTTCCCTCCCTATCCGCTATCCTCTATCTCTCGCTGTCCTCCCCCCAAAAACAACCTGCGTTATCTCATCAGAGGACGCTACATACAGCTATACCGATAGCACACCCTGTACACGGGATTTCTCAAATCTAGTGGAGTGGATAGCACCACCATCATTGCCTTACTCTACCGCACGACCCGGAAACCCTCCATCAATAATGTTCCCGTTAAGGTAACGTTGGTACTGGAACCACTCCTCGGATCAGACTGAGTGGCTGAATCAGAAGTTGGTCCGGAGTACTGGGACTTGCTGGGTGAGAATGACGACTCCGGACGCTTGATAATGTGTTCCTCTTTAACAACGTTATCTGACACATGGTGCTAGCAGAGCAGTCAGTAATGGGCGGACCCTTGCGAAATTTATTGTAACGAAGGTAGGCTTTTTTTTATTGCCTAGAATTTACACCTAGTCTCTCGTTTGCGAAGCACCATACTTAAGCTAATGGACGGTTTCAGACCAATTTTCTTCGAAAATAGGGTTCCACAGGAATCCTCAACTAGACTATACTCTCGTTGGAGGATCTTTTATGTCCTGGCTGGTTTCTGTGCATTGTCTCAAGAGTGTCGTGGAACGCCTGAAAAGCTAGCAGGCTCATAACTGGACAATTTGTTGGGGCAATGCACGTCGAATGAGCCCATCAGATAGAGTGAAACGGGTAGCTCTCTTCCAACGGTATTCATTGGTGTTTCCCGTGCCCAAGGGCTACCGAGGTTACCAGGTAAAGGCGAAGAATATTTCACAGAACTTTGTTAGATGCTATGGAATAGCCTGTCAAACCGTTGCATTTGCATTTGGAGATCTTTAAGAGTAGTCGTATTCTCGTTGATTCCTCTACCGACGACATCGAGCGCACTCGAATTCGAGGTCGCTATATCCTTCAAAATCAGACTACGATTCATAATATCAGCAGCGTTCCTTTCTAACGGAAGCTCAACCTACCACCGCAATTACCACAGTACATATTAACCGTCATCATATGCAACGCCAAATTGCGCTCCAACGCCACCACGCCCTCGTTGCGGAACATACACCATTCTATCTTTGTCCATTCACATTTCACCCTGCTTCCGCGCATTCACCACCGACCGCGTATACTTCTCAGAGCCCTTCCTGAAATCTTCTTGCAACCGTCGGTAGATATTGTGCTCCTCGATCAGCCCGCTGAAGGGTGCCTTATTCGCTGGATTTGGATGCGCGAGATTCCACACTTGGGCCATTTGTACAGCGTTATTGACCGCCTGTTCAACCGAGCCTAGCATCGCGATGAGGTGGCGGAGCCCCATCGATACCCCGCAGCTCTCATTCAGCGCTTTTGATAGGTCAACGACGAGCTTAAGGACATCGAGGAAGTCACCGAGGAAGTCGCCGAGGAAGTCGCCGATGGAGAATCCGAACGACATGGTGTTGGTGGTTCTCTGCTCAGGAATTTGGAAAAGCTGTACGTAGGATGTTAATCTAGAAGCGAAATAGTGGAATGGAGGCTAGACAGCGTATGCTCCCGCAAGCCTTAACACCATCTATGGTTACATAGCACTCGAAGCCTACAGAAGCTACTAAAATATGGCGACGCTAGGTTAAAGGCTCCACGCATTTGAGTCATCGATCTCTGAGTTCCATCAAAACTCCATATAAGTTTAGGTCCCCTGCATCATTCGCACTCGAACTGGCTGTTCCAACGGTATCCACAGCAAAGCTTTAGCTAGCTATCAAAAGGGTTTCATTTGCCCTAGGTGACAGAGAGTTTTCAAAGAGAAATTAGGATTTGAATTGCTGGAGGCGGTCATATGTTTGATATTAAGAGTTGGCTGCACCATTGAGTTACGAACAAAATGATAAACTTGACCCACAGCCTAAGAGGTACACAGCTCGGATTGACTTGCCCGACGAGCTTTCCAAAACCCGTGGCCTGTAGGGATACGTGTAGCATTTCTTTCAGGCCAATCGCAGAAACCCATAGGTCCAGCAATTGAGACAACGAACTCCCGGCCAAACAACTATCCGGAGCCAAGACATAACTGCATTGAACGAGAGCATGAGGTAAAGCATGCAGCTATAAGGGTTTCTGTCAGTATAGGTGGTTCAATTATTTATGATACCGTCAGGTGTAACTCCCGACCTCGTACTCACCATCCGCTTAACCTTCTCCCCTTCCTGCTGAAAATCCGCGGGTTCCGACGCACTGAGGATTAAATAACACCTCTTCTAGTGGGCTTAATCGTATCAGCACTCGGTGAACTAAGATTCACCGACCAAATGAGTCGCTCCATTTCTATCGACTAAGCAGAGTCAAGCGGGACCAGAACCACCGATCGAATCAGTAAGGGTAACACTGACACAGTAGCTGTGTGTGTACGCTGATAGCTTATAGGTGGCTTATAGGAGCTTTGATGCATCTCGATAGAGCCACTATACATGAACTCGAGCCGAGAGAAGCACCTGAACCAGAACCGACGTCTTCGCATTCTAGCATTCCACCAGCCCAAGAGTAGCAGATGGACGCACATGGCACAGTGGACTTCGTATTATATTGCCGTTCTTCGATGCATCCACCATTGCACCCTACATACCACTTGTTTGTTTTGTTTTGTTTTAATAATTCTGCATGCACTCTAACTAGAGTATGACAGTACCTAATTCCCCTCCCCCTCCGGACAGCCGACTAGGTGGGGGAGCTCCCCTCCTTCTACCCTTAACTACATACCACTTGTGTCGGCGGCCGATGTGAGCGACAATTTTAACAGCAACCATTTTTCTGATCTCGCACCATTCTTGGCTTTATTTTGGGACCGAATCATGAAGCAATACATATACCGGTCCGTAGGCTTGATTAATAGCCTTATGTTTGTGATGGCACCCTTAGGTATAATTTCCGTTATCAATGGTGTCATCCGGGTTTCCGGGCCGTTGTGGATGGTGGTATTAATAGGTATTCTACTGAGTTCCCAGCGAAATCGGGCTTGAACTGATGTCTTCTACTTCAGAAATTTGTGAATTATGGAACGGAGAACGGATTATCAGAATACGGGGCCTGAGGTCAGCGAAATATATTATAAGGTTCGGGATACCAGATACCGAAATGCTCCCTCCCAACAACGTAGGGATTTATGATTTTGAATCGGCGAAGATCAAGGGGATTCTTTAACCCTCGCACAGCCCGGATGAACTGTCGGATCCGGAAACATGGCTTTTGTCTTATGGAGCCCCAAATGTTGCTCTGAACCTCGCAGATCGAGCAACCTCCGACTTGGCATTGAAAATGGGGCCGCATTCGGTGTCTCATTGCAAATAGGAGTCGCTGTCTTTGCCGGCATAACGGCGGTATTATCACACCGGCCCCAGAGGTTCATGAATGATGGTGCCCTAGTACAAGTGTATCCTTTTCCAGCAATGGCTCTAAGCACCATGGCATTTGCCGTGAGGATACTTGGTTGCTCATACATTATTGACGGGAGCACCACCGAAGAAGTATGAGTCATGAACGAGCGGCAGGGCGCGGATAATGATGGCGTGGATTCAGAAGGCAGCGTTTAAAATAATGGAGAGTTCGGTGCGTATTTTATCCAACGCGTTAACGACAGGTTTAGGTATCCATATCGACTACTGCCGGGCGCTGACTATCGACCTCGAATTATGACATCCCGAAAAAATAGTTTGGCGAGGCAGCGAGGGGGAAGGGACTTTGACTGCAATGACTATAGCATTTAGCGTATGTGGATTCGTCGTGCAATTTCTCGGGCTGCGGGCGTTACATTGGTTAGCTATGGCCGCCCAGTTATGGCCATCGCCATCATTGCAGTCATGAGATCGATCATAGTGCATAGGAAAATGAATAGAGTGGTGTGGAACGTGGTCCTACCTGTTATGGTATTACAATTGTTGTAGCCTTGGAGCCAAATATAGCATTTAGTATAAGTAGTCAGGCTCTACCTAGAAATCGACACCATCTTCAACCTGAAACACAACACTACCCATTTTAATAGTAGTCATGAGTTAGAATCCGCAGAAAGACAAATCACAGGTTGCTGTTGAAATAATGATCGCTAGAGAAGCTTGTATATTCTAAATTATGGGAGTTTGTGTGATCTTATATCGGCATTCAGGGTATGCCTTGTACGTATGCATGCGCACTCAGCCAGCATCTCCAACTAAGTCCAGAACGGCCATCATCATAAGATCATGATCTCCATCAGCCCAGCTAAAGTCCATAAGCCGTACAGTGGAGGCGATCCATATATGCAACAGTTGCAATCAGTCATTTAGCCTTGGGGCACCAGCTATAGCAACATTGTTTCCAGCTAACTTGCCGCTAAAGTGATAGATGATAAATGTCAGTTGATGTAATTATCTAAATGGGACTGTCAGTAGCGAATGGCCATCGATTATTGCCGAAGCACCAGAAGCCACCATGGACTTTTTGTGTACGGATGTGGATGTTGTTCTTACCGGTCTATTGGATGTGTTTGAATGGGAATTGGTAGTCGAGTTGTTTGACTCATGTCTCGAAAAATCCGAATGCACATGTCGAGGTGTTGGTTGGAAGGGCGTAGTTGAGAAAACTGGAAACCCGGCAAAGTTCAAATTGAAGCTACTCTAGGACTATGGACGTTGCATTTCAAGATGCAAGACACGTACACATCTCACGTAACAATCCATGTTTGGGAACACTTCATGATCTATGGGCTCGGAGCGGCACTGGAGTAACCAGCTTCAGCGGCAGCGTGCAGGAATCAGGGACGCTCGTTGTGGGAAGACTGTCATTATTTGTCCCAACTGTGCCTGTCAGCTTTCAAACGATCAAACCCAGTTCACCTTTGGAAATGGTGTGCGGTCAATTTTTATTTTCAACCTTTCTTTCTAACAGCATGGTATCCATCGATAGCGTGGTCCACAAGCGGGCACGGCCCAACAAAGCGAAGTCTTTAAATTGGATCATAGAGTTATAGATGAGCTTGCAGCCATTGTATAACAAGCTCGTCTAGCGACTTTTGAGGATGCCCTTTTGTGTATTGTTATACCTCTCGAGGAGTCTGGAAAGCTATCAAAAACTCGACCGTTGACTTACCTCCGGACTCGACGGAGGCCACTGCCTGCATCGAAGGTAGATAATTACAGCACGCTGAAAGATCAGCACATGGCACAACTGCTCCGTTACCAGATGCATTAATCTTTATATTTATAACTCACTGTGAGCGAGCAACAGCCCACTGAAGACGAGTTAGCATTGTTTATAAGCTGACTCATTATAGGGATTTGATTTCAGTGATCGTGTCTCTTTTTGTGATTGCCGTGACAGTCTTTGTAGTCCAGTCGCCTCGGTTCCAGTCGTCAGGGGATTCTAAGATTGTTGGCGATTTCATTGGGCGAAGGAGGATTGAGAATAGAGAATTTCACTAAATAGTGTGCACGTTTATAGAGCGAGGTTATGTGAATCTAGATTAATGGGTACTTCTTTGAAGTTCTTTCTTACCTGATGGCTTTTGCGAAGGGTTTCTTTCTACTACGGATTTCTTAATTTCTTATACAATCCTTCATGGAACGTGTTCCTATCTACTTCTCGGTTTGGTTTCGACAATACTGGCTGTCTGGACGAGATTTTGTTGTGATGGTTTTTTCTCAATATTGAATGCCTAAGAATAGAAGAAAACTGCAATAGAATCTTTTCGGAAAGTGCATCTGCAGCTGTGATACATGACGTCCGAAACATCATGCCCTGTACAGTATCTATACTAGCGCATGACGATGTTTCACCGACGCAAACTGGCTACAAACCAACGCCCGGGTCCCAACTATCATCATCGCTGTCACCGGCCCGCGGATCCACACCTCTTTGATCATAGCTGTAGTCGACTTCTGGGCTCTTAAGTTTCACATGGGACGAGCTACAAGACCGGGACTCAGACAATTGTCTGAGTAACAGTAGGACCAAAATGCAACAACAGAATGTCGATCAATGCACGTTTAGAACCTGCGCCTTGCATTTATAGCACTCAGGTTTTAATTAGCGCACCTGTAGGCTTAGAAGTTAATCAACTAAGCTAAATGATCAGCTCTTGTATATCCAGTTGTTTTACAGGACCTTGACTCTCAGGCCGCAAAATCACAAGCGTACTGTGAGTCTATTCCTCGAGATCTTGCTCCCCTCCTCTTATTCCTCCTCTTCTTGCCTCTGCGGATTTGGATTCTTTGGCACCTTGACCTCGATGACCTTTCCGTGTAACCACCACCCCCAAACTCCGCAAACATTGCTCTGCGCTTGGTGTGTTCTCTTCATCGCAATAGACAAGGTTTCCCCAGCCTCAAGAAGCTCACGGAACGTTTCCTTCGTGTACATGTGTCAGAGCTTCTCCATTTCAACGCCTCACACTTCTTGTTGAGCTCCCAACACGACGTCTCTTATGATTTCCTCGCTCGGCCCCGGTGTCCGATGTGTCTCTCTTGTTATCATCAGGTGCTTACAATTAGCACAATAACTTGTCATATTATAAATATTTAGGTGACCAACCGGGTGCTGGTTCCGGGATTTTCGACATTATGACGGTTTCGGAGGGGGGACGGTGGAGGGTAGGGTGTGATTGGGCGGTAATCGAGATAGAAGAGGAGCAGCTGAGAAGGAATACAGGGTCTCTGTCACGTTTTTGTGAAAGCTTTCGATCCCGTCGGTGCAGAGATCGATGGGTGATGAGACATGGTGGAAGCAATAAATACCCTAGCCGTCGTATTTAGACCCCTCTATTCGACGAAGCTCATGGGGTCTTTCCATAACGGTTTCAACTATTCACGGCGTTGTGGGGGGGTTCGACTCTACATTAATGTTTTATGCACTAAACTCTCCCAGCTAACCAACCTAACGACTAGCCATTGTATCTGCAATTTGTATATCCGATGGACCACAGAATCACGACTGTACTGAGCGCGAGGGGGCTACCCATCTCAAGTAATCGTATACCTCCGTCTAGCTTGTAAATGGCAGGTCAAAAAGAGGCACAGAGAGTGCACGATTACCGCAGGGCGTAGGGTTCTCGCCTGCAACTTCGGTTGTAAGCCAAAAAGATAAGCTCTTCTGTATCCGGCTGTTACAGGACGGAAAACCACAACTGCACAGAGCCGCGAGTGGCCCGAGTCTCTCATAAGCTGGCTAGCACCGTATGATTCCGGCATAGGTGGTATATTGTACCCCAACACCGCACAACCCTAACCCATTCTCGACGTCGCCCAACGAAATGGTGTACAGATGAAGTAGGCTGGCTTTCTGGCATGACAGATTACGAGAGTCAAATGACGGCTTTGGCAAAGAAACCGGGGGTAAGTGACATTATACACGGACGCGTTAGAATGTACCCCAGCGGCAGGAAGGGAAAGAGTGAGGGGAGGAACGGGGGAATGAGTATCAAGCTTGCAAGGCAGAATCTGTACATAGAAGGACAAACTCCCATGAAGGAGGAGAAGGCAGGCTGTGGGTTGACCAGGATTCATTTCACTAATTCGCTCAAATGATGACAAGACCTGGGCTATTCTAAGTATTGCCCCTCAACGACACCCTCAGTGAAGCAGTGACTGGTGGCGTTTTTTGCCTCACTCGTGTATCACCGGGGGTAAATGTCTTATCGCCCGGCCAGTGCTGCCTGCATTTCCAGAATCGAACGCCCCGAAATCCTCCGAACGTACGCTGATTCCCACGGACCCGGACCCGTCTGACTAGTTTCTGCTTCAGGACTTGTGTTCCGCCCCCCGCTTGACCTCGGAAGCGGATCAAGTATTTTCGGGTTATGAATTTGACGTGCAACCGTCCTAAAGCTTTATTCGCGTCCTCGACCTGGGATTTCGGAGTCTCGACCGAAGCCACACGGAGAGCCGCACCTTATTTCCACCTTAATTCCACCGGCGAGTGTTTCCCAAACAATCTTGTTTAGCGTCCGTCAGCCGCGGTAACCTGTCGACAGGTAAGTGTAGGAGGCGCAAGGATCCATTGGAATCAGCCTTGCACTTATGCATACGTAACCTTTCTGGCATTACCCCGCATGGTGATGCTGGGTTTGTGTGGGAATACCGGGCAGACCGAGTTGCAAACACCCCACACTGTGTGGGGTGTGAGACAAGTGGGGGGGTGGATTCGCTACTGGGCTGGAGGTTGTAACGTTGACGTGCGTTGACAACAAAAAGATACTTGCTGCATTAGCCCCAGGTATGAAGTCGGGCGGGTATATGTGAGCCAAGGTGGTGGTAGTTTTTCGGGATCCCGACGATGGATGGTCCGTGGAAGCAAAAAGTATGTCCGTGAATGGCACCGAGAAAGATTCCAACTATGAGTCGCAGCCAGCCTCGTATTGTTGGTGCATATGCGGGTGAGGTGCCAGGCCGCAGGTGCATGCGCCAACTCGTCGAAACATCCGACGGACCCGCAGCCACCACTCAAGAAAAAAGGGACCGAGCACGGTCGGCCCGGCTTGGCACCCAGCACTCCTCGGCATCCCGATCAACAAGCCCGGCTCTCCAACCGTCTGTAAGCTTCGCCGCGAGCGTTTGCTCGCCGTCCAGCAATTAAGTTTCGCGTAAAGAAAATTTTTGCGGTAACACGCAGGAACGCTGTTCTCGGCGCCGATGGGTGGTCAGCTGAGATGTAGGCGATCGGCGCGATGTCGGTGCTGCACTAAGCCGCAAGCGGATGCGACATGCAGAATGTTTTTCTCTCGATCGAAACGGCCCACTAGCCAGGTGTGGGTGGTGGCGTTTGCGGCGGCATTGCGAAGCTTCGAATGGGAATGGGAAGAGAGCACACGACCCGGAGAAGAGAGTCAAGTTCCTGGTGCTGCAGCAGTACACGTAGGGAAGAATGTGTATTTAAAGACATGCAATTGGCGACAAGCGGGCTAGTTGCCCTGGATCGCCATGCAGGCTAGTGTCTCGCTGCAGGCCGCAGAGACTGCTGTCCGAATCTGAATGTCGATGGCTGGCCGGTGGCTGGCCGGGGAGGACGGAGGAGGTATAATAAAGGGCTGTCGAGCCCTGTTCCGTGGGAGTCGAAAAGAGGATAACTCGGTTCCAATTATTCGCTGCTGCTGTTGCGTTTGGAAGACGTCATTGAAGCACGATACAACCGGAGGCAACACGCTACTGAAAGAAGTGAAGAACAACCAAAGAAGCACAGAACACTTCCGAGAGCCTTCTTCTGCCTTCTTCTGCGACTTTTCCTCTTCTCTTTCCAATTTCACATACAACAAATACAGCCATCATTACTATCACCATCACCAGACAAACACATTCAATCCGTCGACACAGCCCGCCTGCTCCACCAATACCTCCTCCCCGTGCATCTCCAGCTTCTAGCTGGCCGGTTGTATGCCCTTTTCCGATCCAACCGACTTCATCTTCGACACCTCCAATCTCCGTCCTCCCTAAACCCCAACCCATCAAACACATGTCTACAACAGAACACCCCAGCCCTCCTCGGTCCCCGAGCACCCTCCCCCGCAATCCCTCACTGACCTCGCTAATATCCTTCTCGGTGATGTCTGCTACCTCGGAAAAAAAGCCCCACCACACACTGATCACCGCGCCTTGCTCCCGCTGCGGCCACGCGGAGCCAATTAAGTCGCTTCTCTCGGTCGTTGAGAAGAGCATCCTCCGCTGTCCGTCGTGCACTGATGACAACAACACCGTAGCAACCACCGACGGTGTAGTATCAAAAACAATGCTGCACAAGTCCTTTGCCGACCTGGAATCGACCCTCAAACGTCACGGCGCCGACCTCGACCGACTTTCGATCCTCCCCCGTCCCACGGCGCTGAAAGAACTCGACGATGGGAACAAGCTCCGAGACGACTCCGCCAGCGTGCGTTCCTTGACCGTCCTTGCAAGTGAACCAGAGTCTCAGAATATCGAGTATGCCCAGAGCATCGTGCCACACAAGTCCAACCGCAGCAGCTATGCCGGCGGATACCCGCTTGTCAATGACGTTGAGGATCTGAAGCAGTTGACTGCGGGGGTCACACGTCTGCTCAAGACGCTGCACGACAAAGTTAACCGTCTGGATCTCGAGGAGCGGCTGCTCCGCAGCGAGAGGGAGGAACTGAGTAAGGAGCGTGAGGATGTCAACCGGCTTCGGAAGGTGCTGGAGCGGGAGGGAGGGTTCGGAGGTGACGGTGCTCGCTCGCCAGAGTCTGCAAAGGGGGCTGGCCCTCCGTCTCCGAAAGATAGAATGTCAAAGGTATGACCTTTCTCAATCCGTGGAACACAGCAGCTGACTCGATCTTAGAGCTTCGAACTTGGCGATGACTACCAAGACGGCAGGTCGCTTGCACTGTCTCGCACAATGTCGTTCGCAACCGACGACTATAACCGTCCCGAGATCGTGTGGAACGAAGAGAAGGAGCAGCAACTCACCGACCTTGAGAAGCGTCTCGTGCGTGCCAACAGGAACTGGAGCGATGAACAGGAGGATGTTCTCCCCCTTGTACCTCTCCCTCTTTCTCTTCCTCCCAATCAAGCTAACAGCAACTAGGTCGAACGTCTCCGCGAAGAACGCCGTAAAGCAAAGAAGCTCGCCGCCGGTGATGAGTCGCCACGCAAGACCCGTGGAGGAAGTTTCTCATTCGTTGGCCGCCGCGATTCGAAGTCGAGAAGAGACTCGGCTGGTGAGGAGAAGAAGGAGAGGATACGCAGGGGCTCGGCCGGGGACGAGAATAAGGCTAGGGGCGGACTGATGCGGTTCTTTTCCAAACGGGAAGCGGCTTAGAATGGGTGTGGTGTATGTGCTTCTGGAGTAATAATGTATACCCCGACACTACATGGCCAAGTTGCCACTGTGTCTATGCGTGTTAAGTATATGCCTTTTTCCTTAGTGCGCATTATACCAATACAGCGTGTTGTTTGTTTGTATATTTTGTCCAGTGATGCCGTGTGACAGTGAAACGAAACTTGGAAATCCTTACAATATGGGCTAAAAAAGCAGCGCGTCTACGACTTTCCTCCTCTCCCTCTTTTTAGAATCTTTATTATAGCCTCTTTGCTTCATGTACCCCTAAGTCTACCCAGCACGACACTCAAAAACTCCCACATTAATCGGGCTGATACACAATTCCACCAGGAGCATATAGCAGCTTCTCGAAGGTTGCCAGATGGCATAACTGACAGCAGCTTAGACTTAGGAATAGGCTATGAATACCCACATCTCGTAATTTCCATCTGGACAAAGGATTATACAGCAAATGTAACAAATAGATGGTCGTTCTACGACTGCCGGCCATGGACGCTACATCCTGCCATGCCTAAAGATGCAGACTAATCCAGGTCAGAATCATGGTATGAATTTTGGTAGGAAAACGGAGATCTATGAGTGGGGGGGATTAATTCGGATCAACACTTAGGGACAGAAGAAGATAAGAGGAGAAGAGGGAGAGGTGGTGGGGGGCTGAGGAAAATACGTCTTGTGGTAATGTATGTATGTATGTGTTCTACCCCGCTGGCCCAGAATCTCGCTTGACCGGGGGGAGGGCGTCCTGGCAATCAATATTCTTGGCTGGTGAGGGTGGCCATGGGATATATCCTGTCGGGTAAGTGATATACTTGATGGGTGGGATATCCTCGCCACCACACCTTCTATAATCATCCACAATTGCCTCTTCATAAATGCTCTTCCTGCTGCCAATGTCCCCCAAAAACCAGGTGACTACCCTCTTCATCTGTTTTGTAACGGTTGATAGTTTAATGGCTGTATTAAATATACGGTACTTCTCCCCTAGACCGTGCTTGGTAACTTGAAAGATTGTCGAAATCATCCGGTGGCATGAGAAATTGTCAACAATCTTATGCCCATACAGCCCGCTCCACTAGCACCACGGCCGGAAGTAAGTTGCTTTCCAATAAGAAGATATTCTACAAATCAACAAATTACAAGAATCTTGTTCGCTCGGGCTCCCTCTTAGTCGAGTGAGAAACTGGACATGTGGGAAACTTGGTTGCTAGGGTAGAACAGGGTTGCCTTGTCATTCAGAGCCTCGACAACCTCCCCGTTCGTTCCCATATCGGTGCGAGATTATATTCTACCACACGAAGGGATATAGAGCGAGCGGTAGATAATAAGAAATAGTACCCCTTTGGTAATTCACTCACAGTACTACTAGTGCACGTAAGTGTTGAAAGTTAAACCAAGAGACGGCGTGCAAGGACAACTGGCTGAGAGTAGTACTCTAGTGGGTTTGGGCAGAGTACATGAAGCATCGCTTTCGGGTTTCGTTGTTCTGATCTTTCCGAAGTCTGTACCTGCCATATCACACACCTGTCATCAGTAACGAGTATGCTGTAGTATTATGGTTAGACCATACAATCATATTCCTAAAGTTGATAATGAGTGAGAGACGTAGACTACACTACCCACAACATCTGCCTCAGCATCAAGAAAGATCTTGGCGGCGTAAGGGGTACGGAGCGCAGTGTAGCGCCGCCACGTGGTTGAAATCTTTCTCGTTAACATCGGCACCGCTTTCTATCTGGAATGGTAAAATGGGTTAGAAGCCTTGCGGGACGACGCACCACAGTGAAGAGAGCCGCCTGCACCATACCGCTCCTGTTCGTTGACATTGTAACCTGAAGCCAATCGTGGCAGTTCATTATCGCTTGGCAACGACGCACAGACGCGCAATGCAAGCTGGAGTTTTGCTTCCTGGGAGATCCATCGGCCCCGTGATCAAGCAAGAGGTTGAACACGCCTTCCTGACGAAATGCCGCCGTTACATCGAGCGGTTTGATACACCACGTCCACCGGAGACATCTGCACCCCTCTCAAGTAGAGAACTCACTGCATCTAGGTGCCCGTTCAAGGTAACCAAAAGTAGAAGTGTCGGCTCATTCCAATTATAGTAACAGCCATCATCCACAAGAATAACACCGTCACAGCGACTGTCTCTGGAGTCCCACCCATATCGATGAGTGTATAAATTGCATCTGCATTGCCCTTACATGCAGCCCAGTGTAAGGCACTGATATGAAAATTCAGAGCATGAAGATCTAGAGTGTCGAAGTAACTTATAATACCCTAGGAATCCTGATACTTCACAGCACGTTTGTAAAATAGCTCCGTCAAGTCATTCTATAGACTTATATAAGTGCGAGCCATCGAGCCTACATCCTTGGTATCAAGTAAATCAGCAATGACATACAACAAATCGAGATAGAGTGCCGAGAGAGTCGGGCGTTGGGAGACAGTTTTTGGCGGTGTCTGAATTTATCGGTTAGAACCCAATGACCAGGGAGGGATTCGTCAAAGTCTGGTACAGCAGCAGCATTCTAACACGTGGAGTAGCTACTAGCGTCACACCGGTACATTTCGGAAGAGTGAAGAGAGAATGGAGAAGAAACAAAAAGAGGGTGAGAGATTGCTACTTAAAATATTGGGTCAAAAGACAGCTCTATGACAACAGTCACAACTCACAAGTGGAGAGGGCTAGTCTCGATTAGCCGCTCACCCAACAATGCTTCCACGTAGCTGAAAAAAGCGTCCGACCGAGACTTGGAGAGGGCCTCGTTGTTGGACCTTCCCTAGGCGTCATTTGGTCTGTAGAGTCAAAATGTTTATAATTACCTTTCCCCACACACCGAGTAGCGCAGACAATACGGGTGCCTTTCATTCTTGACTTCACATTTCTCACATCCTCTTAACACGCGCTCATCCCCCCCCCCCGAAGTTCTTCGTTGCCTACAATACTACCTTAAACTTGAAAGCGAGTAGTCCGATCATACAATGTCACTCGGTTGACCTTTGGGATTTGAATAAGAGCTGAGTAACGCTGCCAAATGGGGCCCTAGAAAGCACTCTGAGACTAATGGTGCCCCAATGGAAGTTTTTCCGACTGAGGGTTTTCACATTTGCAGCGGGTTGGTGCATTCCATGGATGATTCAAACGAATCATAATTCATGAGTCACGCTATCTTTAGCGCCTATAACTTCCCCTTCTCAACACCACGCCCGTCTTCTGTGCCATAGCCACTCGTTGCCGAATGAAATATGATTACAACAACCACGCCCGTCTCCCGATCAGACATCACCACAGCACACAGATCATCAATGCAATCACGCACTTATTTATCTCAATCAAACGCACATCAGCTTTACGCCCTGCTTACCGTCGGAGAACACTACCCTCTTGGTCTTTCTAATAGCGACCGTCATACCTCGGTACTACCAAGAGTCAGTATGGGATATCCCGAATTAGTTGGAACATCCTAACAGTGCCAAGAGATTGACTGTCTGATGAACTCTCACTTGCTACCACTTGGTAGCCTTATTTAGTGTTGGCCACGAGACACGGCGAGATCTGAGAATGTCCCGGGACATCTCACCTCTAAGAGAATACGCTAGGATCTCGGGTCTTGGAACATTATAGCAGTCTTTCCCGAGATCACGGGGCTGCTTGGGCTACGGGGACTACAACCCCCCCACGAATGTACGCCCCATCCTTTCGCAGTGCTCAGGGAGTTGAGTTCCACAGTATTGGTCACCCTTGAGCAGTGACTGCGGCCACTAGCTCGTTGACGGTCTAGCTCAAGATCATGAGATCTCACCCATGAATGCCCAGATTGTCTCGACGCAGGCCTAAAAGTATCCTGCGAGAATGATCTCGCCAAATCAAGTCCCACAGGATATATTGTCCCGTGGATAATACTAGTCCTATTTAAACTTGGTATAGCACAAATCCTCATTGAGATGGGGTTCCACAACGGACTCACGTCACGGGGATGCGCATGAAGGACTTCATTGCTATCATTGGAAATGTGGCACTAGGTAGGGTATAGTTTGTTAAGACTGTCCTGCTGGTTGCCGCTATCGATATTCTACTAGCTCGCTGCATAAACGCAAACAATTCTACTACGTTGGGAATATCACATCGATTACGCCCAACGAATCGAAGACCGAGCACAGGTGGTTCGCCCTGCGTGGTGCGTTATCTGAGGCCATCAGAATGTCGCCCGTCTTTAAGGAGCCAGAGCGCAGATATTTGCATCACACCTTTGCAGAGCTTGAGGTGAGGGATAATGGCCGCATATTTAAATGTACTCTCAATCTCGACCTTGCCAGGCGCTGTGCGTCCGGGATGTGCCCGTACAAGGCTGCTGCAGACAAGACAAGAATTACGAGATAGTCCTTACTTCAGGCAATATTGAGGTCTGCATTACTCCCAATGAAACCTTGCCGATATCTCACTCTACTCTTGCTGTGCTAGATCCTACCAACATTACACTCCTCAGCGATAGTGAGCTCAAGTAGATGGTCATGGCTTTTTGTGATATGCTTTCAAAAGGCTCTCGAAAACTGGAGGGTTTTTATGTGGTACCAGTAAGCATCTTGCTTGGCTTTGGGTCCTCTTTGTTGGATCTAACTTTTATAGTCAAAGCCTTGCATTTGAACCGTTGGGAATGAATTATGCATCGATTTTGCCGGGTACAAAGCCATCGCAACAACATACATTATATGAATAAAATAAACAACGACGAGAACCTCCTATTCAGTCCACAATGGGCTTCTTCTTACACGCGCATTACGTACACGTTCAAGCATTTCTCAGATACAAGCCATTTGATCAAACGCATTCGAAACCTGTCCGAGTCCGGCAGAACTGTTGGTATCCTATCAGCAAGCCTCAATGACCTCCGGTAATGCTCAGGTGGGCTGTTCTCCGTTGGGCAATTTGAACGGGCCGTGATGGGTCATGTACTTATGTAGCTACGTATACAGAGCGAATTTCTGTCCACACTGATATCTCAATAGAAAATTAATGTTGCACGACCGTTGGGCGGATCTATACTCCGCGTCGGCCAATAGATTCAAACCTTCATGCTCCATAGGCCATGTTCAGTCCGGTGTATGCGTATTCGGCAAAAAACACCGGTGCAGGATATACCACCGTGGGGATCTAACGGGATAGACGTTTAATTGGGAGTGGGCTAGAATAGAACGTGGCATGTGAGTTTCAGTTCTCAATGGGTTCACCGGTGGATATTGCGGCTGCAAACCCACAGCTTCATCACCGGACCTCCCCAAGGAATGTGCTGGGGTTCTGCATTGTCTGCAACTACCAGCACGGCCCCAACCAGCACGGCCCCAACCAGTACGTCTGGTACAGAGCTTGCCTGCCATAAACCACTTGTAAAGCTGTACAGTACCGTCATAGGAAAGTTCGACTAGGTATGTGTGATGGGCTCGAGAAATAAATGGTTCTCAGCCCTCGTGTGGGAGGTGCAGGACGCAATGGGAAGTTCCGGAGTAGCAGCGGGTATCTGCAGGCGGCTTTGAGAACAAGTTGTTGGGAACTTATCGTGGGGAACCCACACTCTAGATGCGTTATGCAGCACACGTACAGTTGTCCTACCCTACTGCAGCTGGCTCCGATGCTAGAGGATAAATGGTACTATAGTGATCTAGTTATCTAGATGCACCTGGTCTCAAAGTTTTTCGAGCTCACGTTCTGGTGACGCCATTTGTCGGGACCGATCAAATGCGGTTTGGGTTCTCGCAAAAACATTGGTTGCCTTGTCGCTAAACATTTGGTGTCGGGTCATTGGGAATAGATTTGAGCGCACGACTCCCAGGAGTGGTCCACACCTCCGAAGACACCGTCTACCAAAAAAAAAACTACTCGCGTCTTCCCCTCTCTATCCAGGCGAATATAGCAATCGTTTCAGCCTGCAGTTTCATGACGATTTTTCATCTGCATAACTCAGCTGCGGACGCTGTAAGCATCTACATACTGCATTGAGATTTGAGGCTGACTGAACACTGTTTCGCGGCGCGACATCACTGGTTCTTCAGTGAAGTGAAACCTCTGACGACGTACGTAACAAGTAGCCTAGCCGCTCGTTACCTGTTGGCTGTACCTCGATCCCGGGACCGGCGAGCGGAGTAGCTAGGACTACTGATGTTACACAATAATGGTATCGCTATTGCGTGTGTGCAAATGAAGCAATTTAGAGGCCCCTGCCGCAAAAGCTTGTTTGATGCAAGCGCTAATTGCTGGGAAAAAAGAAACGTGGAGGAAATGTCAACAGCACGAGAATAGATGGCTGTAAGATTCTAGATACAGATAGTTCAATCCGACCACCACACGAAACCCAACAACAAGCCATACCCGCCTCTTCATTCCGCTGTCTGATCTCCCGCCCCGTGTTGGCCATGAAGTCTCAGCTGGCCTCGCCTATAATGTCCCTCTAATGAAAACACTGAAAAGGTAGAGTTTTGAATGCGCCGCGGAGGGTGTAAACTCGAATTGAAGAGGGCGGCATTGTGAGATGACGAAGATACTGAGGGTGGTCGAAATTCCGGTACTGGAAGTTTGCCGGTATGCACTGATTGCGTGTAATATCTGCTCATACCGTCGTAGCCAGCTAGTCGTGATAACGAGTGATATCCAAACAAATGGAGACCCAGATCCCTCAACTGCAACGACAAAACCCTTCCGAACCTCCTCCAATCACCGGGTTCTATTAACCCTGCCACTCCTAACCTCACTACGATTCCACCACCATAGAGTCATTCTCGCCAGATCCTTCACGCTGTCTTGACAGAGCTGCTTTCGCCTCTGTATGCCGGTGTTGGGTCTCTATCGTTTCGCTGTTTTTCCTCCCCAGCACCTTCTTCCTCGCCGCCAGCTCCCTTGCGCAGATCTCAACAGTCTGTTCATAGTCGCGTAGATTGTACAATACATTCCCAAGGTTGCGTAGCGTACCCAGGGTTACATGACTGTTGTCACCATATAAATTGGCATATCCTGTCAACGCTCGGTGATAATACGGGAGTGCTTTGGTAAACAGTTTCAATGTTTCGAATAACAGGCCCATATTGTGTAGTGTCGCAAGCATGTCGGGATTGTCGCCAAATATCGTGCTCTCGTAACATGTCAATGCGCGGCTATAGAACTCCCAAGCATCGTTATAGTTTCCTTGACTGAAAAACACCACGCCGAGGTTATTGAGGGTAGTCGCACAGCTATGGTGATTTCCTGCCTTCCTAGACCCATTCAATGCCCGAAAATGGTGCTCAAATGCCTTGGCATGATTTCCTTGCTTGCGGAATACGATACCCATGTTGTTCAGAGTATTGATCATATCCGGGTCGGTATCATTGGTAGTGGCGATCTTTTGATATCCGGCGAGGGCTCGCTCGTGGGATTCGAGAGCCTTGGAATAATCCCCCTGCTTGTCGAAAACGATACCAAGATTATTGAGGGCCCCAGCAGTACTACGGTGATTTCCCGACTTCTCAAATCTAGCGAGGGCACGTTCGGTGAAGTCTTGGGCCTTGGCGTAATGTCCTTGCTCTGAATACGCTAGTCCCATATTACCGATAGCGTCGGTCATATCCGGGTCCCAGTTTTGGTGTTGTTCGTCGTCGGCGTTCTCGAGATCAACTTGCACCGTGCTTAGACAGTCTAATGCTTTTTCGTAGCGTTTTTCGTCGAGAAGTGAGACTGCTTCGTCCAGCAAAGCTTTTGGAGGCTTGAAGTCTTGGGGCTGAGGGGGTGGGGTGGGTAGCTGTGTGGGCTGGGTATCCTCAGACTGACTTCTGTTCACCGAGAAGGCACCTTCTACGGCACCTGTCGATAGAATGGTTGCGGTGGTGGGTGTGGAATCCGAGATAGGCGTTCGGCATTCCGTATCAGATAATATAGCTATTCAACATTTAGACAAGAAGGACCATCGTGAGTTTGATTAAACTTACAAGCAGCAGGAGACATGGGTTCCTTTGCAAGATCCTCCCTATATCTATATCGAGACCGATCTAGCTCCTCAATGCTGATGATGTGACCGTTGAAAATGCATTCCGTCCTCTTCCCTTGAGCCAAACGTTGATCTGACTTCTTCAGCAAGTGCACAATCTTCCTTTTCGGTATGCACTTCTCAAGTCTCCATAGGCGTAGCCGCTTCTTGTACTGTGGTTCGCTAGGTGATAATGTCAGTGGTTGACTGAATACAGGGAGACCAATATATTCACCTTCCGTAGAATTTATATCTTTGAGCCATGATCCTACGGACTTCATCCAGCTCAAGGTCTTCCGAGATATAAAGTTGTGTAATAGCTCTCTTATGGCCATCGAATTCCTGTGCCGTGATCTTTCGTATTCGGTTGAGCTTGTAGGGAGCCTCCCAGTGGCTTGGTGGTAAAATTGAAGCTCTCATTGTGGTATTGAAAAGGGACAATTGATGTCGTGTTGGTATATACGTATTGTCGAAATTCGATGGTGAAGATGAGTTGATGATCCAGAGAAACAACTGGAGCTTTATGTTCCTTCGCAAAAAAGTAAATACCCAGCCCTGCAGGCTACGCGAGGATGCGTCTGTTCTTTCCGCATCTCGACTAACCGCCGATTGGCTCGCAACGTGGCTTCAAACCCCTGCTGCAACCGCAACGACGATATGAAATGATCCGAGCTAGCTTCCCACAATTTGCGATATGAAATGCCTCGAAATCACAAACGCATAGAGTAATAACTAGCCTTCACTAAGAACCACAGTCTTTGATGAGCTGGCAGTAACGCACTTAGCCAACTCGGAGCATTACCGGATGGAATATCTGACGTACACATCCGTCGTTCGTATAGTAGCCTGCTGTCCGCAGCCCTGGAGGCACCGTGGAGCGGCGGCAGCTCTATTGTTAGGTAGCCGCTTTGCTGCTGGTGAGCAAATGACGGATATATCACAGACACTTTTGGAAGCACCCCGCCGTGGGGAGAGAAATCCGGCACCCAATCCTCCGAGACATACCTAAGCAACCTACTCTCCGAAAGGTGCGACGCGTTTTGTCGCAAGAAGCGAAGCAAAAAGGTCTCTACTGCATGACATCTAGTCTGGGACGGCGGTGGTGGTACACATATTGCATCGCTGGGAAGCCCCAAATGGGTTAAAATAGACGAATTACCGGTGCTTATCCTGGTAATGGAGCTTAATCCTTCGGTACCAGCGGTTGACAGCGTCCATCTCCGCTACAACGGACTTCCGAGGGAAACATTGTTCGTACATAGCCCCCATTCGTCAAAACGAACATCACTCCTTCGCTAGAAGCGCCAGACCATTTTCATTCTCTTCGCTTCCAGCAAATGATATACTTTCCTCTAACCAATGGGCGCCAAGTCAAACACCCCGCGGAATCTTCTGGAGATGTGTCATCTTTCCGGCAGTCCGCCTGTCAGCACAAAACAGGGCAAAACTCCGCGAACGAGTGATTACTCGTGCGCACCACTGTATGCCCTACCTCACCCGCCACACTCTACGAATTCATCGTCACCGTATACCACCGGTAAGTGCAAGCCGCCTGCGCAGATCTACCTCCACGATTGCATGTAGCGGGTGGGAAAGATGATGTGATCCTCACATTTCACTGGCTTCCACTTCCATGCGCATCTCCGAAGCATGGTGGGGCCGCGAAACGTACTTTACATGTGTTCGCAGCCTTGCCCTCCACCCAACCGAAAACGAACACGGCCCCTCATACAGGTTCGACCATTCTGCCGGAAACCTAGTGATCTAGTGAGATGTTTTGCTTTAGAGTTCCGACTGGAGAGGTTTTTTCGTTGTCTTGATCTGAAGTAGGAGGTCAAATAGTTTAGGACGGCGGACTGGGACGGATGACTATCTCCGCTTGGAACAAATGGGGTGTTTCGAGCCACCGGATATTAGCGAATTCTTCGGCATGCCGACTCAAAAGTAGGATTTGGTGGTATCAAAGTGAGACCACCTCAACCCCGCAAATCACCGTATCCATCTCCGCCGCACGCTATTAGCTCTTTCCACGTCGCTGGGTGTGCTCGGGACTAGCATATAAGACCAAAGCATAAAAGCATGTGGCTATAGCTTACTCGCACCAGCAATTTTGGGGTAAATAATCTCCATACCAAGCAAATCTCAGCCATTCAGAAGTTTTGATGCTTATTTCCTGCCCCGAGTAGATGCCTAGTACCATCCGGTGAGATCGGCAAGTTCATTTGGGCATGTCCGGCAGAGGACGGTCAACACCGGTGGTATGTAAGGGGACACTCTATGTGAGGGGCACTTTAAAAGATGGTCTAAGTGTTTCCACAAATGGTAGTTTCCCGGTTCCAGCTGCAATGTCGGGCACCGGGTCTCCCACCCATTCGTGCTCAAAGCGCCCTCGGAGCAAGGTGGCGACCCAAAGAGCTTGTTTCCACCGCCCGTATCACACCTAGTTCCGTGCCAGCGTCACGATTTGACTGGCAAACTAGCCCGGGGCAAGCATCTCGATCGGCATGTCTCCAGGCAGTTCAGTCGAATTACGACGTCAGTGAACCTTTTCAGCCACGGTTCAAAGATACCAAAGTGTAGTAGGGTGTAATGGTGATCGCAGACAATGAAACGATTCACCATTGATCCCTAGTGATACCGGTGCAACAGCATCCATTCGGATGATACGAGAGAATATCTGCGCAGCAAATGGCTACTCTTCGGATGAGCTTGTGCAGAAAGCTTGTGCGTAGCAAAATCAAGAAGTTCTCCGGAAACTCGAACTGTGTCAACAAGCCTTAATATCGGTGCTGCGGTTGCTGACCGGGTTACCCATAGAGCATTAACTTGGGAAGCAAGGGAGTGTGGGAGAGACTATACGAAGTTGATTGCTTGGAGACACCGCCGCCTCAATACAAACATCAGAGCGGGTGATAGATGATGACTGTAAAGTTGCATGTGTTCCGACTAAATTAGGAAGATATTCGCTTCACAATAATAAGTCAACTTTTTCACCAACCGGCTGAGCGTAGTCGTTAACACAACTCGAGAGCGTGAGTTTGCAGGTGGAAAAGTGAATACGGTTGAATTGACGATGGGCTTCATCTGGTGAGCAACGCTCCGTACTATGAAGTGCGGTGACAAGCGGCATGCAGAATTCCAGTGGACTTTTCTATCACTGAAATTCTAACCCAGCGATATCCATATTCATATGCACTTGCCCTTTGCAGCCTAAGTTACTTGAAGCATCTGTTAGTCTGCATGGGATCTACGAAGCGTGGGAGTGGTACTACACCAATTCCACTGGAAGACCTCCCGTGATCTATAGCAACGGATAGGAGGGCCGTTTTCATCGGTCAGAGGCTAAAGAAAATACTTTCTGAAAATTTCTATTTCTATCGAACTAGTGGAGTTAAGATTCTAGCCGGGTCCTATTTAAGGATAGAACCACGGGAAGTCTTCCACCCGCTTCGAGTCAGATTATCACGGCTAGCACTTAAGTACTTGCTTTTAGTCTGTCATACGGCTTTTTTTCGCTGGCGCTAGCCGTTTGACAGACTAAGTAGCTTTACTGCGGGAGCTCTTCGTAAACTGCATTCCTATGTTTTTATATACATTATGCCCGATAAAAGTGCCACCATAGAAAGGAGAATGAGGGAAGAATATGGACAAGACGGCTGTGTAAGTAGCTCCAGGGCAAGACAAGTAACTGTGGCCAGCGCGACTAATCAATTGTAGATGGCATCAGCTCAACTCATAATAACCTCAGAAATTCTCAAGGTTACGATACCCATCATTCCAAGGGTTTAGAATTGAAGGAACGCTGTAAATTTTCGTGTACCGGAGTTACTGGCTTTCGCAGCGGCTGGTTGTATAATGGGGCTTTTCGGTTCGGCTGGTGTCTGCAGCCTGCTGGTACCCAAATTTGACTTATTCGCGAAGCCGATTTCTTCGCAGTTCAGTCAGAACACATGCGCTCCTTTTGCCCTTTCCGCGTTAGTAGGGTCGCTATCGGTTATGGAAGTGTTACATCTCCTCTTGATAAGGGGCGGGGCGGGGCGGTAATTGTTCTCGCCGGTAATAAAATTCTGTGTACGACAAGTGAATGTTTGTATCCCCCTCGCTAGTTTCCACCGTTGTGGGCATCCAACTTGTGCAATGGTATACCGCTCCTGTTATTATAACAGGTATGTACTAATATGATTAATCGTTCGTAAGCATGAGAGCGGTAATTCGGCGACGTTCATGAGATTGATCACCCTTTTTTGAGTCGTATAATTGCATAGTACCAAGGTGCCGCTATTCAACTATGACCTTAGATGGGGGTCGATGAAACCTGTAAGCCTATATTTTTTTAACTGCAACTCTTATATCATCCGTATATTATTCTTATGAAAGGGATTTCTGAGATAAGTCTTTCCGAAATGGATATAAGAGTGACAGTGAAATCACCCTCTCAAACGTCTTTCAATAGGTTTATAAGTTTTGTCGACCCCAATAAGGTATGTATGTACAAACATCGCAACCCATATTGGACTCCGCAGAGGAGGTTTCCAGCCCCTCAATCAAAGCTCGGAACTCTTGTCCAGCCCTCAATGCCATCGACAAGTCGGAACTCGACACCATCGCCAAAGAAACCATAGTCATTCCAGCTCTTCATTTCCGTACTTCCATACGGCCCATATGTAGAACCATCGTCTCTTCCATCCGTCCACCTGTACTCCCACTGCTTTAACACAGCTGAACCAGCGTCTGTCTCTTCGCCAGGCTTCCTGTCAATCCAGTCCTCTCCGGTCTCCTGCCGATACTGCCGCATAAGACTTTCCCTAGTTTCATCGTAGACTTCAGGCTGCCCTCGCGTGAGAAGTATATCCGCAGCGCCAGTGATCTTCTCCACCATCTCCTTCCTCCTCGTCTCCGCTGGATCTTCCACCACCTCCTTCCGTTTTCCTTTAGTATCAACCTCCATCTCATCCGCAGTGGTAGTCACCGCAGCAGCTTTCTTCTTCTGCCTCCATTGGTTCTTGTTCTTGTTCGTAGTGTTTTTCTTTCTTCCTCCCAGCCGCGCCAGCGCCTCCAGGATGCTCTCTCCCTTGTCGAGACTCGTAATCAAACATGCCAGTACCTCACTCGTCAGAATTTCGTCGTCGCGTCGCATCTGCTCTCGCCGTTCCGCCTCCCGCTTTTCCATCGCCTCTTTAGCTTTCTTCATATCCTTGCGGCTAATCCCAGCCAACCAGCTGTCGTGAATGGCGTCCTTTTCGGCAGCCTTACGGATGAAATTCCCTGAAGAGTCAAACCGCCCCTCCTCCATCTCGCTCTTCATATTGAACGCCTCTCGTTTTGGCGCATGTGACTTCCGCCCGCCAGCACCAACCTCCTCGTCTAATCCTTCCTCCGCAAGCTTCTCCTCGTCGTCACTGGATTCCGATTCCCGCTGCTCGTCCTTAAAGATATCCGGGAACCGTTTCGGCACTGGCGCGTCAAGATCGGTCGCACCCTCCTCTTCTTGCCCCTCGATCTCGTCTAGCTCCAGGAACTTCACATTCTTTTTATCCTTACCCCGTTTATCCTCCACCTCTTCCTTCTCCTCCTCCGATGTGCCACCAAACATATTGTCATCCTCATCATCCACCTTCGCCTTCGCCTTCCCCTTATCTTCCTTAGCCCACTGCTTATGCGTAGCATCAAACCCTTCCTCGGAAGAATCCGTCTCATAGCCCTCAAGTTCTACGGCGTTCCGGTGCACCCGCCGCTTCCCGATAGCCCCTTCGTCGGCTTCGAGGAATATGTCGGTTTCGGTTTCGGGAGCGTCGGGGGCGGCCAGGTGTGGGTTTCGCGCATCGAATTTGGGGCGCTTGGAGGGGGCGAGGCCGGCGCCGGAGCGGTTGAGCGCGTCGGCGGAGTGGGAGATGGGATGGGTTGGGCGTTTTGGACGTTGAGGCATTGTGGATAGTGTGGGGAGGCTAAAAGGAAAAGCGACGGTCGGTGTAAGGTAGCAGGTAGTGTTGCACAATGGTGGCTTCTTTCTCCGGAAGAAAAAGAGATTCTGCGTCGCTGAGAGGGCCCTGTGCTGTTGAGGAAGCGGGTTGAGGTCGGATGATCGACGGAATTCGGCGCTTAGACCAACTCTATCTTGTCTTGGCAGTCAACGTCATTGCAACTTTCAACCTGCCAAACCACCAACTCAAACCTTAACACGAGAGACGAGTATCTCGAATATCTTTTCTCTTCAGCGAGGAAGAAGCTTCCAGCAAGAATTGGGGCTGCCATGAACCGCCTCCTCTCTTGCCGAGGGGCTCACCTCCACTTTCCCATCTTTCGTCCGCAACTGACTCGACCCCGCTGTCCCCTGACCCCCCGCCGTCCTACAAGTACAGTCGGCACCGACAAAACGGGTTTCATTGACAAGCAGCCCGGCGAGTCGCTTCTCTACTTCGACAGTATGCCCCCTACAACCACTCTCCACCCCACGCATCAGACTGACATTATGCTGGCAGATGTCTTCCCCCTCAAAACCGCTATCTACGACATTCGCCACATAGTAATGCGCTGGGACAAGCGCTCTGTAGAATCCCGCATCAAAAAACAATGTCTCCCACATCCCCTCCGCATATCCTCCCCCGATTTCATTATAACCTCCATAATCCCGCACCTCAAAGACGGCGGCGCATTTGTCAAGTTCATCTCCTCCAACCCCGCCGAGACCGAGAGCACAATCCAAGCGTACTTGAAGCAGAAGCGGATGAAGCCCTGGTTCTCGCCGTTTACGCGGGTACGGACTTTTATGGTGCGGGGGAAGCCGTGGCTCGAAGATCTTTACAGGTTCCCAAGCACGAGGCTGAAGGTAGAGTTTTTGGAGGGGAAGGAACTAGGTCAAGAGGCTTTGTATGCACTCTTCCGGAGGTACGGGAAGATAGCGGATATTACGGTGTCTCCGCCTGGATCGAAGGACTTGTCAAAGAATGCGATTATTCAGTTCCTGAGGATCAGGAGCGCCACTAGCGCCAGGAACTGTTTACACGGGTTCATGGTTCCGGAGATTGAGTCTATTGCAGGGAGGGAAGGGGGTGTTACGATGAGGATTCTGTATGAGCGCACGAGGAAGACGCATTGGATTCGGGATTGGATCATGAGCCACCCAAGGATCATATTGCCCGTTATAGCAGCTATCATTACCACCATTGCAGTTTGGGTTTTCGATCCGATCAGAACATTCTTCATCAGAGCCAAGATTACGCGCTCGCTGCACTTCTCTGAAAACGCATATTGGACCTGGATTAAGAAGAACACGGTCGATAGATTTGCGTTTGGAAAGCGCAATCAGGAACTAGAAGACCTCTCCGCTTTGTGGGAGGAGCGGAGGGATGCGATAGAGCAGATAAATGGGTGGCTTCAGGAAAGTGAAGAGACGTTTATTGTGAGCATCGTCCCTCCCTCTTATGGCAGGAACTGATCTAATGGTTGGTAGATTGTTCAAGGTCCTAGAGGCTCAGGCAAGCGAGAATTAGTTATGGATTCTGTTTTAGGAGAGCGAAAGAATGTGTTGTTGATTGATTGCGAACCGATCAACGAGGCTCACGGAGACTCTGCCACCATTGCTGCTACAGCAGCTCAAGTCGGATACCGACCCGTCTTTTCCTGGTACATTGCGCCCTCCATCATCTCAGACTTTTACTAACCCTACACTAGGCTCAACACCATCAGCTCCTTCATCGATATCGCCGCGCAAGGCACCATCGGCACCAGCGCTGGCTTCAGCCAAACGCTTGAAACCCAATTCAACAAGATCTTACAAAACACCGGTGTAGCCCTTAAAGACATAGCCCTCTCCGCGAAAAACGACACCGAAAAAGATGCAGCAATGGCAGACGACGAGTACCTCTCAGCCAACCCCAACCGGCGACCAATCGTAGTAATCGACAACTTTCTCCACCACGATGGCAACTCCGGCAACGCAATCCTACACGAGAAACTTGCCGACTGGGCTGCCCTGCTCGTCTCCGCCAATCTGGCCCACGTTATCTTCCTCACAAATGACATCGGCTTCCAAAAGCCCCTCGCCAAATCCCTCCCAGATCGCGTATTCCGCACCATCTTCCTCGGTGACGCCCAGCCCGAGTCCGCAAAACGCTATGTCCTCCACCACCTCGACGACGACACAGCCACCATAACTTCCAACGAAAAACTCGTCCAAGAACTCAACGACTCCATCGTCGCCCTCGGCGGTCGTCTAACAGATCTAGAATTCCTCTCCCGCCGCATCAAAGCCGGTGAAACCCCCCAGCAAGCAGTACAGGAAATAATCTCCGCCTCCGCCTCCGAAATCCTAAAATTCTACTTCCTCGACGGCAGCGAGGTCGCAAAACGGAAATGGACACCTGAGCAAGCATGGTACCTCATCAAACTCCTCTCCGAATCGGAGGAACTCCGATACAACGAGATCCTCCTCCACGACTTCTTCAAATCCGACGAGGACGCTATACAAAGTCTAGAACAAGCGGAAATGATTAGTATCGTCAACAAAAACGGCCGGCCGTGGGCGATTCGCCCGGGGAGACCGGTGTATCGTGCTGCGTACCAGAGGTTGATGGAAGATAATGTGTTGAGGGCAAAGATGGATTGGATTTCGCTCAAGGCAATTTGTAAGAAGGAGACGGAGGAGATTAGGAAGGTTGAGGAGGAGTTGGCAGTGTTGGCTACATTGGATAAGAAGAGTGGACGGCGGGTGGAGTGGTTGGCTAAGAAGATGGAGAATAGTCAAAGGAAGATTGAGGATGCGGAGAGGGAGATGAGTGCATTAAAGAAAGTTTTGCAGAAGGAGTTTTAGAAGGGGAGGCGGAAGGGTACATATGAGTGATTCTTGATTCAGCGGGGCGCTTGGTGTTGATGTCACGTGTACTTTTATGCATGTACTAGGTTGGAGTGATATTCTATGAGTGTTGTTGATTCTAAATATTTTGTATCATAGCCGGGCAATACTCTACTCGAGTATATTTCTTATCTTCTGGTTGGGCATTGATCCGTCCGGGCACGCGTGCATAGCAATATAGCCGGGTCTGACCCTAGCTGAATACAAGTAGAACTTGAGACCAAACCTAACTTATTATAGCATCTATCATGAATTGTTAAAAGTTTGACGTAGATTTAATTGGGGCATAACAGAGATCGTGGGAGCAAATTTTTCGATAGCTAGATGATTTGTCTCTGAGTACTAACCTACGTACAGTAGCGTCAGGAGCAATAATGTAGCATGAGGCTGATGCTCAGAGGGTTTAGAGACGCCTGCCGGTGTAGAGTTTCTTGGTGAAGGGTTTGTATAGTAAGACGGTCTTCTAAGGAAGGGTTTCAAGGATTTAGGCTTGGGGCCGCTAGCTGAGCTGGAGATGGGAGGGCTAGTGTTGGGCTGCTTGGTGGGGATTACAATGAGGCGGCACAGGAAGGGAAATGCTTACACTTTGGTGGCATTATGGATAGAGGGGAATTGGTGATTTTTTTGGATAGTGAAGAGAGTAGTAGTGATGTTTGACCTCGAACCCAAATATATTTGGTGGTGGCATAATGTTTATATGGAAAACGTATAGGGCTCTGTTGGGTTCAGAGAACCACCACCACCACTACCAACATTCCCCAGCCGTAGCTGCCGCCCCAATCGATAGGTGTGAATCCTGTTACTGTTTTCCGTTACTACTCCGAAAAAGCTTGCTAATTACTATTGTCTGCTACGCCCCGTCAGTTGTATCAAGGCCCTTCAGGAACTCATCGCCGCTAGCATCAAGAGCGCACACGGCTCTTGTGCTTCATTCTTGTTGCCCATACGGCTGATCCAGACCGCCGGTACACGCTATATACTATGCATTCGTTATCTCTATGAAACTAACTCGTTAATTCACGATGCTAGCGACCGTGCCGTCCTACGGAACTATAAGAATGGATGTGTAGTAGTTTTCGGCACGGGGCGAGACGAAACAAGAGCTCAGAAGATCCTGGGATGTCTCGTCTATGTATTATCTACATGGGCATATGCATATGATTGGGGCAAAGTTTACGGTGCTGCTGATCTAGCACAACCACTGTCTAGTCCCCCGTATCAACTACTAAACTCTCCTGTTCTGGCAACTTCAACGCCACGAACCTCCTCAACCCTGGGGGGAATGAAAGCAAAGACAACAAGGCAGAATGGCCTCGGTCATGAGCAATCACTCACGGGGTCCAAAGTTGCCCTTGTTACGAATGTAAAGCGGACGAAGTCTATTTTACTATCTAAGGGAGAAGCTCGGTCTTTATATACATGAAGGCCTGGAACTCCATGGAAGTCTATGGAAGCTCGCGATTGCAAATACCAGTGGCGGTGGCGAGTGAAAACCCGTGGATGAGTCTACGACTGTGAGTGCGTAGCCTGTGAGTCAATTCGGAGATATCAGTATCGGCGACTTCCCTTCAGATCATATAGTAACAGCCCTTGTTGCATGTGTACCTGTATCGTGAGTCTTAGGTCTGTTTGCTTGGATCGTGAGTCTCAGCTGTTTGCTAGCTCGTAAGCAGTTGGTATTTCGTATGAGGATATGCATGGTCTGTATCAGCATGAGGGAGAGCGACTCATATCAAGATAGTGCAAACGCATATGCAAACGAATATGGATATGGATATGGGAGTCAAGTCTGTATATAGGGGCCTTGGGCCCTCGAGATACTAGTCAATCAACAAGTCATTCAAGTATCCAAAGTAACAGCCCTGCAACCTTCCGGAAAATGTCCTGGGAAATATCCTCCTGTGACAGCTAAAGTCCCGTTGGTCCCGTGTCGAACTTTAATCCGTAGTCCATCCGTCACACAGTATACCATATTACATATGTTCCGACCCATACGCCAAATTTTCCCGTTGGCCAACAGGTCGACCGATATGCCAAATTGTCAGCTTGGTGAATAGGTCAACTTATACACCAACTGACTGAGGTGCCAAGTAGGAGGCTGGGAGGAGGTTAGGAAGGTGCAGTAAAGCACCATATTTTTTCAACTATTAAACTTCTACATCACCCTACTTCTTCATTATCGTGTCTATCCTACTTCTCCATCATTGTGTCTCTTCTAACTCCACTAAAATTTCCTCGCCTATAATAATGACTACCTTTGACTTCCACTGGCACCCCAGGGTTTACCACAGGCATTCCAGATTCCTCCCAGATTAACGAAGGCTTTTCATATGGGGTCTGTCAGGAGTTCAACTAAATATTTATGTTGGCAGATTACACTCTACGCTGCAGCAGTGGCAGAATCAACCAGCAATCGAGTAACTGTAACTTGTAATTGCAAGGCTGTATGCACTGGTCACTGCCGCTGCAAGAAGAATCAAGTTCAGTGTTCAGTGTTCAGTGTACTGTCATGCTGATGAGTATGATTGCGGAAATTTATCTCCACTTACAAATTACATTGGTAAATTGAACCCCGGGTCCAGAGCGAGCTGGGTCAGCTGTCAGACTGAGTGCAAGAGGACTGAGTGCAAGAAGGAGAACCAATACAACAGTTCAAGGACAAAATACAGCAAGAGTGACAAGGGGACAGCATGTGCAAGGGCAGGAGGAAGAATAGATTGAGTGGTTCGCTGGGAGTGCATACTAGTAATTTTGTGGAAGGAAATAGGATTGTGAACTTGGTACACCGGTTGACCACTTTGCCAATAGGTTGACCCATACACCAAATCTTCCCGTTGGCCAATAGGTTAACCTGTATACCAAAAGGTCGACCGCTTTGCCAATCGGTTGACCTGTTGGCCAACGGGAAAATTTGGCGTATGGGTCGGAACACATACTACTACGAACGGCACCCGAGTAACGAACCAGATTGACTTTTCTATTCCGGTCCATGACCGCGCACCTACCTGGGCCAGGTCGTATGAAGCTCCGAGTCGAAAGCATAGGTTATTTAAAACTTTCTGATGTATCCAAAGGTTACGGGACACCAAGGGTCATGTTTCTAGCTTCTACGGCATCACTGGTGTTTAGCACACGGTCCGACAGCTACAGGAAGAGACAGCGTCCAAGCGCGCGCGAATTGACGACGAGGAGGATCTCCCATGAAACCCATCCCAACAGCAGAGGCAGGATCCTGAACAACCACAGCCGCAACTACAACCTCGACCACAGCCTGAACAGCGGCAAGATCAACTACAAACCCCACCGTAACCACAACCTCAACGTCGACCAGTGTTAACCGAAGATGCTAGAATGATCGCTGGTAGAGACTATCTTCAAGCTGTCGCGGTGCGATGAACCGTTGTGCCGCCCAACCTCTCATGCCAGCGGTGGGGGGCGAGGGCTGGAACGTGGTGCCAGACCACCGTTGGAATCTCTCTGCTGCAGATTTCGGAATTGTGTCCGGCGTCATAAGATCCAGGTGAATATAGAATATAGAGATGCTGACCGATGATGATGACGGGTGGGTTGAAGCACGGCAAGCGAACTAAGGTTTACTTTTGTACTACCTCGCAAATTACCTAGGTAAATTGCAGGGTTTTGAACACACAAACAGTTAGTCTAATTTCACCGAATTCAGGACTAAATAAACCGTGGTGTGAAAAATATATCACTGAATTCTCCGAGCTTTCGATAGGGACTGAAGTGTAATGAACTGAGGCTGTCGTCCGGCTGCCAACTGCATACAATAGCAGGCTATGCGCATATGCACGCAACTAATGAATCTATTTCATTTCGTAGCCTTACGAAAGTGACTCCATCGCGCCCTTCTCAAATCCCATCTATTGATACAGGTTCTCTATAAAACCCACCTTCAAAAAAACGCCCTTACTTTTTGCATACGCTCTCTGATATCTACCTACATTATTGGTTCAATTGGGGATGATCGCGAGGGTCTTGCGTACCTATACTAGCCTGCAATGAACGATCATACGCTAGGAAGCCGAAGCAAGTTCGACCAACAACTGTCAAGTGCTACCTAATCTGCTAACGCCTACACGTCCACAGACAGATACCATGACCATATAGTACACCTCAGCAGTAGAGATAGTAAGGGTAACCACAACGACCGTGCAGAACGACCCCACAACCGCCCACGGTCACCCAGAGCTTACCGCGGATCCAGAGCCGATGGTGACTATCACGACGGAATGGCCGATGGTGACAGGTACAGGGTGCATGATAGCCGTGACGAACTCGACAGCACCAACAGAATGGCCGACAGAGGTTATCGGCTAGAGGTCGATGTAGCGCTTAGACGTGGCGATAGGCACTGCTCCAGACCAAGAAACCCTTCGGAGTTTTCCAATCGGAACGGGAAGCTAGCAGAAACGGACCGTTCAGCATCTGTCAAACCCAAACACACCCGAGGGGTGAAAGGAGAAGACCGACGTTATTCACCCTCGCCGGAAAGAAGGGGTCGCACTTCAGATCTGACCAATGGAGCGCTCACTTCAGAGGTACAGGGAAGGAAGACAAGGGAATATGCCGCAAACCACGTCAATCTTGCGGCCTCCAGGCTTATGTGTTTTCGGATATCTGGAGTACCCCTAGATTGGAGCGAAGATGACCTACTTGGTGCCCTTAAAGCTATCGACCCATACCTCAGAGATGAAATGGCTCAATTATCGCTCTACCCTGCGTGTTCCGGGCCTACTCAAACAGCACTACTCAACTTAGGTACCTATACCCAATATTTTCGGGCTCTCAAGCCGAACGAATCCACGTATGAGTCGACCTCTGCGGTTGGAAAGACTAAAGTTGCTCTGGCTCTCGACAGTCATTTTTATGACCTGACGCCATTGAACACTCCCGGGGATAGAATAGTCGCAGAGTTCGTTATATTCTACATCTCTTATCAGGACCTAGTACTGATATCAGACTGGTTGCAGTGTAGTTGCGGTGACTGGCCTTGCAGGCCATGCATTTGGGTCGTGGAGGAGCCGCAAAACACATCATATGTGGCTGAGAGACTTTCTGCCACAAGACTTCAAGAACATCCGGATTATGTCCTATGGATATAACTCCAACCTCGTTGAGAACATCGTAGACGACGGATTCCTAGATTATAGAAGACATTTTATCCAAATGCTGATGAATGCTAGAAGCTCAGCAGAGGTACGTGGCCAACATTTTTAGTGTCATGCACACTGTGAATTAATTCCATGACAAGGAGATATCTCGGCCAATAATATTCGTCGCGCACAGTATGGGCGGTATCTTGGTTCTTCAAGTAAGTCTTCACCCAATATCTTTAGCAATGTTGATATTGTTAAATTTGGTAAACTACGCTCGCGACCTGAAATCAATTCCAGAACGCCGGCTAATTATAATCGGGTTGTATTGTACCGAATTTGGCAATATTAACGTAATAGGGATACAAAGTTCTCGAATCTAGACATCAGTGAACTCACATGCGACAGGCACTACTACAATCTAACAACGGGGGGCAATATCGGCAGATTTTTGACTCAACACGAGCGATATTATTTTTTGGAACTCCACACCAAGGACTAGAGGTCAAAGAACTCTTGGCAATGGTTGAAGACGTATCACTGAGCCAGAGGGCGTCAAGATCGAATCTCGTTGAGCAGCTGCGAGAAGGCTCAAACTTTCTTGATACGTATAGAGACGATATTACGAGTCTTTGGGGCTCTATATCTGATATTGAGATCGTTAGCTTTTACGAGACAAAGAAGACAGTAACTGTTAAAAGGGTAAAAATTTTAGGAACGATATTTTACCACGGAACATGATACTGATATATCATCGTGTTTAGTCTTCTGCAGGAACTTGGACGAGAAGTGGCGACCAGGTTGAGATGGTCAAGAAGAATTCCGCACAATTATATCTACCATTCGAAATACGGCTTCCAGTCGACAAGAATCATACGGAGATGATTAAATTTAGCTCAAGTTCGGACAACACCTATCAAACAGTAGTCTCACACATAAACCGATACGTGGATAACATCGGTATGATTCGTGTGTGATACATGACAGGCCAATCCGACACCCGCTGAGTGGAGTTACTGACGAAGGTTTGGATAGTGAACAGAAAGAAAGCAATTAGACTCAAACGTACGTTCCATATTTCAGTTGCCCCGTCAGTTCGACTAGCATTTACCACTTGCTTGACGCATAATCTCGGGCCTGCTAAAATAACACGGGTGTTCAAACAGTCACCAAGAAGCGTCGCGAATGTCTGAAAAGTTTAAATGCATCTGACTGCGAGAGTTACCGTGATGCTCTCTTGCTTAAAAGACATGAAAATACCTGCACGTGGCTTTTATCCGATAAGCGCTACAGAGCTTGGGTTGAGAAAGACGACCAACCAATTCTCTGGATCCATGGAGGGCCGGGCTGTGGAAAGAGTGTCTCGTTGTCAGTTCTGTCTAAACAACTTTCCGGAGATGCAAATATCAGCTTCGGGGGGGATTATTCAGTAGCTTATTTCTTCTGCGACGACAAGGATGAGCGACTGAGGACTGCAGACGCAATATTGGTTAACTTGCTTGCCCAGTTATTAATGCAGAACCCAGACGTCTTTAAACACTTTCCAACAGAATTCGAATACGCAGCCTGCAAGGAAGATCGCAAGGAAGCAATGCCATGGAGTTTTGGCATGCTCTGGCGGGTCTTCGATCGGATTATTAAAGACGACAACGTTAGACCTATGTGTGTTCTGATTGATGCTCTTGGTATGCCATCCTAACCATATGATAAGTACCGGACTCGGGCTCACCGCAGTAATAGATGAGTGTGATGAGGAATCTCGAACAGACCTTCTGAACCGTCTCCAGCATCTCCTAAAAGGTCATTCTGTCGGCAAACGCATCAAAATTATAATCACTAGCCGACCGCACATACCTGTTAAATCCCATTTGCCTAGCGTTGTTGACATACTTCTTAACGCCGACAACTTAATGCAAGACATCACAGATTTTGTCACCGCTGAGATTCGCAAGCTGCCGCGATTTCCTGCCACCCTAAGAGACGAAGTACAGGATGTTCTCATCCGTGGCGCTAATGGGATGTTTCTCTGGGTTTCCTTGATTCTAGACGACCTTCAAAAGTCAACAACGACGAGGCCCCGAATTATCCGAGACAAGCTGAGGTCCTTACCGAAAACTCTTCCAGAATTGTACGCCAATATTTTGCGCAAGATCAAACCCGAAGATGAAGCAACTGCCAGTACAATCCTTCGATGGATAGTATGGGCAGCACGTCCGATGACGCTGCAAGAACTGGCGATTGCAATTGCGATACGGCCCAATGATACTTCGATGTCATCAATACAGGATGAGATGGAAACAGATTTGGAAAGAGTACTTCGGTTGGTTTTTGGACCAATGTTGAACATAGACATCGATGGCACCGTCCATCTTGTTCATCAGTCCGCGAAAGGTAGATCTTTCTTTCACTATCGTCGCAGCAGGGCTAAATGATAGTGCTGCGAAAGATTTCCTTAGCAGCATGATGCCAATAGAAAATAGTCCAAGCAATGACTCTCATTTCGATTTTCGCATTCCATCTGCGGAGTCTAACCTCGAACTTGCATTAAGCTGCTTAACTTATTTGACATTTAGCGAACTTGAAGAGGGAATGAGTGAATTTGAAGAGGATCCTTTAGGCTTATATTCCGGCCGGGATTTCTTGAAGCACATCCAACAAAGAAATCAATTTCTGGCCTACGCTGCGATACATTGGTCGGACCATGTCAGACAAACAGAATATGAAATCCAAAAACATATTTTATGGCCGGCTTTTTGGAGAGTCGCGGCATCCAAACGGAAAATAGATCTCGCACAAAAGATTCTTGTATCCTCTGATCGCGAGTACCAAAATTGGAGCGGACCACTTGAAATTGTGGCATATCACGGTTTTGTCGTATTTGCAAAGGAGCTACTGAATCAAGGTGCCGACAGCTATAGGGGTCACCTCAATAGCGCACTCAGAGCGGCGGCATCTAAGGGTTACGAAGCAGTTGCCCGCCTTCTGTTGGACCACGGGGCTGACGTCAACGCCGTCAGTGGATCGAGATCCGTACTCGCAGAGGCGGCATCTAAGGGCCACGAGGCAATTGTTCATCTTCTATTGGACTACGGGGCCGACGTCAACTTCTGGTGCCCATTCTACGGCACTGCACTCAGTACGGCGGTATTCCATCACCACGAGGCAGTTGTACATCTTCTGTTGGACTATGGAGCAGACGTTAACTTCGCCAACGGGAACTCCATACTCCCAGAGGCGGCATCTAAGGGCCACGAGGTAATTGTCCGGTGTCTATTGGACCACGGGGCCGACATCAATTTCCGGTGCCCATTCTACGGCACCGCACTCGGCACGGCGGCATTCCATCGCCATGAGGCAGTTGTCCGTCTTCTGTTGGACTATGGGGCGGACGTCAACTTCACCAATGAGAACTCCATACTCCAAGAGGCGGCATCTAAGGGCCACGAGGCAATTGTCCGGCTTCTATTAGACTACGGGGCTGATATCAACTCCTGGAGCCCCGTATATGGTACCGCACTCGGCACGGCGGCACTCCATCGCCATGAGGCAGTTGTCCGTCTTCTGTTGGACTATGGGGCGGACGTCAACTTCACCAATGAGAACTCCATACTCCAAGAGGCGGCATCTATGGGCCACGAGGTAATTGTCCGGCTTCTGTTGGACCACGGGGCCGATGTCAACTCCCGGAGCCCCATCTACGGCACCGCACTCAGCGTGGCGGCATTCCGCCGCCACGAGGCAGTTGTCCGTCTTCTGTTAGACTATGGGGCAGACACCGCCAACGAGAACTCTGTACTCCAAGAGGCAGCATCTAAGGGCCACGAGGCAATTGTCCGGCTTCTATTAGACTACGGGGCTGATATCAACTCCTGGAGCCCCGTATATGGTACCGCACTCGACACAGCGGTATCCCATCACCATAAGGCAATTGTCCGTCTTCTGTTGGAGTATGGGGCAGACGTCAACCTTCAGAGCCCCTTCTATAGCACCGCACTTAGCACGGCGCCACGAGGCAGTTATCCGTCTTCTGTTAGATCATGGGACCGACGACCGCGGCGGTGAAGGGGAGCAAGGGTAGAGGATGGGGATCTCTCCCACTTAGCGGGGTCATCCGGAAGGGGAGGGGTCAGCGGGAACTGTCATACTCTAGATAAAGTGAATACAGTATGATTAAATAACATGGGTACTTGGGTACTACAGCGAGTTTGGAGTTCATTTGTTGCGTGTTGGAGTTATTTGCTACAACGAAATATCGACTTCGAGTTTTACCTCTAGAACAAAACACCTAACGCACATGGGCTGAGGGTGCAGAGAGAAGGGTAGCAATACTCAAAGCATTGAATCCCCAGCACATTTACTTAGTACACTCTGAATAGATAAGCACCGCAGAACCTCCTCCGTGGCTATTATGCTGCCCGCCTAGATATAACTCCTAGCCACCGCCCCTTTCTACTATGTTGCAACCCGGTCCATTACTACAATTTCACCCTCCGCGCTTCGTCAAAGAGCATTCACGAATCACACGACCGCCCATCAATGGACGGATACACGTTGCTGTCCTGGGGGGGGGGGGTTGGGGGATTAAGTCCCCAGCCCAAAAAACAGTCACTAAACCCGCGAGGTCATTGTCACAGCTCTACCCCTCCAACCCGGTGCTACTACGGTATATATCCACAGCATATATACATTCAATCTCACTCGAATTCAAACCATACGCCGAAGATTGGAGTTATTTGCAACCCACGGTGAGATTTCCTACAATCGAAAAAGCCCAGCCTTACCGCAGTTACACTCCTCACAATGGAATTTCTCTACCAATCCAGTGGGTTGAACTAAGGCAAAGTATTCACCTCAGGTATGTATAGCAAGCTAGAATACTTAGAGGGCCCTAACCCTATAATGGAGTGATGCGTTGTGCACAGGTGTATTGTGTACCAGTTCAAAAAATGGCATGTCCCTTCTCATTACTCCAAATATGCAATAGCGTAGGAGCGTGCGGGCTTTCAATAACCTACCTAGAGCACGTTTTGCCAGATCCCATTGCCACAACCTTCTCCCCACCTCCAGCGGGTGTAGTCTCATTTCCCCATCATCTATGGGGCGGACACGCGGATACACAAGAAAACGCAAGTAACCAACCCTGACAACTTGGTTGTGACATCGAGTGAGCAGCGATGAGCGGCGGTGAACTAGTCCGCCTCTTACCGCCGCTGCCGCTGCCGCATCCCACCCCGCGATCCCATCCCATCCACCATTTTCATTCCCTCAAGCTTCTTCCGTTTCACCTTCGTCTACCCCTGTCCACCAGATAGGCTTGCAACCCGCTAACGTCGACACTGGCTATGTATCAATGGGCATGGACCTAGTTCTATTTTCGTGACCGTCGTGGACTACCCTAGCTGCGAGGTGATATATCCACCCCCCTACCCTTCTCCCTTCTCATCACATCCAGTTCACATTTGTACGTCATTCCCCGCATACCCGGCCATACTGCGTTCTCAACTCAAGTAATAAAATTTTTGATCCTACACCTACACATCCAATCCAAGGAAAACCCGCACCCTCCCCTCTTCCCTTCTCCTTCCTCATCCCCTCTTCCCCCCAAACCACAATGCGAAAGAAGGAATAGGAGATAGTATCTTGATCAAGCACCGCATACTACGCTACTTTCAAATAAAACAAAAAAACAGAGCACGTTGTTGTCACCAGGAAAATAACACTTCAGAATCAAAAAACGGCGTAGGGGAAAAAAGTAAACAAAATAAGGGTGTACAGTGAGTTTAAAAGGCTAATTAGAAAGACACGCAGACAACACACACACCTCGGAGCCATCCAGACCCTTCATGCCAAAGAGAAGGAAAAAGGAAAAAAACCAGCAGTAGTAGTGGCCGCTTCAAAACCTCTGCCTCGTCCGACTCCCCAACCGTTCACTCCTCCAATTCTCATACCAATACTCGCGACTCTTTTCCCGCAGCTCTGCCCGCCACTCGCTGAACACGCTATACTTCAGCCTTGCAAAGTCGCAGTGCTTCTCGTTGTATGGATCCGCAAAGCCCCAAGGGAAATGTCGCCCCACAGGTTCGCCAGGTTCGTACGAGTCCGGGGAGACGACAGATAATGGGATGAAGGTGAGGCCTGCGCTGAAGCCTGCGTCCTTGACCGAGGTTGGAGCTGCTGTCGGGTCTGCGGAGCCATCTTCGTCGTCATCCTGGGTAGTGATATAGTCGTCTTCGTCTACTTCGGGTAGTGAACCACGTTTGGACTTGGGGGTAGGTGCAGTCTCCTCATCCTCCTCCCCTTCGACTTCCAGTTCTAGTGACTCGAGCGGGTCCTCGCCGGCTTCACGCAGGCCTTTCCGAACGATGTCTTTGAGGTGCTCCATGTGCCTCGATGTGCAGGTATCGGCCTTGCTGATGACGGGAACCACAATCGTCTTTCCGTGCAGCGCTTTGAAAACAGAGATATCCAAGTCGGGATCCAAGCCACCAATTTCGTTGGGAGATCCCATCTTTCCAAGGTAGTGGTTGTTCGGTGTCAATCGTGCGGGGTCGAGGAGGAGAAAGACACAGTGAATGTGGGTGTCCCTAACACCTGGTGCACGCACGACTTTTGTCTCCTCGGAAAATGTCTCCTCGAACTTGGCCTCGATGAAAGCAACAGTCTCTCGCAGCTGCAGGTCAACAACATTCTTTTCTAGTCCTGCAGAATCCCACAGCGTGAGCCCAATGCGTTCACCATCGATCTCTGTCTCAATGTATGTTGACTTGAAGTCACTGTCGGAGGTGGTGCCGGTATGGTCGGTCTGCTGGGGCTCCTCCGCATGCTGCCCGCGTTTCTTTATGGCGAGGGATTGGCGGAGGAAGCGGAGGAACGAGGTCTTGCCGGAGTTTCGGGCGCCGATAACGAGGATGCTATTGATAGAAACATGTTAGCTATGCACAAGGGGACAGAAGGAGCTGCGGGAGTGTGCAGTGCGGGGAGCTGCATATGTATCACCACAAAAATAACAACGTACTTGAACGGAGTTGGGTCCTTTCTCCTCCTCACACGTCTCGGCGAGTTGACGGTGCTGACAGCACTGCTGGCATAGCTATATCTTCCCCGATGTGCCATGCTTCCGATATTCGCGTACGGATCCTCCGAGATGGGCACCGAGCTGGTCTTAACATACTCCCCTGCCGGCCCAATAACCGAGTCCGTGCTCTTCCTTCCAGGCACGAAGTTCCCGAACTGCGGATGCTGCTGCTGCGGCTTCGACATGTCCCCGTTGGTCTCCGCGTACTCTTGATCGTCTGGTTTGCCAGAGAGGATATCGACCGAGTCTCTAACGTCCCTCCCAAGCAGATGGCGGGGAAAGCCGGTGGTGTTGTTTGTGCTGCTGTTGCTGGAGCCGTTGGGAATGGGATCGGGTAGCTTGGGAGGGGTAGGAGCAACGACAGGCATCGACTTCCGGACGGGATCGCCGGATTTGCTGCGACGGAGAAAAGAGAGAGGAGTTCGTCGGGGAGGATTGCTCGATGTTGAAGCGCGAGACTGGATCTGGTTCTGCGGCAGAGGGGGAACAGACTCGCTCGAGTGGTGGTCAGACGAGTGGGTGTCGGAAGCTGACTTGGGCGTCGGGGGTCGCAGCTGCGACTGGGAATAACGGGTGGCCATCGCAAAGTGCGGTATGATGTAGTATGTACTAAGTACTTAGGTGTTACCCCGACGGTACGTATGTATGATGTATGTACGCTGCTGCTGCTGCTGAACGAGAGACGGAGAAAGAATACAATGCCCAATCCAATAATCGCGTTTTGATTCCACCGTCTACAACTCTGGAAGCCCTTCTCTTCTCGAGGCGTGCGTTCAACTGCCGACGAATACGATATGATGTGTTTCCAGCTCTGCGCCTGCGCTTTTCGCGAGGTGTGAGGCGGATTGCAGATGGGATAATACCTGTTGTCGCTGTTCTCCTGATTCCCTCTACTTGAAACACCTCAAGTTAATCTACCATAGCTCGTCAACAAACAACTCTCCCACACACCCCTCTCCCTCCTTCCCATATCTATAACACTACCCCCCCGAAAAGTTGTGGGAAGTATCGCCAAAAAACGCACCTTGCCGAGAACTACACAGAAATCCCGTTCGTTCCTCGTTTCGCAGCGCGACTTCCGATTCGTGACTAGCTGACGGCGCGTGAAGCGAAAGGGGTGAGTGGTGTAGCGACGACGACGGCAACGGCGACAAGAAGTGAACTAACGAAACGAAAGACGAAACGTTATCGTGAGGATCTTCCAGAGATCAATGGGTGAATGATGGCGACAGACAGCGTGACGACGTAGGGGGAGGGGGGAAGCACTCGTGGGTTGAATTGACGATGGGCAGAGTGAAGGAAGGAGTAGTCAGTCGACAAACACTGGAACCCGGGTCGTGATGCGAGGAAAAGGTAATGTTTTTTTCTTTAACCACCTCAATAATAGGGGCGGTTTCATGTTTGGCTCACAAACCCCCCTCCTCCCCCTTCGAGTCGTGGTAAATTGCCGCCTCGGGCAAGTTACTGGCTGTGATGGTACTAGGCCACCAGGGTCTTCTGCGGGCAGGGATTGGATGCATTGATGCTAAGCCTGGGGAACGTCACCGTTCCAGTTTCGCCCTTGCACAAGAAGCACAGGGGAGCTCTGTCATCGCTGATACAGCTGTGCCTTTGGTGTTCTCATCGCCTTTGCAACGGTCACTTGCGTCGTCAGAATTAGGTGTGGAGGTAGCTCTCGCTTGGGTGTCCCTTGACAGCCGAGATCTGGACGTTACCAGGACGCAACTTTAAAATCACGTGTACGAACTAATTGAGCTAAATCCGAGCAGCTAGAGAGCTAGCAAGGGCATGCAATATCAAACTACGGGTATCCGTCAAGCTCATCTCAAGTAGGCATTTCGGCCAGTCCGCAAAGACTTACAACTGTCTCTCTACGGTAGCAGCAACCGTATCGATATCTATCCCACAGATCGGATCTCCTTCGCGTGGCCATTGCTGGTGGGTGGTGGGGGCTACATCCTTCCGTTTGAGCTTCTTCGATCTGGGTATACCCCAGCTTCCCTGTCGGCCTCCAAACGGCCTTCCACTTATAAGGCTTGGAAGTTTAGTACCAGGTTTTTCGTCCGTTGCTTTGCAAAGCTCTTCTCCATTTTCTTCCACCCGATCACTCAGCAGCATTCGTTGGGACTGACAGACACCTTGTTTCAGACGGAAGGTATCACAGCCTGAAGATTTCCTGCCAATACGGGCCGAGGTAGCACGATCACCAACCACTCCCTAGGGTATCCGCATAGTAGGCAGGGAATAAAATACCAAAGCTTCCTCGGACTTCACAACTACCTGGCTCGAATCAGTTTCAGCCACTGCCGGGCCCCGCAGATGCAGACTGTTGGAACAAGGTTGAAGAACAATAGTCAGTACAAGGGTAAAGTATGGCACTGTAGGCACCACTGTCGACGTATCTTGTTGTATGGAAAGTTAGGTACCCGGGGATGGAATTCTTCGTGACTGTGACCTGCCTGATATAGAGATTCTCCGCTTCAGATCATTGGTAGATAGCCTGCCAGACGGGCTTTTTCAAGCTGGTGACAAAACTAAGATCATTGGTTGGAGTAAGTTTCATGTCCGGCGAATTGTAACCATGTGGTTCTAAATCTAGATCGAGTATGTACGTCAAAAGTGCATATTGTATTGTTACCCATTGAGTATCGAGTATTGCGTAGATCAGTACATACGCGCTGTATCTGTGTTACGTTTCACCAGCGGTTGAGGAAGAAGAAGTACCAGTACATAGTCCCGTAAGCAGGTATTTGAACGCGATCCCTGGCACGTATCGCATTCACCAAGTATCGGTCTTGAGATGTTCCGTCTTCTAACCACTCAGTAGGCCTATATATAAGGCCCTCGGGACTTGATACCAACAATACATTACAAACCTTCCTCATTGCTTCAGTCCACAGAAGTCTGAAAGCTTCAGTACATACAAAGCGTGAACAAAAAGCAACTCCTGCGCCGCGAGCTATTATAATAGAATCACAATACCCCGAAATACTAAGCTGCATATTTTTCCAAACCGACTATGATTGAATCTTGGCCTTTCTGGCATGCTCACACTCCCCCGAATTGCACTGCATTCAAACGTATTTCCAATTGATACTCATCATCAGCGGGGTAAATCACCCCAGTACCTTCCCATGTCCTAGAATCCGCCCAGCCGTAGCTTGAAACGGCCTGCACGTGTATACTTACTAGGGACTGAATCAATTGCTAGAACGTGCAACCTCTCGTGAAGATACATCTCTATTTGCGCTCCCATATCTCGGGTGATACCACATGATGACATCACGAAATCTCACCCAGCTCCCTTCTCCCCTCCGAGATTCCAGTAGGGTCTAGAACATTCCATCCAGAAAGTGATCACGCGGTTTTAGTCTCGTCGTCATGATTAGTGGATGGCGGGTTCGCCACTGTTGGAGTGGTGTTGCCAGTATGATCACCATGGCCAGTAGTTTTTCTATGACTGGTTTATTAGTCTCGGGTGTGATATACCTGCTTAGTGCTTGTACGTACTTGTGGCTGTTGGACTGGAGTGCTAAACGGAGTTGACATCATTCTCAAGGACGGTCCCACTACTAATCTCGTCAACTCTCTTCACCCTCTAGTACCCGTCAACGTCTCCGCCGCCACCACGTCTCTTCCTTCGAATTCCTCGTCTCATATTCCAGCACCCAACACGCCCCTTCCATCCCCGCTCTCACCCTTACCCCCATTTCCGTGCATTCTAACATTCACCCAGTTCAGTCCTCATACTCCACTGTCCTCATCAATCCTCATCACCAAAAATCACCTCACAACCACCTCCACCAGTCAGGTGATGGGTGGTGATGGGTTGTGACTGGTATGGAGTGGCGGGGGAAGGGATTTTTGAAGATACCTAGTGAGCTCGCTAGTAGTTCCACATAAGGAGGGACTCCTATGTAGTCGCATATGGAAGACAAAATCGGGAGCAGGAGTGTATTGAAAGAAGCAGATATGAAAACCATCCCGTGATCCTGTGAACGGCGACCTCTGTTCCCGTAAGGTTAACCGTTTTCAAATCCCACACTCAAGCACTCCAGCTTCCATCTATCCTCTAAGAGTATAGTGTACCAGTGTTCATGGTTAATATACCATACTTTCTCATACCCCAACAACCCCCTAGCACGCCTCGCCTACATATTATAGCTACCGAGTCACGAACGCGCGGCAGATGGCTGCAACGGGTGCGGAGTCACTCAACACTTCCGCCCTCTCTTACCGTACCGTCCGTCCACATCACCAAAAATCGCCGCATTACCGCCACTACTAACCAATATCCCTCTCAATAGGTATCAGTCTAGGTATCTACTCTGAAACCACCAATAATCCTAGCAGCAAAGCCTGAAAGGTGTATGATTAGGCGGAAAAACTACCAATTGCCCGGTAGGTAATGGATACTTAACGCCCGTGGCTAACCAGCCAATTACAATAGAGGAATACTCTAGAATTGCATGAAGCAAACTAGTAATGAAGTTACTCTACCACGGGTCTACCTATTAAGCTACTATGGGTTCTACATGCATACCAAGTACGCCTGAGTCAACACACAAGTCGATGAGACTAAGCTAATAACCATCGAAGTCTCAATGTTTACGGAGTAACCATCAAATTAAAAGACTAACAAAACCCAATAAGAAAAAGAAATACGTAGAGCAACGCACGCAATAAGGACACAGATTTCAAAGGGACAGCAAACGGATTGATGGTAATGGGTGAAACTACAGTACGACGAAACGAAACGAAGCATATGGATATGATTCAATGGTGGTGAGAAGCGAATAAAGACACCTGATCACAAAGGAACCGAACCGCTTTTTCTCCCCTTCCGTCTTGGCCACCTCTTCCGGCGTCCCCTCTTACCTCCCTCATTACACATCCACATTATACCGAACTTAGTACTCGGGCTCCTCAACTTCATCACCGACGGAGTCGGTAGCAACCTCCTCGTAATCTCGCTCTGTTAGGTAGGCGTTAGTGATTGTTCTAGTGCTTCATCGAGAAGGAAACACATACCCAAAGCGGCCAAGTCCTCACGAGCCTCGGAGAATTCACCCTCCTCCATACCTTCACCAACGTACCAGTGCACGAAAGCACGCTTGCTGTACATAAGATCGAACTTTGCACTAAGAGCACCCCATGCCTCGGCGATAGCAGTGGTGTTCGACAACATGCACCTATTACCCATTAGCTTGCTGTTAGGCCAAGTTCGGACAGGACAACTTACACAGCGCGGTTAACCTTAGCCAAGTCACCGTTTGGCACAAGCTGAGGAGGCTGGTAGCAGATACCAATCTTGAAACCAGTTGGGCACCAGTCGACAAACTGGATGGTACGCTTGGTCTTAATGCTGGCAACAGCACCGTGGACCTCCTTGGGGACAACGTCTCCACGGTACAACAGGCATGTAGCCATGTACTTTCCATTGCGTGGGTCGCACTTGACCATCTGGTTGTGGGGCTCGAAGCAAGAGTTGGAGATTTCCTGGACGGAGTTGGCCTCGTGTGAAGCTTTGGCCGCAGAGATGACGGGGGCGTAGGAAACGAGAGGGAAGTGGATACGGGGGTATGGGACCAAGTTGGTCTGGAACTCGTTGAGATCGACGTTGAGGGAGCCATCGAAACGGAGAGAGGCAGTGATGGAAGAGACAACTGTAATTAAATTAGAAATTTGACTCTCTCCCTTAAAACACCACAATCAGATACGCACCCTGGGCAATCAGTCTGTTCAAGTTTTCGTAGTTGGGTCTCTCAATGTCCAAGTTTCTGCGGCAAATGTCATAGATAGCCTCGTTGTCAACCATGAAAGAACAGTCGGAGTGCTCAAGGGTGGTGTGGGTCGTCAGGATGGAGTTGTAAGGCTCAACGACAGCAGTCGAAACCTGAGGTGCAGGGTAGACAGAGAACTCCAACTTGCACTTCTTGCCGTAGTCAACGGAAAGGCGCTCCATCAACAAAGCACCGAAACCGGATCCCGTACCACCACCGAAAGAGTGGAAGACAAGGAAACCCTGAAGACCACCACAGTTGTCTGATACCGAACGTTAGCTCAGTCATACCAAGTCGATAATTTTGAGGATAGCAATAAGACATACCGGCAACACGACGAATCTTATCAAGCACCTGGTCAATCAATTCCTTTCCGACCGTGTAATGTCCACGGGCATCTATTTCCAATTAGTTTTCATCGCCGGATAGTTACCGGTGGCGCTCCCGAGGTCCATACAGTTGTTTGATGCATCCTCCTTTCCAGTGATCATCTGCTCGGGGTGGAACAGGTTCCGATAGATACCAGTTCGCACCTCGTCGACCACATTCGGCTCCAAATCAACATAAATTGTTCTAGGAACGTACTTTCCCTGACCTATTGATAAAAACTTGTTAGAATGGTTTCCATCATAACACCGATCCACCTTTGGAGCTTGCTAAAGCTTCGGTGGCAATTACGGAAGGAGTATAGAATCTGGCGTACCTGTCTCGGAGAAAAATGTGCTGAATCCCTGATCCTGAGGACCCCTTTGACGCTCCTCAGTGAGGTATCCATCGGGCTACACAGATAACGATTAGCAACACTTATCGGGAAAGTACGCCTCGCATATGCACAACCACCGCCGATGCATCATCAGTGGCAAAATCGAGCGATGGGATGAGATGCGGATTGGATGTACCTGAATACCATGCTCAAGGCAGTATAACTAAAAGACGAAAGTTAGCACGTCGCGGAAGCTCAAGAACGAGTCGAGTCGAAATGTAGAAGCTCACCTCCCAGCACGAATTGGCAATCTGGCAACCAGCCTGGCCGACTGCATTATCGCGATAAAAGTCAGCGAGACGTGTCCCATAATGTTTCAGGGGTTGTTTTTGTTGATAGTTAAAATCACGCGTTGGATAAGGGGTAAGAAACGTAGGCGGGGTACGCCGATGCTTATATTGACGTACCGTTGAGCGAAATGACCTCTCTCATGATTAAAGATTTAGGCTTTTGGTGATGATAAGAAGGAAGTTGATGAATTCGTTGACTGTCGTGAAGGGCTGATGTTTGAAGTGATGGAGGAGAGGGAGAAGAAGGGGAGCAACCGCGTTGGAGAGGATGTGTGGTCTTTCTGGCTAAGAAAAAGGGTGTGTGCTGTGTTTTTTTTTCGTTGCCGACAACAGACTGACTCAGGCTAGCCAACTCTGGCCTAATGCGTCATTCCGCGGGGCTTGGCGACCTGCGACACCCATCCACATGTCGAAGCCGACATCCCGATACAGAGATGGCCGCACTTGTTCTGGAAGGATTGGGGTACGATTGCACCTGCTGCATCAGCAAAAAGGGAAGCAAGGGAATCGTTCCTTGCGTCAAAATATGTGCCATCTCATCCTCCGATCCATCTCGAACCTCTAACCAAAAAAGCTGGCGATTGGGGAAGCCACAACGCACAGACCATCGCTCTTCGGACAGCGGGCGGCAAAGGTGAGAGAATTATAAATCACCTCCTTTCTGCTCTCAACAGACACGCGACCCATCACCAGACTCGCGGGGTACCGAATCGCCATCATTCGACACCTTCAAGACTGAATTTGTTTACACGAACGAATTGGGCAACCCTAGCCTGAGCGTACAATCTGACCTCTTTCTGTGGACTGCCTCATTTGTCGTGGTGGCCAATCCGCGTCAATTTCCCCACACTAAATTTTGGTGTGGTGGCCGTGAAACAGCAGGATCACATGATGTCACTCGAGATTGTTCGAATTTTAATTCGCGGCGTGATGTCCGTCTTCATATCTTTCGACGATTATTTAAGCAACTTTCAGGGTATAGATCAATACCTGCGTCATTGTTGTTGACTCGGTGTACACGGTTGCATGCCAGTAGGTGCTTGTTCGTCTACGGCGTCTATTGCGTTAACCAAACTTCCTGTACCACTTCCTCGGCTTACGATAAAGGAGGCGCATGGCCTCAACGTTATATAGGACAGCCAGGCCTTCCATAGACTCGGCGGGCAACAGAATAGGACTACAAATAGGGCTGAGGAGGGCTGAGGAGTGAGATTTCATGCATCTAATCAGGACACAACAATTATGTACAATCTCCCCCGCAAAAGTTCAAGTACTATCAACAACCAAGGGCATCAAACAGAAAAACACAAGCACTCATCCTTGCACAGCCGCAGCATTAGCAGCTTCCACCTCCATCTCCCTTCCCCCACCCCAGAGATACCCCGGATCTTGCCCCAAATTAATCGCCAATTCCTCCACCGTCTCAACACCACACGCATCGTATGAGCGGAGGAAGCCATACCCATTATCGTATTTCGACCCTTTATTATACCCTATCCATCACCATTAGCACTCTTCTCTACCTTTCTACGGTATACAAACCAAAGTCAAGCTCTAATGTTGGTCCCACCACATCCTTACACCTCTCTCTACCATGGTGATGATCACAAACTCTATGCCGCCTTTCACCGGCACCGGCCAACTTGGCAATGTGATCTCTGTGACTCTCGCTCCGCCCGAGCTCGCCGTATAAACGCTCCTCGGGCGTCTGAGGCTTTCCATGCTCCCGCTCTAGCTCAATGCGGAATTCGCCCTTCGGCACGCCGGGATTGGGCAGGACCTTTGCGTCGAATGCATCGAGTGCTGTGGAAGCAAGGTCTTCGCGAGGCCCAGAGCAGTAGGCGCTGGCTAGGGTGAAGAAGGTGAGGAGGAAGACTGTTGGTAGCATTGTGTGTGATGTTTGTGGTTAGGGAAGAAGTGAGAGGGCCGATTATAAAATGCTGTGATGGATGGCAGATGCATCGATGTTGTGTTCAAGAACTCTACGGTTGCTGCGGTCTGGGCTGTGATGATGATATTAGCGTGAGGCATCTCGATCTTCTAATGAATATCAAACATAGAGTTACAATGGCGCGTGAAGATTTAAAAGGCTAACCCACGGACCAAGGTTTGTTGGGATGCAGCAATGAAGCCTGAATGACAACAGCAATTTCTTTCTAAGTTTGTGCTATCCCCTGAAGAATATATGGCGCAATAGACAGAATACGCAAGCACCTAATACCAATAGAGACATGAATGAACTCGTAACTTGCTTGAATCAAGCTATACAGCTTTAAGCTTCCCAGCAAGATCTATCCTCAAAGCCTATTACTCGTTCCAAACTCTCATCCTACTCAAGTTCAAGTTGAGTTACTTGAACCGTGCTCGCCCCCGCGAACCTTCGCCAGTCCATACAGTAAGACCTGGGCCCCCTCGCCCCGCCCCAGGAACGCTCCGCATAGGCCTAGTGTCAGCGAGCCGTCCGAAACGTTATTTCAACGTCTAGCGTGCGAAATGCACTGGGGTTTCTTACCTCGTCAGCGACCATTGTTCCTGGCCCTGACCCGCTTATGAGTTGACTAGCGTCTGTTCCGATCGCGAAAGACGTTTGAATTTGAGGCCCGTCCTAATAAATATGTCTTCTATCAGGTTGACGAACCCATCAGTTCACGGGCTTGAGAACAAGGTGGCGGAATGAACTCAGAGTTATTGGTATGCCCGATATAGAAGAAGGATATGATGAATCATTATAGGGAACAGAGTGTGTGCTTAAGTCGGGAGTATACTACAGATAGTACAACCAATCATGGTCACTGTAGATGCCTTTTAAGCTACAAGAGCCAACTACACTACCCAAATTTACCTCCGCGATATGTCTAAATAAGCTTTGCTGTGCTGACCACTGCAAAAGGATGGTGGTGGAGTATCTAGGTGAAACATCACTTCATCATTAGTAGCTAGCTTCTCTCTAATTCCTAACCTTTTAGTTCCTAACCTTCTAGTTCTTAGGCTATGCAAAGTCCCATGAGCTGACGATACTTATATCTACCTCATCCACGCAAACGTTACAGGCCTGAGCTATCCGTCCCCAAATTCAAATTTGGTAAGTACAGCGTTCAGGACTTCCCCGTTGAACGCTGGAAAAGATGCAGATCTAGAGGTGACCTGAAAGGAGACAACTGGTTTGGTAAGTCATCTCTCCCGATGGGTTTCTCCAGTGTCCCGGGAAATTAATACTCTAAATCGCTATGCATGTGGATAAGGCGGTAGTATCGATGATCACTAGTTTTGGGTGAGATATTCACAAGTGGCTGGATGAATGGGTGAGAACATATGATCAGTCATAAAATACCACGCCAAGCTCATTTCATTACACAAGAAATCGCACCCTTCTACTCGCAACGAAGTACGAGAGGCAGCGATCAAACAATACTTGGTATAACCCAATTTTTGTAAGAAGGAAACAAAGGCGTGTGGTAAACTGGTTATGAAGGCTCGACGCATTTTGTAGAATGACGAACTCACTAGATGAAGAATTCAAATTACCTAATAACATGGGCATTGAACATTCTAAGACTAAGACATAGCAGAAAGCAACAAACAGCACACTTCCGCCAGCTCCTTATCCGCCTCTCCTCCCCATTTCACTCATCCTCCTCATCCTCCTCATCCTCCTCATCCTCCTCATCCTCTTCCCACCCCACAACCGGTGCCCCAGCCACCTCTAACGGCACATCCAATGGAATCTCATTCCCCTCTTTAGTGCGTACATATTCTCTCTCGTCTCCCGTAGCGACGTATTTCCTCCTTGAGATCATCGGCTTTTCATCCTCCTCCTCCTCCTTCTTTCGTTTCCCCGCCTTTGGAGGGTTAAGTTTTTGCGCCTTTCTCAGTTTCTTGAGTCGTTCCTCGCAGGCGCGGGGACTACAGCCTAGCACTGCTGCGACGCGGGTATAGTCGATGGTGATGCGGTGCGTGGAGAGTATTGCGAGGAGGAGGGCTTGGTCAGCTTTTGCTAGGGTGTGTTAGAGGAGAGCGTGCGAAGGGGAAGGGGCGTATACCGTCCCACTTCATTGCTGTGGTGGAGTTTGAAGTGGAGATTGTGGTGGGGTTGATGTGATAGAGATTGGGAGGTGGAACTGGGACAGAGGAAGTTTTGTGGTGCAAACGTGGTGGGAGGGTGGGTTTTTTGTACGACTGGGGATGCAAGTGCAGAGATACCTAGAAAGCAAGGCAAATACACGGGTCGATGCAAGACATAGGAGAAGAAGAATGGACGCAAGCAAGCAAACTTTGGGAGCCGGTCATACAGTATGGTTCGTTTAGTGATTTCTTGTTATATATTTATCATTGCTTTTTATCCGGAGAATCTTAAAATAGTAGAATTTCGGTAGTACGCGTACGACAGACAAGCATTATGATCTCCTCGAGCTCTTTTATCACCCGCTCACAAACCATCCATCATCATAACTCATCCTGTCTCCTAGCTAAGAACCGCCTTCAAACCTCCACCTCCTCAGTCTCATCAGGACCCCCCCTCTTAACATCCACCTTGACACCCTCCTCTTCATCATCATCCGGCTCCTCGGGAGCTTTAGCGTTTTTACTCTTCTTCCTCCCGCCTCTTCCTTTAGCGTCGCCGCGTTTACGCTTTGGACTGCCGGTAGTCTTTACATTTGCCCTTTCCTTTTCCGGCAAAGCTGACGTGGCTTTGGCTTCGCGCTTGAGCTTTGCGATGCGTTCCTCGATCGCCTTTGCGGTTGCGCCTGTGGTGTTTGTTAACAGCTTGAGATCCTGAGCGGAGGTGGGGGAATGTGATGTACCTTGGAAGAGTTTGGCCAGTTCGACAGTGTCGTAGGCTTTTGCGGAGCGCTCGATGAGGTGGATGAGGAGCTATATATGTTAGTATCGCTCACAGTTTGTAGGATGTCGTGGTTACCTTGCGGTCGTTTTCGGGTGTCCAGACCTGCGGGATGTTAATAGAGGAAACACGGGTAGAAAATGTGGAACGTACTACTTTCGGCATGACTACTGGTATTTCTAGAGATGGCGTGTTTCACAAGAGACCGGAAGAGGTTGTGGCTGGAATGGTGAAGCTTCTAGATTAGGTGGTTGGAGATGAAGGGAAGAGAAATGGTGGGTGATTTTGGAAGGAGGGCGGGCGGGAGGGAATGAAGCTGTGGCGGGCGGGGTTGTTTGATGTCAAGTTTGGCGGTGTTTGGCCAGCCGGCGATGGAATAAGCAAGAACTTTCGGGAAGTAGCAGCAGCACAAGGAGTGAGAGCTCTTTTTGCCTGCTCTACGTATACTCTAAAGGATTTGTACTTTCTTTATATCTTGCAACTCTATTCGATTATATCCAGTTTTCCGCCTCAAAGCTACTAGGAAAAAAAACACAAGTTTGATACTTCAAAACGAGAACCCTATCACCTCCTGTTCCTCCTCCAGTTCCGTCTCATCCTCATCACTAGCAGCACTCCACGGCTCTCTGTCTGACATCTCACATTTCACATTGACATTCCTTTTCGGCGGGGTGAATGGAGGAGGGGTAAATAAGTGCCCAGCACCGGCATATTGACGTCCCACCACCGTGGAGCCCTTTTTCTTAGTGGGGCTTGGATTGGCATCTCCGCCGTTTGCCCTCCGCTTCCGCGGGGTAGGTGTGGCCTCTGCTGGTCGTTCTCCGTTTGCGACTTCTGCGGCAAGCTGCTTGCCAATCGTTCGGACGATGCGGAAGCGAGTTTCGATCGTGTCGTAGGTTGCGCCCTCGCCGAAGATGGCTGCGATTGCGTGGTAGTTCTATAGTCTGTTGTTAGCAAAAGATAGTTTGAGGATGACTGGCGGAGTGAGCAATACTAATTTCATTCCCGGATGCGCAGCGATAGTTGCCGCGAGGAGACGCTGGTATTTTTCGGCGGACCAAATCACTCGTGTCCTTCCCATATTGTGACTGCAGGTCTGTGACGCAGTTAGCAGTGAAGTGGAGTGAACTTCAAGAAAAAACCTACCCTTGTATGTAGAAGTACTTAGAAAATTCGATGATTCAAGAAGGCAATTGCAAGATGCTGTGAGGGATATTTTGATATGAAGTTGACTTGTAGGAATAGAGCAAAACAGACGACAACATCCCTCATCTTTATGCCTAAACCACACAGCTTGCCTTCGATCCAACAACCTGTGACTGTATTGTACCACCACAATGGAGGCAGCTTGAGGGGGTCTGTGGGTCTCATCCCTACAGTCAGTACGGTTGGTTTGAAATTATGGCTCCATGTTCTGCAGAAAATGTTAGGGGTGGTGTTATTTGTTGGTTGCTGGGACTTTCCACCTGGCCCCACCAACACCAGCAATACGGTTGGAAGCGAAACTTTTCTCAACAACCATGCTTTCGTGAGTCACTCATCCTGTGCACGGATGTCCTCCGTGGGATTCTTACGGTGATGTGCGGTTACACAAGTTTCAAGTTGTATGCCCCATTGTAATAAGTGTCTCAGACGCAACAGACGCGGCGCGCCGACCCGCGCACTAGTAACTTCCTAGCTCAACATGGAAATACAGACAACACCACCACCGCAACATCACATGTAGCCACCAAACTCCTCCGTCAGCTCCTCCTCCTCCTCCTCTGTCTCGTCTGGCTCGTTCTTGACCCTTACACCCTTCTTTGTCGGCGTGTCCTCCTCCGCTCGCTTTCGCTTCTTCGGTTTCATCTCCGACTCGCTTTTCTTTTTGGGGCTTCTGGCTACGGGTTTGGCGAGGGGTTCGCTGACGCCGTCATCGAGGCTGTATTTGTCAGTGATTGCTGCAGAAAGAGGGTGGGAAGCAAACTCTTGCGCAAGCTGTTGCGCTTCCTTCTTTATGACTCGTAGGCGGTGATCAACGCCGGCTTTAGTTGTATTGCCACAGAGCTTGGCGAGGTGCTCGTAGTCGAGTTTGATGACGGACCGGTTAGCTGCAAAGATAGAAAGGAGGAGACGGCGGTCCCGCTCTTGAGTCCAGGCAATTGGCATTGTGGTAGCAGTTGGTTTGGGCTTTGTGGATGGATTGAAAGGATGGGTGGATTGGACGGGAAGATGAGGGTGTCTTATAGACGGGGTGGACTCGACCTGCTCACTCGGGATACTATGTGCGAGCAATTTCTAGCTTCTATATTGATATAATAATATCCGTAACATACGCAAGTCCTCCACCGTCCAAAATATGCAATACAAAAAAAGACACTAAACATTATCCTCCTCGTCGTCTTCGCTCCTCACCTCGCTCTTACTCTTCACCTTCTTCCCACCTCTCTTCTTCGTAATCCCGCCCTCAGTAACCTTTTGATTCCTCCGTTTCCGTGGTGACGGAGCTGGTGTAACACTTCTACTCCCAGCGCCCTCGCGGCCTCCACCATCCCTGAGAATTTTCCGGATACGTTCTCTAATAGCTTGGCCAGTCGCTTCCTGTCCAAACTGTTCGGCACATTTTGTGTAGTCGACTTTGAGGTTATGGACTTGGAGGATTATGGAGAGGAGGCGGGCGTCGTTTTGTGCGTTCCAGGTTACCATGATTACGACTAGGGTGGGTGTATTGAGTGTAAAAGGGCTAAAGAAGGAGGTGGGATGATAATGGTGTGGTGTGTCTATATTGCACAGTAGTTCTTGGTTTGCTAGTGTGGAGTGGAAGAGCGTGGTGGGATGTTGGTGAGTCTTATATTCGAGTATCTCCAGGTTTCTAGAGCTATAGGTTTCTTTCACTTATATTACTCTCGCCAACACGAGGGACTATGATGGAGTTGCCGTTGTGTGTTGTAGACAAGAAGTGAAGTGCAGTTCCGCCCCATATTGTCTTGCAAATCTCCGCCACCAACACAACACCAACACAAAAAAACGCTAGCTGCACAGACCTCGGATGACTTCACCGTTCACTCTGAGCCACGCACTCGAATCTGCTATGCGGCAGACAACATATTTACCTCCTCTATTTCCTAGTTGACTCTTAAAAATACAAACCCCTTGTCCCCTCCACAAACTCCTTGTCCCCACACCTCAACTCCCAGTTCCTTTCACACACAAATATAAGCTACATTCTCTCTCTCTTGCAAAAAAACCCGCAAAGCATCAATCCACGTATACTCCCACTAAATGGCACCCAGTGCTCCCGCCACTGAGACCGAAAAGTTTCTATTCTCAATACTCAAGCGAACCGAGACGAGCAAGGTGTGTAACGTAACCCCACCCCTAGCTTACCTCTCCACTGACATCCCCTCAGCTCGACTGGGCCGGTATCGCACGCGAAAATGGCCTTCCCACCAGCAACGCAGCGGCAATGCGCTGGTACCGCTTCCGGTCGAAGATGGATCCTGAGGGCTCCAAAACTCCTCGGAAGACCCCAGGCAAGAAGAAGGCCGCAATGCCTGTGAGCGAGCCAGGATCTCCAACGCCTGCTGCGAAGAAGCGGAAGAGGGAGGATATCAAGATCGAGGCGGAGGAAGAAGGGACAGTTTAATGGTGTTTTTTGGGAGGGGAATCTAGACATGTATATCTATTTTTGATACAAACCACCATCTCTAAAATCTCCAAGTAGTGAATAATTATAATTTACGAACGCCAGAGCGTCTCCTAGATCCAAGGACTCGTACATTCCCATATCGAACTGCTGGTTAAAAAAAACTCCAGTTCCAACCTCGCGAAACACAGTGGTACCATCCCGGCAACCAGCATCAAACTACGGCTTCCCATTTGGCTTAACCCGGAACGCATGAATCCCGGCCTTCGGCCCACCCATCCTGTCCCTTCTTTCTTCCCATTTTCTATCTCCACTTCCATTGGGAATTGTACCGGGATCGATAGGAGCCTTGTCTTTTCGCTTTCCGGAGACGCCTTGTCGCGGGGGTTCGGGTTCTACCTTCGCCTTAGGAGGTTCTACCAACTGTAAGCCAGGGTTGGTAACGATATGTCGAAGTGAAACTACGCATACTTGATTCGGGAGGTGCGGACTGAGGAGGGGTCGAAATTCCGATTCCAAGGTCTTTGACGCCAGTATCGCCCGGGCCGAAATTGTGGAACATTGTCGCTGACGACGGCTGAAAGGGTGCGGGTCTGTCGCTTTTACCTTTGTCGGAATTTTCTAACGAACCGATTAATATTTAGTGGAAGCAATGGGTGATTAGGGCAACATACTTGAGCTGCCTACTGTTGGAGGGTCGTGGTGGATTAGACGGCTAATATCCATATCTATAGATGTGTGAATAAAGAAAGACTAACCCGAGGACGTAAGGTGTACCGGTATTCGAGGAGATTTGATACAGAACTGGTACAATCGATTGATTGCTGCTTGAGAATTTTGCGGGTCCCCGCAGGTTCGCTGTGGGTGTATCCGTGGCCTTGAAGAACCGCGAATCTAACTAGACGGTCCCTATTAGTAGATCTATTAGTATTAATTAAAAATGTACGTTTCTTGTTTCTTGTGTAAATGCGTAATAGGTCGTACAGTACAAAATAGCAGAAGCATAATTAACCCGGGTATATATATGAGACGAAGGAAGCACGGGAAGAGGAACTAAAATATCAATGACTTCTACATACCACAACTTGGGCCTTTAGGTTGCGACTAGGTATTGGATTAAGTTGAAATGAGGTCGGTGAAGGTTCGAATATGATTTATGTCGTATGTATTTAGGGAGTAGAATTTGAGGATGTAAAGCTGTGAGTAAAGAGTCCAAAACTCACAATGGCTATCGGATAGTTGATCATTCTTATATCCTCTGGAAAAGATACTAAACAATGTAAGATTACTAGAATAAAGATCGAGAGAGTGGACGGATTTGGCGAATAGAGCAAAACCCATGGCCACTGTTTGCTTGCGTTTCCGCCGGGGCTGCTATATTTATAATTATAAGGCAAACCAACACACAATCTGTAAGCTACGGCTATTCGAAGACTGCAAGTAAGGCATGATTGTTCGAGAGCACTTCCGAGGGCAACCATGGTGCAGCGTCTGCGGTACGAGTTGACTGGCCAAGAGAAATTTGCTTGCTTGCGTGGTTTGATCTTTCAGGTCGATGTACTTCGATATACGGGAGCTGGTTTGCTGCCAAAGATTGGTGGTTCAGGACACAGTTTGCGGTCCGACCGTCTTGCAAGACATCCACCGTCCTCAGTAGTCCACTTTGGAAACTGTCAAGGAATGTTTCAGATTGCTTGGTAGAAACCACGTGTAACGTCTTCCCAGGCGCTATAGGGACGCTATCCGAAGTTCAAGGGTAAATCATCATCTGGAAATCAAAGTTTGTGGCAGCTTGCAGTCCTCGATGTCTAGGCATTCAATCTGGATGTGGTCATGGTCTGTGTTGAAGCCGCTTGTGGATGAATACCATGTTAACATGATCGGATCCCCGATCAAGAGTTGGCATTCGACATCCGTGTCAAGCCACGGGTGGAATATCTGTTCTCGTAACACTGCAAAGTCGGATCCCGAAGCGGTTGTTGTGCACGCAGAAGGTCTGTGGTTAGGGTTAACTGCACTTCCTCCATCATCAGCTCCTGCACATACATCTTGATCAAACCCGAGAGCTTGCATATGAGCTGTACGATCCCTGCGTAGATTAGCCTAGAGGAGTTACAATCCCAGCTTGTAAGTGCTCAGTATGAGGAAAGCAATTAAATTAATCGATCTTGTATCATCATATGGTCCTGGTATCATGATCAGAAGGTATTTAAAGCAATATACTGTCGTATTTGCCCCACGCCGGGTAGCTGATGGCCGGAGATGGGTACCGGTATTATGCGGTCAAAGTTAAAATCTTGGCGTATATTTGATACGGTCTTTAAGATGCAAGCCATGAGCACCACTACCCGGAGTCGAGAGTATTCTTCTAGGAATGTAAATTGAGAAGGAAGTTGGGACATACTCACTTTTTAATGTAAGTGCGGTTGTAGATGAAGAACGATGCTGAGCGCTGAAATGACCAAGATAGCAAACGCAAGATTCAAGGCAGAAATATTCTAGCAGGCGAGGTCGTTGCCCAAAAGGGCGAATGGGTTGGCATTGCTTCTACATCGTACATCAGCATGTGGATATCCGAGATGTGCAATAGTGAATTGGCTGATGACGATGAAGCTTTGCTAGAATCAATAGAGATCGATAGAACAGAGTGTGGGCCCTTTGCGTACCACGGAGCAGCTCAATGCCTGGAAAGAGTACTCCTATTATTCGAACAAGGAGAGCGAGACTACTAGCATATGATTCGGCGGTACCTAGCGGATACCGGAGCGTCGCATATTGAAAGAGTATCTTTCTGAGATCAATTTGCCAGACAATCAATAATGGCAAAACAACCAAGCTGACTGGAAGAACAAGTTGCATAGCTGCATATATTGCGTTGGTCTTTACCTAATGCATTAGGAACTTTAAGTAGTTCAAGTTTGTTGATGTCCGTTTCACCGAATAGGTCAACCGTTATGATGTCAACCTCTACGCGCTAAAGAAAGCTCAACATACCACACCACATGTTTGACTTCATTTAAATCCCTTCAAACATTATACTCGAGTAGAAGGATTCGAGAACACATTTTGCGTCTCGGAACCCTTACTACACTCTGAGACTACATACCCTCCACGGTCCAACCCTACTGCTCTCTACAGTTACCCATTTCCGGCCCAGAACATGCCTAAACAGATATTTCCAACGCCCAACCGATATGGGATAAACTGATAAAGAAATATAGTCTGTCAGATAGCTATATTTTCGAGATTTCGCTGGCGCTCAGCTATCGTCTCGAGACGTTCTTACCGACCCTTAGCCCTAATTCACTAGTTACGCTAGCGGATTAAAATATGTTACAAGACAAATCGAAGAAATAATTAGAGCGCTTAATTAGAGCGCCATAACTATAAAAACAGAAGACAACCAACGACGTCAAGCTCTGCGCTCGAAATCCAGCCGCTTCTTTTTACCTCCGGCAAGCTGAGCTTGCGAGCGACGAGATAATCTGGGAACGAGAGTACTCAAGCTTCAAACTCTGGAAGGAAATATTATAATTAATACACTGGGACGCTTGAGGAGCACAAAACAATCTCCATCGTGGAACAAAGAAAACGAGACCGAGATGTCGACAGTCTGAAAGGTATCAGTTGGGAACTAAAGTACCAAGGCTCTCGATCAGCATTAAGCCCTACATAGATAAATCGTCGCATTTCGACTTACAGAGAGAGTAGAAAATGTTGTCCTCCAGGGCGAGAGATGGGTATGTGCTCCCGTTCTCAGAGGTTGAGAGCAACGGATATGGTGATTCTGTGAGTTCTTGGTCCCACATGTGGTTCGAAATTGGAGAGGGTAAAAGTGTTGTCGGCTCCTGTACTGGTGGCTGAAAGTTTGCAAGCAGACCGGTACTTGGGTAAGCAAACGACGGCCGCGCGGAGTATACAAATGGCCACGCAGGGTAAACAAATGAAGGCCGTGGCTCTTGCTCTTTAGTTGGCGATGGTGTCGCCAAGAGGGGATAAACATCAAGGCAATGCTCGAAAGAGGGCATTGCAGCTGCAGCCGTGAGGTCGACGAATTGTTGCCTTTCCATTGTTGATTGGCTCGGAGTCTGAGTCTGATTTTGAGTCTGGGTTTGGGACGACTCAGAGCTCGAATACTTCTGCAGAAATTGCTGTGGTTCCGAGTCGTCTTTTCCACTCGGCGACAACCTGCCAACCGATCTGCGACTTGGAATCGGAACAGTACTGGTGGTTGATTTCATTCTCCTCGGCTTGCCGATGGGTGTTCTCGGCGTGGTGCTACTGCTGGGGGTAGTAAAAGATCTGGAACGTTTCCGGGTCGGTTTTTCCAGTGGGCTTGTTTGTCTAGCGTGGCCCAGGTGCATCCTCTTGATATTTTCAATGCGCTCGGTAAGCGACTGAACTGTTGGACGACCGTGACCCTTAGCTACTCTAATCAGCACCGGCACAGGAGGCATGACCTGCAGCTGGTAACATACGCCATGTGTTTACAATCTCTTCTGCATCAATGGAGCCGAATCTATCTGGATGAGCCTCGATTAGCTTTACCAGTAGCTAGGCTGCAAGTCAGTAGATCACCCACACATACATACAGGAATACGTACAGTTTGGTCATTTTTGGCGGTCCAATTCATGGCTATATTGTGGAAGATTAACTGGGAGATTCAGTACAGCGAGCGCGAGGAGGTGTTGATGGGTTAGATACGGGCAAAAGATTACAGGTCGTCACACTCCTTATATCCGAGTCGCAACTCCCACCATCATATGGCCTCTTATCTCACTGACAAAAAACAATTTCCTAGCACTATGAAGCCCCGGAAACTATCGGCTACATCCTCACAAACGATTCCGCTAACCTGTTCACTGCTGATCAACCTAGAGCGATGCTAGAACCTGAGCATTCCATATCAAGAAACAAATATGTACATCAGAGACCCAGATCCACCTGCACCGGCTCCGAACTCCGGGTCGTAAACATATCTCTTAAGTTATATAGCCATGAAACGCTTTGGTGACCGTGGCTTCACTTCCCGCCTCCAATAAGTTGTTATGATACAACGCAAGCGCGCACAGACCGCGGGAATAACTTCACTGCGCGCTTACTACTTGTCTAACTTTCTAGACTGTTTGAGTGGTACGTTCGATTCTACTGGTCCAAGTACGACTAGCCGTGGTACCAGTAATACCGATGCTAGATAAAATTCTGGTTGGCTGAGTATGAGGTCTAACTCGGAAATTTGTGGAGGGTTGCTTGTCTCAAAGTATTCGACGGTACCAAATTGGGCAATTCTCTTTCAGGTGAACTTCTGTGGAATCCCAGGCCGAATTCTCTAGTTTGTCCCCCTACTGCTATCAAGGAGGCGAGAAGTGAAAGCCATCACTTATCGATATATGTTGGAGTCACAAATACAATTGCTTTTTCTCCAGACGTCGACTAGTTACCGTTACCAACTACCAAATTCTGGAAATCTCGAAGTTGACGTTTCTGGAAAGATCCCGACTTGGGTTATCCTCCAACTTGGAGTAGAGCCGTATTCCCTTTAACCATAGCCTCTACTATCACCATCCACATAATATCCACATCACCATCCACATCACCATCCACATCACCATCCACATCACCATCAACACCAAGATGCCCCCGCAGTGGACAGAGCATGAGCGCCGGCGGCTCCTCCTCGCCATATGCGAGTCTTTCATAGTTCAATCCAGCGGCGCACGAAAGCTACCGAACTGGACTGCAGTCAAGAGCTATCTCGGACCTCAGTACAGCAATTACACGGACGATGGGCTTCGGTATATCCTCTCCAGTTCTCCTTCACATTTTTTACCAAACTAACCAAGACACTGTACAGGCGGCAATACAACCACATCCGCAACCGCACGTCTGGGTCTGGGACTTGCGTGGATTCCCCACTCAAAACCCCCGGCTCGAGCTCAAAGCGAGGCTACGAGGAAGCCTTCTCCACGGAGCTTGAAGATGATGACGACGGCCGCCTCATAAAGCAGGAGGACGAATGCGAGCGACCACTGATCAAAACGGAGACTGTGGTGGACGGGGTGATCATCTTGGATGACGATGATGATCTCTATAGCGCTCCGAAGTCGATCAAGAAGAAGGTGTTCACATCCAGGCCTGGGTTTATGAAACCGCAGGGACCCAGACCCCCGAGTCCTCCGCCGCCGCCGCCGAGAGCACTCGATGCGTTCGAGTTTGTGAGGTATATGCCGGTGCCCGCTAGACCACAGTTTACGAGACCGACATCACAAGGGAACAGACCGCCGAGTCCTCCGCCGCCGCCGAAGGGCTTATACCAGGTTGGGGAGGAGCAGGAGTTGTCGGCGCCAGCCAAACCACCGCAGCGGCGGTCTACGAGACCGGCGCCGCATGTGTACAGACCACCAAGTCCTCCTCCACCGCCAGAGGGAGGGCTAGGCTTTAGGAGGGGACTACCGTAGAGGGGGATTTTGGGGATTGAAGTCACATAGTATGGATGTTATCGGGATGGAGCCTGTTATTGCCTGACCTTAAGTGTTGGTTGCGATATATTATTGGTAGAGAGTTTGTGTAGCATTATTACTGTGTATTTTGTCTGCTCTTTAAAAGCTATTAGTATTAGCCATACCTTGACCCAAGCCCATAAGTAGTACCCAGCGCTTTTGTGTAGGTTATTTGGTGATAATATATATTCCTCACGAACCTTGAACCAGAGACTTCGCGGAGTTCATTCAATCACATCAGAGGGTCGGTCGCCCGCATCAGATATCACTCAAACCGATGAGAATCAGTAAATACTAATCCAATATGAATACCCACAGCGTACTTCCTGCCCATAACACATCGCTCTCAGCTAAATATATCCCTTAAACCCCGCGGCCCCTTCCCACTCCCAAACCTCAGGTTCATTTTTAATCTCTTTCTTCACTGCCTTCTCGCCTTTCTCACCCTTCTCCTTCTCCTTCTCCTTCTCCTTCTCCTTTTCCTGTTCCTGTTCCTTCTCGTTTCCATCAGGATCTAGTGTCACCGTTTCCCCCGTAAAATAGAAGCCTCTGCGCTCTCCTCCCAGCGTAGCACCAGAAGACGAGGTCCCACTGCTTGAACCCTTGCCCACATTTCCCAAGCTTCTGCTCTCTCCCCCTCTCTGTGTAGCACTGGCAGGGGAGCCCTTCCCCACATTCTTCTCTTCCCCGCTACTCTTGAAATTAAACCCCTGCACAAGGCTCTCTTTCACCACCTCGTCCTCCTCACACCTTGCAGGCATATCCGGATCCTCTCCGAGCTCTCTAAGCTTCTTTCTAAACTTCTCTGCGGCACGGCCCTGGCGATTACCGTAGTTTGTATCTCCGCGAAGCTTAGCACGAAAGCGATAGTAGCTGTCTTCTGCGACTCGCTCGTTTTTGTATCCGAGGCGGCTGGCAAGGCGTTTGAAGTCGATCTGTGGGGTGTTAACTGTGGTTTCTTGAGGGAGGTAGGAAGGGAGGGAGGGACCTTGGGCTCCGTGGTCTGGCATTCTAGCACTGCTCGACACATGTCTTGAATGCGCTGTTGCTGAGTAGACGCGGAGGCAGAGGCCCTTTTTGGTGGCATGATGGGTGGTAGATACGTTTATGTAAGGAGAGGGTGGTTTATAGTGAGAAATCCCGGGAAGAGGGGTAGAAGAGAAGTGGTTTATGTAGGTGGATGACTGGTTTGCTTTTTCTTGTGGGTTCTGGGTGGGTTGTGGTATAGCTACACTGAGTTATATGCGGGTTCGGGATGAATGCTTTATAGCTCTACGTCATACATTCTCCCTCCCGCCTCACCTAACACTAGTATACGTAGCAATAGAACACATAAATAGATAGTAGTAACGAATTACAATAATATTCCGGTATCAACCCAGCAACACGTTAACCATAAGCACTTCACTCACCCTCTTTATCAACAATAAAAATAATTCACGGGTCCAAACACTCCCTCTTGTGGGAGCACCTCTTTCTTTACCTTCACCACCCTATCCTCATTCTCATCCCCATTCTCCTCTTCCTCCATTTGTTCCTGCTTCACAATCGTACTCATTTCCACGGCCTTCCTCTTCGGCGGTCTACTCGGGCTTGGACTTGCCGACTTTGCAACCCTCAACTTCTTATTGGTAGTAGGGGTGGCAGTAGATTTTAGTTTCCGTGGCGTACTGGGTCCGCCGTCCGGGTGATATTTCTTCTTGAAGTCCCAGAGTTTCTTGTAGGCAGCAGTGGAAGTGATTCCGAATTCCTCGCCGACTTTATCGAGATTTGGCTAGGGATGAGTGTTAGCAAGAGAGAAGAAAGGTCGGTAGGAGGAGAAGAATACTCTGGTACTGCTATGGATTGCACAGGATGTTAGGAAGCGGATTATGGTCTCATCTGTCCAAGCTATGGTGTTAGGGGCCATTGCAATGTTGGTGTGAAGAGGGAATCAAGTCAGAGAGGACAGATTGATATAGAGATGGAATAGGATTCTGATGTGGGTGGGATGGAAGAATCCAGTGGAGGGTTTTTGAGCTATCAGCTCAGCTCCTTCCTTCCTTCCTCCTTGCATATCCCGCTTCTGAAACATTCGTTGGATTCTAGCGCAGGGAAATTCCAACATCAAACTTCCATGCCGCCCGCTTTTCTCTACAGAGGAAAAAAAGAAAACATAAATGATGGGAGTACGAGTGACGTCACACAAAGGTCAAAGCGTATGGTATCCGGAATACCCTCTGATCTCGTCCGTTCTAGGAAGTGTGTTTGTACACACGCATGTCTCAGCCTTCTTCCTCGAAAACCCCAACCGTATCCAGCACCTTCTAGGATGGAGCACGCACACAGGATTCTCGTATAACAGTTAGGTACCTTCCTAGGCCCTATCATCGCCAGAAATTTCTCCATCACACCTCCAAACCCACCTCCCAAAACCCCCATTCTCTCATTCTCATGCCATAAACATGCCCCTCAGTGGTAGCAATGATGACAAAGACTTCAGACTCCTCCTCTCCATCATCGCCAACCAAAGCAATGGCGGAGCAGTAAGCCCTTCTCCAGTCCTTCTTCCCTCCTTCTCACGGCTAACCGCTATCACAGGTCAATTGGGTTGCTGTCGCTCAAGAATGTGGGTACAACAACCCACAGTCGTGTCGGAACCGAATGAACGCTCTCAAGAAACTGCGTGCACCGGCTGCCAGCAGCAGTGGCACCTGCGTTACAGAGTCTCCGAAAACGTCACCCAAGAAGTCGGCGGGCGTTAAGAAAGCCTCTGGGACAGGGAAGAGAGGACGACCAAAGAAGGTTGTGGAAAAGGATGATAATGGCGATGCACCGATGGAAGTAAAGAAGGAGGCCGTTTGAGTGAATGGTGAGATAGTTGTTGGTTAGCTTTTTATTGGGATATGGCTTATTGGGAGCATATTATAGATATAATTATTTTAAATCCACAGATGCTTCCTTTATTCACATATTGCTGTTGATTGATATCCGCTGAATGTTTATTCACGCATGCGCACTACCGCTGCTTCCCGCCTTCCATCCACCTTCTAGAAATCCCAGCAAGCATCACGCCTTTGTTTCCTCAAAACCCACCATTCTAGGCCATCTCTTTATAACACCACCTCACTCAACGGCTATTCACCCCGCTTCCTCCAAACAATACGTATAAGAACTCCACTCTACCTGCCCCCTCACTCTTGCCCACTAACCCCAGTTCGGCCCTCACTCTTCTACCATCACCATCACCACCATCACCACCATCGCTCAGACAAGATGCCAATGCAGTGGAACGACCAGGCCGACGCTCGGGTACCTCTTGCTCCTCCCCCACTCTTCCTCCCTCCGGCTAATAAACTTATCCAGCTCTTCGCCAACGTTCTCAAGCTCCACGTCGTCAAGCTCGACTACCTCGCTCTCGCCAAAGCCATGGGCAATGGTACTGCCTCATTCCCCCCTCTGCTCCCAGCTCTCTGACCCTCCAGGCGTAACCCCCAAAGCCATCTCCCATCGCATCGCCAAGATCAAAGAAAAAGCGAACGCCTACAAGCGGAACAACCCATACGCCTTCGATCCGGAGCCCACTGACGGTTCTCCATCCAAGCGTAAGAAGTCAAAGGCCGGAAAGGGAAGGTTGCAAGGAAAGGGGGAAGAGGAGTTGGAGGATGATGAGGTAGAACTCAAGAGCGAGATGGGCGTTAAGGTTGAGCCCGGTTTGCAGACTTTCTACGAGTATGAGAATATGCAGCAGCAGCAAGAGCATGTCGGAATGGGGGATGCAGCGATGGCTATGGGTGGTGGTGGTGTTGGTGGTGAGGGATATGGACAGGGAATGGGCGCTGACCCCGCGGCAGAGATGTTTGCGGCCCGTATTGGGTTAAGTAAAGGAATTGGAGAGAAGTCGTTGTTGAAACAGGTGCAGGAGCAGCAGGAGCTGTAAACTTTTGCTCGACGGAAACATCGGAGTTTGGGGAACTTGTTTTGTGGTTTTAACCTTTGGGATTTTATGAGAATTGCTTGATTTCTAGCTATTTACTGCTGCACAAACTTACTTGCGAGGAAATTCCATCGTGATTTATGCCAACCCTAAAAACGGTATTCATAACACCTGTACGTATAGCAACTTGGCTTAACCGTAATGGCGATCTATTCCACCCCCTCCGAGGTACCTATCAATACCGTTATGGAGGCAACTAAAAACATATCTTGCCAAGGGCGGTTCACAAAAAATCAATCGGACCGTCACCGTTACGGTGCTCTTATGGCCCTTACCGATCCACTCAACCCTATCAGCCCAGCCCAGTTCGGGGCCGACTCATCTCCAGTCTGACTGCAGCATGCCATTTCCTGAGGTGGTACCCGATAACCACGAACATACTAAAAGAAAGGCATCAACCTTTTAATTCTATCTCGGACTCGAAGCGACCACTTTGGAACTGGAACCAAGCAAGTAAACCCGCAAGAGAATCTCCAAAAGCAGCACAAACCCTCTATTCATTCTTTTCATCAAGAGTCGATGTACGCCACATCGTGCGAAACTTATGCGAAGCCCTGACACGGAACCTCCTTTTTCCTGACGACTTGAAGGCTTCTAGCCACAACGCGCAGATCCAACTGAGTTTGGATACGCCAATGCGTTTGAAAGCCGGTACACCAGACCACTCGTTGTCGCTGGCGCTATTGATGTATGCCACCAGGGACACATTCATGGTGCATTCTTGGGCTTTGATCATTACTAAAAAGTCCCACCATTTTTCTCGTGTTTTCAAAGACATGCGCGGGAGTGACGGTGCAGGTGTGTACATGTTTCTTATGCGTTTCCTCAACCAGAGACGCCCATCTGCCTTTGCTCTCAGGCTAGGCAGGAGATGGAGCCTTGGGAGATGTGAGAGGGACCGAAGAGATAATCAACTCTATCCAAACGCGCGCCAAAAACGAGGGGAGTGTAAACCCGAGCATATCGGAGAGAAGTTAATCTAAGCTAAAGATTTTCTTCAGGGCGTAGTGAAGATCCAGAGTACATGCAGCTGCCCGGAGTGAATATCAGAAGTTGTTACAAAATCTTGTCATGAGGTAAATTACGATTAGATCCATCAATACTCCGCACCTACTTATTATACAAGCCAGAGGCCTTAATATCCCAAGCACTGAGCCTAACGGTTGCCATACATATCACAACTCTACTCCAGTCTTCATCCGACATCGCCCACGCAGTTGCGCTGTTCTGTGGATCCACCATCATTTTCATAAACACGCTCGATATAACGGAAGAGAATGATAAGTCTCAATTTACAACGCATAATGATTCTCAACGCATGCTCGGTAGTGAAAGCGAAAAGAAGCTTTAAGGTTTTAAATTGATTGTAGATATATTAATACTTTATACTAACTGATTACGTTTGTTTACTACTTATTTTGGAGGATTGAAAGTTTTGTTGAGCTCTTTGATAAAGAGGCCTTTTGCGGACTCGGAGCTCGATATATATATTCTCAATTGCTCGCCCTCACAATCTGTAGCGCGATTTTCCCCGGTACACCTAGGAGTTTTTTATGTCATCGTCCGGAAACTCCTCTCATCAGCATCACCAGACTTACTCTTCGACGACTGCAGGTTACCGTCTTCCCTCAATAACTTAGCACATTAGCCAAAAGAACATCTCTTCAACAGCTTCATTATCTGCTTAAAAATCGGGGATAGTACTATCGATCCCGTTCCGAGGCGCTAAGGTCTAGACAATGGACTATATTAATTATTGGCAAAAGCATGGTGGGCCGGCGACATAGCCATGGAGGTTTAGCCTCAAACTTTAACCCTATCCCCTGGATCGTAACTTTGGCATTCCCGGCCCGTTTGGGCATGGCAACCGACTCCCCACCCGCAAATATTTAGCGACGCAACCACAACTCTTTGGGGGTGCCCTGGGAGCATTATAAACTTACTTTCTTATGTCTTGAGAGTATTTTGGCAAAAATTAAGGACTGTACAGGAATGGGATGCCGATAAAAAGGGCAGTTTTTGTTGGGAGGGTTGTCTCAAGATCAGCTCCCCAAAAACTCGAAAATGTCACTGTGCAGCCCAGATGGACAACTCTGCCCATAACACCCCAAAATACCCTTCAAGCTTGGTGCTAAGGACATGCCCTGAAGTCCCAATATCATTGCACACAAGGAATTCTATCTGCAATGTGCCCAAGAGTTGAGGCTCAGAGGGGGGATACCAATACCCATCGCACAGCTCTCATAGTGAACAAGGCTAAAACCCACTTCTTTGAGCATCAAAGAAGGCATATCTGTACACCTCAGCCCGAGCTGGAGCCACGGGCCATTTTCAGTCCACCTTGAGAAGGGAAAGTAGCTGGGATGGTGGCTTTGCCAACAGGAAAGCCCAGTCAGAAATACCAAATCTCCACCCACACTTTGCTTAGCATGTTCAAAATGCAAGTAACTGTGGTGTCTCAATAATGAAAGGCATTGTTTTGCAGAATTCAATCACCTGTAAAGGAGAAAGGTGGGTAGTGGTGCATAGACATGGGGTGGGGTTGCCAGTTCAGACAGTGGATTTTGGAGGGGCAGTAAGACTTACAAAGTCACATCACATATAATTTACAATTCACTTGGATAGAAAGCTTTATTTGCTACTAAAGAAGACTTGATAACAAGGAGGGCCTCTGACGACCATTTTTGGATGTGTGGCGAGGTGGTTGCGTGGGCGGCCCGTATGGGCCGGGAACCGGTTACGATCCAGGGGATACCACCAGTATTCGTTTGTCTGACACAACTAAACTACAAACTACAGTTACTCCTCCCGAGCCCACCAGACGTCACCCCAAAGTTGGCAATTAAAGATTCAACCAACAGACGTAACAACAACTTAATAATTGTAGCGCAATGGGGAAGGGTGGCGGGTATAGAACGAATCCGTTTCCATCACAACTAGCAATACTTCGCCTACCCAGACTGCTCCAACCCCGGAGGAGACATACTATGATATCATCACACCACCAGGCAGTTGGTTACCTATACATGCCAGCTTATTCAGATCTAGCGAAATACCTTATACAATCCTCCCCATCCCTGCTGCCTCGCAAGTGATTGAGGAACAAAAGCTGTTGCTCGTCCGCAAACTTCATGAGAACGGAATTTCGACGCATAGTAGCTTTATTAAAGACGAAGATATCGAATATGAGGTTTAGTTCTCCTTGATCGCCGCAAGATACTTGGCTAAACTCGGTAGAATTTGGATTCGCCTTTACTTTGAGTCGCTAGATACTATGGACGAGACCCAGCCAGGGTCCCCAATCTCCTTCATATCAGGAGTGCTTTCTTGTACGTGGCAACAGGAAATGTGTTGTGTGGTTGGGGCGAAGATCCAGAGGGGGAGGAACGGTTTGGTGACTTCTCGAAATCGAATACGATTCGCAAAGCTGTGAAGTGGGCGAAGAACGTGCTCTCGTTAACCAAACTTAAAAGTGAAAGCCTGGGCATGAGAGCACGAAGAACGAGTATATTGACGTTTGTTGGTTAGAGAGACTACCTAGTGATGTTGATCATGAGAGTTAACAAGGGTTCAATATTGATAGATGATTCTCGGCTATCGTGAATTTACCTTATAGTCTTTTGGGCCCTTACAATATATGTATAGTACTCTGATAATTCACGTATACTCATCCCCTCATCTTTTCAACAGTTCAAGCTACATATATACCCTGAGCCTTCCCTTCTTCTCCAAGCTGAGTCCCGAACGCCGTCAACGAAAACGCCGCCGCCGTTGCCAACCACTTCCTAGCATTCAGTGCTCTGATATAAGCACTCTATGAGGCACGACCTTAACTCCCAAACCTTGTAAATAATAAATTAGTAAGTGGGCTTTTGGGACTACCCTACACCGGGGTTTGACTGCATCTCTACATAGGAGGCTCTTTGAAAGTCACCTTTTAAGGGCCTACTTTCTCAGGTTCGTCCAAATAGCAAGATTTGGTGCTTGGGAAGGTATGAAGTTTGTAAATGGCCGCAGCGGCAACCCGGAGGGAGTTGTAACTAAATATAAGCTATTACTTATTACTATCATTCGCGGATATTTTCTCCGCGGTGTTAAGTCCGCCAAGAGATAGAATCAATGCATTATGCTATGCATGCGCATGCTTGATGCGTATTCCAGTGCAGAGGATGCCACACGGAAGCTAGAAGCTTGAAACAAGCTTTTGTAGCACATCCCGCTTTGGTTAGTGACTCACAACGCGAGGTCGCCAAGATAGTACCTACAACCAAGCACCATTGCAACGGACTTCATCTTCACGACATTCACAGACAGCTACACAATAAATCGATTCTCAAGTCCGCATCAAATATCTTTCTTTCAACAATACCATTGCTAGCGAGGCTATTAGGGGCAAGTATATTAACTAACTTTAACTTTAGCTCTGTTTCCGCTAGTCTAGATCTCAGATATTGAAGAATGAGCTTCCCAGGTATTCCTCCTCCCTTTCGTCGCTATGAACATGACTAACACATACAATGAGTAGGATTTATTATGCCATTCTAGCCCATTAATCACATCTCTTAGCACTGCCGTCGTTGGGAATTTGGGAATCTTGTTTACATGGATTGTCACATTTTACACCTCTCTCACTGACTAAAGAATCTAAAACTTCGATTAGAAAGCTGAGGAAGTGTGCTACACTCTAATAAATGACTGATAGTCTATTGCAAGCCACCTTGGAAACACTAGGCCAGCTAAACAAGTGACTTGGATCTACATGGAATGGCGAGAAGGGTACAAGAACTCCAAGAGTTGTTAAGGTAACTGCTTGGGTGCTTAGGTTTGTTTCCTAGCTTGACGTATTTCGTTGGAAAAGGTCTGGAAGGATAGCAATCAATGATAATAATCATGGCCAATGTCTTGGGTTCACTGGTTGTTTTCTTGGCTAGAGATGTGACAACGGTGCTGATGGACGAGTAATTGTCAAAATACGGGTTTCTTGTCTGCGCCTCTGTGGCTGTTTCTGATGTGCAACCGCACATGGAGATTTTACATGATCGTTTTTCTCTTCGTGTGCTGATGATATTTCTGGGGCAGTTCTTCGAGATGAAAGCCTTCGACCCTCGCGTGTACTTTCTGTTTTACAAGATTCAACAAGCCTTCCTGTGCCATTGAGACTTTAGATTCTCTTCTAGGCACGCAAAATTCCGTCATTTCGTCAAAGGCTGGGTATCGGGAGTGGAGATAATAGATAATGATTGAAAATAGAACTAATAGAATCATTCCGATAGTGGTGTGTTCGGCGCCAAACCATGCATGCCTAAAGTGGGGGGGGGGTCAAGATTCTGGCGGCTATTATCTGCCGGACGTCAGGCGAACATGCTCGTACTGGTGCATATCTCAATGCTCATCTGCACCCCTCATTGCGTGTATCTTAGCGATCAGTAGCCGAATAAGGGTTCTCGCGAGCCAGGCTCTCAGCTGCATTGTGGCGCCTTCGTATATATGCAAGCCAGTGAGTGGGGGGTATAACATACGTCCGTTTTTGTTAAACCCCGCACCGATCTTCAAAGGTATATAGTCACTGTTAGCCCCTCCAGCCCGTCCAGGATTTAACAGTTCTCGACCACCGTTTATCGATTCTCCAAAAAAGTGTTCTCAAATACACAAGCAACATGTCGGCTCCTGGAGTAGAAATCATTGATGTCGACCCAGCCGTGGTACGGCTACCCGTACATTGTATGGATTCGGGTGCTAAACATCGCTCATTAGCTAGAAAACGAGGACACGGACGGGTACGATTCCACCGGCTACGATACGAGCACTGCGAGCTTGACTTCATCCATCAACAATTACATATTCCAGAATGGTCTGTGTGGTACTCTCCCACCATAATAATCCCAGTGGATAACGGGTATAGGTCGACGTTACCATACTTACTTCGGAGAAGACAAGAACTTGATGCCGACGGATGAGATGGAGCAAGACCGGTATCCATTCCGGCACCGGCAAACAAAGCAGTGTCACTGACTAGCACTCGAATAAAGCTTGGATCTGCATCATGAAATCTTCCTACAGTTATTAGACGGCAAGCTGCACCTTGCGCCGATAAAGGATCCACATCGGATCCTTGATGTTGGCACCGGAACGGGAATTTGGGCTATTGATATGGCGGATAACCATCCACAAGCAAAGGTTATCGGGACTGATCTGAGGTATAATCGATGGTATATATGCTGGGCGAATGCTGATATGCTGGTTTCCAAGTCCAATCCAACCAGTGTGGACCCCACCGAACCTGGAGTTTCAGGTCGACGACGCAGAGAAAACGTGGACGTTCAGGCCGGTACGTGGAGTGTGTCTGGGAGATTCAAGGGACTTACAAAGCCCCACAGGATTCCTTCGACTTCATCCATGTCCGAAACTTATACCAGGCAATTGGAAGCTGGCCGGAGTTGTTGTCCGAGATATATCGGTACCTCCCCCCTCCCTCTCGCCCTCACTGGGCTAACTTTCCCAGCTGCACCACCCCCGGCGGCTATGTTGAGCTCGCGGAGCTAGGCGGAAAGCTCATGAGCGACGACGGAACCATGGGGGAGGACAATCCAATGAAAAAAGTATACGACCTATGCCACTACGAGGCTATGGCTAGTATTGGTCGTCCCCCAGCCACCGCTGAAGACCTGAGAACAAAGCTAGAGAATGCGGGGTTTGTGGACGTAAAGGTGCACACGTACAAGCAGGTGTATGGACCATGGCCTAAGGACCCACGGATGAAGCGGATTGGCGCGATGGCGCTGCTGATGTGCGAGACGGGCAAGTTCTCCGACAATATGATCTGCTGCGGGCTAGCTAATATTTGATGAAACAGGAATTGAGGCGTATGCGATGCTTGCGTTGATAAGGATTCTCAATATGGATCCGGTGGAGGCAAAACAGATATGCGAAAATGCAGTAGCCGCAGCAAAGAATAAAAATATGCATATGTACAGCCTTTTGTAAGTTCTTCATTGATTCTTGTATGGATTTAGGGAGCTGACTAGAGTGTAGCTTCGTTGCATACGGCCGGAAACAAACCGCAGATGAAAGGTAATAAGTATGGTATCATGCTCCGTGCTAAGGCGTTGGTTGGTTTGTCGGTCAGGAAGATGTTGCGGTTTCATTTACTCCTGAGTGTTTTGCTTCTATATGTATGAAAAACCCTAACCCCACACCACATCTCAAATATCATATGCACCTCCCACATGGTACATACATGACGTAGAGCCGCAAGCCATCCAGTAGACCGGGCTTAAAGGTGTAATGCCGAGGCTCGTTATAGAGGACAATGAAGAGGAATCGGGTGCAGCCGCCATAGTTCCTTCGTTCATTTTAGCCTACAGATAGAAGCGCATGTACTTACACTAGCTCTGCAGCTTGTGAAGTTCGCGGAGCAGAAGAGGACCCTGCATGGCCTCAAATTGAGTAATGAGCTTACTTGTCTTGCAACCGCAATAACTCACATAGCCCTAAAAAAGACTGCTGCATTGAAAATCATTCGCCACAATGGCACCTGTTGCGGCTCCATATCTGTCCAAGAAATTGTCGCGCGGGTGATGAAGGAAGGGAAACTACAAGCGCTAATTTATGTAACACGACTTACCTTCAAATTCACTATATTCTTTCTGATCATTTATTAGCCATATGTGTGCGTGCAATGATTTAACAAAGATAAAGGGGTTAGCCTTTTCCTCCCTCACTATGCCATCCACCCGTACCCACTCCGAGTGCTGTCTACGAGGTGAGATTGCCAGGAGCTATCCCAGAACTTGAGCACCATAACGACGGACTTCTGCAACTGCGGGTTAACATATCCCGGGACTTGATAACATTACTGCTGGGACTTCGTTAGAGGTTCTGTGCCGACGCAACCAAAAGCATAGCGAGACAAGGGGGCCTTGGATATATTGATATCTCGTCCTAACTCGACTCGTGGTCAACCTATTCCTGATGTCAATGTCTCTATCTCTCAGGCAACTGCAGAGATGGTAGGTAGATCTTGCGAAATATCACATAGATCTCCTTTCTCTATAGTGTAGAGAGTCAAGAAAGAAGCCATCGGCTATAGTTGTGCAAATCACTTGATTCCCTTCTATGCACAGAAGATAAGCATCTAATTTCTCCGTCCTCATAGTGTTTAGTAGTGGTTTCTGCCCTCTCCCCAAGTTGACGCTTGACCTCGGCAAAAAGTCTTAGACAGATATGAGACGGATACTCCGAAGGGGCGCCGGCATGTTGTTATATTTGCTTGCTTTTCATCTAGATCATGATGAATAGCTATAAATATAGTATAAGCCCTGAAACGTCCCAGGAAAATAAACGGTTCAGATCACTGACAACTACATCAGTGATAAGATATGAGGCGCCCCCCATGCCTCCGAGTTGAGCGTTCTACACGCGTTCATATATACTAGAGATGCTAATAGTTGACTTGCATCACTTTTTAGAGTTCGAGTGTGCAATTAGGTATCGGTGTGGATATTGACTCGAAAGTTGGTTGAGTCGTATTGAACAGTACTGTACGCACATGCCTCAAATACGTCCCTAGATACGGGATATCGTAGGTATGCTCTATTATATATTCCATTGCCATTCATACGACCCAAGGTTCCTTCCTTGTAACCAAGATCCGCAGCCCTCCATCTGAACAGCCATATCCACCATAGTGACCCTTGTATCTCGCCCACTTCTCCTGGTCCCCAACCGCCCTCCGCGAGCTCCATATGCACCAATTCACCGCTTACTGTCCCTTTCCGATGGGCTACTTCACACATACACGCTACTTCACACATATACTACCACCTAGAATACACCAACTACCAACTGACAACCGCTCTGAATAGGAGTGACTTCGCTCACTTACCTCTTCCGGAACAGCTACTTGTTTTCACGTTAGGTCCCCTTCTCGGGGTATACTAACATCAGCTGCGGAATTGATAAGCGCATACGGAAAGGAGCGGGAGCGGGTTCAGCAATATTCAGTGCGTATACGGAACCGGTGGATTCCAAGGCCGGAAGCAGATAGTCCAGAGGTACTTATCTGCTCGTCTTCTTTCAGATGGCCTTCTTGTAGTTACTTCGCACACCAGCGTTCGAAGCTATATTTACTGCGGCATTGATGTAAGCAGCACGGGTTACTGAGGGATTAATTAAATAACGCTTCCCCTGCTTACCCCAGATCTTCCATCTACATGAGTTTCCCCAGATTTTTCCCCCCAATTGCGGTGATTTTCCAATTGGGCCCGACCGATATAGAACTGTAGTGTAAACTAGGCTATACCCGATACTATACAACGTATGTGCACTCGAGCTCAGGAAGTTTGAAACCAAAGGGATCTATATTGCACCGGATGAACTGCACCGGTGTAAACACTCATGAGAATTGAAATCTCTGGTTGGATCTATATTAGACCAGACTACACCAGCCTCGCCTAAAACACCCGCTCATACCAATACCAGCCGGCCAGCTGCTCAGGGAACAGATAAACAGATAGACGTGCATTCATACTTGACGGCTAGGAGAGAGAAGAGAGAGATTCATAGATCTGCACTCGCACATGTATAACTATCTCGTCCACACCCTCTCCTGCCTCACTGAAAAGCTCTTAGGCCAGGTTCTCCTCTCAATGGCGCAGGCGGGAACCCGCACAATTACCGTCTCCTTACCCCGTTACCCAAATTAAAGTCTAGAAAACATACACACCGTGCTCAACGTCCATCCGCCAGTCACCATCCAGTGACAGTATCCTCCTTTCCCATCTGTCCACGTCGCTGACGCCACCTCCGGAGTATCCATACAACTCCCCGCCCACCTGGATTCGCCGCCGCAACCCCGCACCGCCCATGCACGCCGCACGTTTCTGGCTGCAGCCACTCACTACCCATCAATGTAGATCCATTCGCCTACTTTCTGCCTTGCACCCGCCTCTCTTCCCTTGCCACATCACACGCTACCCAACCACCGGTTCTCTACGGGCACGTTTTGCCTCAAGTCCCACTCGCCTTTGTGGGTAAATGGTCCCCAAGACACGTGCGTCCTCCGCGCACGTTCATTCGCTCCATCACCGTCCATCACTTGCTGCATATTGTGTCCCATCTATCCGGCCCCGATATAGTACATGTAAGGGATGGTGGGGTAGGGGAAGAAGCTAAGCACGCAAGGCGTACTATATTTTATATGGTGTCGTGTGCCATGGCGGAGCAATGAATGGGTGGGTGTCTGGTGAGCCAGCCAGCCATCCCCATTGATTCGCCAATGAGTGATATGACATGACGATGATAACGGAATGTTCATTACAACTACAATCAACAAAGTTACTAATATGTAGATATGCCTTATACTGCCCCGCGTATATGCTCATTCACACCCCAGTATGCGTACGCTCATAGATAAATACAGAATACACGTCCCAAGAATGTATTAATCCTCCCCCCCCAAGTTGTGTCATAATCTTCCTTCAAAATAAAACAATACCGGGTTCGTAGCGCAGCCCAAGAGAAAGCTCAAGTTGCTCTCGTGTCCGGATTTTTTTCGCCTCGCTCGCAAGCTCGCTCGGCGAAAGGCTCAAGTCAAGTTATAGCGTTGTTCTTCTATAATCCAATCACCCCGCATCCCCGCCGACCTTTGCCTTTCCCCCTCTTCCTCCCCCGCCGCTTCCCTCCGGTGCGGTCAGCCCCATATCATCATCCTCCACCCTATACCGTCCACGCATCCTTTGAACAAGACTCCTATAATACTCCTCGAGCACTTCCGCCTTGGGAACAATTCTCCAACCGACCCTTACCAAAAACTCCAACTCCAGCATGTTAAGCTCCATCAGACTTAACCCACCCACCCTCGCATATAGGCTATTTGTCAGAAACGTATCACACAGGCCCTTACTCGCCACCGTCGCCGCCGTAATCAAGAACCGATGTACCGTGAGTGAAGAAACTACAAACGGCGGGTAATGTGTAGAAAGTATATCAATGTAGTATACCATTGATAGCAGAATACTCGGCTGTAGCGATGCGTGCACCGAGAGACGGTTGAGGTAATCGGCGATGCTGATTGTCGGCGGTGCCCTATCCACACCACCCCTGTTAGTGCCAAATATGGGGAAGAGGGAAAGAAAAGGTGGTGCAAACCGAGAATGGAATCGTGTCAACCCCGCTCCTGATAACGGGATACAATCATTCAGCCCCACAAGCTCTCCCAGCATGTCCGAGATCAGAACCACCAGATCTGCTGTGTGGGTACTTTGATACAGCTTTGGCAGAGTTTTCATGCCAAGCTCAGGCTTGCGTTGGCGCTTCGGTGAGGAGATAGCCATGTTGTCTATTTGCTGCTGCGGCAGGGGTGAAGTTTGTGGAGATGCGGATAGGGTGGGTTTCCGTGATCCTGTGCTTGAGCTTGAAGCCGGTCGTCGTTGCTGAAATGGCGGTGGTGGTGCTGGTGGCGGCAGCGGTGAGATCTGGCTCTTGCGGTCATCGTCCCCATCCTTCTTCTTGAGGGCGGACGGGGAACAGTACGGGCTCCCTCGTTTCCGGAAATTGAGCGTTGGGCTGGCTCGAATCAATGCAGGGGCTGCTGCTGAAGAAGAAGAGGAGGAGGATCCTTCCCCCCCGCCGCTGTATGGTTGTATATATCCGCGCGGTCTATTCACCGATGCGGAGCCGTTGAACGTTGGTGAAAGCGCTGTGATGTGGACAGCAGAGGCGGATGGGGAACAGGAAGACGAGGAGGATGACATCCGATTCCGTGCCGGGCTAGGTCCACGGTGTATGGACGTTAATGTGTGGTGGTGGTGGTGGTGGTGGTGGTGGTGGTGGTGGTGGTGGCGGGCGGATCGGAATATGGATAGGGTCAGGGAGGTCGAGATCGGTGGGCGGCGGCTGCAAAGCGAGACATACGACGATATAAGGTGCTATCGGAGCCGGGCGGTCAGCAATCGCAGTGAGATGGGTGATGTCGACAGTGTGGGTGGTTGATAGGCTGAGAGATTGAGAGTTCGGTGGCGGCAGCGGCGATGATATAGCGTTGTAGTTCGTGGTGGCAGTAGTGCTGTGACGGTGATCATGTGCAGCCTACCCGCTCTCGATTCTCTAAAGAGCGATCTGAGCAATTCGATCGCATTTGAGGTTGCGAGGCATGGTGAGAGAGAAGGCAGCACTTGCTTGGAGGTGGCAGAGGGAACTGTATATACGTCTAGGCTGTCCCCCGAGAAGAGGGGGAGCCAAGGAATATTTTAACCATCGGACCAAATCTAAGTCAATTCTGCTCGTCTCCAGCTGGCTGTCATGCATGCTGAAAAGGATTCCTGATTGCCAGTATTAACATACACGTACTCGAGTATCTCAGTTTATATCTACGTATTGTCGGGGTGTTCACATACAAGATAACAAGTCAAGGAAGATGGGTATGAGATACTTGGGACCCGTTCGGTTGCCAGGGGTGTTATGGAGATACCACAAATCCGAGACACTGGAGAGATCTCGGAGTTTCAAGATTGGGCACGCGTTCGCGGTTCGGTGGGCTCGAGTGTTCGGCTGTGGAAGTGTGGAAGTCCCGGAATGCAATTTGGAAGAACACCTAATACGCCTTGAGGTGTATTTTCCAAAATATCGCTCAGATAAACGGCAAACCAGCTGCCTGATTCCCCCTGACAGTAGTTTCCTAGTCAACCGAACGTTCCCATGGCTTTGTCACCACCGTGTTCTTTGCATCTCCGATCTTTCCCGACGGGGAGAAATATATTTCTCAAGATGCAGACAGCACAAACGAACGGGCTCATAAGTATCCAACTTTCCTGACGATTCTGCGGTAGCATTGAGACGTTGGGCGAGGCTCAAATTCCCGCGAGCGTCTAGCTCTTGCCAAGAGGCAGAACGATAGTTACGTCACAGCAAAACTTCACCCTTGACATGACAACGGGCACAAGGTATATGAATTTCTGCAAGGCAAAGGCTGCAATTGCAAACAAGTCTTGAATACACGTGTAAAGTACGATACGGACGTCCATAGTGCAAAGCAAATTTTCAAGTCAGTCTGGCCCCCAATCCCAATAACCACACATCATCATCCAGAACCACACATCCCTGCCACACATCCAATGCCAGCACTCCTGTCCACTCATTCATTATAACTCCAGCTGCTCCATCAACCTTCTCGGCTCGTCTCCAACAGTCGAGTTACCTGGGCTCCCTCCCGCTCCTTCCATGGCGCCACGATACTACGTTGCCAATCGTCAGCAAAAACGCCACCAGAGCAAACGAACAACTCGAATAATCACCTTGAAAATAAAATTGACCACTAGTGCCACCGCAAGCGCAATGCACACCACAACAGGCCCAAAGACACTGTCGAAATCTCTGCCACTCCGTTGCCGTATGAGAGTGCTCCTCCACATGTAGATGGCCCAGCCCCAGACACCGGCAAAGATCGCAATTCCGGTGTAGGCCAGCGATATCGCCTTGGCAGTAGAATTGCCCGCCGGTGCGGCATTGTACAGGGCAACTCCGAGAGAGGCCAACAGCACAACCATGTGCATCCACTTGATGAAGGTTCTCTGGTTTGCTAGCCATACCTTCGCCTCCACCTTGACCTCTCCCGAATACATAATCAACTGCTTGGGCTTCTGTACTCCGGCGGGAAGAGCAACGGGTCGACGCCCTGAGTGGGCACGCCCATAGCGAGTTGACGAGAAGGATGGAAACAATTGACGAAGGCCGTCAAGTGTGCTGCTGTTGGCTCCCTTGGGAGGCACCTTATCCGGCTCCTGATCCGATTCATCTTCCACTTCGGCTAAATCTTCCCTCGTCAACATCTTTGTATCTGACGAACCCTGTGGCGCGACCTTTGGAAATCCACTTTCGCTCTCTAGGCCTGAGGGACCTGGCGGCGTTCCCCTATAACTGAAGCCAGGACCGGCGAAGCCAGGACCTGGAGGTGTACCTCTACCGCCAAAGTCGCGTACAGAAGGACGAAAGCTTCCTACTGCAGTCTCATCCTCAATCTGTTTCTTCTTACGCTCCTGTTCCACATCCCAAGCCTTTCTGGGGTCTTTGCGGATGTCTTCCTCCAGATCGCTAAGCCAGAACGGAAAGCTGTTGACATAATCATCAAACAAGACTGCAACGCCGTGCACAAACTTGGAAAATCTTGGAGCTCCATGAACAAGATGTGACGACATAAGCTCGTGATACCACTCTTTGGTGCGTGAGTGCAGTTCATTCTCACGGACCTTGATCTCCAACAATGCGTAAGGAAACTTCGAGATCTCGCCTTTCCGCACGTCATCAAACGGATACTCCATATTTGCATCGTCAATGTCGTGGCGGTGCCAGTCTTCCGGCTCCCTGCAGGGGCGGTCGCTATCCAAGGAATCTTCTCGGATCAACGCCAGGTCTGTATCCAAGCTGATTCTAATCCGGTCGTCGCCAGGGATTTGGAAGGCCGTTCGGGTGTAGGAGGCTCTGACAACAGGCTGTAGGTCGTTATCCTGGATGAATTTCTGAAATCTAGCCACCAATTTTTGGTACTTCTCCACCTCCTCGTTTGACTTCCTATCCTGCATCTTCTGTACCGTCCTTTCCATCGAGTATTTCCCGTTGATGAAGTCATTGATATACTTTTGCTTTAGCGCAATTCTCTCCTCCATGGCACCCTCGGAATCGTCAGGACCACTAATGGTCTTGCGTTCCAAAAAGATTTCCGAAGCCTGAGACAATTGTCCATACCAGCGTAGCCGCAGAGACGAGGCATCCTTCGCTTTCAAAACCTTGTCGGTGTAGAGCTGAAACTTAGGATTGTCGAAGTAGAGCGAGGTGATGCTAGGATCCAATCCTGTAGAATCGAGTTCCTTCGCGGGCCGGGCATTATAAACCAGAACTGGTAGACGCCTCAAAATGAAAGTCTTGACCTCGATGATATTATCGGGATGCACCCAAAACTTTTGTGAAGTGTACTTCTTATTGGTGGGGTTGCTTCCAGGACTCGTAGACGTATTCTGTTCCATCCCCTCCGCTGGTTGATCCTCGTTAAGGGTACGTCGGACAAAATCATACATAGTCGACAACCTGTAAAGGGAATCATTAACACCCATCCATCAAACAGAAGGTATCATAACTCACCTGTAAAGCAGAGGGCTATAATCTTCCTTATTAAACTCCAAATGACTCAAGCGAACCTGTAACAACGGCTTCACCTTCGGATCCGCAACCTGAGTTCCCTTCCCCTTCGAAGACGTCTTCCCTCTCGATCTCCTGTCGTGTTTCTTGGCCGCTTTCAAAAACCCCGTGAAATTGATTCTCGAGAACCTCTCGAGCTCATTAATATCTTTTGTAATGTCATCAAGGTCCTTCAGCGTCCTTTTCAACAGGTCTTCCTTCTCCGGAACTTCTTCACCGGCAGCAACAAGCTTTTCTAGGCGTTGCTCGCAACGCTCAGTCCGCTCGTTGAGTGCTGTGTTCATCTCTAGTTGAAACTTATGTACCTTCTCCAGCTGGACGTTGATGAGCTCGTCGACGAAGCGAGACTCGTCGTGTTCCGTCCACTCTTGTTGATCCTCGCTGCTTCCGGAACCCCGACGGTCGCTCTCGTCACCATCGGAACCCTCGCGCAAGAGCTGCTTGAGCTTGCTGTAGTCGATGTAGTGGTCGCGCCATGGTGGGTACATTGACGACTGGAGGGTTTTGCCGAAACGCATGATTGAGGTTGGATCACTATATGAGGGAGGAGATAAAATAGATTAACAGCGAGTGAGTACACTATTGCTTCGGATGAATGATAGATACCGGCTCGATTGTGTCATGCACGTGAGGAGGGGTGTGGTGGAGTTGTGCAATTGGCGTAGTTGGCTGCGTGCAAGGTGGAGAATGTCGGGGCTATTTGTTGTGAATCGATGATGGCACGTTCCGCCCAGATTATACCCGATTGGCTTGGTCTGACCATGTCATGTGACTTCTAACGTCTGTTACACTGTTCGGAGTGAGCAGAAAGTTGAGAGGGAGTAGTGGAGAATGAACAATTGTTACAAGAGAGGAGAAGCATAAATGAAGCAGATACCCACGGGCTGGGCACAAGAGCAATGCCACTGAAGTACACGAGTGATACTGTGTGACTGTGGATGATCTCTTCGCTTCAGCTTGCATGAAGTGATGAGAACCTGTGGCCGTAACCAGCTGTCGACATATCGTCTCACCAAGCATTGGGGGATAAGCACTCCGGAGACGAGGACAACTATATGACGTTCGTACGTTATGCACTAGCTCTTTTAATATGCAACACAGAAGCGACTCTCGAGGTACGATCATCTTTCCAACAAGTAGATTAAGCACTAGAAGCAAAATATCAAGGATCTGTTTGGATTCACTGATTTCAGGGCCAAAATGACCATTTTGCACCAGAAAAAGCGACAAAATGCCACACCTGACTTGAAATGCTTGAATCCAAACTAAGCCTTAGCACTTTTTCTGCTAACTCACACTTGCTACAGCCGGTTCTCAAGTAGTTCCCGTCCGCTACTCTAGTCTTACCAAGTCTAAGCTTGGAGGGCTACCAGTACGGTGCCGTTTTCTTCTCCTTCTTCATCATATCTCAAACTTCCATAGGTTCCTGCCAATTGCAAATATAACTCGTCTGCGTTGGATTTATGCTCGCAGGGCTTACCATAGAGCTTGTGCTTAAAGAAAACTGGCCTTCATCTACGAATACAGTAGCTATGGTTTTCACATACGAAGTACATAATAAAGGCCACCTCTATCCGAAATCGCTCATCCTCCTTAGATCTGACCGATACTCTCTTTCTCTAGATAACTTCTTACCCTCATGGTAATACTACCAGAGTAAGTACCCTTCTGTTTCCTACAACTTCTCCCTTGCTAATCCTCTCTAATTTCTCATAGCGGGCAATCTACCTGTCTTTATTAGCGCTATTACCTACACAACTACTCTGAAATAATGTGTGGGAATTGCTGGAAGCGGGAATCTGCAGTGAACACAACTAAAGCCCTCAGGTCAATTAAAAACCCCCAAACCTCGTGCTGCATCATCCAAGGGCACTCGTTGTCAGTGTCAGTCCTTATCTTATCAGCAAGAAAAAGCAACTAGTTATATTGTAGCTGTGGGATTTCTAGGTTACAACACGAGGGAAGAAAAGGAGCTCTCGATGAAGAGTGTTTGCTGATCTTCCTTGCAACAAACCACACACGAAAGAAAAGAGAAGTAAAGAGCTCCAGGCCCGTGCACAGCACTAGGAATCATCCTACTCTTACTCAACATGGATAGAACAGAAACCAAGGCAACGGGTCCATGGTAGAATTGTGGAAAGGTAGAATCCAGGAAGTGGCTCGGTGCTCCGCAAAAACATCATTCTCTTCTTGCGAAGGAGAGTGATGACGAGGAATTTCCCTAGCACAAACCTAGGGGATGAGGGGAAGAAGGGTGGAAGGAGGGGAGCTCCCCCACCTAGCCGGCTATCCGGAGGGGGAGGGGAAGCGGGCACTGCCATACTCCAGTTAGAGTGAATGCAGTATGATTAACAAAATAAAACCTAGGGGATGCTCTCGGGTCCCTCTGATATTATAACCTACCAGACTTCGACAATTTAGCAGATCTGTCGTTTCCTGGTCGTATGTCTGGTGTAGGCTCTCTTCTCGAAGTCGGTATTCCAGGGCTCTTGGGGAAGACAGCCATACGTCATTCCATTAATCCTTCTCCCAGCAAGAGCTTCCTTTGAGATAGGCATCCAGCAACATCAAGTCTAGTTCCCGGCCATCCAGAGAGGCTGGGGATGAGAGACCAAGCAACATCGATCATACTCCAGTCAAATATATATACCACCACGCACCTGTCCTCTTCGCTGTCCTCTTCGCTGTCCTTCCGTCCACATCTAAATCCTCCTCTTCCTCCTTAACAGTCTACCATCCGAACAAACATTACCAATTTAAGTTCATCTACCCTACCATGTCTGTCAACAAGCTCTCAGATTCCGGCAATCTCGCCTTCCTTGTTTCCTGCTGGCAAAGCGCAGAAGTGAAAGTACGTTATCTCCACCCCCTGAAATCAACTCACATGATTGACAATGTACAAGCCCACGTCAGTAAACTGGAGCAAGATCTGTGCAGACTATGAGCTCAAGAACGACGCAGCGTATGTGTCCATATATCCCATCCCTCCAAGACAAAGCTGACTCGTTCGACAGGAAAGAGCGCCTTACCCGACTACTTGCAAAGTATGAAGACGGTAAACTTAAGGCTACTTCTACCGTCGAGAATCCGGCCGGACCAAATACCCCGCCTGCGTCTCCGGGGCCTGAGAAGAAGGAGAAGAAGGCACCTGCAAAGCGCGGAAAGGCTAAGGCTACTGTCGCCAAGAAGACTGCGACAAGGAAGACTACGGGAGCTGGGAATGGAAGGGGAAAGAAGAGAAAGATTGAACAAGTAGAAGTCGAAGAGGAGAACGATGAAGGAGGATGCGAGAATAAAGAGAATGGGGGGGAAGCGAGGACATGAATGGAAAGGACAATGCAATGGCATAAAAAATACGCTGGATGCGGCGCTATCCGCTGGAGAAGAGGGCGAGGCTTGAATAAGGTGCTGGTTGGTCGTCTCTTGACTGTATTTGTATGGATTATTCTAGACGAAGTTAATTGATCTCGTTGTCTCGAACTTGGGGATTGGGGATGCTATACGTCATTCACCATTGGTCGCTGTACTGAAGCATATAGCAATGCATACTAGGGGTACCAATTCGCTGCGGAGACCGTCGGAGGATGCATCAGCGGTGGCGCCTGCATTGCTACTTATGCTTGCTCATGTGCAGCTGAAGACTGGCCAAAGAAGAATGCAGGAAGGCTATCGCTTACGCTGACAGATTTTAGAAGTGCGTACTTGCGCCCACCACATGTGACTTACATTGTACTATTTATCTCCACCTATAGTCAAGGAGACATTGATTGAGGATTGTGGTTTTTAGGCATCACCGTATTATTATTAGTTCTCGGTCGTGAAGTGGGAGAGCCAGTTAGGGTTGCGTAAATCGACAGCGGTGTTCTAGGACATGAGAGGTGAGGTCTGTTGGGTTCTCCGCCTGCTCGTCCTTCGCCGAATCAACCGAGACGCACACACAAGATTTCGTACATACCCCATACTCCCCCATCGCCACCACCATTCCACAACTATCATCCCATCATCCCATCCCGGCGCCGATATCCTCTCTGTCTTGCTTGCTTACACTAGTCTCTCCGTTCAAACTAATCCCATTTCCATTTGTTTCTCTCCTCTCCGCATCGATAATCGCCCGACTGTTGCCGGGTCAACGTCGAACAACAATCGTCGGCGTCCTCGCCTCCACACCTTCAAGCGGGCTGACTCGTTCGGCACGCCCACCTCACACCTCTCATCATGAGCGAACAACAAGATAGCTTATCTGAGACCGGTACTGAGCTCCCCAACTCCTTTGTCTACAGCCGAACCTGTTTCTGGGCAGGGACTATGGAATGGGGCTGATAGATAGTTGACAAACTGTCGTCGTTCAGGAGGATCCGGCCACCACAACATCGTCTTAACACCTGAAGAAAAAAGAGTATTTGGACAGCTCTTTTCGGCGGCAGACACCGAAAACATCGGCGTTGTTACGGGAGAGCTTGCAGTAAAGTTCTTTGAGAAATCAGGGCTGAGTCCCCGGATTTTAGGAGAGGTACGTCACGCTGCACAAACATCATCGACACCCTCATTTACTCCTTGGAACTGTGAATTTGGCCCTGCTTGACTGACATTGCTTCTTTGTCGGGATATAGATATGGGGAATTGCAGATACCGAGAATCGAGGATTATTGACAAAAGTTGGATTCAGCGTCGCTTTGCGATTGATCGGACAGGCGCAAAATGGACAGCATCCACGACCAGAACTGTCTCAGCAACGTGCGCAAATCTTCCCATTCTAGGTGCATCCTGCTAATGGTGTATAGCTGGCCCATTACCTCGATTCGAAGGTGTCAATATACCCTATGTGCCGCCTCCTACTGTATCCTCTCCTCCACCACCGCCTGTTCTCCCCACTCAGCCTACCGGACCTGGCGGCATGATACGAGTGCCTCCTCTGATGCCTCAAGATGTTGAGAGATTCACTGCGTTATTCGAAAAATCGGGGGCCGTTGATGGAGTATTGCAAGGTGTGTATTCTTCTAAGGACTCGAAAGGTTTAGATTTGACTGTCATTAGGAACCATAGCCAGGGATATTTTCCAGCGCACGAGACTCCCGACCCCAACCCTTATTCAGATCTGGAACCTTGCCGATCGACAAGGGCGTGGAGCTCTTGGTTGCGTAGAATTCGTTGTTGCAATGCATCTCATCACATGCTGCAAGAATGGTAGCCTACCTGCTCTACCTCAGATACTCCCTCCGGGCTTGTACGATGCTGCTTCTGGTCGACCTCCAACCCGTAATGGCCCAGATCGACGTCAACCAGGCCGTGCGATGCCACCTGTACCACCAATTCCAAAGCAGTTTAGTGGGCCACAGGCTCAACGCGCGCAATCGCCGTTGTCTCGGAATTTTACACCACCAGTTCCTCAGAATGCCAATGCTATCCAGCGCGACATTACGGGAGGAGGATGGGCGGTATCCGCTGCGGATAAGGAACGGTTTGATCAAGTATTCATGACTGTCGACAAGGCAAACAGAGGGGTAATCACCGGTATGTCTTTACGATGCTCCATTATAAGCAAATATACTAAATAAAGCTAGGTGAGGAGGCCGTTCCATTCTTTGGAAACTCGGGTCTTCCTGAAGATGTACTTGCTCAGATCTGGGATCTGGCAGATATCAATAAGGCTGGACAGCTCAATCGTGATGAGTTCGCGATAGCTATGTACCTCATCGTACAGCAACGTAGCAATCCGGGAGTCTCATTGCCCGAGAGCCTGCCTCCAAATTTGATCCCTCCAAGCATGCGTCAACAGCGCCAATTGACTGGTCCGCCGCGTAAGTTAAACATAGCTGGTTGGCCCATCGCCGTTTGCTAACGCGTGTCCCCAAGCTGTTGCACAACCACCCAGCCCATTCGATCCAACTCCTCAGCCACCACCACCGCCCAAGTCGGCAGCCGATGATCTGTTCGGTTTGGACTCATTTACTTCAGTTGCACAACCGCAAGCTGGACCTGGACCAAACCCGACCGCTGGACCATTTGATGGTGATGTTTTCGGAAACTCAAAGGAAGCTTCACCAACTGTTTCTGCTGCACATTCGCCCATTCCTTCCCAAGGCTCTGGTTTGTTTGGAAGATCCCCGCCTGCATTTGTACCCACGTCTAGCTTTGGCCAATCTATCATGCCTGTTTCCACTGGTGGTTCTAATCACTCAGGTCCAAGCCGCGGTTTCCCTCAGCAACCAAAACCACAGGAGATGGATGATTTGCTCGGCGACGCCGACCCGGAAGTGAGCAATAAGCTCACCAATGAATCTACGGAACTTGCCAATTTATCCAATCAAATCGGCACATTGACTAAACAGACTCAAGAACTGAATAACAAACGGCTGTCAGCTGAGACCGACTTGTCATCCCTTGCAACTAAGAAGCAGCATATTGAGGCCCAGCTTGTCCAGCTTCGAGCGGCCTATCAAAAGGAAGCTGCCGCAGTGAAGCGGGTTGAAGATGAGCTTGCGCACTCACGCAACGACACGAACAAGGCCACTCAGGAGTACCAGCGGATTGAAGCGGAGTATAATCAACTACAATACAAGCGACAAGAGATTTCATCACAACTAGAAGCCGATAAGAGAGAAAACGAAAATCTGAAGGAAAGGATGAATCTCATTAACGCGGAGAACCGATCCCTAAGAGAAGAGTTAGAACGGTTAGAACTGCAAGCAAGAAGGGAGAGGGGAATGGTGGCTATAAATAGAAAGCAAGTTGAGAAGAGCGAGCAGGAGAGGGAGAAGCTGAAGAATGGGATGGAGGAGGCAACGCGATCTAATGCTACCAGCCCTATACCGCCTGCCAGTCCAACCCTTTCGCAAGGAAGCGTCAACAACAAAAATCCATTCCAACAATTCAACCGGAAGTCGCCTCCTGTTACAGATAGCAACTTTGGGTCAAATTCTCCGTTTGGGCCAACCAGACAAGCACCCACCTCTATGGACGACGTATTCGGACCAGCATTCTCGTCAACACCACCACCGCAAACATTCACTTCAAGGCCCCTACCGGACTCTAGCTCTTATACTCCATCTGTCCCAGAGAGTGGCCACGGAGGCCGGTCAACTCCTCCGACTTCACCACCAGCGTCATCTTATCATAATTCCCCTCAGTTCTCAGAGGCCCCTCCACCAGCCGTCGGATCTCAAATCACATCAGCATATCTGCCTTTGCCGATTAGTCGAGCAGATTCCGTAACGTCGTCCGTTCAAGTCAATCCATCTGCAAGCGTTAGGGACTCCCAATTCTCTCGCCCGGATACCCCGACAAATATGTTTGGAAGTGCGATTGCAGATTCGCCTGTACGAGAAAGGGATTCCTATGTGAAAGCTGAGGATAGAAGGAGTAGCTTCAGCGTAAAGAGCGATGCCGGCACTGAAGCTTCAGGAAGAGCCGCTTTCTCACCATTCGATCGACGTAATGATTCTCCATTTGCTCCAGTTGAGAAGAATACGACTGGGACAACATCGGGAGGCGACGAGAACAAACCAAAACTAGAGAAAACTGACTCAACCCGGGACTTTTCCTCACTCCCTGGTGCGTTCCCAACATTTTCGGACAGCGGCACGCCAATCAAGCCTATGCCAACTGGTGAAAGTACAATGAGCAACAGAAGTAGGATCAGCAACGCAAGCCGTTCCGCTTTCAATACCTCCGATCCCTTTAGCCTCGGCGAGGGGACCCGCAGTGCTTCCAGCAAAGATCTCGATGATGCCTTCGGTAAATTCCCCAAGGTAGACCCGCATCACACTGGAGGCTCTGGAAGCATTGGTGCCTCTAAGTTTCACGACGAATTCCCGCCGATCAAAGAGATTCAACCGGATAGTGATAGTGACAGTGATGGTGGTTTTGACAATAACTTTACCTCTCAGAACCCTGCCAAGAGTCATGCTAAGCTGTCCTCCACCACGTCTACTAATGCAAACCAGGGTCCGAAGTTTGGTGATGCTCCCACAGAAAGTCAACCGCCGCCAATCACTGCCCAGCAGTCACCTCCAGGGTACAGCCAAGTTCCTGGCGGTCAGGACAAGTCGCCATATTCTGCAGAGTTTGGCGGTCTTCTACCATCCCGCACTGACCCCATGAAGCACGATGCTCCTACCCCGGGTGGCAGCACCAATGCTGTCGCTTTCCCATCAACTACAGCCACTGATGATGACTTTGACGATGCCGCTTTTGGCGATCTTGCGGATGCCAAAGAAGCTGATGATAAGACTGATAATGAGTTTAACACTCCATCAGTGTTTGATGACACCTTCAACCCCATTTTCCCCCCCACCGCGAAGAATGCCAACCCAACACCCGGCATGGCTATCAGTGACGACGATGACTTTGCAGGGTTCACTTTCAACGACGGCTCTTCGCAGCCAGCCCAAGCTCTCGGGGATTCACCGGCGAAGCCACTGAGTCCCGCAGACTGGGACGACATCTTTGTAAACTTCGATGGCCAGCCAAGTACTGCATCTGCCAATGCACAGGCTCCGCAGCCAGGGAAGGAGAATTTGCCGACGAAGGGGGCAAATGGGACATCAGACCAGAGTGGTACGGATCCCGGTGAGGGCGGTGTTTCTCTATCATCTTCTTCTGATCCTGCTCCTGCTCCTACTCCTACCTCTGCTGCTGCGGCTGCACCGGTTGGAACCGCAACTACCATCACCACAGCGGAAGGTGGCAGTGGCAGCATCAAAGTTGCAAGTGACGATGACAAAGTTACGAAGTTGACGGGAATGGGCTTTGACAGAGAGAGTTCGGTGAAAGCGCTAGAAAACAACGGATGGAACATCGACCGAGTAAGCAGCCCTTAATTCGGACGCCCGGTCTCCCTTTGGTTTTGTTGTCACTGGTTTGATGAGAACACTTTTCTGACGACGGGGCGACCCCGTGGGTTTTTTCGAGCAATAGGCTGCGAACTCTCTCATTTCTGAATTTTGATTGTGCGCATTTTCTTCCGGATAGGATGGGATATGGGACGGGTTATGGGTAGGTGACGGGGTGGAGGCGATAGTGGTACTGACTACGGAATGTTTTTGTTTTTGGTTGGTTTGCGAAAGTGGGCTTTTTATTTTCCAGTTAGCTCTTGTGTCCCTCCTTTTGTAGTGATTTCCTTATTCTTGTCACTTATCAGGCCGTCAAAAAGTTTTGGCGCTTTCGGGTGGAATTGGCATACAAATCCAACCCAAAAGCGCCAAAAATTTTCATCCGCCTACGTACTTATGTCTGTATGTGTCTAGGAGAGGTTGGGGTGTTTTTGGCGGAATTCATAGGGGGAGGGGTTTAACAAAGTTACTGTGATGCCGGTTTATACCTTTCTTTTGTATGTATGTGTCTCTTTTGCCCGTTTCAGCTTTTTCTTTTTCTTTTACATTCTTGCGTTCTTCATACCTTCGTTATATCTAGTAATTGCATCGAACCTACACTTCGTTCGATAAACAGAATGTCTGGTTTTATGTAGTCAAGTGCCTATAGCAAAAGGTCGTTCACGACGTTCTTTTTGAGAGTGGAAGGAATCTAAATGTGACTTTGAGATGCACCCCAAAAGATCGGTTTCACATTTGTACCAAGCCAGAAGACCACCCGCTTGGATGAGATACAATGAAGCACCAATATTATACAACAGGTAGCCAACTTCAAGCAAAGCAAAGCCGAACCGTTAAACGTCTATACAGAAAGGCAAAAATATGCACATTTAAACGCCAGCTCTACCCAAAGAAATTTAAACCGCAATGCAAACACCCAAACAATGCAGCCCATGAACCTCAAATGGATTACCTCCTCACAAACCTCCCCTTATCCCCCTTCTCCGCTTCCTTCCTCCTCATCTCTACTTTCTTTCTCTCAATCCTATCCGCCTCCTGATGCTGTCTTGCAAGCGCCTGTGTATCCGGCATATCACTCTCCCAAAAACCCGGCGGGGAAACTCTTCTCGGAAACGCCTCTCTATGGCGTCCATATCGATGCACAAACTCCTCCTGCTCCTCCGGCTGCTGCGATGGCGTAGGACTACTACTCCTCCACTTCGGTCCACGCCTCTGCACCAACGGCAATCCCGCTGCCTTAATAAACTTTCCAAGATCCCTACAGCACACCCTAGTACACCCCGGCAGACACCTACGCTCCTCCCTATCCCTAACTGTTTCGTGATACGCGTAATCGAGCCCCTGGTTCGCGGCTGGGTTGATTTTGAAGGCGGTTACATCGTCAACCGCGGTGGTTTGCTGGGGTCGCTTGACCACCTGCTGTTGTTTTTGCTGCCGCGGAACGTCAGCGGAACGCTTGCTTGGGAAAGGATCGGTATTTGCCTGCCTTTTCGACGTGTTGGGGTTGGTTGGTGTGGCAAAGACATCTCCGCCGTCTGAGTGAGGACGTTTGTTTGATGGAGCACTGCGGACGTTGATGGATTCCTTGCCTAATGACCGGAGACTAGGAGATCGAGGATTTGGTGTAGAAAGGAGGTTGTCAAGTCGCGTGTTAGACCGGGGTTCGGAGACCTCCATCGCGCGGTCTTCGACTGGGTAGCTGCTTCCATCGGTTCCGTCTTCAAGAACGTGGGTCAAGGCAGCCTTGTGCGAGCGGGAACCCTTTTTAGAGGAGACTGGAGTCGAAGTAGTGATGGGATCTCGACGGCCAGGGCGGGGCGATTTTTGTTGCGCTCGGATAATTTCCGAAGGCTTAGGGTTGTTTCGAAGACCTGCAGTTGGTGTAGTTTCTGGAGTGTTGGGTCGTCCTAGTCGAACTCCTCGTAAAGCTGGGGCGTCATCCCCCACCTCCATATCTTCGTCGTGCCTTTCGTGATATTGCACTTCCTTGTCCTTTGAATTCTCTTTGGCTATAATATCCGTCTTCCTCCTCTTCCTTGGCATCTCCTTTAGACCAACGTCGTCCAAATCCAAGCTCTCTTGTTCATACAAGTGATATCCAGTATCACTCTGACTAGATTGTGGCTCACTTTTGATATGCAATGGCTTTGTCCAACTTTCTCCCTCCCTCGTAGATATTGATGTCCTCTGTTGATTCGAAATCCGTGGGGGTGGAGGAAGCATAGGTTCTTGTCCAGGTTCTACCTTCATGTTGGTCGCTTTCGGGGTAATGGCATCATCTCCAGTATCACTGGTGGTGGCGTCGCTAGCAGGATTTGAGAGACCGCCGAGTGTTTGGCTACCATCACCGTGAGACGCAATCGGTGGAGGTAGTTGCGGTTGATCCTGTTCCATGGTCTCCGGGATCGAAGAGATATCTGAAGAAATCAAGTCCACGGCAGGTGTTTTCCTGGCCGTGTCCGGCGTATTGCTCAACTTCTGCTGGAAATTAACTGTTTTCGAAGGTTGAAGTCCCGAAAATAATCCGCCCCTCTTCACTGGCTCCATGTCCAACACGGGTCCACCCCCAGCTCTCGATCTTACAGGAGTGGAATCCGGTGACAGCTGGGGGGGTCTAGGTGGTGAAGAGCCCAAATTTGATATTGCAGGAGTTTCGTAAGGTTTTCGGCTTTCCACTTCTTCTTTCCGACGTTGCTTATTAAGATCCCTTCGTGCCGTGTCATGAGCGGTCCACAGCTTCCATTTTTTCTTTTCTTCTCTGTAATGCTCCGCAAGAATATCGTACGCCTTCTTGTAGCTCTCGCATTGCCGCAGCACCAGGTCGTACTTATCGCTTAGCTCATTATAGGCCTGCTGAAGGGCTTGCTCTTCGTCGTCAGGAAGTGGCGGCGACGAATGTAGCTCGAACGGTTCTGTCTGCACAGCGGAGTGACTGCGTGATGTTTCCCCGGTCTGAGCGTCTGAACTAGCAGTAGTAGGTCTCGGAATCCCTAACGGCGAGTTGGGAGGTGGTGTGACTTCTCTCGACAACGTCTTGAGCACTAAGGGGTCAATGTTCTCCTTATTCTCTCCCGAGCGATCGTTGGAATGCTGGAGTCTGTTTCGAAATTAGTGCTGCCCCTCGCGTTCTGCAGACAACTTACGCCATCTCCCGCCTTGTCTCTTCCACAGCATTCAACCTGAAAGCTTCCTCTCTCACCTCCTGGAGCTCCTGTCGCAACTCCATAATATATGCATTCTTGTCGTCCAGGATGCGTTCGAGCTGTGCATTCCGTGCTTCGGATTTCTTCGTTTCCTCCTCCACATTCTTGAAGTGATCGTATACCAACTCCTGAAAAGCGGCGCGGTCACGCTTCATTAACTGCTCCATCTCTGCCATGAATTGACGAGCAGAGTATGGGTGGGAGCAGGAACACGATAATATGACACCGGTATTGCTGATGCGGAGACGCGTTCATAATCTAGTAACGTGAAGGTGCCACTCGCGTTATGAAGACGAAGTCGCGAAATGTCAACATGAGTGAGAGCGCCAAGGCCGTCCATTGCGAAACGACGCTAACCGAGGCCATCCTACGCCTCACAACCCCTAACCCTCGCATCACGATTGTGCCAACTCATCTTGCGTCTACGCAATTACAATTACAGCAAAGCAGCATCAACATCCCCCCCCTTTCCATTCTTAACCACACCATTGGCCTATTCATCTACCTACATATACCACCCCTCATGTCCTCCACAAAGCGCTGCCGCCGCCCCTCATCCTCATCACCGGAACCGTTCGAATCTGCTCCAAAACGTCACCGTCCAAATCGCACAACCCCGATCCTGCGTCTTAGCGACGAGCTTTTCCTCCGCATCTGCTTCAACCTCCCTATATGCGACCTTGCTTCCTTCCAGCTAGTATCCCACCGATGCTCCCGTATCGCGGTCGACGGTCAGATATGGAAGGCCTTGTACTATCAACAATTTGTGCTGCCTCGTGCGTTGCGGATTCGAGGGCTAGTGCGTGGGCAGCTAGGCGATTATTCATCAAGGCGGTCGCGGTGGTTGGGAGAAGAAGGGATAGCACGGGAGGTGGGAACAAACTGGAAAGCGCTCTACAAATTGAGACATAATTGGGCAAGAGGGAGCTGCGGGGTACGGGGGATTGACGTGGCCGGTGAGGTTGGAAAAGTCGGAGAGAGTGATGAAGAGGGGCTGTTGGTGAAGCTGTTTGATGTATGTCGTCGTTGTCTGTGGATTGGTTGGATGATCAGCTGTGAGGGTTGGGTGCGAGGGAGAAGAGCTTACAGCTTGTTAGGGAATCGTATTCACCGCGTCATCGGCACGTGGTCTTCAAGCCTGGCAGCTTTACAACATCGACAAGTTTATTGCGCAGACACAACTCTACTCCAATTTAGTACCGTTCTCATGCGCCGGAGCACCAACCGCGCTGGCAGTCGATGAAGAAAGTGGTGGAAATAATGGAGTGGTGAATGTGACAATTGGATTCGGCAACGGCGGCTTCACTATGTATCAGCTGGACATGACGGAAGAAATATCCATTTTTCGGATTAGATATGTTTACGCATTACGACAACGCACTAGAGACTCGACAAAGATCACCGCAATGGCTGCCCTTGGACCTTACTTAGCCACAATGACCGGACAAACCTGGGACATATACGATTTCTCCTGCCCATCAGAACCTTTGAGCGAAAGTGAAAGAAGGGAAATTGGTGTTCTGGGTGCAGATGGCGGAAGTGCATCAGGGGATTCTGTGGATACTGATGATAACCCTTCACGATCGCGAAACTCCCCTGGCTGCTCGACATCCCGCATGACACCAACCTGGCGTCTTCACGCGCCCATTGTGCTTGCATCTCTTCGCTCGTCGACCGCATGGCCCCCAATAGCGCTATCACTGCGCCGATCAGTCAATGAAACTCTCCTAGCCTCAATTGTCTATTCATGTCCGCTGTTCTCCGGCTGGTCGGTGTCATGTCAGGAGCTGCAATTCAGAATTGGGACTTTTGAGAACACTACCACCGGAAGAAGAAAGCACAAGACCGTTCTTCAGGAATCGCGAATTGCAACGGCTGTACCATCTGGGTTCAAACCACTTTCTCCATTTGGGAATTCTTCGCCGAATGTACTTCGAGGACTTACAGGGTTCACAGGTCACAGTCACAATGGGTCACACTTATATGATCCGCCATTAGCGCAGCCTACGAGTGTGTCCTATCATCATCCGTAAGAACCCACATCCCTTTCCCCCACTACGCATTCACCTGAAGGAGGGCTGCTAAGCTTACTGCGCCTCCGCTGGAGAGGCTGTGAGCCACAAAGGCATTCGTATCCCTCTCGCTAATCTTTCCCGTCTTTCTGGAATCCCGCAGTTGATTCGTAACACCTTCAATTATGGTTTTTCTGTCATTCATGTGTGCTCCGCATGTCTGCAACTAACCTAATCTTCCTCGCTTCCAGCTGTCTCACGATGGTCGCATTCTGGAATAGCACGAGCTAACATTGACCAGTTACCTCATCACGTCCCATGCCGATAACACATTAACACTCTATCTGGTGCGTTCGGCATCAACCTTGACCATCAATCCAGGGCAGAGGCTCTGGGGCCACACTGCAGGGGTGTCAAGTGTCATGGTTGACGGACGAGGGAAGGCGATATCCATCAACCGTTTTGGCTCCGAGATCCGAGTGTGGGAATTGGAGGGAGGGGTGAGTGAACAGAGGAGAGTGAACGCCAGCGTGAGGATTGAACCCGTGGTTCGGCGTGATGACGTTGTCGATTCGTTGGATGACAATTATCCATCATTTGGTAACACCGGCACCTCCACCACCACCACCACCACATCAAAGGGACACTTGGGCGGTTTCGATGACGAAAAAGTAGTGTTGTTGAAAGAAGAAATAGCACCTACCGCCACCGGAGCAGAAGCAATGACACAGGCACTGGTGGTGTACGATTTTACCCGGTGAATCCTTTTAGCGATGTTTCTGCCTCGTTGCTTTTTCCAGGATTTTCGGTGGCTTGCCAGAACTGGGGAACTGCATGGTGGTGGCACCCATGGTGTTTGTGGAGGAGTCAGACGTGCTCTTTTCCTTTCTTCATTGATTTTTCCTTTTGCAAACTATTTCCATCTTTATTTTGCGCTGGAGTTTCTTGCAACCTCACGACCACTTACCCAGAGTAGGTACCTCGGAGGTGGCAGGATGGGACGGGACTCTTTGTTTTTTCGCGAAGCGACGTGAATGATCCTCCAGGCACTGCATTGCATGATGCAGCTGCCAGCTGAAGAGCAGTTGGATTGCTCTGCGCAAGATCTGACGATAAGGGCAAGGCCGGTTCCTCTATTATGCGGGGCACGCGGATGCTGTGCATACGGATTATCCTGTGGAAAAGCATATCTTGCATATAGAAATACATTTCAAATCCGGCTTTTCTCTTGTTTGCTGGGTGTTGCATGTCTCAGTGAAGTTGACCCGGTGAGTGTTGGTTCGCAGCTCAATTCACTCTATTTTGGGCTGTGCATTCACTTGCGTTTACACATCTGGAGGAGGGGAAGCATCCCTTTTGGGAACCATGTCAAGCCCAACACTACCGTTATCGGGCGGGAATGTTGCAGCACCAATGTCTCGTACCTCCATCCTATTTCTTATCGCGCAACAAAAAACCACCTACTCCATTCGAGACTCCCGGCACGTGGACGAGAAGGATGCAGATGATCATTGTCAGCGCTTTTTTATTTTCTTTCTTTCCTTTGCTTTTTGGGCGTCGATCGTGTTTGGTTGGTACCTTTTAGGAATTTTTTATATTGGCCCTGCACTTTTGGAGGCTTTTTTTCTTTTGGAAATATATTACCACGATAAAGAACAATGGGAATCGTTAGTAGACTAGAAGTAGAAATGATAAAAGGGATAATAAAGAAACCACAATAACTGCACGAACGATTGGTCCAGATTTGCTTGCCAGCGCCAGTCCATAAATCTGCGGAAGCATCGGATGACCGACCATCAGGGCCTGGAATGGCCATGGGGGTGTCATTGGACAGGTAGCCTCTCGACATCTTCAATGAACGAGCTGGATTTCTATCTACTATCGTGACTGTTTTGAGAATTCAGAACTGCCGAGACATTGATAACCCCCACCCGTTCTTCTGCTTTTCTGGTTTTTGTGGAATCCGGATGGCTGGCCTTGCGATCTTATGATTATGGATTTTTTCTTGATTTTCGATTGGTCAAACGTGGCCTTGATTTTGGACGCGCAGCGCAGTAATTCAGGGCTGTCATTTGTTCACATGAAACCCGCGGCCGCAAACTAGGGCGTAGGTACTTGTGACCACGAAATCTAATTACATACATGCAACCCTTGAGCTCTCTCAAGGCGGAACTAGGGAGTAGGAAATAATGAATGGGAAGAGGCTAACTTTGGGCACCGGACCTTCTCAGGAATTTGTATATGCTGTTGGAAGCGGGTTCTGAAACCTTAGTGATTGATATGTTGTTTGGTTCCAGTGAGAGGGACGGGATGGTGTAGCTGTCATGGCCTGAATGAGATAATAGAAGGTTTACACTCAAATCACAGTGGTGATAATTCAAGGCTACACGAGGCTTGGGGTCACACATTAGCACTCGATCAGATCCTTGGGCCCCAACTAGAGTGACCTGAGGAAGTGAGTCCTAAGAGAAGGAGATGTGACGGGGAGATGTGAACTCCTCAACTCCAAATGCTGGTGCCTAATCCTCTCTCCTTAGGTTTATTCAACCATTTCGGCTTGTAAGTAGTCCAGTGCTGGCTGACGGCACAACGCGTAGTCATATCACAACGTGCAGAACCCGATCCTCAATGTGGGCACATATCGTTTCTACTTGTTAGGCTACTATCACTAGTGTTGCGTAGCTGTGATTCTAGACTTTTCTCCACCATGTCACAATGGATGTCGATGTCAATCCTCACTCTACCTCCGAAGTGGGTCTTGCTCAATAACCAGCATTGCTGCAGTAGATCTCTTCTGTGCCAATTGCAGCGTCTTAGATCTAATATGTTGCGCCTCAACGATCTTCGAGCCATCCCGAACCCTTTCTCTTCCCTTTTCTTCCCCTCTCTCGCCCCTCCAGTGGCGATGTTATACGTCACATTGCCAGTAGTGAAGCTAGGAGAGTTGAATCTCAGCTGATGCACGTCGTCTCCGGTGCAGGTGCATGATAGGTATGTGGTAATTATACAATGGCAAACGGAAAGTGAAGAGCCACAAATAGCCCATTTGCAATATCCATCTGGATATAAATCTTGTGTGTAAACAGCGGCGGGTGGGTCCTGCCGTGAAAGCGCATGAAAAGTAATCCAGCAATTTGTGGATTTTTTGTGAAGTGGGGCCTTCGGTTGTGGCGGGGAGAAGCAGATATCAGTGAAGAAATACACCAGAACATAAGCATTCCTAATGCATGCATACACGGACCGGTGCGTGTGATGGCTCTTGAGATGATGCTGCTCATAGCAATTGATAGCGTCCATGTTATCAGATAGAGGTCAAGATTAATCCTTGAAAGTATGTACGACAGAACGCGTGCTGCCGCGGTAACAATAGCTAACCCCGGAAATTCTCCTCTCCTTTCCAGTTGGTTCAAGGTCACCCCATGCTCTGGTTGATTGGACACTCCAACGGGTCGGTATCTGCCATCCGATGGCGAATACATACGACACCGTGGGCAAAACCGTAGTCAAGAATGTAGCCGCCCGGCAACAAGCAGCAGCAGTCAAAATTGCTAGATTTGTCACCGGATGGATGGTATTCGCTGCAGGCGTCACTGATTAAGTATATATGCGGCATAGCAGTAATTCAAAGGTTCCCTTTGTGTTGTTACTTCAAAGCCCAGTAGTGAGTATAGGAGGTGAAGTTGAGCTTCATGGGAAATGCTCCCGTTATTGCGTAAACAAAGATCTTGGGTTTGGTTGTCTCATCGAGTCGGTTAACTGATCATGATCATACCCACACGGGCATGTGCATGCAGCAGCATTACTGCGGCACGACCGAATGTCTTTGTCGATCAGACATGAGGGGTTATGAGGAATTCGTTTGATGTAAGTAATAGTCGAAAACTGGAGATAAAGGCTGTTGCTGATACCTTCTCAGCCTTGGGAAATTGCGAAGGATTGCACTAGAATAGAGCTTGTCATAAGATCAGTCCTGGCGATACTGCGCTCTGCAGAAGGGTGGTGGTGGTTGATTGCATATTGGGTGTCAAATGCACCAGCCTGACGGCTGTAATGAACCCACCACCACGTTATATTGGACCTTGAGCCGACTTATGCTGTGACGGACAAAAGGAGTAATCCGAGTCCCAACTGGTATTGCATGCATCCTACTCGAAACCAGGAACTGCAGTTCTATGGCTCAATCGCGGAGTGGCAGAAGCATGGACATGGGCCGTAGCTAAGTTGCAGCGCTGTCCGTACCTGTGCTGTGCTGTACTGCGCTATGCTCAGAGTACCCAGTCAGTAACTTAGAATGTATAGAGCGTAGAAGGTGAAGTGGAGGAGCAAAAGGCTTACAACCCAAAAGGGCTTCATCCAAAGGCAGCATCATCCAGCCAAAGGCCCCGCGCTCCAAGCCAGCAGAGGAAGCTAACCCCGCCTGTGCGCACATTTCAGCTCCGCCAACCCATTGGTTGGTTAGTGCTGTGACTAAGCCTCGCTGCCAAGGCCGCCGGTTCCCGAAAGAGCGTAGAGAGAAAGACGCTCTGACTGCTTGTGCGAAGTTTGAGTTTTGATTTTTTTCCTCTTACTTTCTCTTCCTCCTCTTTCTTCCTTTCTACACAACGACTTTCGACTCCCCTTACACCTGCCTCTTCCATTTCCATCCTCAATTCCATCAAGCTCTATCAATCAACTCTTCACAACTAAATCAAACAGTCGCAATGGATTCTTACGGTCAAGGAGGTTACCAGGGTGGCGCTGCCAGGGCCTGCTACAATTGTAAGTTGGCTCAATGATCTTTGTTTGGCGACACAAAACCCGGCCGTTCGGCTCGTGTAGCCTTTCTTCCGGCTTTTGTTTGTTGGATCCTCCTGTTTCGTCAGAGATAGCGGCTTTCGCTGGCAACGCTGCGTTGTTCTCTTGGTGGCGTGTGTTTTCGCTTTGGGGTGTGGGGCGGGGCTGATATTTTACGGTGCAGGCGGCGAGGCTGGACATCAGGTTTGAGAGAAACATAACTGTCCGGCAGTTTTGAATGCTAACACATCCTGTTTTCTCCAGGCTCGTGACTGCCCCAAGCGTGGAACCCCTGTTTGGTATGTCCTCGCCTGTACTCTCTCGATCGGTTGAAAGGAATACGTACTAACAATTACATTGTATGCAGCTACAACTGTGGACGTACGTATCAATACATTGACGAATCGAATGACACACACTCGGGACAATAGCTAACCGCTATCTAGAGGATGGCCATATGAGCCGTGAATGTACAGGTCCTCAGAAGGAGAAGTCTTGCTACAGATGTGGCCAAGTTGGTTCGTACTCCCACATTTCTGATTGTCTTGGGCGTACTGTGTCTGATAAAGGTGTTCGTTAGGTCACCTTTCTCGCGAATGCACCGACTCATCGGCCCAGAACCAGGGATACCAGGGTGGTAGCGGAGGCGGCGCCGAATGCTACAAGTGTGGAAAGGTCGGCCATATCGCTCGCCAGTGCCCCTCAAACGGTGGTGGTGGTGGTGGTGGTTCATACGGTGGTGGTGCCGTCGGTGGTGCCTACGGTGGTGGTGGTGGTGCCGGTAGTCGTCAGCAGACTTGCTACTCTTGCGGTGGCTACGGTTAGTTCTCTTGCACTTGACAACCAATTAGCCCTTACTGATTGATATTCACCCTCCAGGTCACTTGTCTCGTGACTGCACTCAAGGTCAGAAGTGCTACAACTGCGGTCAGATTGGCCACCTGTCCCGTGAATGCCCAAGTGAACAGGACCGCGTCTGCTACAAGTGGGGTTTTCCGCCGTACCAATTATCAACAGTCATGCTAATTATCATGTGTAGGTGCAAGCAACCCGGCCACGTGATGGCTTCCTGCCCTTCTGAGCAGGCCTAAATCCTTTCTTTCCAGGCGAGGGGATGACAGTGTCTGATTGCAGATGTTTTTGGAACCGGAGATTCCACTCATTTCCTCACAACGATTTCCTTTCTCCTTATAATCAAAACTCAGGAACTTCAGGCACGGGTATAAGGGAAAAAAGTTTGCGCTACGTACGGGTGTTTTTTGTCGTTCAGTTTTTTCATTTCTTATGTTTGCACACCTTTGATGATCATAAGGAATTATGAATTATGGTGATATCGGGATCCGGTATACCATAGTTTTCCTTCTGTTCAACTTTGCATTTGTCGCGATTTCCTACTCCCAGTTCAGTGGTTGGTTTCGGGTACGCAGAGGGGGTTCATGTCTCCGAGTACTGGCGTCTTCTGTACGTTTCGGTTTTGGGCAGCATATGGCCGTGGGAAAGCATCATACATCTGGGTTTCATGATCATGTACAACTACTTTACTCTTAACGCACGCAATGGTCTGGTCTGGTCTGGGCACAAAGAATACTATTAAGGCGTTCTGCGGATCTCACACAATATGGGCATTACAAATTATCTTGATGTGTTTTCGCATCCACCTCCTTTCTTGCCGGGTCTGCTTTGGGCTCGTCCTTCCCAAGTGGCACTGGTTTGTTGCACAGCATGCTGTCGGTGCTCCCCTTAGGTAGGTTCCAACCGGACCTTCATTATAAGCTTCACCATCAGCACCATATCTTCACCGCTGCACGAGAAAGGGTTCTTGTTTGGTGTGGCCGTGTAGATTGTTGGGTTCAGATAGTTTTTGCCGCCGCCATTGTTGGTTGGGGAGTGGAAGCGCCCCTCCTTCTCTATCGATAACGATAAGCGGGGGTACAAGGTTATTGCATAAAGTTATTTTTCGTCCGAAGTTTTGCGGGGTAGTAGAAGTCTATATACGACAGAGCTTTTAATACGAGGAATTGAGCTTTACAGCAGCAAGGCAAGGTTGTACCTACTAATGTACTGTACATACTGTATATATTCATGTCGCTGACGATATGTGGCTTTATTATGAATGGCAAAGTGACTTCGCCGCTTCATCACATCATTATCTAAACCTGAAACTTGGACTCAGCGTCAACCACAACGGTTAACCCCACGACAATGGGTAGGTTCTCCAGCCTCCTTGCTTTTGATTCCTTCTGACAGACTCCCAGATGAAACTCCGACATACCTGAGCATTACTCAACATGAATCAGAACCTCGGCGAGCCCTCCGAAATACTATTGCAGAGCTATAGTCAATAATCAAAGACATTTTTGCGACGTCTAGACTTGAACCAAACCTTAGGATACGCTTTAACTCGAGAAACAACCGGTCAGAATGCGATTGATCAGCAATATTTCTCCACGATAGGATCACCGCATTGATGTACGGGAGGAGGAGGTTGTTATAGTCAATTCGAAAGCATATGATATGACGACCGGGTATATCATTGGCACGATGGTTAGCGAGGGCGAATAAGTCACTACAGATCTTGCCTGCCACCACGGCGTTGAACTGGGCCAGAATCCGCTTCTGAAGGGATGCAAAACTGGTTGCTACAGGTTTGTTGGGACGCAGTATTCCAGAAATACCTAACGGAGTCGGAGTGGCGGTTTCGGGCTGCTGACGGCGTACTCTGCAATCCGAGATCCGGTACAGTACCAAAGCTCTAATCGTCTTTACTTCAAGGCTAGAGGCACAGTGAGATTTGATTGCCGCCAGAGCCGAATTATTAGTGTATCAAGCCTGTCTACTCTATAGGGTATGGAAGGATTGCCGGCTGGACGATTAGTTACAAGAAATGTTTGATGAGTATATGTGGCCGCTTCCTGACAGATATTGACGAATGCTGTTTACCGATACCTAGACCCGCGCCAGCGTTTAGACCCACTCTGTACGGTGACAGAAGAATGCTGCTGGGATCTCGAAGACAGGGCCGTTCGTAACAGGGGTTAACCTTTCCATTGTTCGTCGTACAACATCTTCGTTCTTGGATAAAATGCCAACCACGAATCTGAGTACAAGCATCATCACCATTGGGCTTTACAAACATCTTACTAGCGTGGGTTGTGACAAAGGATTGGGGGGCTGTTGAGTGGAATTTTTGGCGCCCTTTTGTTCTCGTCGACGCGCCCTACCCCACACCGTTATCGATAAGCGGAAGCGGAAGGTTTTTTTAGTCCCAAAGTTTTGCGGGGCTGGGGAAGAGGAGGGCTCTCAGAATGGCTGATACCGCGATTCTGTTTCCTTCCATTTTTTAATTGATAAAACAGTAAGTCAGACAAGGTAAAGGAACCCAATCAATCCATCGATCACTCAATATTCATTCAATTCAGTCACATAGGCGTTTATTACTCCATATTTCCATGCGCGGCGAGCGTGGGTAATGGTGGAGTGATATCGTCATTGTGCATGGAAAATATTGAGGGTGGAATGCTGCATGTATAGTACATATGCAAAAGCGGGGAAGGCTTCTTTTTTCTCCCTGGAGACGAGGCGCTGTGATACTGCTCTGCCCTACCCTTATGTATAACGAGCTGGCAATGTATGTATTATTTTTTTTGCGGGGAAGGGGGGCGTTTTGTGCAGAAGGTCCAGCTGAAACAAACACCCAGACCTCACACGTACTCTAGGATGGATGATGACGAGGGTGAAGATGATGTGATGATGTATTGTATACTAGCTAGATCCCGCCCTTCGCGCCTACTATAATGCAACTCGACAGATCAGTGCATCACACGACTTCTGGGGTAGCAAATATAAGTTTCCTCCTGTGACTCAAACAAAGAGCTAGAGTTGAGAAATGGACTATTCCTCAAAGTAGGAGACGAGGAGTGGGTAGAAGGGTAGAAGGGTAGAAGGGGGGTGGAAGGGGGAATTGTGGGGGGAAGGAGAGGGGGGTCATTAGGACTAGAAAAAACCCCTAGTGCACATTACTACCCGTTGTTTGCCATGCCATGCCAATAATTTCTCAGGTATGAATTGTACCTAATGCGTGTATGTCGAAAAAAGTCTGGATGGATGTAATGGGGACCCTGCATAGCACGTGGACTGTACACCTGCCTGTCTGTACGAAATCGATTGAAGATGTGGCTTCTCTTGGTTCCTCGCAGGTTCCACAACGGTCCTCCTGCTAGGTGGTGATGTAGTAAGTAATCATATACAGTTTGCAGCCTTGTGGGCTTGTGGGTAAGGTTGGCGGTGGAAGCTGGGGGGTGCGCATTTTTTGTGTCCTTCTTTACTTTTGTTCTCTCAAGGCTGGCTGGCTTGGATCAGCCATTGTTCCAGCCATTCCATCCTTTCGCGCGTTTGTAAGGCATCCATTCGTCCTCCATCTAAGGGATAGACTTTGAGAAAGGGGGTAGGAGGATGGTTTGACAATCAATTGCGTCGGGACTCCGAAGCAAGTGGCGACGGCAGATGGGGTAGGAGGATATCTATCACTGAGTCTGTTGTAGGAAGCGAGAGAAACACACTATTTGGGAACTATTTGGGAGGGGGGGTCAGCTGTGAGTATCTTCTGTGGGAAAAAAGGATAAAAGAATTATCATATTTTTATAAAACAATTGGGAATTTTAATTCCGTCTGGTCTCGACGTTCTTTATTTGTATTTTTGGCAATTGTCCACTTATGCAGTTAGGGGTAAAGTTGGCGGTCAGTCAGTCGAGTCTGCCTGGATGGATGATATTCATCGTCATCGCCACATTTGTTTTCGCATGCACACCACTCACCGCGCACACCACACCATTGAGAGGAAAGGAGGGAGGGGGATAGGATGGTTTGTTGCGTCGGCACACGCGTAATGACTTGAATGCCAATGCCCGCCCGCCTTGTGACAATGCTCTATCTCAGAAGACATACTTTCTCGCACGCAAAGCGCGCTTGCTTGGTGGGACGAACAATTGAGACAGGAGGAGGAGAAGGAGGATCTAGGAAGGAGGATGAGGGGTCAATTCAATACCCCGCCTCGTTACTCTATCTAACTAACGACTTGCTGCAACTTAGCCCCCGACCGACAGACCCGACGCTGAGGTGTGTGGTTGTTTCACGCCGGATTTACTTGCGCTGTTGTGTGTTGTGTGCTGGCGGGCGTCTCGATCTCGCTTCTGACGTTGGCAATCAAGAATGAAGGAAGTAATGAAGGAATTGAGTTTGCTGGGTTACGATATTAAGGCGGGTGCATTACAGTAGTATAGAATAGTATACTGTAGCAGCCTTGCGTGAGTTCTGTTTCGTCCCGTAGTGGCCTGGGTATTTGTTTGGCTTGGCTGGAGATGAGTCGGTTGACGTTTTCTTTGACGTGCTTCCAATCGTGATGAAGTGGTGCTTCTATGCAACCTGGGTGGACAGATATTGGTAGCCAAGTACGTAGTTGTGCGTTTTGATTTCTGCAGGGTCGTCGTCGTCGGCGGAAGGTATGAGCAACAGCAGCAAGGGACCAGATAGAGTTTGTTGCTTTGGGGTAGTCCCGAACGACGACTACACTGATAATTGAGAGGATGAGCAATTGTTCCCTGCCAATGTACTCATACCGACTGGTAGGTAACTCGTGCTCGCACAGTATTACACATTGTCCATGATGTTTCTGCTGCCTAAGTACCATGTAGCTGTGCGCCCATACCTACTTTAATCGCAATCGCAATCGCTCAATCTCTCAGCTTTGTCTTCAATATTTCGTCTCGATCTCTGGAGATAATTGTATATAGTGATGCTCTATCATACGTATGTTTATGCGGTGCACATATCCGTCTGAGGCGCTGGTGTGCACTCGCTCATCGAGAATGGCGGAGGTGTGTGTTCGTCGAGGCTTAGCCTTCACCGCGCCTGTCATCCGCCCCCCATCGCTCTCACTCAAGTTCACGTCGTCCAGTCATGCAGACTCGTACCTTGCTCCCACCCTCCCACACTTTACTTTCCGCCGCGCAACCCTCTGCTCAAAATAAAATCACAGTCAGTCGGTCAGTCAGCCAGTCACAACATTTCGGTCACACCTTTATTCGCTAGGCACCTCATGGAATGTGGTCGGGCGATCAATTTGAAGGGCAGCTCTCTTACTGAACGGCCCCGCAGATCCATTCAAGGGGCTCGCTTTCCTTTGGCGCAACGATTGATAGACTGATTATTTGGGAATGGATGGAGAGAGGCCAAAGGAATTGGTGGAGCAGTCTGAAAGCCTTTATTCTTTCAGCGCCCCGCCGAGTTGCAACAGAAGATGAGAAGGGAAGAGAGCCAGTGGGACAGCTTTGGGTGGTGAGCGAACTGTGAGCTACGCTGCCCACCCCCTCCTTCCTTGGCCCTTTGCTTTGTCCTTGTCCTTGTCCTGTGCCTCATGCGTCCTGCGCGCCTGTGTCAGAGTACTTAACATGCCGCCCCCCTTTGCCTCATCCCTCTCTTCGCTTGATTTATCTCTCCATAGCTTCCACCACTATCACCATCACCATCACCATCACCATCACCTTCAAGCTTCACCTATCGCCAATTACTGATCCAGCTTCAACAATAGTGTCTGCCAGTCGCCGTTTGGACTTACGACTATTCAATCACCTCGCATTGTCCAACCCCAAGGCTGTGGTGCGTGGCAGCCCCTATGATTCACCTGGCCCACCTTTGAATACAGACCGGAACCTGGATTTTGTTCGACTCATATCGCACATTCACCTTAAATACCTGAGCTGCAGCTCTATTTTACCTTGCAGCTTCTCAATTACTTCACACACCTCAATATCGCCATGGATCGCACTCCTCAAAGCTATCATAAGAGCTCCACAGCCTCACTCTATTTAGCTTCACCTCCAGAGCTTCGGCCAATCGACCGATTCCTTTCACCGTCGCCTTCCAATCGAGGTCCATCTACAGAACCGCTTCCTCCGATGCAGCTTCGTCCGCAAGACAAGATGTCGATTGCAGCTGCCACAAATCCAGCTCCATCTTCGAGCTTACTTTCACCTCCAGAATCGCCAGAAACATCGCACGTTACTCTACGAAGATCATCGCCTCATGACCACCACCACCATCATACAGATGATATTCTCATGCCAGATGAACCTTTGCTACCTGAGGACGGCGCCTCTATCTCCCTTGAAACACCTTTGTTTAGTGTCAACGAGAAGCACGAGCCCCTTATCCAGAGGGCTGCAGCTCAGCGATCACATCGGTTGCCTCCTAATGTCCGACCTTCACCCGAGGACTATGGTCTGTTTGTTTCGTCTGCTTGGAGGCTGTGCCAGAGCAACCCCAGAGAATGGCTGCGGAGGGAGCAACATTACCAGTCGATGTACCGCAACGCCAGCGCCACGGTTGGTGTCCACAAATCACCTTCACTAAAATCAATGGGCCCAAACAAACGATCAATGGGAACTCCGCGGCCACGTCCCATGGGGTCCAGCACACCTCACCAGCGACAAATTCAGCGACCAGCGAGGGCTCCCCGAGCCACTCCAAAGCTTCTTTCTTTGGATGGTTTCGAACGACAGTTGTACACACCACCTCGGTCATCTGCTGACGGTACCCCTGCTCCACGTCAGAGGCTTACAGCACCAACACGAGAAGACAGCAATTTCGAGGCTCTGCCCGACCTTACCCCTCCGCTCTCGAGCTTGCCACCACACAACCGAGCGCTCCAGACGGATTGGAGGGGTAACCCTCTATCTATCGAAAACGAGGCACACTTTGACAAGCTCCATCCAGCCGAAGCCAAGCTTGCATCCACGCTTCGCCTCACTCCTGCAATCTACCTTAGCTCAAAGCGGAGGGTTTTCATCGAGAAGGTTCGAAGGACAAGGATTGGCAAGGAGTTTAGAAAGACAGATTCGCAGAAGGCATGTAAGATTGATGTCAACAAGGCGTCGAAGCTCTGGACCGCCTTTGACAAAGTTGGTTGGTTCGATCGCAGGTACATCGAGCCGCATCTGAACAAAGACATCAACATCGAACCATAGAGGAGGAGGCGGAGTAGCAGGAGATGGCGCAGGTCGCATGAACACTGGGGGGATAGATAGGCATATTCTCTTATTTCTAGTTTCCTCATTTCACTTCTTTACATTCTTTTCTTCTTTCCTTTGTTACGACTCTACGACTGCATTGGCTTTACACGTGGGCTTGGGTATTGGGCGGACAGATACTTTTGTTTCTTTTGGCTTCGGAGTTTTTGTTCTATAGTATGGGTATCGGTTTATCCTGGCGGCGCACATCATCTTTCTTCTGTTCGGTCAACATCATTATCATGTAAGTGTTGGTTCATTATGGCTTTTTTGGTGTTTTCTTTTTACTATGTATATGGGACAACTGGGTCGGTCGGCGGGGTTTGGTTTTCTGTTTTCTGTTTTGCATGGCACAGAGAAGAGCCCCCCTTTGTGTTTTGGTTTTGGTTTTGGTTATACTCTGGCGTTTCTTGTGGGGTTTTTTTTGGGATGATGGATTGATGGACAATGTAAACTCACTCCACTTTGTTCTTGGGTTGTGTGATACCACCCTCTATGTAATACGAATGCATCGTCATCAACACCATCTTTGTGGCAATTGAAGCGAAGTGAAGTGTGAGCCTTTGTTGCCTATCTCGCCAGCTAATGGACGAAAGTGAAGTTGGAGGGGTAGCTCTGGCATATGGTGGGTGGGACAGTGGAAGTGTTACAATTTCGCGTAAGGTTGAAACATGGGAGTAGCTGAACCACGCCCGTACCTATAGAAGTTTGGTGCCTGATCCATTCATTCGGGGAATTGACTTCCCCCACATCTCGAACGGACGGATTACCCAGCAAGATTGACGGCCGAGATACATATCGATCTCCCTATGGGTTATGTACCGGTACTCTACCAACTAACTCAGCGCTGCCAGCGGCGTTTCAGTGCGCTTACTCTACAGAGGCAGGGGATGTTTGGTGTCGACAAAATAGCATGAGCTCATGATGGCCGCACTCGATAACTATTTTACAATATACTCTCGTCTCAAGTTCAGCTTCGCTTTGCTTTTTAAACATCTTTCTCCAAGCTTTTTTTTTGCAAGCGCGCGCTGAAGGATTCATCATGATTCACAGCCCATTGCCAAAAAGAAGCAATATCTCCCACGCCCTCCTTCCTACCTATTGCAGTATCCGGATGAAGATGTGTATGGGGGTTACCGTCGTTATCTGATTGCTGATTCTTCCAGAATATCCGCTCGCGCTGCGCTGCAAGGGCGGTGGCTTTATGTGTGTGAGCCATATGTACATAATTCCGTATTTTCTTTTTTTTCAGTGTGCGCAAGAATGGAAGCAGCAGGGCTGTGCAAATGGATGGATGGATGCCTAGTTGAGCTCGCCACGTTCGGGCGCGAGGCGAACAGCGGGGCGGCGCGGATTGGGTGGGTAACTACGCGTGCCTGGTACTACCATTGACAGAATGAAGGAATTGAGTAAGAAGAGGAGAGGAGCAAAGGAATGCGCTGGCTGGGCTTAACGAACGAAAATATGCGGATCTTGATATGGCGTGTATGTATGGTGACGACAACCTGCTTAGTCGTAGGAGTGATTAATATACGAGAAAGAGCGACAGAGTCAGAGACACAGAAGAAAACGGCATTCTAATCCGCCCGAGCACCCGCCGCGCCGTAGTAGTTTCTGGAATTATATATAATGGATGATGATGATGATGATGGTTATCGGAAGGGAGGGATGGAGATAGAGGTATTTACGGATCTATCGGCGGTGCCAGTGATGGTGGTGGGAGTGCTGGCAATTGCGGCCAGCGAAACAATCAGGATTGATGGATGGAACACAAGGCAGGCAGGCGGGAGGCAAAAAAGTCAATTCGTGTTCCGATCCCACTCCATTCCGAAGCACACCACACACTTCGCGCAGTCCAGTTATTCCAAAAGAGGCGGAGTTTGGGGAGCGATGGATACATATAGTAGCAATTGGATAGTGGATGGGCGATGTAGGATCCCAGCAATTGGGCGGTGGGGTTGTGACCACTGTGACCCTTCTGAGTGGGCACGCATCTGGACAGGAAAAGAAGGCTGTCGTTTGGTGGTGCACTTGTTGTTTGTTGGAGGTGTTCAATTGATTGAAATGTAGCGTGAGAACACCGTCTTCTTGTCAATTGACCTGCATCCCGAGCTTTTTATTGCTTTGCTTTGCTTTTGTGATGTGCTGTTGTGTTTTGCTCGCAGAGCAGGAATTTTGATTAACCGCGCGCACTCGGTGCAATGGATGGTAGCGACGGGGGAGCGCTTCGATTTGCGATTCGATGGCTGCTTCTGTTGCACGAGAAGGAAGGGGGCAGGGGAGAGGAGACATTCCAATAATAGTCGCCAAGAACCGGGGAATAAGCTTCCGCTGGCTCTGCTTGGTTCCACAGAGGAACTCTGAAACGGACGACGAAACGCCTCCCACCCACCCCGCACGACATCCTCGCCTCCCAATTGACCGGTTCCAGTTCCTGCAGCGAATACCCCCCCGTAGCTGATTCAAAACTGCATTGCATCCAGCCCATTAATTCATCCGTCTATCCATCCATCCCATCATGTCGTCCTGGGGGGTGCTTTTACCGGCCGTGAGCTCCGCGTTGGAGGACCTGCAGCTGTATCCTTCTCCCACACTCCCCTCCCCACCAGATGTTCCAAAGAGGGCGTCGGTGGCCCTGATCCTGCGAGTCGGTCTGCCCCTGCTATGCTTGCTATGCTACTGCCGGGACTGAGCTAATCGTATTGGCTCACAGGTCCAACCTAATCCTGCGCACCTCCCTACCGGCAATGAGAGGCGGCCTTCAAGCATAGCGGAGTTTTTTGAGCTGCCATGGGCTAAGGAGGGCGAGGTAGAAGTTCTCTTCATCAAGAGAGCTGCCAGGACTGGAGATCGGTGGACAGCACATGTGGCGTTTCCTGGTGGGAAGAGGGATAAAGAGGATGACGATGATCTAGAAGCTGCGATGCGAGAAACACTTGAAGAGGTTGGATTGGATCTTGAAAAGGAGGAGGGGTTCCCCTGTGGACATCTGCCGGATCGTGTGGTTACCACCGGCTGGGGGGCTGTTCCGTATGTGTGCTTTCTTCAATGGTTGGGTTTGTTTGGAATGTTGACAACTCGCAAGGCTGATGGTTCTCTGCCCTTTCATGTTCCTACTCACTTCACCCAACCCTCCAACGCTTCATCTGCAACCTACCGAAGTCGCATCCGCCCATTGGATTCCCCTTCGACTTCTCCTCACTCCGGCATTCCGCACCGTGGAAACGTGCGACGTGGCGGATCGCCTTGCTCTCCGTGGTCGTAGATCTAGCGTTCTAGACCAGCTAGTTCGGTACGTGTTAAGACTTTCCGTTGGCAAGATGGAGTTTACTGCTATAAGGCTGTGGCCTAGCATATCCGTGTTCTCCACGTTTGGGAAGGATTTCCTTGCACCAGCAGAAGCCGGGAAGTTTGAGAGTCCTTTGGTGCTCTGGGGTTTGACACTGGGAGTAGTCGAGGATTTTATTGATATGTTGCCGCCCATTGGAGGTGCACTCGGGTTGTGGAACTGGCCCACGTTCACGGCTTGGGATGTGAGGTTTGTCGTGAAACTCATGACCAGAAACCTTCGTAGACGGAACTTAGAGATCGCTAAGAAGGAGAGCATGGCGGTTGCTATGCTTAAGGACGACCTGCGTGAAAGGAAAGTCATGGAGGAATCGGTTGTGGACGTACGAAACATTTATGAAGACGAGGGTGTGGATGTGGGCGCATCTACAGTCCTGATTAGGCCTAGGGCTATGTCGGAGCCGAGGAAGCTTGAGGTCAAGATCAGAGGCGAGAGGGAGAGGATTAGCAGCTTCAATACCTTGATAGATGGCTACTATGATATCGTAAGGACGGCAGTGTGGGTTACCCTTGTGGGGAGGGCCGTCGTTGGCACAGCTATTGTTGGAGCATTGATTTGGAGGGCTAGGAACTAGGAAGGAGAGTGTTAGGGTAGAGGAGGGCACATCTTATAGAGTTCGGGTGGGCATATGATATAGCGGGATGATTTTATGAACTTTGTAATACCCCTTTGTATACCCGCCATCTATGGCGAGTGCTCATGGATGAATAGAAGCTTATCTGCACCACGACGTCATTGGGGCCCAACTCCGCTCTCGCTCTCCACAACCTTTAAAACACAATGAAACCAGACCCAGCCATCCTCACAGCCCTCAATCTCCCAGACGGGGCCACAGCCACCATTGCTCCACATGGCAGCAGCGGATTCACCTCTACCTTCAAAGTCACCACCAGTAATGGCGACAGCTACTTCCTAAAAACCGGCAAAGGTACCCCCGCAAGCATAATGTTTGAAGGTCCCTCTCCCTCTCCCTCTCCCCTCTGCCCCTCACTAACACCATCAACAAGGCGAATACACCTCCCTCCACCACCTATACACCGCCAATCCCGCCATAACATCCAAACCTATCTCCCACGGCCCCCTCTCCTCCAGCAGCAGCAGCTATTACCTCCTCACCGAATTCCTCGACCTCTCTCACCGTGGTTCCCAAAAGCAGCTCGCACAGAACCTGGCAGCCGTGCACCTCGCCCCCGTGCCGGAGGACTTGCAACACCTCGGCTTCGGCTTCCCAGTGACCACCTGCTGCGGCAGCACAGAGCAGGACAACACCTGGACTTCTACCTGGCCTGAATTCTTTTCCACCCGCCGCATCCTCCCTATCCTCCCCGCGCATGACCCCGAGCTCCGCAAACTCGCTGCAACCATAACTGACCGCGTTATCCCTCGTCTGCTGTCATCCCCCGATATCAAGCCGGCGCTGGTACACGGAGATCTGTGGAGTGGCAACGCCGCCGGGGGGAAGGTGTTTGATCCCAGCGCTTGCTATGCACATAGTGAGTATGAGCTTGGAATGATGAAGTTGTTTGGTGGGTTTGGGGACGGGTTTTGGGGTGAGTATTGTCGGCTGGTGCCAAAGACTGAGCCTGTGGAGGAGTGGGAGGATAGACTTGAGTTGTATGCGCTTTTTCATCGATTGAATCATTATAAGCTGTTTGGAGGTGCGTATAGAGATAGTGCAGTAGGGGTTATGAAGAGGTTGATTAGGAAGTATGCGAGTGAGTGAGTGATAGGTGCCAAGGGCTTGTAGAAATGAGTGGCATTTCTTGTGATCTAGATACGATCAATGCTCTGCATGATATATATACTGTACCAAAAAAGCCCCGTTTATTGATGCCGAGTTTATGCTGTATTAATGTTGAATTCTTTATAAATGTATACATTGGCTGAACTTGTGGGGTATTTCAGAATTTGCAACAATATCAATTGTTTTGAATGTGGGATCAATTTCACAATAATGTAGCACAGAAGACCACATTAGATGGTATATTGATGCCACATTGATGCTGGATTGCTGTCATATTCAAAATGATGTGCATTGAGTTAAATAGTAGAGTTACACTACATTACTTCCACATGTGTATATTTTGCAAATGCCTGCACACGCCTGCACACGCCCGCGCATGCCCGCGCATGCCCGTGCTTGCCTCCGGGCCCGATGCTGCCAGCTGACTGATGTATGGTAAAAAAATCTCTAGCATGATTCAAACCTGTTTCAGTGGGTGTTGTACACACCCACTAACCACTACACTATGTATGTAGTTTGCTGAACATAACATCATGTTAGGGCTATTTGTAGGTATACTGGTTTATTACTGTCACATCATTGTGACAAGAATGTGGAATGCCTGCCACATCTATGCAAATGCTCAATGCTGTTCAATTGACCAATATTACCCCATTCAACTAAATACTCAATCATTTACAATGTCATATTTGCTGCTATCTTGTATTACTGTGGTACTTTGAGCTATTCCCCAGTAATTGGAATCTTGAATTTAGTAATATGCTACAATCACTGGACTCTGGGAGTCATGCTGCACTCGGGTAAATATGGCACTGCAGTCACATCAATAAACGGGATTTTTTTGGCATAGTATATATATATATAGGCAGGTCGGTTTTGCAAAGTTGCGCCAGAGTGATTATTGATTTCGAACCCTCATCGGCAGCAGGAACCATACCCTCGTTCGATCGTTTAAAACCAAAGAAAATATATTAATATTATAGACAAAGACTCCAGTACCATAGACCAGTTAATACGCTAGTTGTTGAACGTTGAAGAAGAATACATTACTGTCTGAATGCTTTTGTACTGTACAATACACAAACGCTATCAAAAGATATCCCAGCCACAAAAACGCTGAGGACCTTCCACTGAGCCACTCACTATACATTTTCCGCGGCTGTCCCCGTTCCAGCGCTTCCCCAAGTCGCGGCAACTAGCATCGGAAATGCAATGGTCGCCTCACAATAAACCTTAACACTCTCCCCATCCACCTTAATCTTCCCCCAACTCACCGCCTCATCAGGTCTTGCACCCGCATCACTGCCATCAAACTCAGATGCCGTGTTCACAAACACCGCCCACTCCGCACCATTCCTCATCAGATTCGCATTGGCGATATGATGCTTCACCACTCCGCCACCCAATATCACCGCCCCCGATTTCGGCGCATGAACAGCAATGCTATTGATCCTCCTTATATCCGCGACGATATCGCACCGCAGCTGCGCAGGCGAGGACTTGTAGGTGTGGAAATACAGCATATCGCCGATACTTCCATCCGTGAGTGCGGGGCAGAACACAGGGATATCGTTTTTGTACGCCCAGTAATAAACACTTCTCTCGTCGTTTATCTCCTTTCCAAGTCGGCGGATGATAGATGACGGGGTCCAGTGCACACCTTGCTCCTCCTGCTCTACTAACATGGCGTCAAAGATGGGGATGATCCAGTCCTCGAAGGCGCAGTAGTTACTGTTAGGAACGATAAGGTTTCCGATTCTATTCAACCCCTTTTTCCGTAGTGTTGCGCCGTCGAGATGGAATGCGCCTAGGTATGTGGGTGCGAGACACTTGATGAAGTCTTCTTCGACCCCACCCGCCGTGGTTACAACCGCACTCACGTGCTTGTGTTCTACCAGGAAGCGGAGTGTTTCCCGTAGACCCGAGGAGATGAGGTTCGAAGTGTAGCCGAGGAATATGGTTGCTTTTTCGCCGTCTGCACCGCGCCAGGTACGCATTTTGTTGATTATTTCGGCGGCGCGGGAGAGGTTTGAGCCTTGGAAGCCGATACGCTCCATTGATTGGAGGAGCTGGGGGACGGTGACATCGTGGCTGGCGAAGGAGTTGAATTCGATTCCTGAGACTTGTTTCCAGTCTTCTGGGACGGGGTCGGAGGGTTTTAGAACGGCGTCGGTGGAGATGGTGGGACGAGAGGTGGAGGATTCGTCTTTGCTGGTGGTGTTGCTGGAGGTTGTGGAAGTGGGTTGGAGTGATGGGAGGCTTGGGGGTGGGAAGGCGGTGAGGGTTGAGGCGGAGGTGTCGAGGGATGTTGTGGAAGACATTGCTTGGGCGTGGGTGTAGTTGGTAGAAAGATTGCGGCGGCTCTACACCCCGCCCCCGCTTTAGACTACGTATCGAGTGAGGTTTTGTGGTTTCGCCATTCAATTGCTCAATTTTCAACCCTTTAACGGATGTCTGCACCATGGGTCAATTATGTGTTTAATAAGTATGTTTTATATCCCGGTCTATATACTCTTAGTAGTACCAAATTTATCTACTCTTAATTCTCAACCGGCCAAAAAACCCTCTCCAAAAACCTGCCAACACCGCCATCATCATTACTTTCCGTCACCCACGTCGCCGCATTTTTTGCACAGTCCATCGCGTTCCCCATAGCAACGCTCATCCCCGCAACGTGGAACATGCTGACGTCGTTATCGCCGTCTCCAAACGCGATCACATTCTCGGGCTTGATAGTTTCCCCCGACACAGCGCTCATGTATTTCAGCACCGCTGTCAACGCAGTGCCTTTGTTATGTGCCGCTGGAATCATCTCGATACAGAACGGCAGTGCCTTCGTGAACGCAAACGCAGACGCGGGGAACACGGTTTGTAGCAGCCCCTTAGGCCCTGCTTGCCATTAGCTTTCGTGGAGCGCGGAGTGTTCGGAGGGCGGCTTACCATCGATGGTCTCGGTATCTTGGCAAATCGCCATTTTTATCGGGTTCAACTCGCCGCGCTCAATGCGCTGCATCACATCGTCTTCATCTTCGACCACCAGCTCTCCAAACTGCCTCAGTATCCTTGCCCATTGTCCGGTATCCCCCTTCCCGTGGAAGACCTGGTACACGGTCGTGTAGTCGTAAACAAACACACTAGTTCCAACCGCACGCATCTCGTCGAACACGCGCTTCACTACGTCAATAGCTAACCCGCTTTCGGCTACGATCTCGCCTGTGGGAGAGTAGATGACATTGCCGTTGAGGTGACAACACGGGAATCCGGAGAGGTCGAGTTGCTCGCGGAGGTCGGCAGTTGAGCGCCGGTGCTTTCCCGTGGAGATTATGATTGGGAGTGAGGGGTAAGCGGTACGAATACGTTTTAGCACCTGGTGGGTTGTGGAGGTGGTTGGGAGTGTATGCGTGCTGTCGAGGAGCGTGCCGTCGACGTCTGAGACTATCATTTTGATGTCGAGAGGTGTTGGGAAGGCGCGCACTTGCGCGGGGGAAGTATCCATGGTCATGATTGCGGTGGTGCGGACGTGGTGGAGAGGAAAATGAGGACGAGGTGCGCGGTGGTTGGAAGCTGGAGGTGAAGGGCGGACCCTGTACTAAATAAGGTGTAGCTGCAGCAGCCTTAGTTTTGGTGTGTATTTAGATCTCCGAATCGGGAAGCCTTGGGTTGCATGTCAATTTTCTGAGATGAGATACGAAGAGAAGGAAACGAGGCAGAATTCTATGTGGAAGTACTGGTGATAACAACTTAGAAAGTGAATCCGCCACTCGGGGAATTGAGGTTGAGAGTGGAGCAAAAATCATCATCCGTTGTGGCACCGAACTTCACTCACCGACTGCGAACCCCCCTTATTCAATAGATAACAATCTCGGGTTCAGACGTCCTGTTCCAGAAAACTCTGCAAATCTTTCTGATCCATCAATGACAGCATAAGATAGTAAGATAAGGACAGCGATGCACAATATGTCACTCACGTCGACCAGTCACGTGAGGGAACATGTTCACTAGAAAAAGGAATAAAAAGTAGCTTGATAGCGTCATAGTAATGTGAGTATAAACTTTCAAAAATCGGGATTATCGGGGGATGCAGAAAGGTGGAGAAATAAATATGCGTACTATGCGTATGGGGTGACCAGGATGTCATGAACGGACGAGAGTTCGTCGCTCGGCAACTTGGACCTCGCGCCGAACCTTTCCCAACCCATCTCCATCTCCATCCCTACATCATTACCACCGCCCCATACCCGCATACAATAGCAAAAGAGTCTTCCAGTTTCCACCGCCACCACTGCCACTATCACCACTACCTCTTCATTCTACAGTTCCACGCCAAGTCATACTCATACTCACTTTCGACTCGAGCTTAAGAACACAGCATCCCTCGCTGCACTCTCCCGGCATTGCTGCCATCTCATACTCTCAGTTGCGCCATGACTCGATCCGAGGAGGAGTCATTGTATCTTTCGCTACTGTCACAGCTACAATCCTCGGAGCCTGCCGCAGTGCTTAATGCTCTGCAGACCATCAAGCATAGGCTGATTGGCCATGATCAGACCAAAGAGCTATTTGTGCGCTTGGGCATCGCCAAATCGCTCACTTTCATCTTAGGTACCGACGGGTATCTGGACAAGACTGGACTCGATGCAAAGGTAGAAGCTGGGATAGTTGTCGGTAGCCTAGCATATGGTATGCCATCTCATCCTTGATTGAACTCTGCCAGCTTCCTTTCGTATCTCGCATTGTCGCACGGACAGGGAGATCTCACGTTGACTCCCGCTTTACTTGGCTCGCTTGATTGCTTACTATTCGTGGCGATTTTGTGAAAGGGAGTGAGTGTTAACAGTTCTTGTGCGACGGTACAGGCGGCGAACCATACATCTTGCATCTCCTACAATCAGCCGCACTCGCCCCGCTCACGACCTCGTTGAATCCGGATAAATCACCTCCGAAGCTTATTATTTCCTCTCTGCGCACCCTAAACACTATGCTAGACACCTATATCTCACCGACTGTGCCGTTATGCCCGGCAGTGACCATCTCATCCGCCCTCTACACTCCCGATGGCCTACGGAATCTGCACAAGATACTATCTCAGGATTCTACGGATCGATTGTCACAGGACCAGATATCACTAGCAGCCTCTTTGATTGCCAAGTCTTGCGGGCGAGTACCGCATACAACTGGTGGCGAGACAGAGGAGGGAGCAGTCCAACGGGAAGGACTACACCAGAAGCTATTGGTCGGGGCAGGAGTTCTCGATGCTTTGGCTGCCAGGTTGGCGTCATTTGCACCGGACGAATACAGAAAGAGGAGTAGTAGCGATTCCAAAATACCACCCCAAGCACCGCCGAATGCAAGAATTGCGCCTATACTGGATGCCATTGCTACAATCATCCGAGGGTCCAAGCTTCGTTCGATAGAGTTCATGTTTTCACCTGCTCTAGTTGCACTTTTCCCGTACTCTACTTCGGATAAGAAGTTGTCGGAGGGCGCAGCCATGAGCTTACATCTTCCCCAGCCTAAGTCATCATCAGACTCGTCTCGGGCTCCACGACAAATCATAACACCTTCAGCATTTCCACCTCTCTCTGCCGCCACCATCTCTTCCACATCTTCTCAATTCCCGCCGTTGTCCGCGACTTCTAGTCATGCGATGGGCTTTCCAGCGCTTCGCCACCAGTTCCCCCCACATCCCCACATGCACTTTCACCACTCTGATAATGTCCACTCTGGCTTGACCGACGAGCAGCGAATGCTAATTAGCGGCGGTGCTGGGGCAGAGGATGACTCGGAGAGCTCGAGTGGGGGTGATACACCAATGCGTCAAAGAGCAGACACAATGGATCCGGAAGAGGACGAACGATTGCGTGCTGTAACGCAAACAACGGACCCGGAGAATACGGACCCTACACTAGACATTGCGGAATCGGAACTCATCAATTGGTTGATCAGCTTAGTGCGGTCGGGAGATCCGATTACGAGGCTGACTGCTGCAAGTTTACTTACAAACTTGTTTCTGGTTGGGCTAGTCGCGAAGAGGCTGGTATCGTACGTTGCGTTATTGGTTGTTCCAGTCTTGGTGCGACTGCTGGATGAGGGTGGAAAAGTCATTGGGATAGGGAGTACTGGGGTCGGCGGCATTGACGCGCAGACGTGGAACAGGTGGCAAGTTGAGGAAAGAGCCCCGGCGGTATTATCCAGACTGGTGCTTGAGAACTTGGTGTTCCAGAAGGCGGCTATAGACGCAGGCGCGGTTAAGAAGCTAGCCACAATTCTGAAGAAGGTATCAGAATCACCTTCGGCGGCAAACGGGGTCAATGGGGATGCCGCATATGCACCAACAGATGAACCGACATCGAAGAGCAATCCAGAGTATAACCATCGAATGAAAGTGAAGGAGGGTGTACTCCGGTGTCTGGCAAATCTGGGACTCTTCAAGGACGACTACCGGAAGATCATTATCGACGCCGACGTTTTACGGACGGTAGTCTCACAATGTCTGAAGCCACTGACACCGATACAGTCCCCAATTGCGCCAGATAATTACAACGCAGAAGGAAACCCCCCATCTGTTCTTATCGCGGCTTGCGGTGTGATCCGCGCGGTATCCCGATCGGTTAGTATTCTTCGGACATCGCTCATCGATGCAGCAGTCGCAATCCCAATGTTCAACCTCCTACGCCACGAGAACGACGACGTCAAAATCGCTGCCACAGCGGCGGTTTGCAACCTGGTCCTTGATTTCTCGCCAATGCGGAAGCCAATCTCGGAAGCTGGTGCGCTGGATGTGCTCTGCGACCTGGTCAAATGCAACAACAGACCACTTCGGCTCAATGCTTTGTGGGCCATCAAGCACCTCATGTTGGACGCGGATGCCACTACAAAGCGCCGCAGCCTGGAAAACCTCGGCGTCGAGTACCTCGTGTCGATAATTTCCACCATCAACACAGATCCCAGCACCGATCCCATAGTTGACGAAGATGAGGACGACGACGAGGAGATGGCCGACGACCCCGCGATCGAAGTCCTCCTCCCCGAAACTGCACCCCTGGAACAACGTCTGCCACCAAAAGTCCGCACCGCTGTCAAACAATTGCAGAAACAGGAGCGTATCGCACAAGCTGCGCAGAGCAGGAAGGAAGCAATAGCACTGCAAGAGCAGGGACTTGAATTCATCCGCAACCTCATCTGCGGCAGCGAAGTTGGCGCAATGATAGACCAAGTCTTCGACTCCATCGACGCCGACCGTCTATTCTCACTCTACGAAACACTACTCACCACGCCAAACCAGTCCAGCGAGATCGTGAATGCCGTTGTCTACAACATCGTCCACATCGCGGCTGGAGTGCCGAAGCATAGACAGAAGATTATTGAGCGCACGGATCTGTTGAGGGTTTTGCTGGGCTTCTGGAATCACCGGAATCCGCATGTGAGGAGTGGGTTGGCGTGGGTGGTTATCAACCTCACGTGGAAGGAGGAAGGGACTGAGGCGGAGGGCGTGCAGCGTAGGATCAATGTCCTCCGGGGATTGGGATGGGCGGAGAGGCTTAAGGAGATGAAGAAGGATACGGAGTTGGATGTTAAGGAGAGGGTGAAAACGGCCGAATTTCAGCTCTCGGGGGTAGGAGGAAATGGGAACGGGAATGCTAGTAGCGGAGCAGGAGGTGGTAGCGCCGGCGGAGGGAGTAGTACTGGGAGGTAGGTAGTTTCGATAAGCGGTAAGCTTTGTATAATGATGATGATTTGAGTGTGCTGGCTCTTTTCTGGGTTTTGGGATTGGAGGGCATTAGGTTTTTTATTCTTTTTATTGTATGCGTTGTCAGGCTGGTTTGCGGGAACATTTGATTAACTGCGTTTATTGCTTTATGTCGTTTGGTTACGCCCCCATTTTCATCGTCCGTCATGCTCTGATGTATTCGTATTGGAGTAAAGTAAAGAGAAATGAATAACCTTTATTTTTCTTTTCACTGTCACGTTCACATCACATCACAGCAGTCAGAGCAATCTTTCCAACCGAATTTTATTCCTATCTATCCCCCATCCACCACTCTTGCCCTCACAGAAAACCTAAGTCACTAATCAATCAGCCTTCCATCCTCAAATAGAAATGCAGAAGTTAAAAGCATCGTATTTAGCAAAAAAAATCAGAAGAGTTTATAAGGTAGCGGTGGTTTTTCATCACCGCCGCTTTCCACGCAGGAAGCGGGAGAGCGGCTAAAGCCAAATGCCTGCGAATCATCATATAATTGGGGGATGCGGGTGTATGCGTACGAGGGGGGGGGGAGGGGTACCGTACCTGGGTGTAGTTGTGGTTGTGAGATGGATGGGATGTGGGAGGAAGGTTTTATGAGAAGGATGTCGGGGAAATTTTTGAACCTCAATGGCTTGGCCTGAGTAGTGTGACAGGGATAGGAGGAGAGGGCTTGGGGCTTGAGGCTGGGGTGGAAAGTTTTGGAGCTGGAGGCGGCGGTCAAATCCTGCGGAAAAGTAGATGGGTCAATGATTCCTAGAATATAACCACTTGCAATTACTGACAGGTGCAGTCAAGACGAGGATGAATCCCCGGAGCAGATTGCTTTCGTCGTCCAATGTTCGGTCCGTCTGTAGTTACCATTTTACTCCAGTGAGCAGATACCTGCCCTTACCCCGAATTTCTCATGGATCTACAATACGTAGCGCTGGGAATTGAAGTTCACAGTAGTAGTGACGGTAAGTATTCGAGGTGTTGGTGGTGTTGGTGTTGTATATCGAGTTGCAATATATCCAACCCGTTCCATGCGGCTCCAAATTTCCCTTCCACCATACGACCAAAAACACCACCCACAACTCCCACAATGATAACGCGTCACCTCACCTCCGCTTCAATAAGCTTCAACCCGTTCGTGCGCGGTGGAAAGACTGCACGGATCTTCGCGTCACTCCTGCCGCCGGACGCGCGCGCAAACGGCATGAAAATCGTTACTACAGTCCTACCTCGGACCTCTAAAGTCGGCGGTCGGGTTGAGGTCGTATTTAGTGCGTTGCCCTCTCTCGCCCACCCGTCCACCCGGAGGAGACAACGCTAACAGAAGGATTAGAGGACGGACACGAGATCAAACTTGACACGACCAAGCTGAGCATCAAGGATTTAGTCGAGGAGATGGATCGGCACTCGCGGATGCTAAGACGGAAAGAGGAGCTTGCTGGTTAGGCATTGGCGGTTGTGGGAATATGTACAGTACAGCGATGACTACGGAAAGAATGAACTCAACACTCTATATGTATCCTTCGCACCGAACTCCAATACCAACCGAACCGTCGCTGCCTGACGCAATTCTAAATACATGCCGTCCGTCCATAATATCAAAACGAATCTTCCTTCTCACATCACTGCGTAGTTTTCCACGTCTCCTCCTGTCTAGTCCCTGGTAACCATGCCACACCGTTCCCATTCGCCGTCTCCGCGACTGTACCCAACGAACTCTTCATCTCCGCTATGGTAGATCCATTTCTATGGTGCTGACGCATCTCATCCCCAGTGTTTAACGGTAGTAGTGGCTCCACCTGTTTCAAATGCTGTGCTCTCAATGCCTTCTCTTTCCGCGAGGCATCGCCTGCCCGGTCATATAGATACAACCCCAAGAACCTGTGTTCCATTAGCTCCAACTCGCGTTTCGGAGTAGTAAATTACATACGTCAAAAAGATTCCCGCACCCTGCAGTTTCGTGGTCGGACTCCCAAACCACGCGATCGCCATGAGAATGACAAATATGCGTTTGACCAGACTCGCAACCGAGTATGTAACCGGAGATACCAAACTCAACAGGACAAACGCAATGATATTCTGTGCAAAATGCACTGTCCCATTGAACACAAACTCTGCCACCAGCTCCCACCCCGTTAATGGTACCTGTCCATGCTTCCCCACCTTCTCCGATAATGTGATGACGCCCGTGGTATGATATTCACTCAGCATCGCATATCCCTCGGAATACAGCCACAGCGGGATCGTGAGCAGGAATGCCTGACCACCCGAGTAGCACAAGAGATTAAGTTTATCCAGTTTCCGGCGGTGGATGGGAACATTGAGATCTGAAGCAATCGACGACTCGTTGAACAGCTTTTTCGAGAATATGTTTTGGCTCACAAAGATGATGGCACCGGTGAAGGCCATCATGACGCCGAAGAAGTTGCCGCGGAATTCGATAGAACAGGCGAGCATGACCCCCAGGGTCAATGGGATGAGGGAAAGGTAGGTTGCTGTGCTGTAGTGGATTTGGAATAGGAAACGGTAGGCGGCGACGGTAAAGAGTGGTGACATTCCCTGGTTTCCTTTCAGCTTCTCTGCGCCAGGGGAGGGGAGAGGACAGGCGTATTCACTTTGATAGTGTGTACCAGAGACACCGCGATCTTGTTGGTAGCCAGTGAGGATGCGATATGGCCGCCCACCTGAAAGAATGCGAGCGGCGCGGTCGTCATGATAACATGCCGACTTGGGTACCTCAGTCCTCCCTGAAGACCCGGAATTGCTTGCCCAACAGCCGGTACAAACCGGCCTATTGTAGACAACAAGATGCACCATGCAGCCACAAAGCCGAACTGGACTACCGTTAAGGTCACTGGCTTGGGAAAGGCATTGAGGATGCTTTTCGACGAAGTATTGGATAGCGCCGACGTCAGGTACCTTTTTGTTTCGAGCGACGGTCACAATCAGTTCCCGAGGATATTATAGATGTGGCATATGCACGATGAGTCTGTAGGTAGGAAGAAATAGTACCAAATAATACAAAGAATCTAAATACGCCACCCATCAGCCAGTCCTCTCTCTTACTGCTAAAGAAAGGAGAAAACTCACAACAAGTTTATAACTAATAGGCGCTTTCAATGTCTCTACCACTTCCGTAGCGGTAACACTTTGCGCTCTCTTCCGTCCACTCCTAATCACCTCACTGATACTTCTTGTCCTCGCATGAGTGCCATCCGCAATCATTCTCGGATTCCAGTCTGAAGTGGGAGGAGCGTAACCGTGGCCGTTCTGCGCGGGCGATGTCCGGCGGGAGGTTGTAGAAGAAACGAATGTAAGATTGCCGTTGGGCTGTTGCTGCTGCTGCTTGCTAGGAAAGTGGGATGGAGAGAGCGTCGCTAACGCGGAAGGGCGGATCGACATCGTTGTACAGTACGCAGCCTCGCTCGGCGCCGAGAGCGCAAGCAGCGTCACTAATACCTTACAACGACTTTACAAGTTGAAAAGGGGAGCGCCTAAACCGTTGGTCTTCCACTAGTTACAAGGAAGCTAATGGATACTGTTGCAGGCAATTCATGAAGGGACAAAGTGACAAGAGAGGTAAATAAAACAAAAATGTGTGAGTTGAAGCCTAGAATCAGAGCAAAAGTATAGGGTACATCATGAATTGACACGCAAAGCATTCTGCAAATTGAGATACGATATCGCCAAGCCGAGCTGAAATTCTAAAAAAAGGAGTCAGGCTGACTGCGGCTGAGCCGCAGGAACGTCGAGACATGCAGAGATCGACTGTCCGATAGCAAATACATGCCATCCATTGACGAATCCCATATCCATATATATATAAGTACTTAAGTACGTATATACAAAACTTCAGTTGGTCACGGCTTTAGCCACCCAATAACAGGCAAAATTAGTCCCCAGATGCGTACGCGTACGCTTTGTCACTATACCTATTGATTCAACTTCCGTGAGAGCCGTGAATACCATGTGACGGAGATCAATTTCAAGCAAGATACAACTCGGCCGGATCTACAAAAACTCCCACGAACATGTCCAGAAAAATAAGGATACGATGGCACCATTTGAATTGTCCGTTCATTTTGACCATGACATTTGCTCCCTCGTGCCACAATGCAAACCAAAGTACCAGAACAAGAAGAAACATGGAAACAAGCACACAGCAACCGAATAAGGGGTCAATAGTGAGTACAAGTGAGAGCAGAAGCAAAAACTCAGAGTGTAAAAATCAAGGAAATGCTACCATCAACTAATACATACTAATTGACTAATGCACGAATTCCGCGTTACAACTTCATGCCAGACATTACTATTCCACTGCAATAGCATATTTAAATAATATATTACCCTCAAGCTCATTAAACTAATATAACTGAGATTCCTCCAGAGCTAAAGTAGGTTATGAATCTCTTCACAGATCATCTAGCCTCCTCTTACGAATCCCATTTAGAACTCGCCTACCCAACGTTACCGTTGCCAGCATTTAGTACCCAAAAACGTAACCTGTAGGACTTAGCTAGATTTAAACCAAGAGTGATAATGGTTGAACATAAGAGTATAGTGTTCTAATTGCTGTTACTGGAAGGCAAAGACGCCAGCCGACAATATTTGCGCCCCAGCTTTCTGCATTCCCTCTCCTCGAAAGACAACCGCGCCATTATATCGAAAACAGATCCTTCCAAAGCAAGTCCAGCCAAGTTTGACCTCACACTGTATTCCACCCCCAAGTTCGAAAGGTCGATTTGCACCAGGGCATTTATGACAAATTTCGGGGTCCGTGAGTATGATACGAGGCGAATTACAGCACTCCACCCCGTGTATCAAAAACGATGCCAATTAAACCCCATCGTAGAGTACAAGCCCATAAAACTGTAAGAAGTAACGGCTCCAGTTAATTCCATGCACGCACACACATTACCTACCTATCATTACAATTGAGATCGCCCGGTATGCAGCCTAATGTTATCCTCTACTTACAACGACGCTGCCTAATCCCCTGAAGGTAGTAGAGTATAGTAAGTAGTAGTAGTAGTAGCTGCTTTTCATAATGAGGTATCAAGCGCCGATTTAAGAGGATAGGTAGTAAGTAATCAACACTCCATCCGCCTTAATCACGCAGTTTTCAGAAAAAAATATTACACGAAATACCCCCCTCCCTTTCACACAAACTCATAACTTCCACTCCCCGGGCAGAGGAACGTTAACGTTAGCACTCGATTCCTAATCAAGCGAGACCTCACCCGCCATCAGCTGTCTCTCCGCCACCTCAACCCTAAAGCTTGCAATCTCCGCCTCACGCCTGCTCTTGTCCCACGCATACATTCCTTTCCTCTTCTTCTCCCGGGAAATTTCCAGTTCCTCGCGTAGTTTCACTTCCTCCGCCCTCAGCCTTGCGAGTCGATCCTCGCTGGCTTTGTCGTGAGGTGGAAGTAGTCTTCCACCCGGAATGATAGCCCCTGGTCCCGTGATAACCGGAACGTACCTTGCTGGCGCCTGCGATGGCAATGAGCTCCGGTAAGGGAAGTTGCCAGCTCTTGGGCCAGTTGGAATTGCCGGTGCGGTCGGAGGTGTAGATGCAGATGGCGTACCGGGTCCTGTAATAGCCGGTCCGCGTCTCGGTCCTACTGGGGGAGCCACAGGTGTATTTCTTGGCTGCATGGGTGGCGGAGGACGCGGTGTTTGCTGCGGCGGCATAGCACGGGGGGGGGCAAATCCCCCACCACCACGTGGATGCGTAGGCGGAGGTCTTCCAGTCCCAGAGGGGCCTCTGGGAGGGGTAGCTGGAAACCCATTGACGTTGGACGAGAGATGCTGCAATCTGTCGGGGTGTACCATGGCTGGCCCAGGCCCATTGAGATGCGGCTGTGGAGATATGCCATTTCTAGGGCCCTTGGGAGGTGACCGAGCTCTTAACTGTGGTGACCGAGGACCTGAAGCTGGATGGGCTGGTGATGCTGCACCACGTGAGTTCACACCACCCGAGAATGCCGGAGAATCGGGGAATCGCCTAGGAGGGACACGCGGTGAGTCATGTCGAGACGAAGGTTCCATATTTCTTGCTGGTGAGCGGGAACGAGGACGGGATGGGGCATGATGTGGCGAAGGCTCGACGGTCGGTGGTGATACAGGTCGCCGTTTCGAGCTCGGTGAGGTACTTCGTCGTGGCGTGGGATGTTCTGGAGGACTTCTCGACCAAGAACGACCACGAGAGGGCGGATGCTGAGCTGGAGGGGGGGATATCGAGCGACGCCTTCTTGACGGAGGCGCAACATTGGGTGTACGAACACGGGGTTGGAATGGAGAGCGTGGTCTTATTGGTGAATTGGCCCAGCGGTCGCCTCCTCCGCCTCCCCGAAAACCACCTCCTCTGTTGAAACCACCGCCACGGAATGTGGGAGGAGATCGTGATCTACGGCTCCCAAAGCCTCTTGGTGTGCGGGAACGACCTCCACGTCGATTCATTGGGGATCTCGGTGATGCCGACCGTTTTCTTGGCGATCTTCCGCGATAGGGTGGCCTAGAGGTGCTTCTTGGTCTCTCAACGGATCGAGATAAGCCAGGGCTTCTCGATCTACCTCTCTTGGGCGGTGGAGTTCTTTCCCTTCTTGCTGGAGATCTATCTTTCGAACGTGGTCTGTCTCGTCGTACTGTCGGTGATCTTTCTTTCGAGTTCTCTCGTCTAGCTGCTGCTGGAGCCGAAGGCGGTGGTGGTGGACGCGATTCTAACACCGGTGATTTGTCTCTCAGCCTCGAAGCCGATGGAGGAGGTGGTGGGGACCTATCCTTCGTCCTGACGAGCGTGGGCGAGGGGGACCGCCTCCTGAATCTAGTATCCCTTGGTGATCTGGAGTCCGCACGCAGTGGGGGCGATCTTCTTCTCCTCGGGGGTGAACGAGACCGGGAGCGTCGTCGAGGCGGCGGAGATCTGGACCTTCCCCTATCCCTATCCCTATCTCTGTCGCGAGCAGCAGATGCACGAGAGATTGAACGCCTCCGCCGCGAGCGAGATCTAGGTCTTGAGGGAGGCGGTGGCGATCGTCTTCTACCGCGAGGAACGTAGCTATCACCCCTTGGAGGTGGAGGAGAGCGGGAAAGGCGGCGACGAGTAGTCGGGATATAAGAATCAATTCCACCTCGATGGGGCGAACCAAAGTCACGATCACGGAACCTTTGTAGGAAAAGCAAGCACAGAGTCAGAATAGGTTACGTACTTCTCACAAGAGGTATGTACACAACACACACTAGTGAGCGAGAGAAGCAGAAGTCGCGACAAGCTCACCTCCTATCTCTATGATCTCTATCGCGTTCACGGTCGCGTTCACGGTCCCTATCTCGGTCACGGTCCCTTTCTCTATCCCTATCCCTATCCCTATCCCTACCACGGTCTCTCTCGCGGTCGCGGTCGCGCTCTCTGTCACGGTCCATAGTGCAGAAATTGGAAGGCTGCTGGAGCTGTGTTTTTAGCTAAGGGGTGTTTGTCAGACGTTTTGTTTGATTGTGAGTGAATGGGCGAGTGGATGAGTTGTCGTCCAGAGGCTGAAACCAACCAAGCAAGCTCTCTTCAAAAATCCCAGCCACGCTAACAGCGTTGTACGACATTGCTGTTAGTCAATTCCGACTGCAGTTGTACAACTTGGTCCTCATCACGACATGTCGACATATATTCAAAATGTCTAGATAAGTACACATTCATTATAAAAGAAGCACGAGGTATGTATCGCGGGTATCGCGCAAAACAGAACCCTTGGGCATAAAACCACCAGAAAGTCTATCCTCATAATACAACCCCCCAAAGTAAAACCCATCGTTATTTTTTCCCAACACCCATCCATTTATACAACAAAAGTACCGATAGATGATAGCAGTGAAACCCGCCTAGTGCTTTCCGGTGGGAACTTCACCGGTAAGCTTCGCAACAGCTTCCTTCGCCCTGTTTACCCCATAGTCAGCAGCCATTCATTCCTTCGAGACATCGGGATTGCATACATATCACCAAGACCAACCATACAAACAGTCTGCCAAACGCCAAGTCCAATTCTAGGAGTAACGCCACGGTAAAGACCCTTGAGCCCGTTGTTCGAGTAAATGTAACGAGCGGCTTTCATAACAGTCAAGTTCTTTGGCCGGTTCGGATCCTCCTTCTTGCTCTGCATCTCCACACGGATAACCTCGATAGGCTGGTTCCAGGCAGAGAGACCACCACCAAGAGCAGAGGCCAAAATCTTCTCATAGGCATTCAGCCTTTCACCTTCTTCCTTTCCGGTCACGTTCCGAACACCCTCCTCAGCAAGACGGGTGAGACCGAATCTGCTTCCCCAGTTCGTCATCTGCCGGATGGCGACGGCATTAACTCCTTTGTTGATACCAGCAATTCCCTCCTTGCGGTAGATGTCGGCGAAGACAGCAAAGGTTGAGGCGGGCTTCACACCAGAAGCGGCCTGCTTATGACGAGTAATCTCAACCGTCTTCATACAGGTGCAGAAACCCATTGTGGCATAAGCCTGAGCAACACCTCCAATGACACCTCCGGTGATACCGGCAGTGAAGCTTCCGGCCCCAAAAGTACGAGCATGGTACCTAGCAAGATAATTTAGCTTCAAATGCAGAGAAAAATACCGGAATTGGTCGATCATACTCGGCCTCAGAAGACACGAAAAGCAACACGGCACCCTTGGTAGAAGCCTCAATCCAAGCCTAGACCGTTGCATTAGCTAACGGATCTCATCGGTCTAACGGTGGTGCTCGACGCAAGCACATGCGCAACACAGCCGCCAAGACCGTAGCCTCCGTATATGCGGTTGGACATCGCTCGCAACCTCGGGAAGTTTGGAAAAGCTGGAGGAACTAACCCACGGAATCAACCCTTGATAGACTAATTGCCCCGAGGTGTCAGTATGTGGATTCTTGGTATCATGATGCGGGGTAGGCGGCACTTACACCCGAGAACTCCTCCGCGACCCCAAGATTTCTTAATTGCGGTAATGACATTGTCGCCTCTGCTAGCGGCCATGTGCGTCTGGAGAGAAAAAGCAACAATCAGCTTCCCCGGGTCGCAATGAAACATAGATAGGGGAGATAAGCACACCTTAATGACCTCCAGCGGCTACAGGCGACGGCGAAAAACGAGGTTAGCTGCCTGGATCGCATAGATTTGTAGATTCACGTACCTGTCCCAAGGTGGTGACTCTGTAAACCAGTTCATCAGCTTCTTGCGATCCAATGTTTGTACAGCGAGGAGAGTTGTAATATGTAACTTACTCAAACATGTTCAATCCAGCTCCGACTGCGAATCAAAAACCCAATCAGTAGCCGCGCCGGGCGACACAACGACTTCCCAGGGACTCACGGAGCAAGTTCGAGAAGCTCACAGGCTTCTTCTCCAATTTTGGTGCATCGCTAATCTTGGCTGCCATCGAAGCTCGTTTTTCCTGACAAAAAGGGTCCTGACCAAGGACAAGAGTATAGTTCTACAGTAGGAAAAGGAAGGAGCGATGTGAGCCGAAAGTCCCGTGGAGAAAGAAGGTGAGCTGGAGAAGCTATTGGGCGGGTATGGACCGTAGAGCGGAGAGGAGAGGCGAGGTAATAGAACACGGTGGAGACAAAAGTCGGAGCGAAGAGGCGGGTGTTTAAGTAAGTATGCGGTGTGATAAAGTCATGAGCTCTACGCTATTTTCCCCCCTGCTGCCCAGACGAGCTTTTCGTGCTACCAATCTGCACCTCTCTCAACATATTTTTCAACCTTTCCTTTATCATAAGGTCCCGAAAATACCTGCCCAAATACCGTCTGTTACACACTATACAAAATGCTAGAGTACTGGCGACCGACGCCGAACTCCAGCCCGGCCGCGTGCGTTGCTAATCTCCCACCGTTTGAAGATCAACAAATGCTGAAGCAACATAGGCACAATTTCCATAGTGCGCATGGATTCAATCGCGCTGCTAGATATTAGTCGTGCTACAGTCCCTTCCGTCAACTGGCGCCGAAGCCGTTGACTCCCGCCAGTCAGCGCGAGCTAATAGGCTACGCCTCTCGGTAGCCTAGGCAGAAATGGGGATTGATACTAGAACAGACACATATGAGCGCAGGATGAACCTCTATGTATACCGGAACACACTCTTTCGAGAGCATTGCTCAAGGAAAGCCCCGGGTAATATCCTACCCGGATATGCCCCAAGGAAATACACATAAGGATGATTTTCTGTAATGCAAGAGTCATCAACCGCTCACTAGTGGAGCTTTGCGGTTCCAGACCCCCAACCCCATCTATGCAAAAATTATGTGTAGAACATGCTGCAGCAACCTCTTGGGAACCTAGACGTCAAAATCATCTGGGGCCCATCTCGCTCCAACGCTGTTGTCTAGTTGAGACCGCACAGGCACCAAGATGTGTCTAAGCCCACGGCACATCAATCCAAACCAGAAGCAGATCTGACAAGTTACCTCCGTTCCTAGTCATTGGTCCATAGCCCTAGTGCGTTCCAGATAGTTAGCTATCCAAGTGGAGATACATTTACAAGCCCTAATGTATCCTTGAGTCCTACCATATATAACGTTTTATCACAAGAATCATATTGAAGACAAGTATCTATGGCTTTGTAGAGGAGGTGAATAGTTTAAGAGGCCAAAGTGTCAAGCCTCCCCACCGAAGAGAGAAGAACCTCCACTAGGTCGCGAAACGGGTTTGTTTGTTTGTTTGTAATCATTTTGCATTCACCCCGAAGGGGGTCGCGAAACGGGTCCGTCTGAGGCCTACGAACAATGATGGTTTCTGAAACCCGAAGCAGCACGATATCCGAAAGGATCAACCTGTATATAGTCAGATACTATTGCAACGTGATGAAGCAGAAGATTAAAGGTTCGTTACAACGTTCAAAATGTGTGGAGAGAAAAAGAAGAGAGAAGGGGTGATACCAGGTATATCACCGAAGCCCTCCCAGAGATACAATTCCTTCAATTGCCCCTCAACACCATTGGTAGAGAATAGAAGCCTTTTCCAATGGAACCTTTTGCTGCAGTTAACGTCTTGTGCTGGCCGCGGAACGAAATATCTCGAGATCCCATGAGTGATATGAAGTGATCAAAATCAGCTTCGAACCACACTTCCGGTCAAAAGACATCATAGAAACACAGGGTTGAGGCATGAGTGTACCTGCTGAAGACGAGATACCACAATATCTTTCAATAAGACCAAATTCCTTGGTATTCAGAGCTCCCGTCCCGAGATATACTAGTTGGACATGAGACGCAATATTTAATGCTGCACACGAGACGAATTGGCTCAAGATCCAATCTCTAGACTAATTCCCGAGACTGGCAAGCATGGATGTGGCCATGGACAACACGACTCAAGTCCCTTGCTTCGAGGAGGCTCGAGCCTATGACCAGATCACAAGGTAACCGGCGGATGGAACTTTGCGTCCCTCCACTGCTCACCATCCTCGCCATAGCTAGCCACAAAGTTTGCATGGTCACGGGCAAACCCATTGATTTAGTAAGAAGCTATCTCCTTACTTAGCCGGGCGAGCATGGTGTTAGAAACACTTGCTGCAGGTTCAAACCTGCAATGCTCGATAGGTGCTATAAACACCAAGACCCCAGGCTGGAAACCTACGGTTATCACAATTTTGCCCTGGGTGTCGGACAGCTGCTCCCACCTCAGATATCCATTTCTACCGCTACAAAATTCCAGTGCATCACTATCCTTCCGTCGTCCCACATAAGTTATGTAATGGTTTTATGCAATTGCTATGGCGTGTTCCTTCTCTTGATCCTTCCAAAAAGCATCCACCCGGAATGCTTTCCTTGCCGCCGGACGAGACCTCACGGTCATGTGATATGCGGATTCGGTATGCCTGTGTCGAAACAGTTGTACTGTGTTTTTTTAGCTAGTATAAACTCTGGGTATCTGTTACTTCGGGCTCTAGCACTCATCGTACATGAGACAAACTGTAAGATAAATCGACCTGGATCATTTTCTGGCCTCTACCCAGCAGAGACCCGGCAAGTGCCTGATGATCATCTAGTCATTCAAATCCAATCGAACCCAACGCCGTCATATCTCTTGTTCTCGGGTACTGGTATGTAGGGAATACGGATATGCCTTGCAGCGACTTTTCTCTCGTACCCAGATTTCTAGCCTAGCTTGCAAGCTCGCTCGGCTAGTTTATTTTCGCAGCCTGGGTACGAGATAACAGTGACTTAGCACCACAGCGAGATCTCTAGCGATTAAGTTTAGAATCCAGTCTTCAAGTGGCACACCCCGCAAATGTAACAATCTCATCCCCTCCTTTCAAGGCAGCCAAAGAACAACATTACTGCATTTCCAGGGGCCTCCCAAGGTTAAGCAGGAAGTAAAAGCCCCGAAGGGAAAAAACTTATACACCTCGCAGGCCCTGCAGCAAAGTAAGAGCCATCTCCACGACTTCAAGGTACTAGACTTGAAGTTGCGCTCTGTTGTAGGTGCCCTACTATTGCACAAACTGAAACAGCGGCGGTAGAACAAACCACGTCATACAAAGGAGCACAATATATATGCTTAGTACCCCATATACAGGAACCAAAGCCTTAGATGATTAGGGCAGCCCGACTAGTGGGATGATGCGCTTTTTGGTAAAGAGTGACATTCCCGAAACTCCCAGTACACCTGTTAGCCCCTGTGAAAAGAAAGCGGATTTGGTGCGAGACCAGAAGATATGGAGAGTTCAGAAGGGAGAAATATTAAAGTTTATATAGTGATGGGGAGGTCTGCTCTCGTGCCCAGACTTTTTCACCTCACTCGCAAGCTCGCTCGGTGAAAAACCAGCGAAGCAAAAAAGAACGTCTGGTATATGAGAGTAGGTGAGGTCATGGAGTAGTATCGTTGGTGGTTAAATTATTGAGGAAAGGTTAGTGTCGTGATGGTAGTGAGTGATATCTCATGATCAAACAGAGAAGATAACCTCCCCTGCTTGCTTCTACTACGAATGTTGCAACTACCTAAGTTCAAGAGTCATACTGTTGCAAGGGATTTGGTAGGTTACAGCTCCACTTCCTTTAAGATCAAGCCGTGACTTCAGCAAGACCCATTTGATCAGGAGAGAGCCACGAGATGGATGCCCTGAGTCCTCACCTCAAGGTCGACTGCAAAGAGGATTCCCCATACCGCTTACCAGCTGCCAACATTATTATGCTCGTGATATTACAGGGGGACATGTATACGTACACCAGATTCTAGCAAGCACGTCAGAACAAGAACAGACGTACTAAAAACCGTTTTAACATTATTTCACACTGTCGACCCGAAGACTCCAGATTATAAAGTTGCCAAACCAGCTCTCGATGCTTGAAGGGAGCTTGGCGCTCACATTTCCCGTTCCCAGGGCCTGATATCTCTTTATCTCGTATAGTAATTGGAAGATATCCACACCCCGACTATCGGCCCTTTTCCCTGGCCTCAACCCCACGCTTCCCGGGAGTACTCTACAAAAAGGGTGACCAGCGTAGGCTACGAGCCTGTAATCTGGCGTTCACAGCACTACCCCACTAGCCACGCTAGCTGATTAGTTTTGTATATTCGGTAATCCTAACCATCATCGTAACTGCACACATCACAAGTACAGATAAACCCATAGAGCTACTCCCTATCCAATGTGGTCCAGGGATATCCCACAAACTATGATAAGGCAAGCTTCGTGTACAAAAGGGGGGAATGTCATTTCGAACCAGGCATTTCCAGTACCCGGCGTTTGGGGCACCATCATCGATTTTCACATGCACCACACTCCATTCACCCCCGTCCCTGCCGAAGAACCCCTGGTGGATACAAATGCGTGTGCAGGTTTGTTGTAGATGGATAACGGTGGCAATTATAGTGGTCTACCCAGTGGTGGTGGCGGCGGCGGCGGCGACGGGAACGGTAAATTTTTTACATGCAATGTGGCACTGTTTTATCTGGATTTATGATTTTTCCGTTTGCACCTGTGCGTGGCTGCTTTTGGTCGGTGATGAAGTTGCAGGACGGGAGGGATGAAGATGAATCTAGGGGCGTAGTTTTGTGCTGCAGGCATCTAACAGGAGGGTGGTGGTGCTCACAGCAAAACTCAGGAATAGGTCGATTTTCGACGATGGTGAGGAATTATTTCTCCAGGGGATGGTGTCCTGTAATGTGTGATGGCGTTCAGCGGGAGTAGACTATAGCAGGTTAACCGTATTTACTGTATACGAATAACTCCTGTATAATGAAACTCTACCGTAATTCTCAAGAGACCCTGGAAATATACTCTGTAATTTAGGGGAATTTTGCAGCTCTCTCCTGTGGAATCCATCCATAAAATAGGGAGTTTGCGCTATCGAGCCAGCTCCAAAATTCCTGGCTTTATCGACTCCGAGATTTCATAACACAGCAACCAAGTGCACTCCCCACTTCAGAGCTGACAGTGGGCCTACCTAGGCCCCATAGATGCTTGATGCAGCTTCTTGACACTTCGTAAGACTCCTTGGTTTTGGAGCTAGGAGTTTTGGAGCTGGCAGCCTAGCGCATGCGCAAACCCTCTAATAGAGAGACAAAGCAATAATAAACATCCAGCACCTCTAATTGAAGTCAGTGGAGTCTCTGTATGCCTTTCCAGTTACCTTGGGGCCTTCCTTTGACTTGACATAAAATGCCTGCTATGGTTCGTCCACGAATTCGCTGCACCTACAACCCACCATAATACGGGGACATGTGATTAACTCGTCAGATCCCCCAGACGTTAATCTCGGGGTAGAAATGAACCAAGCTCAGATTTACCAGGGGGGGGGGGTTGATGCTTCACCCGAAGAGAACGGTTCCAAGCGTGTAGTATGGAAGTTTTAGCCCTCCAGTGAATACGGTTTAAAACCCCAGCCCTACAGTCACTAAACTCATAAAATCAGAAAAGCATGTGATTTGCACGTTGGTCTGGGCAGCGGGAATCACGTGAAGTAGACGAAGTTAAGAATTTTAGTTTGTATTGATTTCTACCGCCACCGCTTCTTTTACTTGAGTCTACATCTAGTCTCCTAAGAAAGAAATAAAGGTAAGAAAGCTTTGGTCGTCGAGAGTATGTCCTTAAGAATTAAATTATTTTCAAGAACGACGTGAAGATATGATAGAATTTGAGAAGAAAGTACCGTCTGCTCCAGGCCAAACCCACCCACCAAGAACCAGGTTAAGACTGCTCAAGAATCTCCGGATCTCTATTCCGCAGATGACGCCACGAGATCTCTCTGGTTGACCTGAGCGCTTTTCCATCCTGAACTCATCAATCAGATCTCCTGCCGACTATACGAGTTAGCCAGCGAAGCGACGATGACTCCAAGGCCAGTAGGTGGCATTGGCGTGCGGGCCAGTAAGAAGGTCCACAAGCCCCCCGGAATCTCCTCGTAGGACCCACAAGGCCTGAGACAATACACCACCAGCAACCCCAGCCAGATCAATACCAATGCCACACCGGATCCGCGTAGCACTTCCACGTAGCCCCAGAACCGCCGCCCCATCACATTTTCCGCTCGCTTGGTTACATAAGAACTTCCGCCCGTTGTTTATATATGGCATGGCCTTCCGGTCCAACTCCAGCCCCCGTGGCAAACTATACGTAATAACCCGCCCGGAATAACCAAGACTTTTCGTAAGCCACTCTCTCCTGTTCCGTACCGCCATAACCGTCCGTGTCCGTACGTAAACACACACGTTCCCATCGTCGATCGCCTTGCGCTGGGTGAGTGAGTTACTGTGTCGTAATATCATGCACCCCAGAATAGAATAAGGCGGCTGCACGCGCGTGGCTGCCGCATGGGGGCACCCGTTTTGCTGGGGGGAGAAGGGGAGTAACCGTAGGGAGCAGTAGCCTTGCCAGCCGTTTTCCAGTGCGCCTTGACAGCACATTGATCATCGGAAAGATGCAATGCACCTTTCGGCTTCGAGTTTGCTGTGCATAATTATTGTTGTTGTTGATATATCTACCTACAGCAAAGCACCCTGTGCGTGGGATGGATTGGGGTGAAGGCAAGCCACAAATGCAGGGTTTGGGTGATGCACAATAAACTTTTTCATCGTCGCGGTCGGATTTCATTCACCGCCTCTCACTTGTCTGCCTTTTTCCCCCACGCCACACCCCCGGAGATCTTCCTCCAAAGGGCTCACAGTTCCCCCGTGAAATCCTACAGTAGAAGACTCGTACGTTCACACGTTTTCTTTCTTTCGCCATTGACGCACGCATCGGGCAAAGCCGAGCAAAAAAGAGAACGTGCATGCCTGTCATGTGTAATAGACTTTTTTCTTTTCCATCGCTCAGAAAATCTCTTCGCGTTCCTGGGGCTGGCGTTCGAAGGGGTAATAGCTTTCTCATGATCCTCCACGGAAGTGCAGGGCGCGGGGTGAGTGATGGTCCATGAAGGTTCCGATGGTTCCGCGGACTCACGACCTGCGATTGATTGTATCGGAATATCTCACATCTACCTGAGGTACATACGCAGGTTACGCAGGTTCCCCAAGCTCCAGTTCGCAATCGCACCAGATTTCAATTCGACCTACCCGTCTCGCCTCTCAAATAGGCACAAAATCTCTCCGATGGGGAGGGTGGGCTGGTTGACCGGTCAAGGGGTTTGGATGCAATTGTAACCACGGAACGCACGCAACATGTGAACGTCCGTCACTTCCTTCTTCACTTATCGACCCAATACCTTTCGTTTTCGCATACGACCACGTCTCTGACTCGGAACATTGGTGAGACGTCTTTGTTTGCTTCCCGACGCCGCGGGGGGAAGGGCTGCCTAAGAAAACGAGATATTTTTGTCTATATTGACACCACTTCCTACGCGTACCATGTATATATTAACTCACACCCACCACCCCCCAAGCCCGTCCGGCTCGAGCGTCTGCGATGGAAAACACACTCCCACACACACATACACATCCCCCCACGTCCGTAAGCAATATCGACGACAGGAACGAAGCTGTAAGTATCATTAAAAAAAACACACACACCTGCGAGATATAATGAATGGGCTTTGGCTACCCTACCCATCCCGCTTATGATTGCGATTACCACCATTGGAATAACCTCAACAAAACCATTAATAACCCTGCACAGGGGAGGTAATTGGATCGCGGAAGTGGATGGGATTGATGGGATTGATGGGATGGCTGGATGGGATGGATACGATGGGATGTTTACAGACGAGGGGTGCGCGTTTCATTGGACTTGCCAATTTCGGTTGCGGTGCCAATGTGTATTGTTGTAGTGGTGGTGGTGGTGGTGGTGGTGGTTGTAGTGGTGGTGGTTGTCATGGTGGTGGTCCTAGTGGTGGTGCTGATGGTGGTGGGTGGTGGTGGTGGAAGGGATCTCGATATGTGCGCAACGACGAAAATAAATTGTTTTGCATATATCCAGTCACCTCTCGTACCTTGTCCAATTCAACCCGGGGACGTTCGGGAGACGTCGCTGCAGCAGCGCAACAACAAAGTGAGATAGTAAACCACCACCGCGGCCGCGAAAGTCCGATGGAGGTGGTGCTGTCGCGTTTCCTAGAAGTCTGCCCGCCATCGAACTCCGAAAAGCACACTTTCGTGTAGAGTAGAGTAGTTGAGCCAATTCGATCTATACACACAAGTTAAACCACTACAACCTTCATGTGCTTACACGAACGACCAACGTCTGCAGCCTATGCATCGAACGACGACTGCCGACGTTTGTTGTTCTTCGGCGACGCGGCGAGCCGAGCGCGCTCGCTCGCTCGTACTCTGTGCTGTACAGTACAGAAAGGCGCGTTGTGGTGGTGATTGGCTCGATGGGGGTATGCCGGGACAGACGGAGAAAGGAGGTGGAAGAGAAGTTGGTGTGGATTCACTTGAAAGCAAGCAACACATGGCAGTCAGTTAGTCAGTCAGTCAATTGTAGCAACGCAGTAGTTCTAGTAGCAGTAAGTAGTAGGCTACAACTTAGACCCGAAACGCCTTATATCCCTAACAAAACTCATCACGGCAGCAAACTCACTCCCCCCGCTGCCTCAATGTGAAAGCGCGTTCTTGGTTTAGCTAAAACTCCACAACCACACAGCTCGCTCGCCCCGACGGCTGCCTCGCCTCGACAGAAAAAGCACGATGCATATGCAGCTGCCATGCCATGCACGTCTGGAATCCGGCACCTCCACGCCCAACCAAGAATACTCACCACATGCAAAGGCGATCCCAATCACCGAATGAAAGATCGCGAAACGTGTACTCCCACAGAACTAGCTCCCACTCAAAACACACTCTCGGCCTTCTCCATCACATATCACCTTTTCTGCAGGTCGCGTAGAGTACAGCAAGCCCATCTATCGGAAAACACTGATGGGATAGAGAAAGGAAGGGAATCAATCGCACATCGACGGAAGTAAGAATAAGTGAAGCGACGTTAGGGAAATCAAAAGCAAAAAAAAGGTAGATGCACGGTCCCCCGATAAACTCACCTCCTGGCTTCGGTTCCTGTCCGTGCCCCATAACCGCGCCGCCATCTGCAAGCGCAAGCCCACCGTCGAAAAGATCACCACTGCCTGGCGGGTATAAACAAGAACTATCCGCACGGTCTATCCAGGGCTTCACAATAACAAACTCCATCTCGGAGAAACCCCCCCCTTTACGACTTAACCAGCAAAATGGCACAATGGGGCGGGTAAAAACGGCTGCCAGAAGAAGTACAACTTCCTGTCTCATACCAGCCCCATATCCTGTTGGGGAGAGATCGAAGCTGGCGTGCTGCACCGGCAGCTACCGGCCGTCAAGCAGGAAGGGGGCCATAGCTCCTACATATTCGCAGGTACGTACCGTTTTCTATCCTCTCCCCAAAGAAACAAAATAGATATCTTATTACTATAACTTACCAGCAAAACAAAAATGCCCAAAATGCCGCAATCCAAAGTATAAATAATATCAAAACCCAAACCTGCCTGCCTTGTCTGCCTGTGCTTTCCAAACACACCGTGTGGGGTGGAGTGTAGAAGGTCGCTACTTAGTATGAGTATGTGTTGCAGGATTCTCTATCGATAAGCCCGCCATATATCCGCAACCTTGACCCCTGCCCCGTGGCAAACAGCCGCTTGCTTGCGTCCCGAAGCGAAGGTCTTTGGCGTGATCCGATTCGTTCGTTAAGTCTGCATCACACGGGATATGCCACTACATTCTCATACACTATCAACATTCCCATCCATCCCATCCACATCACACCTACATATCCCCTGAAACACAAACCACCTCAACGGCCGAAAATATGCGGTTTCTAGTTAGTTTGGCGCCCTGTCACATTTATGTCAAAAGAGAAGAAAACCCGCGAAGGAGCCAACTGAAAATACCCTTTCATTATTCACATTTTCAGAGGCATTTCTATCCACAAGCAGGATACGGGGCACGGTGTAACTACTATACTGCAGTTGGTATTCCATCAAACCACCCAATCACAAGCACGAATTGCATTCGCATAAATTCCAACGGCATCACATAACACGTCCTACCATCCGGAAGCGCTTTCATACAGTTTTGCCTCACCAAACTATGAGGCGACAACTGCAGGGAAACGTCCAGGAACTCTGGAACGACACTTGTGGTCAATTCCGGTCAATTCAATTCACTATTATCAACAGCTCAGAGACGCACGCACATGCAAGTATAATCTGCCATTTGAGTTCAAACTCGCATACTTATTTAAGACCCGCGTCTTGTTGACAACTGACGAATACGTCGCCCGCTCTGAAGCAAATACAAACCACCCCCTTCCATACTGCGCCAGCAAATTATAAACATGAACCTTTTTAAAGAAACACAATATAGGAAAACATGAACACACCATAACTCGAAAAAACATAAGCCACAAAACCAGAACATATAACCCAGGAGTGGTAGTTGAAAGTAAACACAAGAAAGTTGATGTAGATCCCATCTGATTAAGTATTACTACCACTCAAGAGATCCGTCTCCTGCAAGAGAAAAATAGAAGGTGAAAAATCTGTCGTATTATGTACTCGCTCGGGATACTTGCAAGACACGATATTCCCAAGGAATTAAAAATGAAAATCACAATCACCCTATTTTTAGTGTACGAAAGAAAAGGGTAAAAACCGATGCCCGAAGCAAGAAAACCGGTTTCACTGTGGCCATTGGCCATACTGGTTTCCAGGGTGTTGCATTGACACAGGATCCGAATAAGCAAAATGGGATGCGGTTTGTGCGTTTTGAGCGTTTTGAACCGTGATGGAATGAACTCTGTGCGCATGCATAGCCGAGCTGATCGATGAAGCTGTTACACCAGCTCTCGGGGGCGTGGTACGAGCCCTGCTAGTAAATCCGCGGTTCTGAGCTGGGCATCTCCTTGCGCGGCAATTCGGGCAACTCCTAACGAATCTCGCAATGAGCTCCTTGGGTACCCTGTTGACTAATTAGCACCGGGCCTGATGAAGATGAGGTTTCTGTTTTGTTTAACCTACCATGAATAGTTCTTCCTAACTTGTGAGGAGGTCTTGTCCCTTCCACCGTGCTGAGCTTGGATGTGTGCAGTTGTCAAGACACGGTACAATTTCTCCCGGACAGCAACCGGCTTGTTCTCGTGCATGACGCGTTCCTCGCCATTCTCATCAATCTGCAACGTGAACATTTTCTTTGCCCAAAATCTGAATTGAGCTGATTCGATAGTCGTGCATTTCGGATCCCTGAGGACCATTTCAATGTTGTGAAGTCGCTTTTGGGGAATCAGAGCCTTGTCCTGTTTTTTGGGGGAGAGGTCATTGATGTATTCGTTGAGGATATCGGTAAAATCTTCAGTGGATGGCAGCTGAGTATTATCTGGAGCTAGAGAAACCAAGTTTCCATTCCCGCCGTGGTACTGAGATAAAGGCAGGAAATTGGTATCGTATCTGTCAAAGCCAAGATTGGCCTCCGTAGTAATCGCCAAATATTCCGAAGCAGGACGGAGGACGCAGATGCCGTGAGCAGGAGCGCTAATAACTGGCTCAAAGGACTGCATGGAGGTCTGTGGATAGTACGCCTGATTGTTGTTGGAGGGCGGCTGAGTAGATTCCATGGCAGGTAGATAATTCGGGTAGTTGGGGAACACGCCGTTGCTGTTGTTTGGATGCGGTTCCATTTTTACAGGATTGTAGGCTTGACTATGTACCTCGTCGTTCATAGCATGGGCACTCGTGGCACTAGGTCTCGCTCCTGGATATGGACGGACCTCCAGAGATGGTTGAGACCGACGCCTGCGTTGGGGAGTGGCATCGTGAGCCTCGTAATCGTCGTTGTTATCGTACATCGTTGATGCCATGGGATTCATGACGTCGTTAGGTCGTGGTCTCGTAAAGGCCGGATTGAGCGAGCGGATCTGGTGGGACAAGCGAACGGTTCGAGGAAAGTTGTAAAGTGGTAGAAGAGGATGCGAAACGAAGGCGGGAGGACCGAGGATGTTGGCTTGCAAAGCTATCGTCGTTGTAGAGAGGATGAGCACCCGTTAATGAATGGCTGACTCAGACAACGAGAGTTTCTGTTCTCTGAACAGGAATTGTTGGAATATTGGGTGCGGGAAGGAATTGGAGGTGGTTGTGTCCTGGAGCAGTGTTAGTTAAGTACTTTTGTAGAAATGGTGATTGCAAATAAATCAAAGACATACCTTGGAAAGAGATTCCAACGGCGGCGGAGAAGAAGCAAAGTGATTTGCGCAGGAAGGCCTTTTTTTGCCTCTTTTCGGCTTCGATGGCTCGAGCTTATCCACGGAGCTCTATGCGTGCTTGGGTTTGTTATCGAAAGCTGGCAGATCCCGGGATGTGGTGGGATGTGATGAGAGCTAAGAGCTAGTGCTCATAGGAAAAAGCAATTTATCGAACTGTCAAACTGGGTGGTGACACTGCAGCTCAGGTTGAGAAGCTGGAAGCTGCAACAACGAGCTAGGAAGCAGTTAGCAATATTGGACAACTACCTAAGCCTGGGCTGGATTGCTTTACGTTTCAGTGTGCTAAGTAAACAGCTACGTACAGCACTTCAGCCGGGAATAAACAGAGAGTCAGAGGCTCTTGTACAGCCAACAAGAATGGCCCGAGGAGTAAACGAGACGGAAGTGTCTAGCGAAGAGGACAGGGAGGACTAGAGGGGGCAAATAGTTGTTTGTTGTCAAGAAACAAGATCAATCGAACGCTCCAAAATGCCAGGAAGATGGGAAAGTGAAGTTGGGGGTCTCAGAGGCTCGGGGTGGTCTATATAAACTGAAAGGGGGATGGAAGAAGGAGGCGAGGAGGGAGGGAGACGGCGCATTTTGAGCATCTTCGATCACAGTAGAGGACAGAGTTCACGCCGTGGGGCTCCACACACTCCCTGTTAGAGTTTCCCTGGTGAGTGTCTCCTAGTTGTTATGTTAAGCATAAAAGATGGGGAGAGTTCTGCGTGGGTATGATAGCTCGAACTTTGAGTACGAGCAGGAGAAAATAGCAGATGCCGAATGTTACAACACATATGCACAACTTCATTTTTAACTTTTATCTTCTAAGGATTTCAATGGTCGGGCTGGATGTGCCATCTGTCAGGTAGCTGTAGCTGTAGCTGTAGCTGCCTAACCGCCACCTGCTGGGCGCATTGCTAGCTGGATATCTACTGAAGTGTTTCTGCGCGCGACTGTTGTTATGGTAGTTTGAAGTCAATTGAGTTGCTCTGGAGATCTATTTTAAGGGAATTAGGACTGCAGCAGAAATCACAAAATGCTTGCGTGCGTGAAATATCACGATACAACCACCCACACTCCCATCCTCCCATCCTCCCATAGTGCTGCAGGAGCTTAGCGAGAGGCAGCCTAGGACACTGAAGCACTGCAGGGGGTCGGCGCCGCCTAGCAAGCCCGAAAGTTGGTTTGGGTGGGGGGAAAAGTAGGCAGTAAAACGATGCGTACATGCCGCTCGCTGCTGGCCCGCCTGGTGCCGGACGTGATCCTTGCACATGCGTCTGCCTGCACGAAAAACCGCGACGGGGAAGGTATGCGTTGGAAGCCCTCCGTTGACCCAGAACGAAGCTAGATAGAGGCAATCTACGTGCTGAGCCATTATTTGGGCAACATTTGGATCAATGCATCTATCTGTGGCTCTTCTCGTCAAAATTCCTCAGGTATGGTGAGCGATGCAGCCGACGGGATCCTTCACAAGGATGCAGAAGGCCGCGTCAACGACTGGAAGAGATGCTGTGGTTACCATTTACTTGTTAATTTTGGACGTGCTGGCGATTCAGAGACTGCACTGCGGCCCGTCAAACCAGCGACCTAACGCTCGGCTAATGCAGAAACCGGTAGGCCGATCAGCGACTGTCAACTACAATAGGCCCGCCCTGAATCACTACTAAAATGCGGACAGCACACAGTGCATTTCGATCGAGCAGTCCATCCATATCGCACTTGTTCTTTTCACATATTATTTACGGCAATGATAACCGGACACCTCCGATCGATGACTGTTTGCCGGCTATTATCGAGTTGCGCCAAACTTACAAAATTTCCTGCATATATCAACAGTCAGCATGCAATTCATGTACTATAACTCAGTACAGCGGGCATGCCCAGTCAGCAAACAGATAAGGCATGCCGCGAACGGCTTCCCGACAACAGAAGGCGTGGATACTTCGGCGTTGATTGCTTATGCTCAGGCCATTGGGGCAACTCAATGTTTAGTTTGGGGTGTCAGAATCCAAAAGAAGAACTCAAAAGATATTGGAGGTTAATCCACAGGATCAACAATGTCAATCTTGAGTAATAGTTTGCAGATTACTACTGTGGCAAAACGGTTGACCGAAGTGGAACCCTGAAATCGTTTACCGCGGAATAACGCTGGTCCACGCTCCACCGTTATTATGGAAGGCTATTTTTGTTGTGCAGATTGATACACCGCCTGTCAAAGAGTCTGGCGATGACGCCTGCGTTGAGCCTCCCAACGTCTTCAGTTCGCCATAGATTCCCTGATCTTCAAGATTCACGATTCACGATACACGAGCCTTCTCGCGTATCTGGCTGGTGTCCGTGGCGCTAATGTGCCGCCCGGTTTTAAATGTGTTGGGATGCTGTGGAGCCGGTGCGATCGTGACGTTGGACGAAACTTCGTGAATTCCCCCGAAACCTTATCGAAGTGTATCGTGTGAAACTCGGAGGTTAGCTCATAGGGCTGACCCGGTTCTCGGATCGTTCCGGTGTCTAATGATGTGCAGAGGTGCCACCCGGACGGGAGTTTATCGATAACCTTAAGTTTATATTTCAGCCTCCATGCTCCACCCATCTATCACTAATCCAGCCATCGTGAAGATGGCAGGGCCGAAAACTGTAAAGCTGTCAATGGCATCACAATCGATGGCGGGCAGTTCATCCAGTTCCATGGGTGGTGATTGAGAATTCATGACTGTATGTATATATGTACTAAGACGCAAATCAGCCCTATTTAGATCCACGGCAGTTCTAGAGACTGGTAATATACGCCGCATGGGAGAATTCTTACGAGTAGAACGCGTATGCAAATAGTGCCACGCTAATATAGTCCTTCACATAGAGTACATCATGTGTCCGGGCACGTTTCAAATCCATCCAGACCCCGCTCTTTCGATATTCTCCACTTTGAAATGCATAAGGCGGTTGACAGGGGAGAGACCATTGGATCCATCTTGATTTACTCCAAGTAGGTGTCACCGACCGATCCTTCCGCTGCCAGAATACGATGCCTATATTGCCGAAGACCTTGTTTTTTTGGATTCCGCTAACCTGGGTTGACATCCTTTGCTGTGGGGTGTGCCGCAGACCGATAAGCGCACTATTGGCCAAAGTCGGCGCCCATTTTCGTAGGTGGGTAGGACGATTTGTATTTCGTTTGCTTTTTCATCTCAGACAGGTGAGACGCAGGTCCAACTCCAAGCGATAGGACCGTGTGTCCATGCCGGCATCCGACCAAATATGTGATCCAGTGCAGCATCCGTCTGTGTTGTTGAAACATTGGGAATCAAGTCGGCCTTCATATCGTGGGGTCTGTCTAGGCACAGAACGTTGATGGCAGTCTCAACCCAAGGGTGGATTAAAACATCTTTTTTCTGTTATGAGGGCCAATCTCTAAAGGTTTATAGGCCCGGAAACGTCTCATGGAGCTGGGTATTGGGTTGAGGTAGGCGAGCTCACGCTACTAGTATTCGCCTGGGGTGTATCGTAAGTTAGAATATATCTTCAAAAAAAGTAGATCGTAGGAAGAGAGCACAAACCAATGTAACAGTAGATGTGGGACTATCGGTGAATAAGAGAATGATCGACAACGCAACATTCCCGTATCCAATGTTGCAAGGCAAGGGTTAGGTTTGTAGGTATCAGATGTACCTTAACCCTTGACGCAAAAAGTTGCCACCTGCTTCAACGCCCAACATCTAAGTTGCTTGACCGACTTTATATGTTCCGAACTCTAGTTAATTGCGCCCGAGATTGTTGTGGTTTGTTCGATCCGCATGCTGTGATGATTCTCTGGGCCAAAATGCAGGTTGCTCATCGTATTTGTTCCTCTAGTCCCATCAGCCCCCGCAATCGACATGCTCAACCCCACCATGCCCCGCAGTCTGTCGCATTGGAATTGCAGCTACCGGTTGAAGGAGGTGTCTCGATCAATACATAGAGTAGAGACAGGGTCCTATGAAGTACGATTAGCAATGTTCAACACCTATTTTGCATGCTCATACCGACGGCTGAATGGATGAACTGTGCCGCCATATCACCGGCACAACCTGCCCTCTCAATGAACTGAAAAACAATGAAACAAACAGCCTACTTCGGTTAAAGCGACTAGTCCTAGGAAGAATGATTCCAATTGATAAGGGCGACGGAACTACAGCAGGAAACAATGTCGTGGAAGGCAACCAGCGATGGAAGATTCCTTTCGAAGGAGGGATGAGTAAGTAGCTGATTCGACAATTTTGATTCGATGCTTAAAACCAGGATTAATATAGTTAGAAAATCGGCCACCTCTTATATTACGCAATTTACTCGTTTTGAATCATACTCCGTGACTGCTCCCGCGGAATTTGGAATTGTAATGGAGCAATATTCACAGCATTGGGAACTGCCGCCATTGTCATTTGGTCCAGTCCCGAATCCTGAAGCATGCCCTTCGAGCCTAATATGACCCCGAGAATCGAGTGATATCTGCTGTTTGAACTCAACAGCTCCTGCAGCGAATATTGATAACACAACTTAGGAGATTCCGGAGCGTCTCGATCTCAATACTAGACTTGAATAGCTGGCCCTATTGGTTGATGCTTGGTGGAGACATAGGGGCATGGGTTTTGTGTGTATTCTCTAGCTAGGGTGTTTGAAAAACATCACTAGCCATTGGCTGGTTTTGGGCCCCAGGCAGGATAAATCCCACGCTCTGTGGAAGGGCTTTGACGGGTTGTTAGAGCTGCCTGGAATACGTGGAAGAGGGAAAATCATTTATAACTGTTCTTACGGATGATAGGGTATCTCGTCAGACTCCTCAATAGTGAAGGCTTCATATCGCGTGGCTAGACCTAACGGAACAGTGGAGGCAACAATTACACTACATTTATGCCTATTGTTTTGCACAATGGCAGCTGAAAGTTCCAGAGCTTATAATTATCAACCTTGTGAAGGTCGGACCTAATGGTAATCATATTGAATCACTCGTTCCGTTTAATGGGTGTATCGGGCGAGCGTAAACCATAAGCTTAAGCCTATATCTAGTATCGAAACTAGAATTATACTAGATTACCGGGAATCTAGCCATGATTTAAATTCTCAGACTAATACTAAGTTTCACTAAGATTACTCTTTTTGTTGTATCATTTTGCGTTCGACCGCTTGCGGCCATGGAATAACAAACATTTTTGCTAATTTACCACCGCCCCGGTTTAAGTTAGCCTAATGGGAACTCTACTCATCCCACCAAAATAAGAAGAAAAGGTTTAATCCCGTATCCCAGGAATCTATGCTTAACGTAGGCCTCTAAGCTTATGATCCTTCTTTAAGCTTTTATTTAGCTTTGGAACAAACACTTAAAGTTTACCACCAAAAACCATTACTCTTTTAAGTTCGTTGATTGTTCTAGTTATTTCTATGCAGAAGACACGTCCCCGTTAGTTTCTAGCACTATCGAATCAATCTTTTGTGCAAACGGCGCTCAATAGTCGTCCTCGCCAGACCCATACCCATACCCCTTTCAATCTATCGGCGATACATCCCCCGCCAGAGCCTCTTCAACTCCAGAAATAACACAAACACTCCCAATAACCTGTTTAGACTGAATTGGGAGGTAATACTCTATCTAGTTCTATGACCTTCCGCTCCGTTCCGCAGTGTGGAGTACGTATACAATCGCACGTCCTTCGGGGTCTTGACTCCTACTGGTGCCGAGACTCATGAAGAGGGCGTCAAGTTTGATATAGTTTCACCAGTTGTTGTTGCAGCCTTCTTTGCCGCTGTGCCCGACTTCGGGTTCAAAAGAGCTAGATACATCCATGGTTCATTGCCCCAGCCATTATTTCAGGGAGACTGTCCCTTGAATCCTTACGACGTGGACCAAACACTCACTTCTAGGAAATCCACACGGTATTCCACACGGTGTTCCCTGCACGGTCCGATTTGGGAATAAACTAGGCAGCAGCAAGCAATATTACATTTGAATGGTAGTTATTAAATGTTAGGCGTTGAGGGGGGCGGCAAAGACCTACTGTAGAATCAGTTCAATCGACGGCTCGACTACTAAATCGATACTACAACGGATTTCTCAAATCCGAGCATGTAGGACCGGAGAGCTAAACTTCTGCTCTAGACTGATCCTCCCGTTGTTACGTTTCTTTACGGCCTCTGAAACCAACACTTCATTCCAATGTATGTATCAAGCAAATCTGATTCTGGCTCACTTTTACTAAGTTTAACAGATTAAACATATGTACACATCACGACGTTTTCAGTAGATACGCGGCCATCACATTACAGGTCCACCGATACAATTAATAGACGAGTACATGTTCTGGGGTTCCCGCCCGAGTGCTAATCCTACATGCGGACACTGTTCCACTTCCCGTGGATATATGACGTTTGCGGCAGATAGAGTGCCTAAAGTATATATCCGAGTGATCAATCATGCCAATAGTTCGAACAAAATTAGGAAGAACTGACTTTCACCCTTTTCCGGCGATACCCGCTTGACTCATTTCATACAGGCGCATTTTCGGGTGATTACTAGTATTCTATGCAATCGATGTACGGTTTCACCAGACAGATCGATCTTGCAGGCCGCGCACATGAACTCAATGGTATCACCGTCGATACACGTTATCAGCCTTTTAACTACTTTTTTCTCCCAATTGGATATACTCTTATGATTGGAGCGTCAATTCCTTTCTGATGTACACAATGTCCAATACTAGACGATACTAATGTAACTACTTAAGCAATTAAATGAAGCCCTGAGGCTATGTGGGTTGGAACAAAAGGGAATGGTGCGGAGGAGCTCAGTACTCGAGGGATTATGTGCGCAACCCCAGTAACGCAAGACAAAGGATATTCTGACCAGGTGACACCTAAGAAAAGCAACTCGAACGAAAGTGCCAACAGCCATTCCCCAGGCGACAGAAAGAAAAAAGCAGTGCGGTGCGCCAGAACTAGCGCCAGGAACAAGAATCCTACCATATGACGACGCATCCCATCCCAAAACCAATTAGGAAATATTCACAGGTGACGGCTCCTTATCCCTTACCGAAAGAATGATCCCCACCAGGAGCGCTGTATATTAGGAAACGAATGATTCATCCCACTCTACCGATTCTGCTCCATCAAAAATTCCCTCAGGAGGTACCGATTCTCCCACTTTGTAGCCACGTCACCGATAATCCAACCTTCCGTTCCTCGCCTCCATCTGTCTTCTTCGTCACGCTGTCGTCGGACAAATTCTGGGCCGACATCGAACTCCTCTCCAACAACAAATTCCCCAAAGCCTCCGCTGATTCGTCCGCTACCACCGAATGCGCTCCCAACCCCACCCATGACGACTGAGTTGCTGGTTGTTTGGCCGCCGGCAATGGATTGGCCGTCTACAGACATTAGGTCCTCGGGCAGATCATCCAGTCCTTCAAATGGATCGCCCTCGTCTTCTGGATCCTCGTCCACTTTCAACCAGCACATTCGACTGGGATCGAAGACCATGCCGCCAACCACCTGAATCCCCATCTTGCTCCCAGATTGATTGACTTTAGTGATCAATGCTGGACGAGGTGGTGTGCGATTTTCCGGGGGGTCGAATATTCTCAGCTCCTTGCCATTACCTTCCCACCGAAACGTGCGAGGGTTGTAAACCATTCCATTGGCAGCAGCTTCTGTTTCCGGCGGGACCAGGTTAGTTGGAGTTACACATATTAAGTATAGAAAATCTGCAGTGATCGAGAGTGGTGCCGGTACATACCTTTGGGAAGAGTGTTGATATTGCCCATCGGTTTGATCAAATGGGGTTTCTGTTGTGAATTTTTTCGAGCATGTGCACGTGGCGTTGTTTGATTTCGTGCTGCTATCTTGCTCCGCCAACGTTCAGCGTTGGGAGATGGCGGTGTTGTCATACCAAGTCTCTGTTGTGTGAGCTCTCGCGCTTTTCTCGACGCTAACACAAGGTTAGAAATGATGTATGTACTCGTCTGGCACAGAAATCTTACCATTGGTGTCCCGGGCAAATCTCGGGATGTCTTCTTGCCGGGGCGTCAGGTCATGTTGTTGTTTCTTCTTCTTCGGGCTCTCACCCTCCCGGGTTTGAATGTTCTTTGGTCGGGCTGCCTTTGGAGCACCCCTTGCAACAGGCGCGACAGTGAACCGGTTCTCAATCTTAGCACTAGTTGGCAAATCATCGAATGTTTCCAACTCTGTTCCGTCACCGAAATTGCGTTTTCTCGTTGGTTGAGTGAGAGTTCCAATACTGGCAGCCTCTCGGCGTAAATGCTCCGGTGCCACGGTAGGAGTAGTGCCCTTTTTCGTAGTGTTACTAGCACCAGATGAACTTGGCGAGTGACGGGGTGTGGTTCGCTGTTGTGTGCGTGAAGAAGATCGGGGATTTGAACTGCTGCTAGCCGGCTCCCGATCACCAATGTTAGATTTCGGAGGCTTTGCAGTGACATGATGGCTATTTCTGGCCGAACCACCACCAGGGAGGAAAGGAGCCGGATGTCTGACTACCCCAATATTACTGTGGGGGGTCTTTGGCCGAGATGAATGGGACTCGTTTCGGCTGGGAGGACGCCCAGAGCTGGTTCGTGATGCTGGTCGACCACCACCAGTGCCACCGCTGCTAGGAGGTCGACTGCCACTGCTTGTCGGTCTTCCTGCAGGGTTGCCACTACTCGGGGGCCTTCCGGCGGAGTTACGACTGGAGGGTCGTCCATTAGAGGTTCGACTGGGTGGCCGTGAGTTCTTCTGCTGATTTTGCTTGTCGTTTATATTAGGTATGGAACGTTTCGCCCTCAATAGCTGAGCATGTGTCGTAGTTGGTGGGGCATTTTCTCCGCGCAGGTTGCGCGTAGACTTGGTACCTACTCTTGGTCTTTCAACCCTGGGTTGCGGTGCATCGCCAGGCCACTTGTAGTCCACTCCACCCGACCATCGGTTTCGAGGATTTCGCTTCACCGGAGTTTGATGCTGATTTTCCCGCTCCGCAACAGGCTCTAACGGGGCAGAAGGTAGAAGAGTGGGATGGTTCTGTAGTCTGTTGATTCTCGTCGGGGGTTGATGCGGTGTTGGCTTGTTTGTGGTAAAAGTCAGACTCATAGCTGTTCTTCGGATGGGACTTGGTTTCCGTGGTTGTTGCTTTTGCCTGACATTGCGGTTCAGCGATAACTTCTTACTATCGAAAACCTCGCCTTCGCCAATCTCGATGCCTTCAAAGAACTCTTCATTGGCGGGATCGTCAGAATCTTTCTGTGCGTGAAACTCCATATGGTCCTCTGGTGGGGCTTCAGCCGCCGCTTGTCGGCGTCTTTCAAGCGCTCTCTGAAAGTCGAGTAACATGCCATCAGGTAAGACCAAACCATCCAGTGGCATATCGTCCTCACTTTCCATGGCCGACATGCTAGGCGAGATTACCGAGTGTGGACCGTGTTCCATATTGCCTCGAGTTCCAGTGTAATTGGATGAACCTAAACCACTATCTCCATCCCCCCAATCTTCAAAACCAACATCCATGGCCTGTACATCTGGCACCTTGTGTCTTTCACCAGCCTTTACACCGAGTTTCAAAGGTGCATCCGCTGGGAACTCGAAATCATTCTCAAAATCATCATCAGCAGCCAATGATCTTTTGGATGCTGACTCAGACAGCGGCGGAGTAGGCAACATTGGAACGGCAGGCCTTCTCACTTGAGCCGGCCTCCCTGCCTGGAAAACCTTGAGCGTTGGAAGTTCCTCGCAGTCGCCAAAAAAATTGTCGTCCTCGGAGGTATCGCGAAACTTATTTAGCTGAGAACTTGCGTTTGAAACAGGAGCAAGGTTGGCACGAGGAGGCAGGAAGTTCCTGATCAGTTGTTTGCTGGCTGGTAAATGCTGCAGTGAGTCTGGGAATTCTTTCCTCTTGACGGTGAAAGTATTCCCCATCGTGGGGAACTCCAAATCCTCTCCCCAATCCTCGCTCATCGTGACCTTTTTTGCTCTCTTACTTGGCCCTAGCCGTTTGATAGTCCCACCAACTAGCGCCGATAATGGAACGTTTTCTGGTATTGGAATACCGGCAGATTGTGCGGATTTGATAGCTGCGGCAGGTGTTCCGTCGAAGGGAATTTGGTGTTCACGATCAGCGACCTCAAGGGCATCAATATCGTAGGTCGATGTGATTGTTGATCTCCGACTCGAAACGGTGGACTCGCGGCGAGAGTGCTCTGTACCTGCACGGGAAGATGTGGAAGTATGGGGTTTCTGAATTTGGTCTAGTTCAGCGAAGTCGGGGTCATCGTCCCAGCATTCGATCGTGTCCGCACGACGGTGGAGAACTTGCGCCGACATATCCAAGCGGCCCGCCATGTTGTCCAAATTGCTATGTCGTGTATTGTAATTCGTGAATAAAGGTAGAGTTTGTGTTTTGGGGTGTGCGACGTGTGAGCTCGCGATTAGAGATAACCAGACGTAGCCAATGCAAGAGGAGCACAAGCACAATTGCCGTTGGGTGGTGATGGGTGATGGGTCGTTACAGAAATTCGTTGGTCTCGTTCAACCTAATATTACAGCCAGGAGAAATTCGTTAAAATTGATATCGTTTCGTCGTTAAAAAACCCCAGGAATGCCGAAACCCCAGACCCGAACCGGTGCAAAAAAAGAAAACTGTCGAGGGCGCGTCAACAGGAAGTTATTCCTGATAGTAAGTGATTGTCGTATATGTCTAAGCTATTGTTATTCGTGAAAAAAATCGCGATTTTAGTTCGTGTCGTCGTGTCAAAAGTTGCGTTTTATGTATGTGTGTGGTTGGTGCGGATTCGTGTATTCTCTCGGTCGCGAGACAGTCCCCTCAAAAGTTACTGAAACCAAACAAAGGCGAATCGATGCGTTCGTCAGAACCAGCACATATCGAGTGCGGTGTCTCCGGATGCGTCGAGAAGCAGCGTCGGAGTTGATAACAAAGGGGCGATGTCGAGAGGGGGTGTTGAGGGAATGTGCAAAGTCAGTCAGTCTCAGTCGTTGGGAAGGCGGTAGGAAATTGGATTGGATGTGGGCGATGGAGAGAGAGCGACAATTGGGCGACCACTTGGGTTACACAGCAACTGGTTTGAAAAGCTGATGGCTGGATGTGGAAAGCTGGGGAAGTGGCTCGTGTGGCTGATGCAGTGGCAGTTTGTGGTCATCCCCGCTGTTGAACAGAACAGCAGGGTTCTCGCTTCACGCCACACTTCCAGTTGACTCAAACCGTTTCGCGTCATCTTCGCGTCTTCCCAGCCAGAGTGAACTACATAACGGACTTTAGATCCGTCACCACTCTACCAAGTTAATTCACCAACTCTCAGCAGAAATGGTATACACAGCTCTGCTAAGAATCCCACGCGGAGATGCAGAAGGCAGCATACTCCTCCATGCCACTTCAGAAAGCTCAACTCAGCTTCTTGACCTCACGGTAAAGGCAACAGAAGGAGATCGCGCCTTCCAGACGAAATGCGCGTCCAGTCCTTGGCTTCATGAGTGACAAAATGCTAAAGTCGCGAGCAGTGAAAGAATCCGAACTCAGTCTGTACAAGCACAAGCAATTCACTGGCTCTGACAACGAGCTGAGATCAATATTCTTACATCTCTTTCTGAAAACGCCGGCTACGGACGCAAAACTAGTTGAAGGGTTGGAGCTGTCGGCCCTTGCCGAAGATGATATTGTTACGGTTAGTTGGTCTTTCGAAATGCTATGAGCTGGCCTGGACGCTGAGAAACGATAGATCCGGGTAGGGAAGCGCTATGGAAGAGTCAAACAACAGATTGCATCTTTCGGGATTCCCGAGCAAGAGGTCGAAATCCAACTATTCGACTGGGCTGCAGAATCATGCATGGCGCTAGATACTGTCAACGTACTCTCTCGCGGGTGAGATTAATGCTAGTATGAATCACTAATCAGCTGGTAGGAACAACTCCAAAAATATCAATCCGAGGCACAAGACAAAGACAAGATGGTTGAGAAGCTCACAGCACAGCTCGAAGCTCTGACAGCCCTGAAGAAGGAACACGAAGAATTATTACTTGTTAAGTTTAAGGAACTGCTGAACGCCAAAAAGGCAAAGATTCGGGAGTTGGACAGGGCATTGGAAGCGACTAGCGCAACTCAAGATACTGAAGGTATTATTCCCTGTTTCTCCCAATCATGGTTTGAGCTGACTCTTCGGTTTCTTCAGAACCCCTGCAAAGGGACAATGGCAAAGGCAAGGCTTTTGTGGTATCACCAAAGCCGGAGCTGGAACCAGAACCAGCACGTACAAGAGGACGGCGCAAAGCGGCACCGAAGGCGGCGTCGAAGGCGGCGTCAAAAGCTGCTCCACCGAGTCGGAAGCGCAAACCTCTCCCTCCACCCTCCGACTCAGACTCCGATGACTTTGCAGCGGCGAAAATGGATGTGGATGAACCCTCAAAGCGTACCACACGCACAACCCGCGCGGGCAGCAAAGTTCTAGAGAAAATAGCTGCAAAAGCACCTCAAGTAGAGAATGATGATACTGCAACAACGTCAGAAGATGAACTGCAGAGTGACCGCAAGGAATCTGAAGACGAAGACGAGCTTCCACCGGTACGAAAGCCGATTGAGTTCAAATCTTCGAAGCCAACTCCGCTCCCTGCAAAGGCGCTCCCCGCGGAGGCCATCGTGGAGCCAGCAGATAATGGTGATGAAACAACAGACGATGATGAATTATGATGGAATACGTTCTGACGGACGGATTTTGGGTTGGTGAATACCATGCATGTTAAATTATGAATAACCGAATTACTGCGGTGAAGATTCGAACGTTGTATCGAGTGAGATGGGATGGATGGCATTAGTCGCGGATCCAATTCTCGATGATCAGGGTTCAATATTACACTTTACAAGTGCTATCATTTTCAGCGAATCAATCTGAGCTACTGGGCATCCTATTAGGAATTGACTTGTTCATGTATTCCTGCTCACATCCTCAGATTTTCCTCTCGCGAGAGAGCAATACGCTCCGAAGTGCAGTTTCAACTACAAATGATACCACCCCAGGTGTTCAGCTTACACTTTTCTCAATAATTAAGCTCTCTTCCAGGGCTGTCCCTTCAGCGGGAGTTTTAATAGAATGATAAGGCACAGAACCTGGGCAAGGAAAAAATTGTTGACGCTTATTCAATCTAGATGAAACCCACAAATAGCCCTCTCTCCCATTACCCGCTGCCGCCCTCTGCCGGGGTAGTTCGCGCCTAATTAGGGTATAGTGCACCTTAACCGCAAACTGTTGGAGTATTTTTTGGAACGCGTTCTGAGTACGTGCCTAGATGCTAACGAGCCCCTTTAATGCTTATGACACTTCATTTTAGACGGGTGTCCATCCCGGTTTGGTAAAATACATGTATGTAAACCAGAGCTACCACCATCACCGAGTGATGTTCAATTCACAATCAAGTTCGATAACCACTTTTGTCCCCCACCTATTACAACTCATTACACTACCTTCCTATAGTTGAGAGCAATTCCGCTAGTTGGAATAGGGACAATATGTATAAACCTTTCCTTGTGCTGATATGCCATGTCGTACTATTAAAGCTTTGAATAGACGGTAGGCATACCCAAGTTTTTGGTACACTTGGTAATAAGCATTGGAAAGTAATACAACGAAGAAAAAGGGATACACCAACCCGCACGAATTATGTCGGGAATGGACGGTCACCATCTTCTTAGAGGCAGGATGAGACGGGGTCTCAGCAGAGCCCAGGATGCTCGTTGTTGTTGTTTATTCATACTGTATTTACTTTGGCTAGAGTATGACAGGACCCTTATCCCCTCCGCCTCCGGGCGAGCCGGTTAGGTGGCGGAGCTCCCACCCGCTACCCTCCGTCCCCCCAGGGTGCTCGTCTCCCGGTGCTTTTAAATCCATGGGCTTGGGACGTCTTGAATATACTCATCACTCAGGCCCCGGGGATATCTTGTCCCATAGTCGCTGCTAAACACTAATGCACATACTCTCCGTTTCGCTATCAGAAGATGTGACGTTGTGGATGATTGCCTTCTGACTGCCACGACACGAAAGGTAGTGATCTTCATGACTACCCGTTTCTCGTCGTAATTTTAGCTACAGATGCTTTATATACATCATAAGTATTGATAGTACATAATAGATAATACCCCTCCTTGAATGACCTCTAATCGGATGAATAAGCTCTCACACAACCCGAAGACATCCAAAGGAACTAGCCCTATTAGGGCGTGAGGCATAAAACTAGCTGGACTGACGTTCATTGCAGCTTTCTTCTAGCAGTGGGAGACCTGAGATGACATGGTAATAGGTCGAGAAGATCGACCGAGCTTAAGGGTGCTGTTACTATTTTATTGTCCGACGGTAGGTAGAATGATCATCCATGAACCGGCTTCCGGTTCCTGTCTCGCCTTGCCGATCACACAGCTTGACACGTGGTGGAGGATCGGGACAAAAGACATGGGAGAAAGAATTAAAGGAAGGGTTATGTGAAGCACAGAAGAATCTTGGTTTGAAGTGATATATATATTTAGTACGACCCACTGAGAATGGGATTTGATGTGAAGCAACACCCTGGAGCTCAGCGTACTATACACATGATGTGCAATGCATTGTTGATCTTCAGTACATACTGAGGGTGGAGTCTGGGGGGACAGGTGAAGTAACCATATGAAGTAAAGTAAGGTGCAGCACGGGTAACAAAGGCCGGGCGAAGCAGCATGGAAGCGAAAAGAAGGTACAAGAACCAGGGTAGTTGTAATTCCATCCACAAGCGTCTTCGTGTGGGGTAGTGATGTGTAAACCGGCGATTTTGGATGGTCTTGGTGATGCATGATGACTCTGCAACGCCGCAACTGTACATTGTGAGCATGAGAGATCCCAAGTTCCTGGCCAACAGAAGACCCGTGGCCCAAGCAATGGTTTCGCTACCCGTGGGAGCCTGTGTCACATGGAGAAGCATCACGATGCCGAGTGAGGCGGTATGAACGTCTATTTCCCTATGATACAACCCAGTGTGTCGATGTCGCTGGAGGCCCGGAGTAAAAGGCTTATGCAAGTGGACAACCCCCCACGAATCACCAAGCGTCTTGTTCTGCTTTTTCATGCCACCATCTAGATCGGGAACTAGGTGCGGCGGCTTCAGCCCTCTTCACCACTTGGGTAATGAGACAGGACATTTCGGATAGCTACCTACACGTGCATTGCAGCAACCTAACCTCATCGGCGGTTTACTCATCCGTATTATTGCTGGTGGAGGTTATATAATGGAGTATGGTGGGGATAGTGGTCATGAGTAGTGGGGTTGTAGAATAATTTGGGTTGGGGTTTGCGCTTTCGGTAAATATGTGCTTGTTTGTGCGGGCGACGGGTTTGGCGAGCTGCGAGGCATGGCTAGTTTTTGCGTGGGTTAGGGATGGAGGCGATGGGATGGTGGTGGTGAAACAAACTTGGGATTTGGCGAGAGGGGTTGCCTGGTTGGCCGGTGTTTGAACGAGTGAATAGTGAGTGGTGTGGTGGGTGAGTAGGTGAGTGAGTGACCGAATGCTCGGTAGGGAGTGGATATATGTACCTATCATATCTCCATCTACAATAGTGTGGTTTCGAAGGCCAGAGATTCTGGAGATTCTGGAGATTCTGCTTAGAATGGCGAATGCGTGGCTAGCTCCCGCAGTTGGTACGTATCTGTCCTCAGCACAAGGATGCGGGTTCTGTTGTGCATTGTCTTCTGAGGGTTCTCGGTCTGCGTACCGAACGGTTTATCCTCTGCTCCCTGGTCCTATGGGTGGTGATCTGGTATAGGTATCACCACCCACGCCGCATCGCTTTGATTGTTCCGCTTGGTTTTCGTTTGGTTTCGCCAGTCTGTTACTCATTGTGCCTGCCCTAGCCTGCCATTCATTCATTCATCCATTCCATTCAATTATTCCTTCAACCTGCTCTCGCTCGTTCATTGTGTCAGTATCAATCAATAGTTTATTGCTGTGCAACCAATAACCTTGGTCTCCCCCCCAGCAAGCACAAACCACAACCCAACCAACCAACTGCTTGCTACCTCCGACGAACGATCTAACCGCTCTCTTCTCCCCCACCAACCACCGTCACAACCACTACCACAGCAATCACCTATTCTACCAACTGCCCTGTTCTCGGATCCTACGTTCTCCTGCTAGCCGGCCATGCTCGTGTTTCGCGCCTGAGTCCCTCGAAATCGGCCGCTGCATCCTCCTCGATCGGCGCCCGAGCAAGTCCCTAGGCCGACATCAATCGTTGCCCGCCGCCGACTGGCTTGCCAACACAGCCATTAAAACCTTTCTCGAAACTTCACAAAAGCTCGGTGGGGGAGGAAACACAGGACATCCAATTACCGCCATCACAACACTCTAAAACCCCTACTTCATCTGTCAACCCGTGTTCACGATGGCCAACACCGTCGCCCTCGCCGTCGGCAGTGACGACGACATAGGCGTGCGTTTTCAAAAGCTCAACCTTCCTCCGAGACCGCTGATAATGGACAAATCTCATCGACAATGTCCGCACCATCCGAACATTCCATGTTTCTGCTTCGAATACACTACGCTGCTCGACCGGCCAGAATACACGGGCAAATACTTACGGGAAAGCCCAGAGCCGGAGGTCAAGACCCTTAAAGTTACTAACGGTTCTGCAACGGCAAAGAAGAAGATCAAACTAGACCAATACTTGACCAAAAAGACTACTACTCCAAGATCCGAACAGAGAAGCTCGGAAACCTCACCAAACAACGCGACAAACGCGCCAACGAGAAGCGCTCCATCCTCACTCCCTCCACCTCCAAGCACGGCGAATTTGCCGGCGAAGCCTCCGGTTTCGCATGCAAGTACACCCGCCGCAAGCAGAGCTAGTACAAACACTTTGTCTAACTCGTCACGAGCGCCAAAAGCTTCAATTCCGGCAAAGAGGTATGAAAGCGCTTCGCACTACTCCAGTGGGTTCTATTGATTTAACGTGTTTGTTTTCATCTATGCGCAGGACCGCTGATATCTCATCCAACTCTCTGAAACCTTCCTCGAAAATGCCAACCCCGGATACGCGGCCGGTGAAACGGCAGCGCATATCACCACCACCTGCTCCGCCTCGACATCTCCCTCCACCCCCTCGACGCAGCCCTCCACCGTCCCGCCGTACACCATCCCGCCGTACACCGCCACGACGTACACCACCTAGACGCCCGGCCACACCAACTCTTCCGCCATTACCTGAACTCCTTAGCCCTACTCTGCCCAAGGCTATCGAAGATGCGCTGGCGGCGGAGGAGAGCTTAGATGACGAGATAATTGCGAAGCCTACCCGTGACCGGGGAACACCAAATGGGATTGACAGGGTTCCGCCTAAGCGGTCGGAATCCAATAAGAAACTCCCAGCATCATCATCTGGTACGCCTGCAAGGCTTTCTCCTCGCCCAGCAGTCTCGCCTGGAAAAACACTCCCTAAGAAGCCTATCGTTGGTGCGACCGCGTCCAAAACAAGCGGGAAGCGACCATTAAGTCCGAATCCGGCATCTCCGCGACCATCAAAGGCTCCGGCAACCTCATCCAAATATCCGGCATCTCAGAAATCACGAATTGTTAAGCTCAAGTTTAGAAAGAGGCAGAAGGATTTCCAATCATTTGTTAAGATCGCCCAACCCAAGCGCCCACGTCCTAGTCAGGATGAGAATGGTACCGCCAAGAATAAGGCTGTGCCAGGGTCTTTGAATGTTTCAAAACAGTCTACCATCCGTTCGCCTGCCTTCAAGTTACCAGCTGTGAAGGCACCGAAGGATAGGGAGGTCGTGACTCCGCCTCCCAAGAAAGGAAATGGGGCTGTTGCCGGCAAAAAACCCGACCTCGGAGGAGCCGCAATCACACCTGTTTCGACTCGGGACGACAGGAATGGCATTGCCAGGGTTACCCCAGCAAATTCCCAATTCATTAACGAGTACGAAAGGTAGGACCATATTCGTGGAAACCGTTTCAAACCTTAATATGCTCACTGTTATTATAGGTTTTCAGCTTTAGGGAAATCAAGTAAGCATGAGGCAGATGCAGTTTTCAGGTCCGGTGTTGCAGAACAAAAAGAGATGCGTAGAGCGCTCGTTGTTGCTGCCGACTCTACAATGTGCTTCGTCCTTGCATTCGTCCTACAGGATCGCTGTCGGGCACTCGAGAATAGGGTACCCCCGATGGAGATGTGGCGAACTTTCATTCCGTTGTCGATGTTTGTATCGGATAAGGCCAAGGCCCTGGATGCACCAGCTTTGCATGGATTTTGGTACCTCCTACCTATTCCTTTCCCCAGTTTCACATGCTAATAACTGGGGGGGTATAGTAAACAAATGGAAGCTGTCGTACGACAACATTTGTTCGACATGGATATGGCGACCTTCAGTAGAACTAGCCTTCCCGAGAACTCGTCCAAAGCTCCAACGCCAGACTCTAGCAACCCGAGCTCCAACGATCGGAATAAGTACATTAGCCTGAAGGGACGGTTGGCGCAGGACTTGCGAGATCTGAAGGATTGCTGGATTGAGGGAATGAAGTATCTTACCTACGAAGAAATTCAGCGCGGATTTCCGAATACGTATGCGGCCAGGAGCACAAAATGGGTCGACCCTCAGCCACAGCTGCCGAAGGTTGTTGGAAAGTATAAGCAGGCGTTTCAGTTGCCTTTGCACAGGAACACCACGCCGCTCGAGGGGTTGAATTTTGGCCGAAGGTTTTTGGAGGAATGGGCCAGTGAGAATGGGATCAAGTATCACAGCAAGTTGAATGAGTGGCTATAGGTATCTTGAGTCGGTCAGTCAGTTGAGTCTCGGTAACTCCTTTTGATATCTGTCTTGACCACCTGGTGTTTGTGTTTTGATACTTGTGCTTTTTTGTTTCTGTTTTCACTTTTTACTCACTATATTGGGGGCGTCTCTCGGAACTACTTGTGCTTTTTTTTTTGTTTGTAGCGGTGTCTTCTCTCTTACATAGCGTTGGAATTCGACGATGGCACGCACACACACATAAAGTCTACTCTCTATCTGCTCTCTATCTGCTCTCTATCTGCTCTCTATCTGCTCTTTTTTTTTCCATCTGCTTTTTTGGGGGCGTAGCGGGAAGGGTTGGTTGGGTTTTGTACCTATCTGTACTTATTATCATGCTCTTTTTTTTCTTTCTTTCCCCTGATTTCTTTGTTGATGATCTCACCTTACCTACCTTCTTCCATTGTTTTGATATATTGGGATTGTGGTGTTTTTCTTTTCCTTTCTTTGCTGTTGGTGTTCTGCCTCAGAGCCAGAGATGAAAGAGAACACGTTTAGTGCTTAATTGGAGGCAGTGTGGGATGTTTTTTATGTACACGTATATGAAGCGGAGACATCAAGCTCGGAAGTGTTTTCTTGGTTGTGTAAATATTTAACTTATCATTACTGGTGGTGGTTGATATCAAGGAGTAACTCTATAATGAGAATATAGGGTTTTGCCTTTTCAGACTGATGGAGATAGTGGGGGATTGGCTTTTGTGGATGGAGGCTGCGATAACCTCATGTACCCCACATATGTCGTGTCTTGCAGGGTATTGGCACTTTGCTACACTCTAGAATGACCACCGAACCCTAACCCTTTCTATAGCGAGGACAGAACAAAACTACATATCCATCTTCCTAGCTAACGCCCTCTCCACAATCCTCCTCCCCACCTCCCCCTCAAGACTCTCATCCCAACCCTCGCTCTCATCCCCGACCTCCACTGCCGCCTCATAAACCGCATTCAACATATCCTCATCAACCCTAAGATTATGCCTCACCATAGCCCTAATACAATTCCCCACCCGCGCAATCTCCCGTCTCGTAGCAGGGGGAATGTAATCATTCTTGTCCGAGTAAATAGCCTCACTTGCTTCCTCCTCCAGCCGTGTAATACTCCCGCTGCCCCCTTCCAACACCACCTTCTTCGAGATCCAAACATACCCGTTGACACCAAGGACCACATCGATCTCCCCCCCGCCGTTTGCGGACGGCAACGTAAGAACCTGTGTTCGCGACCGCTGTATCCCCCGCGAAGCGACGCGGACAAGGTACCCATTCCTTAGCTTCCCATATTTGAGACTTCGCGTGTGCAGCGATGCAGAGCCATCCTGGAAGAGACTCTGTACCTCGGCGACGAGAAGATTGCCTTCGGAGAAGAACGTGCGGATCTGTAGTTCGTCGGTGGAGGTGCGTTTTCGAAGGATGCCGCCGGGGAGGTTGATACTGCTCAGGAGCAGCGCGGAGGTCTGGTGCGAGTTGATGTCGACTTTCCAGCGTTTACTTTGCACCTGTTACGCCATCAGTCGTGGGAGGGGGGAGGGGGAGGGAAGGAGGGGGAGGGACCTCGACGATGCGCCCTACCACCAGGTCGCCGATCTCGGGAGTGTACCGGGACTTCAGCGGCTTGACGGAGAGAAGCTTGTTAACTTTCTGTACCGTTCCTGCGACAGTGGCGACGATGCTGGAGGTTTCGTCTTCGAGGGACTCGACGATGTAGGTGCCGTGGCCGCGCATCCATTGTGGATCGCTGGTTACTATTTCTCCCGGCGTTACGATCGAGATGTTGTGGCGTCTGGGAGCGCCGGTCATGGGGATGTCGCCGTCTGAGTCCGAGTCATCGTTGTTTGCGTGAAGCGCCGGGGCGAGGGACGGGATGGGTTGTGGAGGGAGGATTGATATTGGCATTATGTTGTGGTGGTTGGGCTGTGGTCGGGATTGACGTTGCGTCGTTAGGCTGAAGGAAAGTTAGTTGGGCTAGTGGGAACCTTGTTTGTTGCGCATGGACCCGTTAGTGGCTTGTGCACCGAATGCACGGTTGACCGATAGGAAGAGCACGATACGCATTCCTCAAGGTACACACCTCTCCCCAGAGAGAATAAGCGCCGATATATCACTGTTACAGGTCTGGTATTGTGAACAATATTTAGTGCGAGTCTGTTTATGCTATGCGGAAGCAATACCTAAAAGAACTTCATATGAAACCACAATTAACAGCACAGAATGCAACAGAATGCAACAGCAATTGTCAATTCTTTCTGAAATATGCCAGACGATATTAACACTCTCGTGCCTTTGTCGCCTCAACAGACATATACACCCCATCCCAAGCTAACCCAACCCAACCCACTCCTGTACATGAATTCCGAAACACAGCATATAAACGGACGAACGCAAAGTAATCAAAAAAAGCCCCAGAATATCGCCGAGTTTCATCACAGAAGAAGCACAAAACATAAGGTAAAAGTGTTTATACAAATGCCAATAGGCAATAAATGATAGTAGAGTAAAGAATCCCGGCTTTTGTTAAAGGAAACAGAACGCTTTTCGGTAGGAAATAGACAAAGGGAAATCATTTAATCAGAGCTTGGTGCCTCGTGGTAATTCCCATTGGGGAACCGGAGCTTCAAGGCTTCTCTCCGTGTCTTCTCCTTGTCTGCGTCGTAGACCAAGAACTCATGGAGAGCCTTACCAGCCGGAACCATTGGCAGGACAGGCACCTTCTTCTGTAGCAATAGTTAGCACTGTTCACACTTCTTCATTCAATAAAACTTACGTCAACCACAACCTCCAACAACACAGGCCCTTCACACTCTAGCATCTCCTTAATCGTGCCTGGCAAATCTTCAACCTTCTCACACCTCAGTCCCTTTATTCTCATAGCCTCGGCCAACTTAACGAAGTCGGGGTTTGACTGATGAGTCCACGAGAATCGGTTTTCATAGAACAAGCTCTGCCACTGAGTGACCATTCCTTGCTCCTCGTTGTTCAAGACAACAATCTTGACACCAATGTTGAATTGTGCTACAGTCGACAGCTCCTGAAGGGACATGTTGAACGAAGCATCACCGTCAATGTCAATGACAACGGCGTCAGGTCGAGCAACCTTGGCACCAATGGCAGAAGGAAGACCGAATCCCATAGTTCCCAATCCTCCAGAAGTAACCATAGATCGGGGATGTCTCCATCTAAAGTGCTGCGCAGCCCACATCTGATGTTGACCAACACCAGTGGTGATGACAACGTCTTTCTTAAAGTTCGCTGTCTGGTTGGAGATCTCCTCGATGACAGTCTGTGGCTTGATCATGGATCCAGGTGTCTCCCTCTCGTAATCAAAAGGGTATCGCTTCTTCCAGTCGGCAATCTGAGAGAACCACTCTGGTCGGCTTTCCACTTCCTTAATCTGGGGAATGAGCAGAGCAAGGTTGTCTGCTACGTCACCCTCCACAGCCTCTGTTGCTTGGACGACCTTGTTGATGTTCTTAGGCATGATTTCAAAGTGGATGATACCACCTCGTTTTTGAGCGGCGGCAGCCTTGGCCTGGGGAGCAAACTTCGCAATGTTTCCAGTAACACGGTCATCGAAACGAGCACCAAGAGCCAGGATAAGATCGGCCTCCTGCATGGCCAAGTTGGCGTAGGCAGATCCGTGCATACCCAACATGTGCAAGCTCTTCTCGTCAAGTTCATCGAAAGCCCCGAGACCTTGCAACGTTGTCGTCACAGGAATCTTGGCCTTCTCCGACAGCTCACGCAGCAACTTTGGGCCCTCGGGCTTCTCGAGCATGCCCTGACCGGCGTAGATCACAGGCTTCTTGGCGACAGCAAGAAGGTCTGCGACCTTCTTAATTGTTGTATCGAGGTGGTGCTTGTTGAGTTTTCTCGCCATAACGGACGCTGCAGAAGGATTGGCGGGCAGATTTGTTTCGACGGGGATGGGATGTCGCAAGATCGCAGCCGTAACATCCTTGGGAAGGTCGACAAGGACAGGTCCAGGTCGCCCAGAAGTTGCGATTTCGAATGCTTCGTTGATACGTCGAGGAAGATCAGCCACGGTCTTGACCATGACATTCCACTTAGTGCATGCACGCGAGATGCCAATAATATCCGCCTCTTGGAAAGCATCGGTACCAATTGCGGTAGTTGGGACCTGTCCGCAGAAAACAACAAGCGGGGTTCCGTCGCTCAAGGCGTCTTGGAGAGGGGTAACGATGTTGGTGGCGCCGGGGCCAGAGGTGACAAGGACGACACCAGGTTTTCCGGATGCGCGAGCGTAGCCCTCAGCCATATGGCCAGCGCCCTGCTCATGTCGCGGTAGGATGAACTCGAAGTGCTTTGAGTTGTAGATAGCATCGAACACAGGCAGAATAGCTCCACCAGGGTATCCAACTGTTCGCATATGTATGAGTCACATGTTCGGTTCAAAAGAAATTATGCAGGATGAACAAACAGATATGTTTCACTCCTTGTCGCAACATCATCTCGTGGAAAATCTCACCACCCGACATCCCAACCATGCTACTAACATATCAGTATAACTCAATTGCAAGTTGTGGTATCTGGAGTGGCTCACGAGTCATCCATGGCCGGTTTATTCCGGGACTGCAGAGGATGTACATCGTGGGTAGAGGTATCTGGAATCTGATTGAAAGCTGGAGAAGGAATAGGTCTTGGGTTGGCACTGTATCCTCAGAGCTAGTGTGAGTCATAGCCAGTACCTCGGAGGTTGATGAGACTCGGGATCTCACGCTGTAGCCGCAGCTGTAGACTGTTTCCGCAGAGCGCTTAGGTTTTTTGATACATCTGCGCTGGACTGTCTGTTGTATGGCGAAAGAGCTGCTGGAGCAGCAGAGGACTGGAAGAATCTAGGCTTCGTCACGACATTTTGCTTGCTGAGGCACCGAATAGATGCTTGGGCGGCGGGTGACCGGAGCATAATAACTATAGTGGGGCGGAAACGACGACGAAGGTGAGGGTGAAAAGACTGGTGAAAAGACTGGTAAGGGGACTGGCCAAAGAGCCTCGTAACCAAAGGAGGAAGAATGAATTGAGTGGAGAGAGAAGGTTGTGCAGGCGACAGAGGCTCACCGCGTGGTTGAGTTTTGAGGTGCTCCTGGGTAGTGTCAGAGTCAGCAGCGGAGGTGGAGAGGCGAAAAAAAAAGACTGGGTCTCACGAACCGTTAGAGTTGCTGCCGCGGCTTTAAGGACGGGCCAATGAAAAGCAGCGCAGAAGACGAAATCCTTGCTCAGGAACTGCGCCTTGGCACACCCTCCCCGCAAAAATAAGAGATGGCTATCGATTTTGAACACCCTTTGAGCAATCGCATGCGTGTCGATAGATATCGAACATTCGTCGCATCCCCAAATTAGCACAAACTGCCGTGAGAATTACTACGCCTGCTGAACGGATGCAGATTTTTTTTGCAAAACGCTGCGTCTGAAGTTTCTTTTCTTTTGCAGCAGTGGAGAGATGACGACGAGGAAGAACGACAATGGCAAAAAAATTTCCCGTGATTCGCCCCGCTAGCGAGTGCTACCTTGTGACCGCGTTATAATGACCTTCAATATAAATCAATATAGACAAGCTTTCTCAACGCATCCCCAAACTTCCCAGCCCATAACACGACAACCCAGAGGGCCAATTCAATTTATCCGGAGATTATGTTGAGAACAACGAAGCACGCACGGTAGATTATACGCAGTGATGGCTCATGATTGAACAGATAAGAATCTCGTTGTTTATTTACACGCTGACCTTCTGACAAGGATGGCTACGTTGGGTTTTGGGTTGGGTTTTGGGTTGTGTAGAGTAGGCTCGGCCGAAACCGTGAGCATAAACTTCAGATTCGCAGATCCACAGACCCTAGCTCGAGGCTCGGCAGCCATCAAGTCAATGCAGCCCACTGCGACCCGACATATCGCCAAATATACCAACAGTCAGCGCCGCAATATTCCCAAGATATGCATTTACGCCACAGCCAAACAGTTGTGCCTCTTCAACACTTGAAACCACTAATGGATCGAGTTAGAGCTCAGAAGACCAGAGGCAGCTGCCCGTGCAACGTATAACTAGGGAAGAAGGACCCTACAATACAACCACCTTCACCACGACACCATAACCATGTTTGGCTGTAGCACTCCTTTCACCGCCGCCGATATCCCCTCCCAAGCAGGGCGTATTGCGCTCGTAACCGGCGGCAATACCGGTCTTGGAAAATATAGTATCATCGCGCTTTGTCGTGCCGGCGCAAAAGTGTACATGGCATCTCGCAACGCTTCAAAAGCCGTACATCTCTCCCCCCTCCTCCCACCTCTTCGCTAACTTCCCCAGAACACCACAATCACCGAGATCATCTCCTTCGTTCCGAACGCGGATGTCACCTTCCTCGAGCTCGACCTAACCTCCTTCGCCTCTGTATCCGCATGCGCCAAATCCTTCCTCTCCCGCGAGCAAAAACTCGACATCCTCATGAACAACGCCGGCGTGATGGCACTGCCGTATTCACGCACCGCCGAGGGCTACGAAATACAATTCGGGACAAACCACATGGGGCATTTTCTTCTCACGAAGCTGCTTCTTCCCGTGCTCGAGGACGGGGGTAGGGTAGTGAACCTTGGGTCGGTGGGACACAACGCCGCGTTCCGCGGGTTGTCGCTGCCAGATCTTGATACGCAGCTGGAGAAGGCGAATACGTGGGAGCGGTATGCACTCAGTAAGTTGGCAAATATTCTACATGCGAAAGAGCTGGCAAGACGGTATCCAAAGGTTGTTGCAGTGTCGGTACACCCAGGTGTTGTTATGAGTGATCTTTACACGCCATTTGTAGGTGGGAACTGGGTGTTTAAGGCAGGCGTAAAGGCGTTCGGGCTAGTAGCGGGAAAGAGTCCCGAGCAAGGCGCATTGAATCAACTTTATTGTACGGTCATGCCTATGGAAAGTGGGGAGTATTATGTTCCTGTTGGTCGTAAGGGGAATGAGGGGTGGTGGCATGAAGGACCAACAAAGTGGGCGAAGAATGACGATTTAGCGAAGAGGTTGTGGGAGTGGAGTGATGAGGAGGTGCAGAAGCATGGGTATTGAGGACACAATACATAGTTTGTTTGTAATCATATTGTATTCACCCGCTTGCGGGTATGACATACATCTTCTTCCTATCTCCGCTACTCCAATCCAACAAAGGGAAAATTCATGTCGTAGCTTCCCCCTCATCCTCGACATAATACATAGTGGGGGTGGATCATGCCGGATCACTCACTCACGAAATGTCACCCGAACTATCATTGACCCTAGTGATTCAAATAGTAATTCACATACCTTTAATAAAAGTAGCTATTGACCAATTCTCCCTATCATATTGTCCGTTGTCTACTCGTGGACACAGATAACGCTTAGTGACGTCAGCCATAACCACCTGCATACTCAAAAGCGGGGTGAACCATCTCCAAACCTCCAAATCTCCAAATCTCCAAACTACATATCCTCTCAAAATGTCAGAAGAAGCTGTAGTCCACCCCACGCCCTCCCGCTCCCAGCGCCGCTGGTGGAAAGAAAACAGCGTCTACCAAATCTACCCCTCTAGCTTCAATGACACAAACGGCGATGGCATCGGCGACATCCCAGGTATAATCGAAAAGCTAGACTACCTCCACGATCTGGGTGTAGACGTGCTATGGATCTCTCCCGGTTTCTTTCCCCTCAAATATCCATTCTCTTTCCCATGCTGATACTCAGAAAGTCTACAAGTCCCCCGGAAAGGATATGGGATATGATATCTCAGACTACCTAGACATCAACCCTCAGTATGGAACAATGGCGGATATCGAGGCATTGATAGCCGGGGCACACCAAAGAGGTATGAAGCTGCTGATGGATTTGGTGGTGAATCATACGAGCGACCAGGTAGCCACTTGCTACTATATCTTGGGAGATACTAGCTAAGGAAGAGATAGCACGAATGGTTCCTCGACTCGCGCTCGTCGAAACAGAGCAAAAAGCGTGATTGGTATATCTGGCGGGTTAGCTTTCTTTTTCTTGTCTATGGCCCAGTGGGCTGAAAAGGATTAGGATCCGCGGTACGATGAAAACGGGCAACGGCAGCCCCCTAACAACTGGCTCGCCGTCTTCGGGGGTGGGTTCTGATCCATCTTCGGTCTTTCAGAACACCGCTAACAACATGTAGGGAGTGTCTGGGAATGGGACAAACACACAGGCCAATACTATCTCCACTGCTTCCTCTCCTCGCAGCCAGATCTGAACTGGGAGCAGCCCGAGGTGCGGAAAGCAGTACATGCGGTGATGAAATTCTGGCTCGACAAGAAGGTAGATGGGTTCCGACAGGACGTGATAAATCTCATTAGCAAAGCTCCCGGACTGCCCGATGCACCCATCGTGCTTCCAGGTGAGAAATTCCAGCCAGCATATACCATTTTCTCGAACGGTCCACGGCTCCATGAGTTTCTGCAGGAGATGCGAAGGGAGGTATTGGATAAGTATGATGTGATGGTGGTTGGCGAGATGCCATGGTTGACGGATCGCAAAGAGGTGTTGAAGATTGTGGGCGCAGAGAGGAGGGAGCTAGATATGATATTCCAATTCGACATGTACGCACCCCCCTCCTCACTCACTATCTCACCGGAGAAACTGAGTGTAGTAGCGTAGAGATGGACTTTGGGAACAACGGGCGCTTCTCATGGCCCGAGAATCCGTGGGATTTGGCGCAATTGAAGGACATTATTGAGGACTGGCAGACGTTTATGATATCTCATGACGGTTTGTTGGCCTAACCCCACGCGAGCCATCGTTTTTCTAACATCATCGCTAGGCTGGAACTCAGTCTTTATCGAAAACCATGACCATCCGCGGTCTGTGAGCCGATTCATCGACCGTAGACTCACCGACAATGACCCAATAGTCCGTACCAGAGTGTGCAAGATGCTAGCCACAATGTGCGCCGGCCAAAGTGGCACATTGTATATTTTCCAAGGCCAGGAGTTGGGGATGAAGAACATACCCCAGGACTGGGATATTTCCGAGTACAAAGACATCGAGACGCAGAATAAATACAAACAGTCTGTATCTATCTCGCATCATCATTCGCAATTCTCGTGCTGATGGCAAACAGTGTACTTGAGGAAGTCAACGGTGATAAATCCAAACCCTCGTTCATTTCTTTCATGGATGCCCTTCATCTTAAAGCCAGGGACCACGGGAGAACACCCGTCCAGGTAGATTCAACCTCCCCTACACCTAGGCATGGCTAATATCACACAGTGGGACTCTTCTCCGCACGGCGGCTTTACCACAGGCACGCCCTGGATGCGTGTTAATGACGATTACCCCAGCTGGAACGCCTCCCTACAAGTCCCCGATGAGTCCAGTGTTCGTGCACACTGGAAGCGTATCCTCCTGTTGCGCAAACAGTACAAAGACGTGTTGATATACGGTGATTTTGAAATGCTGACAAAGGAGGATCCAGCGGTTATTGCGTATCGAAGAGTGTATGGTAAACAGCAAGCATTGGTGATGCTTAATTTTACAAATAAGGAGGTAAGATGGGAAGCACCGCAGGAGAGGGAAGAGATTATAGCGTTATTAAAAGTAGAATGGGCTAAACTAAAGAATTATAATGAAGTAAGGATCGAAGGGGGTGCGGTTGTGCTGAGGGCTTTCGAAGCGGTAATGTTTATCGAGTAAGAAGGCGTTTCAGATAGCTAGATGATTATTTCTATAGGCACATGTTCACCGACAGCTCACCATCAGAACCTAGTATCTCCACCATAAAACTCGTGATATATCACACGCTGCTCATTGCCGCATCCAATTACGTGTGTATATGATACAATCATCACCCTCTACTCACACTCATTATTTCCGCTTCCCTTGTCCCTGCTGCTGTTTTGTGTCAGGCGCAGGATCCGGTTTCCCCATTCCCGCCAGAAAGCTTGCCGCATCAAAGTTCGCAATCGGATTTGCCGCTGCCGCACCACCACTCTTCTTCTGTTGGGCCGCAAACTCCGCTTTAAACTCGGGATCCACTGTTCTCTCATCAGCATTCTCCTCCCACCACTACTACAGATCATAGAGAAACAAACTTTTATCCAGCACCTTCGGCAAGAACACGATACTAACCAAGCTGACGATGGCGATCAAGATCATGGGTGACGACAACATCTTGAGGAGATTAAAGCCCTCTCTGATAACATAATATTCCGCGACCTTGACTGGGCGCAGCTCCTATTATCCCGAACATCAGCACTGCACCCCACCACCCTCCTCCCCCAAATCCACCAGGTATAGCAGAACTCACAATAGGCATTTCTCTCCTCTCGCCCGAATTACTCCACGCATTCCCGCGGAAAGTTTGCACCACCGAAACGCCGCCATCACGGGTGACATCAACTCTCAACGGCGCAAAATGATGGGTCGAGCATAACGTGTCAAGAATGTAGCTTCCCTCGGATACGTTGCGGAAGACAAAGGAGTTGTTGGCGCGCAGGAGTGTAGATCTTTTGATTCCGGAGGTGGTGAGGGTGATGGTTGTATCTGCAGGTAATTCTGAGGGGTTGATGAGGAGGTTTGACGGCGGGATCGAGCCACGGATTGTTGTTGCTGCGAACGCGAGGGATATAAACTGCGCAGCGAGGGTGACGAGATGGAACTTCATGGCAGTAGTAGTTAGTGGTTAGAGTTAAAGTTCGGAGGTCAGCTCAAGAGTGAATGTTAGTTAGGGTCTCTATCCGGGTAAATGCGCTTCATAGGATCTCACTTTTTCCTCATGTGAATTGTAGTGGTACTTTGGTTGTTGTTTGTTGATTATTCATACTGTATTCACTCTTACTAGAGTATGACAGTGTGGTACTTTGGTTGTCGTGTTGGTTGGATTGTTGATAGATGGCGAGGAGCTACTATGCTCGATGTGGCGGTGAAGCAGAATCAAGCCATAAACGTTTGCCAAAATAGATGTGGAACAAATGAGGAGAAAGCACACAGGAGGGTGAAAAGGATTAGGGTAAGAGTAGAGATCGAGGCCTTAACTACAACATCGTACCAATGACAAGATGACCGTACAGTTTGCTAGTAAACCGCAGTCTACGAGCTGTGTGCTAGAAAGGCTGATGGCGGCGTACAAACCTCAAATGCCAATGCTATCCAACAGGAAGAAGGCACCACAGTGTAGAGAACAGGTACGTTTATTGAACCTCATTGATGCTTGGAAAAGCTGTACAAGGGATTTAGGTACATCGATTGATACATGATGATGTGATGGCGCCAGAACAGAAATATGAAAATCCATCATCCATTGGAAGAAACAGTGTCAGCAAGAAGAAAGCAAAATACAAGAGGCAATGTTGGATCAAAGTCCACAAATGCACAAAAGATAAATATACCGTACAGCAAGATTAGATGCTCCGAATAGAAAAACATTTCCAGGAAAAGAACAGCAAGAAAACAGCCAGAAAAGAAATTCGTTAAAGAAACTGCACAATAAAAAAGGTCCAGGTAGTCTATGCATACCTCTTTGTAACATAGTTTACAATCTCCATCCGGTATTGCCTCGCGCCTCTACTGTACAGTCATGGCACGCTCCCCGAATCCAATCATTTAAACCTCATAAGCCGTACGTTAAAAGAAAATGCACGCTCAGAATAAGACGATGCTCCCCATAATATAACAAACGTTACCTCGCTGTCATCCGCTAGCATCCCGTGTGTTCGATCAATCGTAGCAATATAGAACATACAGGAAGTTGCACGCTGCTGAAATCCGTATACAAGTTCGTTCGAAGTCGTTAAAGAAGAAACTGAGCCCCTCCCATCTCCGAACGGAAAGGAGGAGGATACGAGTGCTGTTGTACAGGGGTAGGACGAATTGGTCCTTGATTGTGAATTGTGGGGCGAACTGTTGACGGCTGACTGTAAGAGTTTGAGCGCGAGTGACCAGCTGATGAACCTCCGTTCATACTATTCTTACTGTCAACCATGGCCAATTTGCTCTGGATCCTGCGTCCGTAAGGAAAATTGCGAATGGAAGGTAACAGGGGCATGATGGCATCAGCAAGCCGCTGTCTGGTTGCTGCATCGGCATAGTCAATCTAGGTAGACAATGTGTATTAGCGATGATGATGTATCGGAGATAGGTATTAGGTTAGAACTAACTGAGGTCTGAATGACATAATTGGCATAGCAGTCTCGCAACATGTCTTCGATACGTCCAGAAGAAATCATCTCTTCAACAAGGATCTTTTTGGTAGGGGGTTCTGCAACGCGGATGCACTTCTCAATCACATTGGAACTGAACTTCTGCTTCGCCAGGTCGCAGAGCATGCCACAGAACTGGAGGATGACGGGCTCCGAGAGTTTCGGCTCTCCAAGATCCACTGCAATGGGTTATTAAAGGAAATACCGATTGATACAACAATAACTTACGGATATACTGGACGACGTAATTTCCAAAGGCATCCTGAACAAGTTCTAGAGAATGGGCTGTGATTTTCTGAATCAACTGGATTTTCTGGATACCAGATGCGTGATCAATGCATCTCTGGAGGACGCAACACCCGTGTCGATGAGTTCCAACCGGGATGCAGTGTTCTCCTACCGCATCAAAGATGAACTGGCGTACATAAGTAGTTAGTTTTAAAATTAGACAAGTAAATCCAATAAATCTTGGTCACTAACCTGAGCATCTTCTGGCTTCAACCGATTCAGGCATTTCTGGATAACATGGTTTCCGTTAAGGTCTTGAATAAGTTCAACAACCTTGCTTTCAAGAGCGTGAACAATGGTCTCAATTTGTTCACGAGTCGAAAGAAACTCAATCATCTTTTGTAGTGCTCGAGTTCCGTGTTGGTTCAAAGCAATGTCGACCAGACGAGGTGCAGCAGTGTTGACAAGGACAGTGCGCTGTTCGTGGTTGGTGAACTCCAGAAGCTTCTGGCAGAGGTAATTACCGAAGGGATCTATGGGAGGTAAGAAGAAGTTATATGCATAGATTATTGGGTAATACCGGTCATTAGCTCAACAACATGGGAATGAGTTTCCTTAAAAATCATCTCTACGTATTGTGGGTTTCCTTCTTCTAGCTTCTTTTGCAGATAACGACAGCCGTGTTGATCCTTGCAAAGGGAGTAAATTTCGTTCACAAGGGTCTCGAGCTTCACGTTTGCAAATCGATTCACTGAGGGCTACATTAGTAACTGCAACCAATTGCTGATGAGTAGCTGTATACCTTCTCCGTCGCTGCCTCTCTTCTGCATGTTACGGCCCTGCAAGTTGTGGGACTGATGAGGGCCATCAATGACTTTTCCATTCTGTCCATACAACGGATATGCCCCATATGGTGCAGTTGGATGAAATACCGGAGGGTTAATGGTGATGTGACCATAACCACCATACAGACCCGGAGAAGGCAAGGGTGACATTCCAGTTGGAGACATAACCGGCATATGACCAAGGCCAGCAGACAGAGGGGGTCCGAACATCGTGGTACCCTATAAACCTTGTCAGTATGCAAACAACATACCCGGATATATGTGATTTCATACAGCTAGAGTAGGAGCATTGATTGAAAGGTCCCGAGTGTGTCTCTGACGATCGATGGGTCCTCTACCGTAGTTATTGTTGGTCTGAATAGTATTACCAGTCCTCATTGTAGGTAAATCTGAAGTAGAAAAAGATGGTTGAAGTTTAGGCATTGATCCCTGGCGGCTGTGGCCGGTCCCGGTCTCAGTCTGCGATATTTTGGTGTTCACGTTCTCACTAAAAGTAGAAAAGGGAAAATCTGAGGTGGCCTTCTCAAATCTGCGGACAGCAGCTGGCGAATCTGTCTGTGGCACAACTTTCGGAGAAGAGTTGCTTGTGGGTGTGTACGGATAGTTATTGACAGGCAGGCTGTGCTGGGCTCGTCGATGAGAACCAGTAAACGATGAATGTCCCCACATGTCCTGTCCACCTTGGCCAGCTGCGTTCTCGGAGTAGGCAAGATCCAATGCAGCAGAAGATGCAGAAAGCTAACAGGCAAGGTAAGTAAATCATCAATGACAGGAACTGCAAATTTACCTTTCCAGGATGGCTTTGAGTTAAAATAGGGAACTTGTCATTGGTATCCATCATTTGAAGGTACGACTTCACGTCCGGAGAAGTAGTTAAAGTTTTCTTCGTAGAGTTATTCTTGTCGGTTTGGTCGTCATCAAAAAGGAAATCGGCAGTGTTGATTTGACCGAGCCCAAATCGAGAGGAGCCAGATTGGAGGTTATCGACTACGTTACTGGACAAGGAATTCCTTAGGTAATATAAGCCATGTGTCCCTAAATATAATTATACATATGCTTATTCTAACTTACCTGATAATAGAGCGTTGACCAATTGGGGCCTGGGTAGGTGTCCCAAGAACCTGATTTTCGTCAGAGTTACGACGAGATCCCGGGACTGATCTGGAATTGCTCTGGGACAGGTGGGACAGAACATCCTCAGCAGGAGGCGTAATGAGCTGCTGTTGATCCAGGCGGTTATTAACTGTTGGGGGTGTTGCCAGTAGAGAAGCTGGGGGTATTGTAGCCTTTGGACGCCCATAGGGAGGAGCATCTCGAAATTCCGGAGGTGTAGTTGGTTCGCTGGGACCTGCGGATAATGAAAGACGATCGTGACTGTTATTCATGAGTGCCATACGATCGAGGTTCTGAGCCATGAGAAGAATGTCCTCTTCGTCCTTGCGATTTTGAAGCTCCATAAGCTTCATCTGGTTCTCGTATTTCTTCTGCTCTTGACGTCGGGATTCATACGCCATTTGCTTTTGTTGAATCAACTTTAAACAACATCAATTAGCCTTTGTGACTCTTCCGAACTCTAACCAACGGCATACCATGTGGACCCTCTGACGTTCCTACTTAATATTAGCTTCGAAAATCCAATTGCTTGCAGGTAGGCACAAACATCCGCATCCATAGGTGCCAAATCTAATGTATCTGCAACTGGAATCCGCGAAAGTCTGGATTGATCCCAAACCGAGGAAATCTGAGGAGGATTCATGGCATCTGTGGTGAATCGACGCGTAAGGCCAGCTCTAATATCGGCTGTGACAGGTTGGTTGTGGTTGTTGATCTCAGAGGCGGTGGGACGAAGTGGGGCATAGGTAGCGGGGAACTGCTGCCCATCGATGCTCCGGAAACGCATTTCGTCGAGGTGCCGTTCATGCACAGTAGTGGAAAACGCCATTGCTCATATCTGGGAGTTGATGTTAGCTTGAAACAGTTCTAACTAATCACCTAAGCAGTTCCACATCATGATGTAGAAATGGGCAGTTTAGAAGCGGCCCAACCAGCTCATCTCGCCGTTCACCAGGTCACTTAACGGCAGAAATGACAGACTGGGGATCTTACCACGACTGTTGTAGTGTTCGACCAAGGTGCTGACGGAGAAGGAAGACTGGAGTAGCAGCTCCCGAGTGATTCGATCGAAACGAAAGTTTGCACAGCCGAGTAGACGTACAGAAGAGCGGTGGGTCGTGGAGAACAACCACCTGGCGAAAATGGAATGAAGGGAAAAGGAAAAAGAAGAACAAGAATGCGATGTAAAATAAGATGAGGGGAGAGGTGGAGAGGGGAGTAAGAGGGGAGAGAGGAGGAGGGATGAAGCAGGAGCAGGTCAGGATCGAAAAGGTCGGGGCGGAACTGGGTTTTGGGTGACAGAGGTGCAGCGACGCAGCAGCAGTGTCTCTGTATGTATGTCCTCAATCCTTGAACTCTCCGCTTTCTCTAATTGCTCCTGCACCCGCTTAATCTCAGCTGTAAGTCTATCTACTTTAATCCCACCTCAACGGACTCTCGAAGGTCCTCTACTCTAGTGGCGAGCTTAAACGGGATTCTCTGCCTGAGGATTGGGCGACGCAGAGCCTCCTGCGAATGCCAGGGACCTATCAGGGTCCAAGGAGAGCAGCGCTTGGTTGCTAGCTGTGAACCTCATCAGAAGGCCTTAAGGCTGTGCGCGGCCAGTTGTAGAGCTCAACATCGAGAGTTAAGCGTTGAACTTGCAGATATGTCGGCGTCTGGTGCGAGGCACGTACTGCAAAGAAGCGCCGCACTCAGACTCTATCGTGCCCCTCTATCGGTTCGCTCGTTGCTTTATCAACACTTACATAGAGCTAGTACCTTACTCCTGGGTATATACGCTAAAAATAGGCTATATTGAGGGTTAGGATTGGGGTATCTACATGCACGGGCTTTTGGATCGTGACGACTATTAGAATTCCTTCAACAGATTTCAAATGAACACCTTTGCAATTTTGATGGAACGCTGTGGAGCAGTAAAAGTACTGCGACGATCACTCTCCTATCAATAAGATTCCTATCAACAAGGATTAGAACCCCGCTATATATTACACCTCTCTAGGCTTATTATTAGTAGAGTGTGTTCTACAATGCTGAGGGCTCATAATCGCCTATTTCTCCCACTCAACAAACTGTTTATACAACAAACGGAAGCTTGTGTACAGGTATGTACAGAGACATAGGACATCTACATGCTTGGAAAAACTCTCATCTTCTGCGACCTTCTCTGCTTCTGAATATTGGGTTCGCATTTGCCAACCGTTTGCTCCATGCCGCAGAATTGGGAGATTATTAGATCACATATTGAACAACCCTTCATCGTCAAACAGCTGGCTGTAGGTGATAGATCCAAACTTGAAACAGGTGCGGGGTTGGAGGGGTCCGCCAAGCTGTGGCCAATGAGCGAGGAGTGGCGACGCCATGAGCTGTCCTTCGCCCGCCGTACTGTCTGCGCAAGGCCTCCCCGAATGCATCCCCATGGCAGCCTGGACATTCGGTACCCCCACCCTATCCCCCTCATAGGTACCTACTCACTCTGTAGGCCCCATCTCGATCTTTGCACTCGGTGGTCTCTTCGGTACTCTGGCGTCCCAACCAATGGGCAACTGCTACTGCCGCAGAACTATACTCGCGCTGAACTCGCTGGGCCGGCTCATTAGCAGACTCAGCCGCAGGGCTGCAGTGGTGGTGGTTGTGCCGCTCTGTCAAATTCGCACCGCCGGATGCAAAGGGCATGTCCGCAGCTCAGCCCCCCAGACAGCAGACTGACTCACCGGGGAAGCGGCGCGATTTCGATCAATATCGATATCGTTACAACGCAAGTGTTGGCTTGTTATTGGTTACTACTTCCCGCTATGGTTAATATTAGCGTAGCTCGGTGTGTAGGTAAACCATAGTACTGGCATGTTAAAGCTCGTCGTGGCGCCGGCGGCGGGGCTCTAGGGTGGCTTCTCCTCTTCAGCGTCTCTTCAGCCCAAAGTCGCCGAAATACCTATACCTCGGTCCAGCCGACAACCGCATTTATGCGAGCATTGCCTCCCAGGTGCCACCGATGACGAGTGGTGCATCCACGGCCAGGAATCTGGGCCGGAATTCGGACCGGTATTCAAACTGCCCAATTCAGTACAAACACTGTGCCCTGGTTGAAACGGCTTGCAAGAATACAGAATATATCCAAGATACGGCTAACGAACTACGTTGCAAGGTTATCCGCACGGCTATAGATTGATGCAAGTCAGCTACGCCTCCATCGTCACTCTGCCCTCGGCGGTCTCCCTCGGGTGCATGTCAATCCCTTACCCATTAGAGTAGAGTCTAACCCGTTAGCTTCCACAGATTATTTACAATATGCTGTGGCGTGCGCCTGGAATTGGCTGTGGTCAGGTTACTCTTAGCTACCATATCTTCATGCGGAGTCTCTCATCTCTGAAGGGGTAGGTGGATCCGGAGACGACCGAGATGAAGAACGTGAGAGGATTGGGTATGAATGGAAGGATCTTGGGGAGCCGAGATACTGAAGAGCTATGTCATTTTGGTGGAGTCTGGCGAGCGGTTGGTCGAGGAGGTGTATGGGTTCATGGATCTTAAGGAAAGCGAGGACATTGAAGAATTCTTGGAACTCGGTTGGCCTCTAGAAGTGGACGAATCAAAATCGAACCAAAATCGAAGTGGCGAAACGAGTGGGTCGATATTCACGAACGGACAAGTCTTTTTCTGACACGGTGAGCCTCGGACTATCCGCCCAAGACTTTCCGTTACGGTGAAGCCCGCCTACCTAAATATTTATCTTAGTTAGAAATGGATAGGATAGCCGGATACTATCCCATCTCCTGTGAACTTGATGTTTATGGCGTCGTACTCCAGATCTGGAGTCCTAAGTGCATCAAGTCGTGTGGATTTAGGGGGGTAGTAATTAGGCAACTGGAAGGCCATCAATCGTGGACTCTGTCGAGGCGCTAATGCTACTACTACATCCTATTTACTAATTCGTCTCACACATGTTTGGATTCTGAAATCCATTCAGGTTGGGGATTGCATGCTGTGTCCCTTCAAGGAGGAACTATTGGATGAATCTTTAGAGCATCACCTCCGATCCGCCAGCTAATCGACCTTATTAGCCTAGGTAAAACCATCTTGTTAGGGGATATATAAGTCATGGTGTTTTCATCGTTTCGGCTTGCTGCAGCGGTTAGTGGCATCTGGTAGTAGAGCCGGTGTGTAGTTACTCTGCATAGATGTAATTGAGCTGATGAGGTCAAAGGCTGTCACTGCTGCGCACTGGCTGGGTGTGTCCTACCTTAGACCGGTCAGTTAGGGTAGGGTGTTTCGTACCGTTGCCGTCGCAAAGTAGAGTACCAGTCCTCGAAACCCCATTCGTCATGAATGGGCGGCGTGGGATGTTGGTAGCTCTCGGCTCTCTAACTGTCACTCGCCTACTAGCCAGTCATGGTATCCAGCGTTGTTTAGGAGGGCACTCATTTGGCCCAGAATACATAGCATCTTGGTTTATGCAATGAGTGATTAGCTACTTGTGATTCATGTGAGCGTTCACACTGTGAGATCTAAGTATGGAATAGACAGTTGGAGGCCCAGGTGGGTCAGTCAAACAAGTTTCCAATGCAGCACTCTCTTGATGAACTTAAGCAAGCAGTTGATCCCATGAAATTCAGTTAATCATTCGTCTAACTTCCGTTCGCATGGCCTTCCAACTTCTCTGATTCTCGGCAGTGTTCCTATCCTAAGTGGCCTGGCCAGCCACCAGGCTATCGATTATCTGTGACTGGACTAGTTATTGGCGTCCCAAATGTTAGTGTCGCGACTCGCTGATGATATCTCTCACAACAACTAAAGTCCGAGATGAAGGTACGATACCGACCCGAGTCCGGTAAAGTCAACCTGACAAGAAGTTTTGTTTGGTGAAGTGTTTTCACAATCCATGCCTTTCTCTAAGAGTGGCGCAGGGATAATATAGATGGCGGCAATCACTGGGGTGTAGGAAAGCGCTAACAAGCCAAAGAACACGTTCAACCGCGTCTAACGCGACTGCCCACACCACCTGCTGAAGTCTTGTGCTTCTTCAGCCTCTTCAACATACAACAATGCTTCCGAAGGAGTTGCTCGACACCATTGACAGCCAATGCCCCTGCCGGGCTGCACAGTTGACACAGCTAGCTGCCTTGGTGGGTGATGTACGATCTCTTTCCTCTTTCCTCGACGCGATTCCCAGCTGAGTCTTGAAAGGATAGCTTCCCCAGCCCGCCAGCTTTCGTCTTATACGGACTGGAAGCAACGGGTAAAACATTGATTCTCAAGACACTCCTCGAGAAGTCATCCTCCAGTTATTCTTGGCTATCCTGTCACGAATGCATCACCGCACGACACCTCACAGAACGTATCGCCGCGACAGTATCGAACGCGCTCGAAACTGAGACGGCGCATCAGAAATGCGAGAATGTCAGTGCCCTTACAGTATATCTTCAGTATCTATTGAAAGATAGTAAGAGAAAGCACTTTCTGGTAAGACTGTTCGGCGAGATGGAGGTTGGGTGTCACTAAGCAGTTGACAAACAGGTTCTCGATCGAATAGATCAGCAAAGGGACCCTCCCCCTACATTGATTGCTTCGTTAAAAAGGATGGGCGATTTCGTAGGTATTATAGTATTCCTTCTAAGTGCAATTCCTCACAATCCACCACAGATTCCTACACTTTCAGTGGTGTTTATTGTATCCGCTCCCAACCCAAGACAGTTTGGTTCCGCTGAGATGCCTCACGTACACTTTGCACCCTATAGTAGAGAAGAGAGCATCGAGATTTTATGCAAGAATCCCCTACCAATCAAAAAACTAACACCTGGCGATGATGACGGGGCTTCGGACGACGAGGATATGGCCGTCAATGATACAAATGAAGAACTATACGTGTGGAAAAAGTTCTGCGCCACTGTTTGGGACTCCCTTGCCAAAAGCGCAGCAAGAGATGTTGTGCGATTCAGGACCGCCGTTGAAAAGAACTGGCCAGTATTTGTGCAGCCCATTGCACGGGGAGAGTATGGAACCAGGAACTATGCGAGCCTCTACGTCTATCACAAAGAAATGTTTCGTCGGGAAACTAGCGTAATTGACACTGTCATCCCGCCAACTACGAACGAAAGGATAGTGATAAAATGTAGGTGACAGAAGTCACTCTATATTGCTGCATTGATACTGATCCACTGATTAGCACATGACCTTCCATACTATTCCAAGTTCCTTCTCTGCGCTGCATATCTTGCCTCCTACAACCCAGCAAGGATGGATGCAACATTTTTCATTAAGGGCAGCGACCCCAAGAAGCGGAGGCGTGGTGGAGGACAGAAAAGGCAAGCTGGAACCCGAAAGGTATCTACCCCGATATATAACAGATATGGATTCATTCTGAATTTTTCTAGATCCAACGCAGACTTCTAGGCGCGCAAGCCTTTCCAATTGAGCGATTATTGGCCATCTTCCCTACTATCGTTCCTCAGGCTGTACCTTCGTCGGTTGACATCCAAGCGCAGATAGCAACACTCACGGCATTGAGACTCCTCATGAAAGCCACTTCTTTGGATCCATTGGATGGTAGCGCCAAATGGAAAGTCAATGTTGGATGGGAGTATGTTCGAGGGATTGCACGAAGTATCAAGTTTGATATTGAAGATTACATGGCGGAATGATTCGTTTTACTTGTTAATTAAGGGCGGATATACCATGGAGTTGTACGATAATGATTATAGACGGGGTTGGTTGGGATTGTGGCCCAGAATATCTTCCAAGGTTGCTCGGTCACCGAGCTGTTCGGCTCGGGTACGTTAGATATTGTGATCTAAAGTGACAGACTTGTACCTGCGTCGCAGGCGAACTGGATGCACTGCACCGTACATAGGGCAGCGCTTTATTTGGCTAGTCTCTTTTGCAGAGAAGAGGGTCCAATGTGTGATGTGTGATGCACAGTGTCGGCTTTACTTTTTGCTTTCTTTTCGTCGGTACAACCCGTTCTACCCTTCTGCACGTCACTTACGACAACATGTCACTACAATCCAAACGACGACAACACAACTACTATGCCTGCAGAGATTCCCGGATTCTATTATGGTGTGCATGGTCCTTGATTATGACATAAAACCAATGCTAATACATCTCTTTAGACACTGAGAAAGGCAAATACTTCCGCGTTCTCCCCCACCACGCTGCTCCAACATCTTCGTTCTACAGCTCCTCATCGGTACAGCAGCAACAGTACGAGAAACAGGTTAGCTACCTTTCTTCCAGTGGCGAGATCTAAGCAAGCGATACTGATTGAAGTGATAGCGCAACGAGGAACACCAACATGAAACCACCCACCGACTGAAGCGCAAACGTCGTGCACCCCTCAAGAGCAACCCTTATGTTAGAGCCACCCTTTACCGTGAGCTCAGCGGCGTCGTATCCAGTCCGAAGCACGCCGAGGATGTTCATCAGGTGTATGCGCAAGGTCTACGCCGGCACCAGGTATTCGAGACGGATCCAGGAGTAAAGATCTCCGCATTTGCATCGGACACCACCGGCGGGAAAACCTCGATGATCATAGGAAGTTCGTTAGGAGATGTGAGGCGCGTACGAGGCTGATTCTCGGTGTGTTTGTGTGATGGAGATTGACTTCTGTGCAGGATCCTACCTATGCAGGAGAGTGAGGACGGAAACTTGGAGGTGGATAGGGCGGCGATATGGCCTTTGATACATTGGCACTCGCAGGTTACGTCGATCTCCATATCCTCTCAGCGATGCATGCTGTACCTCTCCCTCTCCTTTTCTCCAGAATTCCACTGACTTGATAGGGCAACCTTTATGGGTGACCATCATTGCCCGGGTATATACCTCACCACGCTATCCAACCCCTCCACCCCACATTTTGGCATAGGGCTACAACATTCCTTCCTTCGCCATACACACATCCGCTCGGTCTGGACCTCCGCTGCCTCTCCCTCTCCAGTGGGCGATCTCCTTATCGGCACCTCCGCAAGCGCAGTGCACATCCTCCCTCACCCGTACCAGATTCAAAAAACCGACTACCGCATCAAATCCGATGTATTCGCCGTTGAGTTCCTCCCCACCGACCCATACCCATTCCTGTGCGGTTCCCGTGATGGCGATATGCGGCTATTCGACGTTCGCGTCAACTCCACCACGCGCCCCGACATCATTGTCCGCCACGGCGGGACAATAACACACATCCGCGCACTCTCTGCTCAGAGCATCCTCGTTAACGGACTGCAGCGATGCGCAACCTACGACCTCCGATTCCCACACCCGAGAAGCCCCAGTAGCGGGTTTGCACACGCGACCAGGGCGGCAAGAGTCTATGGGAAGGTGGTAGGGAAGGATGCGAGCATGATTGGGCTCGGGTTTGATGTCGATGCGGATAGGGGAGTGATGGCGGTGGCGGATCAGGAGGGTTGGGTTGCCATGTGGAGTTTGGAGACGGGAGAGAAGCTGCAGAGTGTACTTGAAGACCGGAGGTGGGAGGGCCCGTGTAAAGGTATCAAATTTGATAATGGGGTGCAGCCTGGGAGACTGTGGGCGGGAGAGGGGAGGGGGTTGACGTGTTTCTCCTATTAGGGGCAATGACATACCAGATTGTGGGAACCTCGTGTTCTGTTAATGTTGGTCGATATTATCATGGCTTATTGCTATTTCCAGAGGTACTATCTATTAAAGACAGTAGTGAACATACTATTGCCTTACTACTTACCTCTGATATAAATATAAAGGTGGAGGAAGTGCTATGATAGGAGGGTAGGAGTGGCGCACGAGGAGCAGTGGCTGTCTACTCTACTCCATCTGTCCTAGAGTCAAGAAGGGAACCAGAATGACCCTACCAATCTCTGGATTCAGCAGCCGATAATTCACCAGACTAGTCCATGCTATATGTGTTTTGAGCGGAGTAGGTGTGGGTTATCGAAGCCATGAATGCCATCTACTGCGTCAAGAGGTTATAACACAGAAAACTATTTCTAACATTAAACCCGTTGGCTACTTCTTCGCAAAAATATGGAAAACAAAAATGGCAGTCTCGCCGTGCCAGCCAGGACTTCGAGAATAAAGGAATCGTGTCATGGAGTCTCACTTCATATTTTCATGGCAAGAGTGTGAATGGAATTACACACCGATGACCCAGTACTTTCTCCCTCATCCACTTTATGGGTCCATCTTGTGCTGGGTACTCAATTTCTGGTCTGTTCGGAGTATCGATTTGTGATCCGCAACAAAGTCGTAGACAATATTTAATGGACCATTGATCGAGACAGGATATATCTACTTGTATTCACTCGTACTTCTTGAGAACTAGAGCCAAGGGGAGCAGGTGCTCAGAACAAGGGAATCAACCACTGACCTGGCATACTCTTAGAGACATCCCTAATTGTAAGCAAGATACCGAGTGACTATTGGTGAACTAACACCGGCAACAAACAAGGCTGTACTAGTTAATGGGGACGGAGGTATGTTCCCCCGACTCCCCAGTCCATTAATTAGCCGCCCCATATAGGTAGATGTCAACTTTCTTTGGGAAATCTGTTCCTTGCACAAACACCCAGGCTACACCGAGCTCCAGAGAGTATGCTAGAATCCTCTCTAACGTTCCCCCGTAGTAGTACAAGTGACGATGTCCTTACTCCGCTTAAAAGCGCTAAAACTAGTAGATGCGCAAAAGTGCCATAAACCAAGGAGAAAAAAACAGTCACCCGAATTAGAAGATCGTACACCATTCCCATTTCTCGCTTTATTTTATTCCGCCTCATCTATATGATGCCAATTTTTTACTTTAAATGTGCGTGCGTGCAATGTGTGACTGGGTATATAACACTGCTGCTGCTGCTGGTGACTTAAACCCATTCCCGCGGATTGCTGAGGACTTCTAGCATGCGGTGCTCCCTGGTTCCAATTTCGGGAGAGTGCATGTACTGCCATCGGGCCGTCAATGGCAGACTCATGAGGATGGATTCAATCCTAGCATTAGGAGTATTGAGGCCAAATTTGGTACCTCGGTCCTGGACGAGGTTGAATTCAACATATCGTCCACGGCGGAGCTGCTGCCAATCTTTCTCTGCCACGGTAAAGGGCATGTCCTGGGCTCAAATCAGTGCGAGTTTTATGAGCTTGTAGGTGGTGAGTATACCTTTCTCTTCTCAATAATAGGGAGGTATCCAGGCAAGAAGGAACTCAAGCAATCCGTCACAAAGCTCAGGAGCTGTTCTGGATCCTTGTCCTCAAGATCGTCAAAAAATATACCTCCGATTCCTCTCGACTCGCCGCGGTGCTTGACATAGAAGTAGTTATCGCACCACTTCTTGAACTTTGGATAGTACTCGGGGTCGTGGCGGTCACACGCCTCCTTGAGGGTTCTGTGGAAATGGATAGCGTCCTCATCAAACAGGTAGCTCGGAGTCAAATCAGTCCCTCCACCAAACCACCACGACCTAGGCGTTCCATCTTCATTCATGGTCTCGAAGTAGCGATAGTTAAGGTGGACTGTGGGCGCCATGGGGTTTTTGGGATGCAGGACCATGCTCAATCCCGCCGCAAAGAAGTCGATATTCTCGATGGAGGGGTCAAAACTTTTGTGATGGGCGCGCATCGACTGGATTGCGGCGGGAGGTAGCTTTCCGTAGACGACCGAGATGTTAACACCAGCCTTTTCGAAGACGTTGCCATCCTGCAGGACACATGAAGTTCCACCACCGCCGTCGCCCCCCTCGCGTTCCCACGCGTCGACTAGGAACTTTTTACCATCCACCTTCTCCAGGGCCTCGACAATCTCCTTTTGCTTCTCGCGGATCATGGCTTCCATTCGCAGACGCATGGGAGAGCGCTCGGTGACGCCGTTTTCACGCTTTTGGATTGCATCAGCCTGACTTGGGGAGATGCTGCCATTCTCGCAGAGCTGGGGTTCAGATCCCTGGTACTACTATCAGTACGATTCGATCGGTATATATACGTTGAAGGTCGAAGGTGAAGGTAGAGTACCATTGACCACCCTAGCCCCCCAGCCGCAATGATCCCAGCACCAGTAGCTAGAGCCATTCTGGAGTAACGTCCCGGTCTTGCTGAAGCGTGGGACGAGCTGAAGAAGGTCCGTGGGATCTGGGATGATTGGCGTAGAACTAGATTGCGGACCACGGAGACAGAGGACGATAGGCCTCGCTGGGAGACAATTCGGAACGGCATGACGGCAATGAAGAAACGGGAAAGGCGACTACAGAGCGGGAGCTGTACCTGAGGAGGAAAAGTGACGGGGAGCGTGAAGATATATAAAAACAATCCCTTAAGGCAAACCGCTCCCAAGAGTCGCGGGCATCATGTTAAGTGCTTAAGTACCTGGTGCTCTAGATAGTACTTATATCGGAAGCTGCACCTGAAGCTGCGGCTCGCTCCGGCAGACGTAACACGAGCCCTAGCGACTGTTCTCTGAGGTTCGTCAAGACATACTGCACTCGATCTCAACGATGTCTCAGGCCGTAGAGAAAGGATGGAGCAACCAAAATTCATTTGTGTCTCCTGGGTTTTCTGGGTGAATGAGAACAAAAGGCTGCCCACCACTATGTAAGTGAGTGACGTTCTGTGCGACCGATAATTACTAACAAGGATTCTTGCACATTCTTGGGTGGCCTCATTAGGCGTTGGGTCATACCTACAGCTAAGGCGAGGTTGACTCCCCTCCTCTCTCTCCCCGCCCAACAGCTCCCAGCTCTCTCTGCTATCAAAACCATCACCAGTTCACCCATTCATCGTACCGTCATCGTCGCTCATCCTGTGAGTCTCCCACCCCAGTTGTATTATCCCTCTTCCGTCCACGAGGCATCGGGCCGCCTCGAGCTTCGCACAGTCCTCCCAGCTGACTCCTAGTTCTCTTTAAAAGCCTCTGCCCCCCACCTTCAAAAGGCAACACCTACGTCGCCAGTCACAGCTTCACTTAACTCACAACCACCTCTGATCCATACAACTTAACTATCAATATGCGCAGGTAGCTATCCACCTTTAACCCTCACGAACTATCGGGGCTTAAGATATAGCCAAGCTAACAAAATGCTCTCAACCACAGCAAGTTTAAGGACGAGCACACCTTCGAGAAGCGCAAGGCTGAAGCCGAGCGCATTCGCCAGAAATACGCCGATCGCATTCCCGTATGTTGTCCTCTGCCAGCTCAGCTCCTTATCGATCGTCGATCGTCGTGAAGCTCGGCTAACCTCCTGCAATAGGTTATCTGCGAGAAAGTCGAGAAATCGGACATCGCAACCATCGATAAGAAGAAATACCTTGTCCCTGCCGACTTGACGGTCGGACAGTTTGTCTATGTCATCCGCAAGCGCATCAAGTTGTCTCCTGAGAAGGCCATCTTCATCTTTGTCGACGAGGTCCTGCCGCCGACCGCTGCCCTGATGAGCTCTATCTACGAGGAGCACAAGGACGAAGACGGATTTCTCTACATCACGTATGTGCTGCCTTCATACACGTGATACTCTATGGACAAGTGACATGACATGCTGACATGGTCAACAGGTACTCTGGAGAAAACACGTTCGGCGAGGTCTTGTAAACAGCACCATATTCTTTAATGGGTTTCACGGATGTTCTTGCGTTTTTTTTTGTTCTCTTTCTTTATCGATGGCGTTCTAAACGGGAAAGCGAGGAGGGCATACGTCGAGGGCACATGCACGGCTTCCTTGGGTGATTTTATTTTTTCTTGTCGCTCTGGATTCCGTTTTGGAAGCTTGGGGTGTGGGAAACTTGTTTGTTAAAGCTCAGGCTTCCGATGGGCCCGAATCCAAGCGGCTTGTTTTTCCTCGTACACATCAGATCCCAAAGGTTGTTTTTGTCTTGTCTGTTACGTTGAACTTCTTTCCGATCGAAGTTTATGGGTTTGATTTTTTGTGTGTGTCTCTTGTGTGTTGCTGCTGTGTAATTCATATGCGTAAATCGTGCTTTGCATGCGTCATTAAGGGCTCCAAGGATGTGAGTTAATCTTGCGAAACTTCAAACGTTCTTTCTCACTACGATACTGGAGGTGGCTCTGGATGGCGGACATAGCGATAGACGGTTGTAGCTTTTGAGGGTGTATGATATTAGGTTCTGATAGCCCACCAAATTTCTTTTTGCTTCAACACTACACTTACTCGCCCTTCTCCTCTCCGCAGTATCGCAACCCTTAAACCCCCCGTCGTAAATTCACTGCCCAAAATACCATCCCACCCGCCGTCGGAGGTTCTCGAGGGCTTGTGTGGTGTCGCGACCGGCTTCGGCTTCTTCGCGGCGGATCCGTAGGGCCGCAGCGGACACACCGATGACGAACGCAAAGAGGGGGTCTGCGGCTCTGGGGGGCGGGGTTAGGCAACAAGCAAAGAAGGAACAAAGGAACGGAGATACCGGGAGATTAGGTGGTTGTATTGTGACATTGTTGGTTGCGTGCGGTGTGGTGGGTGCAGTGTAGAGATGGGACGCGCGAAACTTGGGTTTTCCGTAGATAGTGATAAGTTTATCTTTAAAGCAAAACAAAACCCCCCATTTCTATTGTTCCAAACCGGCATACAACTCCGCTCCAAGGAAAATTGAATGGACCAGATTTCTCTCTACGTGCCCTTGAAACACCCACAGTAAATATACACAGTAGACATACCGCCCCGCCTTCCCTCCCTCCCTTGTAGCATATCGTACACCCTCCCACCCATCCCTTACTTCTTCCTCGTCGGTCTTTCAGGTTTAACTCTGATTTTCTTCGGCGCGCCCTTCCCCCTAACCTTTGCCCTGTCCCCGTTGTCAGCATCCCCCTCCCCCCTCCTCGCGGAGGAACAAACCTCTCTACAGAGATAACCCTCTGTTCCTCGTCCTCATCGACAAAATCTAACCCGGGCCAGAGCTTCCTCATATCCTTGATTGTCGCGACGCGCGGAGGATAGTACTCCAGCAGCGCCTGGCCCTTTAGTCGTTGCCGTAGAACTTTGTTGCCAGTGCGTACGCCCGTCGGGTTGAAGGTTGTGTTGAAGATGCTGGCGCTCAGCTGTGGTGCGGGTCAGCAGGGAGGCGAGAGGACTAGGGGAAGAGGAGAGACCTGGCGGAGCTGGAGGATCCGGGTGCGCGAGACTGATGCCATGGTGTGTGGAAGTTGGTGAGGCTCTGTTGGTAGGTACCTTTTTTTAGTGCTCGCGGTCATGCGGTAGCATTCGGGTCGAGGTTTTGGTTCACGGGGCGAATATCTCTCGCTTGCCTGGAGAATGGGGAGTATATTTTCATAGATACACGTGCGGCCGCTACTTGATCTGGACGTGGAATTTCGTTACTATGTTAAAAGAAGGTAGAATAAAAGTTTTGAAGACATTTGCGCGTTGGCAGCACTCTTCATAAGACAAGGTATGAAGTCCTAATAGACCAACAAGACAAAGAATCAACTAGGCATCCAGAACTCCTCACACAATACAGAACTTACTTAAGTGGTTCTAACCACTGGTGAACAAGGTATAAGGAAAGCACCAAGAAAAGCCCATCACTCCCTGACCCCACCTTCCTTTGCTTATACATATCCCTTAGAAGGTTCTTCTACCTCTTTGCGGCAAAGTCCTGGATGCTTATTGAATGGAAGCTATCCTCACAAGACTCTAGGTCAGATTTCAAGTCTTCTGTGTTTACAAAAACGAGACCCTTGTAGGATGTGAATGAATTCTGAGTACCCAGGGGGTTATGGTGAGATTTGATTGAGTTTAGGGGAATAATCTGCATTTGTTGAGCATGCGAGGTTAGTGAAATAACGAAACATATGATATATCTCTGTGCAGCTTAGGAAGGATCAGGTTTTGTCAGTAAAATGAATCCTAGCAGCATGGTAAGAAGCTGTCAACATCACCACAGCATGGCAGTAGTCCCCAAAGTTCTTGATATAGTTGAGCAGTGTCTGGTCAATTACTTGAGATATCTTCTTAGTTTCACTAATCAAGTAGGGCGTCTCGAATCTCAAAAGGACCATGCCGGGGTCATCACCAAGCATTTCCTGAGCAGACATGCTGTGCAAGTACTGAACTGACTCACTCAGGAAGTCTTCAAGGCCCTGATCCTCCCCGAAAACGGATGGCATTACTTCACGGAGGAATTTCTCGATGCCTAGCTTCTTAACTACCTGCCAAAAATAGAGAACTTTAGGAATGTCAGGGACTCCTGGGGAGTCAAAGAAGTTGCGATGAATTTCTTTGACTCTATGAACAATTTTCTTAACGTAATACATTATCTTTTTTAAACAGTTTCTCACAACAAAGCCCATTAGCTAGATTGTAGAAATCATATGCCCCCTTTGAGCGGGCAATGAGTGTGGTGGCGGCTGTGATATCACACTGAGAATCCATAACCAGAAGTAAAGCAAGAAGATCGAGAAGCTGAAGATGCTTCATCTGAGGACTGTTATCTTCCGGTTTGGAGTTGGCAGGCCATACTCTCTGTTGTGGGCAGGAGCCAGTACTATCTGAGCTGTGCCTGGGGGGGAAAGATCCTGCTTTCGGACATCTTTGTATTGAGGATTCGTAGAGCCCACGATGAGTGAGTACAGGTGGTACAAAGAAGATGGTTATGGAGAGGTGGTGGTTGGCAGCGAGTATGAAGCCGGGATAACTCTTTGTCTTGTGGCAACAGCTTCAAATTTCTCGAAGGTAAATTGTGAGGGAATTATGTAAAGCATACACGGTGCATTTCGAGCCGTCTGGAGCGAGACAAGCAGACTAACATCAATTGAAAACAGCAAAACAACAGAGCAACAAGGCTACATACACCCGGTCCCAAACTAAAACGCCGCGACGCCGCGAGGTGGGCAATCCTTCCAAAATCGGTGCTGCTGGCGGAAAAACGATCGATGCGCTGGCTTCATCGCTGCGCGTTTGTTGCAATGAACATGACACTACAGCTGTTAGTTTAAAGATACGGAAGAAACACCCTCCCAATACAAACCAAGAACCTATAATGGCAACACTGACAACCATAAAGATCTACACAACCGATACTCATCAGCAACACTTACAGGTATTGGATTCGTAGTTTCAGTGCATACCATGTGCGTTTTTGCCCCTGACTGCACTATGGCAGCCCTTCTGCTATACTTCTGCACTCTGTGAAGTGAATAGCGTTCAGCAAAACTTGACAATGGTACCAGAACTTGGATGATCACACGTTTTAAGATAGTTCGACAGCCCGGCTCCCAGACAGACTACAAGACTTCAGTCAACTTCCCTGTAGCACCCGCGGACCGCACACACGTACCCAAACTAAGAACCCAAAAGATCGCACCTAGCGGAAACGCCATTCGACGTTCAATGACTGACGGCTCTGTCTTGAGTTTGAAGTTCAGGATTATCGCAACCGACACAATGCACATGTATATAGATAGCCTAAGCCACGAGAGAAAATCTGGTTGCTCCGTTTCGCAATGAGCCGTTGTCGAGTTCGACTCCGGAAAACTTAGGGCTCACTTCTCTCATTGGCACAGTGATCCCGCGCATCACTAGCTTCATTATTGAATACTAATGCCGATACGAACGGTGAGGCGAGTATGAGCGGGTCTTCTGGTCCTAGACTAGGAAACCCGGAAGTCTTTAGCAAGGTAACCGAGATGTATGATAAGTAGTAACGGAGAGGAACGTTAGGTACGTACTCTGAAACGAGAACGGACCGAGGCTTTGGTACGCAGAAACATCGCTCTTGACCAGGCATTATAATTACTTAAGAGGGTACTCTACATACATCTCGAATCCTGAAGACCTGTTTGGCGGTTTTTATACCTAGCTGCAGATCCGCGCGGCTTGGCGCGGTGCATCGCTAAGGGACGAGGAGTTTTCTCCACTCTATATGTTGAAATCGACGCAACCTTGCATTTACATGATATGCTCAAGTGGGGAGTTCGTGAATTGAAGTTTCTCATAATACATGTCCGGACGAAAAGAAAAAAAAAAGAAAAACTCTATGATCAAGCAATCAAAGCTCCTTCCTAGCTAACTCAAACAGTAACCCTAGTACTACAATCTAAGAATCCACCAAAATTATTACACAGCCATTAGGACTATGAGCAACTCGGTAGTAGTTACTCAGTAGCGGTCATTTTATCAAGTCCATCTTTACAACGTGGCACCAACCAATTCAGCGTACTTCTCAGTGCTAAAAGACTTGGGACGCTCGATAGGAGCTCCAACAGCACGGTCAATGATGAGCTGAGGAAGGACACCAAGGGCACGAGCAACACCGAACAAAACAGTGTAGTAGTTAGCCTCAGTAAGACCGTAGTACTGGAGGAGGACACCAGAGTGCTATGACAAAATCAGCAATGCACATTACTGGGAGAACGCCATATACTCACGGCATCAACGTTGGGGTAAGGGTTCTTGGTCTTTCCGTGCTCGGTGAGAACACCAGGAGCAATCTTATAGACCTGGCTGACAAGCTTGAAGAGAGGGTCATCAGGAAGCTTCTTAAGCGCAAACTCGCGCTGAGAAGTGTAACGGGGGTCTGTCTTTCTCAAAACTGCGTGTCCGTAACCAGGGACAACACGACCAGCGTTCAAAGTAGACCAGAGGTAGTCCTTGATCGACTTGTCGCTGAGATCGTCACCAACAGCCTTCTTCATCTCGGTGAGCCAGTTCAGAACCTCCTGGTTGGCCAATCCGTGAAGGGGACCGGCAAGACCGTTAAGACCGGCTGCCAGAGAGAGCATGGGAGAGCTAAGAGCAGATCCAACCAAATGGGTAGTATGGGCAGAGACGTTACCACCTTCCTATAAATACGATTAGCCACATAACATAATCCGAGATCCACCAAACTTACGTGATCGGAGTGAATGGTAAGGTACAATCTCATCAAGTCAACAAAGTCCTTGTTTCCACCGAAACCAAGCTGGTTTGCCAAGTTGAAACCGTAATCCTTGTCAGCCTGGATAGGAACGACCTTTCCATCCTTGAAAACATTGCGGTAAATCTTAGCAGCAATGGTGGGGAGCTTTGCAATCAGGTCCATGGAGTCCTCGAATGTGTAGCTCCAGTAGTCCTTCTTGTTGAGACCCTTGGCATAAGCCTTTGCGAACGACGACTCGTGCTCAAGAGCAGTGACTGCAAGAGAGAACTGAGCCATAGGGTGAAGGGTGTTGGGGCATCTATCAATGAGCTCCTCGACAAACTTGGGGACCTCGGCACGAGCAGCCCACTCAGCAGACAGGGCGCGGACTTGCTGCTCAGTAGGAATCTCGCCGGTCAAAAGAAGCCAGAAGAGACCTTCAGGAAGGGGCTCCTCTCCTCCAGGGGCTCTGGGAAGAAGTGCCTGGCATTCCGGAATCTAAGAGAAAAGGGTTAGCTGCCGTAATCCCCGGTTGGCAGGCATTGCGTGCTTACAGTCTTTCCTCTGAACCGAATACCCTCCTCAGAATCGAGAACGGATCCCTGTGTTGATCGTCAGTATGGCAATATAGTGCGTGTAAATGTAAAGTGAAGTACACACCTCCCACACAAGGGATTTGACACCTCGTGCACCACCGTAGACTTGGTCAAGGGTAACCTCTCCAATGACCTTGGAACCGTGATCCCTTTAAAATGTCAGGATAACGAGATTGCTAATGGTTATAATTGGGACAAATAACTTCCTCAGCTTCTTAATCTTCTCAATTTCTTGGGGAATCTTTGCAGCAAAGGTCTCCTTGAGAGTCTGTGATCGTCGAGGCGTACTACGTCAGTACAACGTTTCGAGTTATGTCCAAAATCAATTGCTTGCCTTAGGCTTCACGGAAGAGTAGTAGCGAAATCCAGCTCTCTTGACAGCGAATGAGGTCGAGGAAGAGACAGATGATCTCAAGGCGACCGAGGCCAAGGTAGAGGCTCTAATTGCTGACGACATTTGAGCAGTTGGTATGCGTGAGGATGAAGAATGAGAGGTGGAGATGGAAGAGAGTAGGAAGAAGTAGCCGCAAAAGAGAGGGACTCAAAAAAAGTAGAAATGACGAGGAGAGACAATACCGAGACCGGGGGCGAGAAACAGGGTAAAAGTTTTGGGTGAGGCGCTACCGGGGTCTGTTCTGTGTCTTTCTTTCTTTTTAACGGGAATGATCGGCTTTATCAATTCATTGGCGATACTCTCCGCCTCCGGCCGCCCGATGGCATTCCATCTTTGCTCCAAAACAGCATCATTACCACCACCAGCATTGAATAGACGTGATATTCTTCCCAAGGTATCTTTCAAGAACGAAACACAAAGAACTACAAAGATCGTGTGTCCTTTTCAAATAAAAAATACCAATGAACTGCTCTGGGTTAGGTATCTGCATCCACCTGGCACATTTTTTCTCAGCCATGAATTTTTTCTCAGCCATGAATCCACTTCCAGAGCAAGCAAAGCTTTCAATTCCCTTGTCCATCCTAACCAACAGAACAAGTTCAATCCAATTTGTAATCGAAGTTCCATTATTGTCAAAGTACCTTCTATCACGATATCAGTTTCTCCAAGTAAATTTCAGCAAGTCTTGTGTACATTGCAGAACGACCTTCCAAAACCAAGTATTTCAAGTTTGTGTGGCTGACTATTGCATGAGACTTGGCAGCGCTTCGAAATCAACCGACCACTCTTCTTGCTCATTTCTCTCTCCAACCGAAACACCCACTGCTCTCAACATCATCACCGCCTAACCATCACCCGCATTACCACAAGCACAGCCACCAACTCTTCAGGCAACGAATATTCACGCTCTCCGAACACGTATCTTTTCCCAGGTCATAGTTCACCGCTTCTCATTTCGCCGAGAATTTGAATCAAAGTTGATCGGTTGCTCGCTGGCGTGTACTGCTGGTCGTTGCTGCCACCCGATCCTTAGATTGTTGTCACGCGTCTACTTCGTACATAAAAGAAAGCCTATTTAACAACTTCGCATCCCCGACTATCTAAATCACGGTAGCGATCAAGAAAAGGATCATATACTCGAGTAGAGGGCGCGGGAGTACATAAATTGTTTGAGCGACCACCAACATCGTCGTCGCCATCGTCTTCAAAGGCCGTGGGAAACTATTTTTTGCACATCGCCACCCTCTGCCGTCCATAAATTTTTGAATCTCGAGTAACTGTTTTGGGTCGTTGCCGGATATTCCTTCACCATGTCGTCGGTGGTGATGGACCTAGAATCTGCCCTGCAGGCAATGCAGAATACCAAACCACCAGGTGTATCGGGGTCGAAAATTGCCCTCATCACTGAACTTAGTGTCAATAATGTTCAGGTACATTCTCCGCAACTGCTCTACGCCAGCGTATTATCATTGTAGACTGCATGGATAACGCTGACTCCAACGGTGTATAATAGTCTGAGTCGGTCATTATACAGAAATTATATACGCACTTCAAGAAATGTCCGGGAACACATAAATTAGGCCCTCTCTACGTTGTAGACTCCATTGCGCGCAGGTACTTAGATCAGGCCAAAAAAACCCATCAGGAAGTGTCTGGTGCAGCACCAGATGGGACTTTTGCTGCAGGTGTCTTTAGAATTACGAACTTATTGCCTCCATTGATGAACGACATTCTGCAGCATGCACCTCCCGAAGAAAATAAGGTACGCTTGTCGATTTTACAAAATAGGCATGAGAAGGAACCTGGATAAGCCATGGAGGCATCGCCGTAGTCGAGTCGCAGCAACTATACCAGCAGCTCTCGATCATGGCCAGATGCTCCCATCTTCATCACATACCCATAAAACCCTTCTCCCCGTCCACTTGTTTCTGGCCAGCACCCATGTCGGTAATTGCTTGTAGAGGATATCCCACTTACACAGGTCTTGTTATTTTCTAGGACAAAATAGAAAAGCTGTATGCAATATGGGAGCGAAGCTCCACTTTCCCTCCAGAGGTTCTTGCAGATGTTAAAAGAAAGATGCACGCAAGTCCAATGTTTCAGTCACAGAGTAAGCCAGCCCTACCTCATCACTCCCATACCCGCCATGCACAAAGAGACCGCATCCCTGTCTGGCAGTAAATGTTGCATTGCATCTGCTACCGCCGTCTCTTGCATACTAGCATCAGTTAATGACAATTATCCATTTCGCTTTGCGTAGATCAATCCTCCACACCTCCAGGCTCACCACCACGATACCTACAAACCGCATTTTCACAACAGCAGCAACCACCGCCACAACAGTCCCAAAATCAAGTCCCGCCACCACAGCCTCAGAATAGCAGTTCTACAGATGTTGCTTCGATGTTGCAAGCGATTGCTCAGATGGCAAAGCAGAGTCAAACCGCCGTCGCTACTCCGGTAAATCCGCCTGCGCCAGAACAGACGCCTGTCTCAACCCCAGTACTACAACAATACAATACTGCGAGTTCTCAGCCAGCAGCCTCACAACCGTCCATCCCATTACCTCCGACCGCGCCGGTATCGTTGCCATATACTTCAACTCCGCCCAATTCGAACGGACAACCCGCCTTTCAGGGTCAGATGACCAACGCCTATCCTATATACCAGCAAAACCAAGTCCAGCCACAACCCGGATACCCCCAGTATAATGCACCACAGCAAGCCCAACAGCAACCTCAACAACCTCAGATTGGGATGGAGCAGCTCGCACTATTGCAATTACTTCTTCAACAGCCTGGATTACAGAATACCTCCCAGCTGGCCCCCGCTTTGCAAGCTCTGTTAGGAGCAGCTGGACAGGGTCTTCAAATGCCGAATATAGGAGATGCTATGCAGCAACAACAGTATTGGTCACAGGCGGGAGGCATGCCACAACCCCAAATTACATCGGAAGCACCCAGAGCGATAGATGGTTATACTCATGAGCAAAGAGGACGGGAGCGGGGTTATTCGCCACCTCCAAGATCGCCACCCCGGTATAGCGGAGGCAGACGTGGGAGAACCCGCTCTAGGTCACCCACAAGGTTTGGTCGCGATGAACCGCGGTCACCACCAAACTTCCGGCGCCGCAGCCCTGTTTATGGCGAGTATGAAGGAAACAACGATGCGACGCGAAGTGGAAGTATTGCCAACTCGGGCGCAGGAAGTGACCGTGGTCGCGGAGGAGGAAGGGGTCGTGGCAGAAGAGCTGTTTCTCCAAGTCGTAGGGATCGCAGTCCGCCAGGAAGAAACGCAGGCGTGCAAGTCTCGCCGCCACCGCCCCGGGATACCACGTTGCCTAAAGTTCCCAAGAATGTCACTTTTGCGAGTGATATTGGACCGAGCAGTGTTCGAGGTGAGAGAAACTTCGACCGTTAATACCTTGTTAGATTCAGTACGCTGATTTGATATCTACACACAGTGCTTAGTAGGACTTTATTCGTCGGCGGTGTAACGTATGTGTCTAAGATCTAGTCAACCTTAACTAAACCTCCGATGCTAACGCATGCGAAACAGGATCGGCGACGATGAACTCCGCCAATTATTCGAAAACTTCGGGCAGGTGCAGTCGTGTATCGTCAACCAAGACAAAAGACACGCGTTCATCAAGATGTTGACGCGTGAGGACGCAGTCAAAGCCAAGGCCGGAATGGAGACCTATAAGACCGATAACATGACACTTAGGGTATGAACTCCGAAATGCGACAGGATTCGTAATTTTCTTCTGACAGGTGATGTATTAGACTCGTTGGGGTGTTGGTTTTGGCCCCCGAGATTGTAGCGACTATCAAACTGGAATCAGTGTTATTCCTATTGACCGCCTCACGGAAGCTGATCAGCGCTGGATGGTTTCGGCGGAGTACGGCGGTACTGGAGGACAACCGTTACAGGGTGGAATGTGTGTTGAAGAGCCAGATATAGAGATTGGCCAAGGCGTCTCATCCAAAGGTTTGTTCGAGCCAACCCTTTTGCTTTTATGCGTTTCTACAAGAGCACAGCCACACAGGCTACTGCCGACAAGGCTGTCACTCCCTGTGTGCATCAATTCGCTACCACTCTTTTATCCCTCTATTCGACCGAAAGCTAACAATTTCTTTCACTATAGCCATTAGCAAAAGATTTCCTACGGATTCCGGCGGGAACAAGGGACCTCGCTCATCCCACGATCCCAACGCAGGGCCACCTCATCGCGGAGCAGGAAAACGCAAAGACGACCACCATCACAATCATCAGCCCAAAGGTCCGGATACTAGCCAACGCGGTGCAGCACCGGGGCCTCCAGGTGGACGTGATAATGTTGGTGTTGCCCCCCCTACTCCGGGATTCGGTGCGGGGTTTCCTTTTCCGATGCCTATGATGGGTGGTTTCCCATATCCTCCTGGTTTCACCAGTGGGGCACAACCGCCATCCGGGCGATAAAGTATCCGATCCGGCTGTACCGCATATTCATTCATTCATTCATGATTGGTTTTGATTGATGATTGATTGAATCTTCCGAAATTTTCTTTATTTTTGGGTTGGGTCAATGGCGCGGTACCTTTTTTCACGTATCAATACTCATGGTACGGTCTTTGCGGTTGTTGGGTTTAGTATTGGGGGAGCTTTTCTGTCTGCAATGCTTGTTGATTGGAAAGCCGACACCGTCTGAAACCGTTTTGTACTTGTAACTATTCATTGTTCGTTGGGGAGTTTTCTGTTTTCTGAGCTTTTTACTTTATGCAACTCAATGGAAACTCTGGGCAACGGTGGGGAGGCATTCTTCGTTTTGATTCGTTCTCGATAAATGTTTTGAAACCTGTCCTTTAGACTTCAACATCCGGCATATCACCGCGCGGTAACTGTGATCAAGAGACCAGCTGCTTCCGGTTCTTTGTCCGTACTTTGCCTTGCTAAGTGCCTCGTAACTCTTGGTATGCTTGGCGTTTGCCAATTGTTTCGTTTACTCCCTCCTTCTTCAGTCGGAGATTGAAGAATTGCCACGTCGGTGGATAGGTACTAGATCTAGATAGATTGGACATCGTGAAAAGCTGACCGGGATGAAAATGACGTTTTTTTTCTAGACCGGTGGGAATTAGAAAACTTAGAAAGGAGGGGTGGTGCGGGAAAACATTTACCAAATCTCCGATATAGCGGCCGATCGAACGTCACGCGTTTTGTGAGGTGTGCGTGTTCGCGATAAGGGGGGTAGGTAATAAGCCAATAATATATCTAATCGAGATTACACTCATGATGTCAAAAACCTGGGGAAGTGAGACAGGAAAAGAGGAGGACTAAGCGGCGACTTTCGAACTTTTCCGATGAAGGTTTGGGGGGGGAGGAGGGGGGGAAACAGTGAGAGGGAATTTTTTGAATTGGGGCTTTTTGCCATTGGGCTTTGGTGGGTATTTTTTTTTCTTTCTGCGTGTACCATCTAAACTCCAGGACTGGACTTCTCTGGCGGAAAAGAAAAAAAATTTCGCTCATCTCATCCATCTCTCGCCATCGATGTTACAAACTTTTTTTTCCAACCCCGAAAAGATTCACTGCGCACGCGCTTCACTCGCTTGTTTTGCTGCGGAAATTCCTAAATGACTTCTTCCATGTCCCCTCCCCACCACTTTTGTACTCCGAGAGAACGGGTGTTTTGTTGAAGATAGAGAAACTCAAGAGCGGGTCCGATCCAATGCACAATCGCGGATTTCCCGGAAACTAGCTTATGTAAGTATGTGATACCTACGGCTGTACCTGGACCTACTGTATGCTCTAAGCAAGTAAGTTGTTTACTTTAGAAATTTCGATGGTGCTATGGTATGCTTTCTCGGAAGTGCCAGTGCCGAGTGAGAATCTCATCATCGATATCACCGTTCGAAAGTGTAGACTAGTAGTAGAGTAATGTGCTCCCGTCTGGCTGGACTTAGCTTTCATAAGTCATCACCATAATACTCTCTTTAACTTCCAAACGTAGGAGAGTGGGGGGTGGTGTGTGCGCGTCCCTGGCGATTGGATGTCCCTGGGGAGGCCACCACGCACTTATCTATCGCTTATCGTGTCAAATACGGGATTGTACATGCCTAGAGCAGGCAATGCAGCACCCTTTCCGCTGTGCATGTAGCAAAACCTTGACAGCGTCACCGCATCGAACCGATGGCCGTTGTAGCCGTGGAAAGACATGTCGATAGGGTGCCTTCTCTTCGCTTCCGCTATGTCTCTCGCTAGCGATAGCCCTCATTTCGCCCCGTTCGTGTTCCGGCTGCCAAAAGGGTACCTGGAATCGGGAATAGCTATGTAATAAATCCCTCGGCACTATCGGCAATAAAGTGCAAAATGGCAGCGAAAGCAGACCGCCCAAGCACCGCCCACCATCGTCGTCGCTGTCAGCGCGGAATTCGGAGTTTGGCTGTGCTTACCGTGCGTACGCACATGTATGATGATGATGGCGGCGGCCCGCGGATTCCACTCCGCCCGGGAGGGCTGGGGGAGGTTTCGTGTACTTAAACTTGCCTCTGATGGGAAGTTCGGCAGCTTCCAATGCTCGCTGTCGGCAACTGCAGGGCCCAGGATTTTCCCTTTGCCACTTCTCGTCCGGGGGCAGCAGACAAGCGGCACCCTATGGTACACTGCAGCAACCGAGGAAGACGGACAGCATGGGGAGCAAAAGAAGAAGTTGAAGCCGGCCTTCGAAGCTTCCGGATCCAAAGGCCGCCCCACGGTTCGAGAGGCACACTCGGTCCGCCCCGGGAATCGAGGCGAGGGGCGAGGCTGGTCTTTGTTTACTTTTAACCTTCAGTTGCCCGTTTCGAACAGTCCAGTATTCCCACATACGGTACGGCCCAGGCGAGGAGGGTTACATTGACCCCAACCCAGCCTCTTCGATCGCGAGCTCCACCCGACGACGCAAGTGCTTTGGTCGTGTATCAAGATATCCCGCAAAAACCTATAATATCGGTATGTGCTCGGTATTGACATATCTTACCGGGATTTTGGGAGGATCACTGTGCACTCGTTATAAAGCACCTCTCTTGGCAACTTGCGCTGTTTGTCCAGGCCCGAGTGTGCTATGATACTGTGATGCTCACAGCAGCAGCAGCAGCAGCAGCACGGCACCGTTGGACCAAATCCTGGGGCCTGTCGCACAGAGACATGCATGCAATGAGAATCATCTTTGCTGTAGCGATCGAAATTTATTCCAGGTTCTGAATCACCTGCACAATGCAGTTACCAACACGAGTAACACGAGCGATAGCATAACATCATCAATTCGAGAGGTCGAGATCCGTGGCCGTTATCGGAGACTGTGGGTTGGACGTGCTGGATGTACGTAGCGTCAAACAGACGTTCCAACAAGCCCAACAGAACATAGCTAAAAGCAAAACATCATAAAACATATCGTGACACGAAACAGGAGGACAGACGGTGAAAGATGAGACTCCCCCCACCATGGCCCAGGCACCCAAACCCTTACCCTCATTCAGGCTTGTTTCCAACTTCACGATGGATTATCAACCCATCATTCTTACGCAATCCCTCTAGTTCCTGCCCTCTAACGTCGTCTCCTTTGCCGCCTTCAACGCAAGCCAAGAGTTGTTTCAATGCCTCCGCCGCTTACAAACTCCGCGCCCCCCAACCGCCGAAGCGCCAGAAAAGAACCACCAACCCTCGGGGAAATTGTGGGAAATCCGGGGGGCGGTGGGGTGGAGATCATAATGATCGCTATCTATGACCTTTGTAGCGTTAACTTGCAACGGATGGGAAAAAAACGCTATGTAGGATTTGTCGAGTTTTGGCGAAAAAAAGGTCCAGGTCTCGAAGAGATCTTCATGCGGAACTTGCTGGGTGGTGCTAAGACCTGCGTTTCGTCCTTGCTGAGTGCCATCTTCTGTCTGAGGACGCCTTCGGGCTCGGCATGATGGGGATACGGTGATGTCTTTAACCGGAGCACAGTTGGTGCCCTTTCACGGGGCACACTTCTGAGTAGCCGATGCATACAGCTCTGCCGAAAGTAGCGGCGAATATCTAGGTCTAGTTTCGACTATAGCTAAAAGCGTCAGCTAAACCGCCAATAGCGATGGAGAGCGTAATGGTACCTTGGTGTGGGGGCATGTGGATGATGGTAGTTGATGTAGAGCCGTGCTAGATGCATCGACGAGCTAGTGTTGGTGTTTAGTAGCTACTGTTCGTGTGAAATCCAAAATTGCATTTGTTTACAATTCCTCGAAATACTCAAAATCCCCCCGATTGGCGCCCAGAGCTGGGTAAGGACAGGGCCATTTCCCCATCGTGTATCAAGATATACCGCAAAAAGTCGTGTGCCATTTTGCAAATTTGGCAGGCTCTTCTTAGGATAGAGTAGAAGTATAAGTATAGTGTCTATGACGAAAAAAAATGTTATCGCGGGGAAAGCAAAATGCTGGGGAAAAACCCTGCTTGCTGCAAGAGAATCTTCTTTGCTGCAGCCATCGAAGCGAGCCCATGTATGTACTCGTTTTTTTTTCTGGGCGTACTTTCTACATATGTAAAGTACGGGCTTGCCGGGTCTCTAGGTTAAAACTAATGGACGTAACGTAACACATCCATCCAGCTTTCCTCTACAATTGCCATCTTGCATTTTTGCGTGCGCCCTTCTTTTGCTCGCGTTCTCGCCTTTGCATTCTGCGCGATTTCCTTGGTGGGTTCGTTGGGGCATGAGGTGTTTAAATTTTTTTTTCTTTCCCGTTGCATATTCCCGGGGATTTCCATTGCTGAGTCGAGTACGAAGTCACTTGCGAGACGACGTTAACTCGCCGATATCCGTGCAGCGCTGTTGTCAACTTCTTTTTTTTTTTAACCCGTCGGGTTTTGTGGTGTAAACGTAGTGTACTTATGTAAAAAAAAAATATCTGGCAAAACGTAGGGCAAACAATGGGCATATGTTTAAGTGGTATTGAGGAATTGGTCAATTGGATTTGTGGGAGGGAGAGAAAAAAAATTATCAAGTAAAGTAGTCACTATCTCGTCGCGGATTATCCAATTCCCGTATTGTTTCTTTCCTGCTCGATTCATTCTAGCCAATTCAGCCTTCTTTACTCTCTCGTCCGGGGGGCGCGCGCGCGAAGGAGGAGGCGGGCAAAATGGACGAAAAGGAAGCTAATGACTTCCCGGCCGCATGGCATTCTGCAGTATCGTAGCGTGATCGAGAGTCTTCCGCGGGAATGAGGGTGAGCGAAAGGGCGTCATCGGTAGCACAGGAATAAAGCCTGACGGTGAAAGCTCGACTGGGGGGGGACCCTTAGAGCAAAACAGGTAAAACACACATATTTTGGGAGATGAGGGGGAGGGGTTTGGAGCGATATATCATTGGTTTGACTCGGATTGGGAGGAATGCTTGTCGGGGTCTCTCGGGTTCCGTATTTGGTTCTGGTGCCCACCCTCCAGATTGGGTTCTCCAAAATCCTTGAACGAAATGGGACAATATTGAACCCCGCGAGTTTGCTAGTGAGTAGTCACGCCACGAGCCGGCGGTCTCGCTATAGCTATCACAGTAGGGGGGGACTCGGAAGTGGATGATAGCATGTTTGGTGGATGGAATAATGAGTGGCATCATGGCCGGTGGTTGGTAGTGTTAGGTGGTTTTGTGATGGCGGGCCGGCTCGGGGGCTTTGGGTATCAAAGATGAAATTGAACTGAATTGCATTGCAAATTCCAGCGATTGGGTTGGTTGATAGTTGAAGCATCATAAGATCTACTAGGTCACGAAACACATGCGGTACATCACTATCAATTGAACCATGGGAGTATGAGGAAGGTCATTCGGAAAGACGCAAAAGCTTCCTTCAATCGAACATTTGGAATTGACGGCGGGGGAGGTGATTCTGAGAAAATGTAGAAGTTTTCCTTCAGCCAACGTTCAGAATTTGGCACGGTGGGAGAACTGTAATGCGTGGGGTAGAGTAATCTGTACGACAGGCAGATAGCAGGGTGCACAACCGAGAATGCCGAAGAGCCTGAGGATGACGGGATGACGGAATTCCAGATGCTGTGTGAGACGACCCGGGAAAAAAATTCAGCTTTTCGCCTGCAAGAACTTGTGTTCGTCTATCGGAGTTTGGCAGGGCGTGCATATGGTTGGCGAGGGCGGGTCAGTCGGCATCTGCTGGAGTTTCTCCGTGTGGTGGGTCAGCACGAGGCTCACCGCGCTGAGAGGGAAGGAGTGAGCCTCGATTTCGTCGTTGTCGGGGTCTTCGGGGGGAAGCGCTGGCAATCGCTGTGCTCGGCGACAGCGAAAGTGGAAACGTCTTGGGCCGAGATTCAAGATGATTATTTCCTCATGAGTGAGCTCTTTTGTTGAAAGCCGGACATGGGTGTGGTTTTGATGCGGGACTTGGCTACCTTCTTTGCAACTAGAGCACTTACTTCTGCTACGGCTATCGTTGTATTCTGCTACAAGCTACAGTACCCACTCGGGAGGTGGGATGTGTGGTGAGGAGCGAAGCCCCCCCCCACTCCGGGCACCACTGAAGCAGGCTAAGAACGTTGCGAAGAAGAACGCGAAGACGTTTGGAAACGAAACCTGTGCGTAGAGGCCTCCGTGTGGTTGCTATGCTTAGATGCGTACGTACTCTGTCGGCGCAAACGTAGCAGCGGGCGCTTTGCGCTGCATGTCCGCTCTCGGCATTGTTGTTTTTTTCTTCTTTTTTTCTACGTTTCTCTCAATGGCGAACGCTTGAGGATGGTGGTTTGGCAGTTTTGTTGCTTGTGGATGTTTTTCCAGATGATTGCCACAGCGCTAGCCGCCTTCCGACTGATAGAGCAGAAGGCACGGCGTTTTGCTTTTTGGCTAGTTCCGGCTAGCAGCTTCACTTTTCCAGTTCTGGTTGTCACCCAGCAATTCCTGCTGTTGCCCTCCCACACGCGCCCTTACGCCTTTCACCCGCCCGATGATATAAAACTCTCTCCCCCTCCCCGCCCTGGTCTTCTTTCTTTCTTCTCTTGTTACCGTTCGTTCAGTGATTCGACCAGCCCCCAAAGATTCTCATCCGATTATCTTCCCGGCAATCACGCTGCGGTGAGCGCCAGCCTTCAACTCCGGTTTATCCTCCGTCGCTTCATCAATCCTGCCCAATTAGTCTTTGTGTGGAATTAGATGGTGGATTGCGACCGCTGCTGGTGTTGAACAAACTCAATTCTTACCCCACCCTCCTCATCGTCCTTCCTCTCCTCCTCTCATCCTTCTACACCCTACTTAATCTTTTGCTCAACACACTGCGATACAACAACCTAACATCAACATGTCGGATCTCCCGGTCGCTGCGCCGCCCGATCGCCTTGGCGGTAATTATTCCACTGGAGGCTTCGAATCCGAGAAGCAGGGAGCTCCCTTGAGCGAAAAGCAAGTCCCACCGCTTGAAGATGATGAGGAAATCGAAGACATCGACGCTCTTATCGATGATCTTGAGTCCCAAGATGGGGGTGATGATGATTTCGAAGACGATGCGGCGCCTGGATCCAGCGCCCGTCCCGTTCCCGAGGATCTCCTTCAGACGGACACTCGCGTCGGGTTGACATCTGTCGAGGTCGATCAGAGACGACGAAAGTACGGTCTCAATCAGATGAATGAGGACAAGGAGAACTTGATTCTCAAGTTCCTGATGTATTTTGTTGGTCCTATTCAATTTGTCATGGAGGTTAGTTTCCCACAATCGCCTTTTTCCTTCTGTTTTCGACGCATTTTTTAATCAATTGATCATCTAGGCTGCTGCCATTCTTGCTGCCGGTCTTCAGGATTGGGTTGATTTCGGTGTTATCTGTGCTCTTCTGATGCTCAACGCCTGTGTCGGTTTCATCCAAGAATTCCAGGCCGGATCTATCGTCGACGAATTGAAGAAGACTCTCGCCCTCAAAGCTGTTGTTCTCCGTGACGGTCGCCTTTCGGAAATCGAGGCTCCTCAGGTCGTTCCCGGTGACATCCTCCAAATCGAAGAAGGTACTATTGTTCCTGCCGACGGTCGCGTTGTTACCGATGATGCCTTCCTGCAAGTCGATCAGTCCGCTATCACTGGAGAGTCCCTCGCTGTCGATAAGCACAAGGGTGACCACTGTTACGCTTCCTCTGCCATCAAGCGTGGTGAGGCCTTCATGGTCGTCACTTCTACTGGTGATAACACTTTCGTCGGTCGCGCCGCTGCTTTGGTCAACAAGGCTTCTTCCGGAACTGGTCATTTCACCGAGGTCTTGAACGGTATCGGTACAGTGTTGCTCGTCCTTGTCATCCTCACTCTTCTCGTCGTCTGGGTCGCATCGTTCTACCGCTCGAACCACATTGTCAAAATCCTTGAGTTCACTCTCGCTATTACCATCATCGGTGTCCCCGTCGGTCTTCCCGCTGTCGTTACTACCACCATGGCTGTCGGTGCTGCCTACCTTGCTAAGAAGCAGGCCATTGTCCAGAAGCTCTCTGCCATCGAGTCCCTTGCTGGTGTCGAGATTCTCTGCTCCGACAAGACCGGTACCCTTACCAAGAACAAGCTCTCTCTCGCTGAGCCATACACCGTCGAGGGTGTCGAGCCTGATGACCTTATGCTTACTGCTTGTTTGGCTGCTTCCCGCAAGAAGAAGGGTCTCGACGCTATCGACAAGGCTTTCTTGAAGTCCCTCCGATTCTACCCCCGCGCCAAGAATGTCCTCTCCCGCTACAAGGTCCTCGAGTTCTTCCCCTTCGATCCCGTTTCCAAGAAGGTCACCGCTGTCGTCCAATCTCCTCAGGGTGAACGCATTATCTGTGTTAAGGGTGCCCCGCTTTTCGTTCTTCGCACCGTCGAGGAGGACCATCCCGTTCCGGAAGACGTTGCCAACAACTACAAGAACAAGGTCGCTGAGTTTGCTACTCGTGGGTTCCGTTCCCTCGGTGTTGCTCGCAAGCGTGGTGAAGGCCACTGGGAGATTCTCGGTATTATGCCTTGCTCCGACCCTCCTCGTCACGATACCGCCAAGACTGTTCACGAAGCCAAGGGCCTTGGTCTTTCCATCAAGATGTTGACTGGTGATGCCGTTGGTATTGCTCGTGAGACTTCTCGCCAGCTCGGACTTGGAACCAATATCTACAACGCTGAGAAGCTTGGTCTTTCTGGTGGTGGTGACATGCCCGGTTCCGAGGTTTACGATTTCGTTGAGGCTGCCGATGGTTTCGCCGAGGTTTTCCCCCAGCACAAGTACAACGTCGTCGAGATTCTCCAGCAGCGTGGTTACTTGGTTGCTATGACTGGTGACGGTGTCAACGATGCCCCCTCCCTGAAGAAGGCCGATACTGGTATTGCTGTCGAAGGTGCTTCCGATGCTGCCCGCTCTGCCGCCGATATCGTTTTCTTGGCCCCCGGTCTCTCTGCTATCATCGATGCCCTCAAGACTTCCCGCCAGATTTTCCACCGCATGTACGCTTACGTTGTCTACCGTATCGCGTTGTCTCTTCACCTGGAAATCTTCCTTGGTCTCTGGATTGCCATCTTGAACGAGTCCCTCAACTTGAACTTAGTCGTCTTCATCGCCATCTTCGCCGATATCGCTACCCTTGCCATCGCTTACGACAATGCGCCCTTCTCCAAGACCCCCGTCAAGTGGAACCTGCCCAAGCTCTGGGGTATGTCCTGCCTGCTCGGTGTTGTTCTGGCCATCGGTACCTGGATCACCCTCACCACCATGCTGGTACATGGCAAAGATGGTGGTATCGTCCAGAACTTCGGTAACCGTGACGAGGTTTTGTTCTTGGAGATTTCCTTGACTGAGAACTGGCTCATCTTCATCACCCGTGCCAATGGTCCCTTCTGGTCTTCCATCCCCTCATGGCAGTTGTCTGGTGCCATCTTCTTGGTCGACATCATTGCCACCTTCTTCTGTCTGTTCGGTTGGTTTGAGGGTGGATACCCGGACCATCAGACTTCCATTGTCGCTGTCGTACGTGTTTGGCTCTACTCTTTCGGTATCTTCTGTGTCCTCGGTGGTGTCTACTATCTCCTCCAGGACTCCGTTGCATTCGATAACCTTATGGTATGTTTCTCGCTGCCCCGATTCGTGTCTCAATAAGATATGTACTGACTCTTTAATAGCATGGAAAGACTCCTAAGAAGGATGCCAAGAAGCGCAGCTTGGAGGACTTTGTTGTCTCCCTCCAGCGTGTGTCCACACAGCACGAGAAGGCGTCATAGAGGTTTCATATTTAGGGATTTGGTGTCCGGTTGTATGAAGCATCTTGTTAATAAGAACATCAGCGGTTTTTGGGTTACGTGGTGTTTCCTGTAGAATAACATATCCTCTTTTTTTTTGATAATGGAGCGGTCTTCGAACAATATTGCTATCCCGTTTGCGTGTTCGGTTCTCTAGATGTCAGGTCGGTTTCTTGGGCAAGGCTGGAAAGTATCTAATATGTATGGTGGTCAGTGTGGATTCGGGTGGTTTCGTCAATACCTGTTTTTCCATTTTCTCTTCTCTTCTGACGACGACGATTAACATGATTATGATGCTTCCGCTGATGTCTTTGGGACTGGGACTGGATGGCTGGGTTGGGTTGTGGCTAGCTGGATGTGGGGATGGGGATATTCTGATGATTTTCATGAATTTTTTCTTCCCTTCCTTATTCTGCGAGTTTTGCTGTAGTAGCTGCGGCCTGCTGGTTGCTGATGGTAGAAAAAGAGGATCATAGAAATATGGGGATATCTTTTATCTTTTTTCGTCTTTTACACCCTTGAAACAGGGCGGCTGTCATTTGTGAACACTGCCCCTTTTTTCACCCTGCAAGCTGAAGCTGAACCTCCTTGGTGAAGGAGGAAGAAAGACGCGGTAGTTGGTCCGTCAATTTTTCATCGTGTGACTGCTGCAGGAGATTCTTGGCTGTGCTTCTGCTGCAGGTTTTCTACATTTGGTGTGCTGGTAGTACATGCACGGGATATCACTCGTGAATTGAGTTTGCGACGCTAGTTCGTGAGGTAAGAAAGTTTGGAAAGAGTTTGGAATGTGGAGATTTGGATCCGAGTCTGTATTTGGGAGGGAGAAGGCTGAATGGATGTGGATTGAGTAGTGATGTGTCTTGTAGAGATACCCGTGTTGATGGGTCCGTGAGATATTGGGGTGATTTACCGTGAGGTCACTCGGTGTAGACTCGTGGATGGAGGGAACGTTGGGGGCGATGTAGAATCTGGCCCGCAATCACGGCTGTAATGGTACTCGTAGAGTCGTCCATACAGCATTGGTCTATCTGGTGAATATCGTTTGCTGAACTCGAGTGTTTGCTCTCTTCGTACTGAAGGAGAGATATCATCGAAGGAAAGTAGGAGGAAGAGAAGGAGTAGAGCTCCTTATACTACCCCCTTTCCTTTCCTATCATAAATAGTGTAGTGTTGGGATCATTGAGATGTCCCGAACTTACAGTATCACTCAGCTCGAGTCTTTGAGTTGTCATGAGAGGTTTGGGATATCGATGCCCCAAATGGGCTGGATACCGGGTGCCATCGCAAAATGGACCTTTCATCCTCCAGACAGAGTACGGTGAGTAAAGTAAAAGAAAAGCAAAACACGGGACATCAGCCTGTACGTACCAATATGATATGAAGTGAAACTTCACGATGCCATGAACTGGCAACTTCTAGGGAGACAAGTTGATTGTAGGGGAAAATGGGCATTTTGTTTCTCAGCTGATCCGTAATAGTCGAGAAGATTTTCTCTGTCGACTGGTATCTTGGTTTTGGATTTGTTCTGGTCGTCTTCGGCCATCACTTCCGCTCTTCTAATTATACCAGAGACGAGTGATTTTCTGTGTTTATACCCCCCTTGGATCACATTCACGGTTTCAACAGCACTCATGGATACCCCCTACCACGCACATAGAGAATTGAACAGTCGGCTACTGAATCCAGAGGTTAATGGAGTGATACTCATTCCCTTAAATATGATTCCAGGACGGGTGGAGTAGAGTAACCAGCACCATCCCCGCCTGATCTCCCACGCAAAGGATGGATGTATACACATATCCATTGCCTATAATACATGCATCCATAAAATCTCGCTCGAGACGCTTCCATCTATCGGATTAATTAACTAGTAGCACATATCATCATCTACATCCAGAGCTCTGAGCTCAACCGCGAATAAAAAAAGCTGAGCAAAATAAACCATAATTTGTACCAAAAACGAAAACGAGGAAAAAAACTCCCAAGCTCCATCCTACTCGTCGCAGTACGGTGAGAAAAATACGACCGTCCGCAATAACAAAAGGTATCCATCTGGCAGTTAATCGCTTCGCTATCTCCTCTGTCTCTATATCAGTCGCTATCCGCTAGGTATTAAAGGGGGTACATACAAAAGATATATCCAACGCATTTCTCTGTTTATTAAGCCAACTAGCAGGTGCCTCACTTCTCCTTTGTAGTACTATGTTATTCATCTGCATCCGGCGGCCCTGGTCATGGTAAGCAGTAGTGAGCATCAAGTTCTCGCGTTCCAGCTGCTCGATTTCTGAGTCCTTTCTTTTCTGCACGGTACGCAAGGAATGTTAATAAATTTTCAATTATTATGCTGTGTGGGGGGTTATGTGTAGAAATGGAAATAGTTTTGGTCGAAGAGGGGGCAGGGCGTGGAACCTTGAGCTCAGTAAAACGCTCCTCCATGGCAACTAGCTTTTCGTCCCTATCGGCATCCAGCTGTTCCTTCAGTCCCTTTATTATCGCGTTTTGTTTTTTGATGTGCTGGATAGTGTTAGCTAGGCAGAGGTAGATAATTTGCAATTGAACAAGTACAACATACCTCTGTTTTGTTACTGAGTGCTATCCGCCGTTTTTCTACCTTTTCTTGGAGTTTCTGCACATGTCTCTCCAGAGCTTCATCACGGCCCTCGGCACTTCCTTGGAACATAGCAATGGTGATTCTCATTTCTGACAGATCCTGCTCTTTCTCTAGCATCTGGTCCTTGTACTCAGACAACTTGGTTGCAATGGCATCCTTCTCCAATAGGACGGTATTAAGGAGCGATTTCTTGATATCTACCTCGATTTCGAGGTCTTTGGATTTCTTCTCCAGATCTGTGTGCACAATTTGCAACTCTGCGAGATCCTTGTTGGCCGCAGCTTTAAGTTCGTCGAGAGCTTCGAGCTGGTCTTTGCCAACTAAGCTTACTGTTCATGGGTTAGCTGAAACTCCTGGTATTCGGGGAGGATGCCATACAGTCCGATTGTGCAGCGACAAGAGCTCGCTTCGTTGTAGCCAATTCTGCCATCGTTTCAGATTGCTGGCGCTTTATCTCTGACAATTCTGTTTCCGTGTTGACAAGATTTTGGCGAAGTTTGAGCATTACCTCAGACCTGTACACCATACTCAGCTACGAACCTACAACATTGTATGGGCTTCGGTTTATACTCTTCGGATGTCGTTCCGGAGCGGATCGCCAATAACTGTGACTCGGCAACCAGTCTGGCTGTGTTTGCCGTCAGATAATCTTCTTCAAGCTTACTCCTTGCCCTCTCCACATCCTGAAGTCTGTGCTGTAGTACAATATTATCAGCACCGACGCCACCGCTCTCTTTGAGGTGCTGGATTTCGGCCTCTAAACGGGCAATCTTGAGCTTCCTGTAACTGCATCAGCCGCAAGGTGCATCCAATAGGACAATAGAAATACGAACAAATCTGACTTTGTCTTGGTTGCAAAGGTGATTTCGGAACCAAGGTCTCCGCCGTACTCTTCGGCATTTTCTGATATCATGCCGCTCTCCAGCTCACGAATCTTCTCCTCAAGATTCCGTATCCGTTCCTGATCCTTCGTTTTTTGATTCTCGGCACCATCGGATTTTGAAAGCAGCATCAACTTTTCTGTTTCGAGCTCACGACTCACCCTGTTCGCCTCAGCGTATTCGGTTTCCAACCGTGCGATCTGTTTTTTGTATTGTTCAATGGTTCGTTTTAGTCCAGGCACTTGCTTTGCATTCTCTTCGCCGGCACGCAGTTCTTTAAACATCTGCGCATTCTGTTTCTCCAGGGTTTTGTTCTGAAGTTCTATCTCACTCATAGTTTCGAGCTTCCTGCGGTACTTTTCGGCGGCATTAAGACCTTTCTTGAGCCTGTCGATATTGTGGTTGGCTTCGTCCAGTTCGTCTTTGTATTTCAGCGCGGCCTCGGCTTGCGGCTGGAGATCGTCAACCTGTACAGATTCAGCCGGTTATGTCTGCGTTTGTTACATATACCACCTACCTTTCGCTTTAGTCCCGTGATTGTACGCTCCTGACTAGATACAGTGCTTTCTTTCTCTGCTATAACATCTTCCTGATCTTTGATTGTGGTTTCCAGGTGTATGATGCGTTGTTGGAGGCTGCCAGCTCGGTCATTGTCGTCGCTGCCAGGTATCAAACTTTGAAGACTTATTATCTCATTATCTTTTTCTTCCTACACACCTGTCAGACCCGCGGAAGGTCTTAAGATGAGATATGTACCAGTTTTTTCTGAGCAACTGCTAAATCCTTTTTGAGCGTCTCGATCTCCGCTTCAGCTGCTTCATTGTCTCGCACAAGACGTGCCATGTTTTCTTCCACCTGGAATTGATTTATATCTCGCACGTTCCTGTACATCCGCACCGGTTAGATATCCTCACGATATTGGTATGGGATCGGTCTCAGGCAACATTACACGTCATCCTCATTCTCATCGCCTATATCTTCGCCCTGATCTTGTAATATCATCTTGTGAACCACAAATCAGCTCCTTGTGATAGACCTTAGCCGGTGTCTGTCATTAGACATACCTCGTTGAGAATGTTCATCATCTCGGTCTGTGAGCTCGGTGACAGTCCTTGTATCATGGAAATATAATCCTCCTTCCGTTCACTGAGCACCGCAGTCGCAACGACGATTTTGGCGAGCTGCACCGGTCTATAAGCCACTACAAAAATACCCTTTGTACCGTAGCGTGTACCTTAATTGCCTCCTCCACGTTTCCATCCTTTGCAATTGTCGTAAGATTCGGTCCTTGTGAGGGTAAACGGTGGCCCAGAATCTCGGTGTAGTACTTTGTCAGGTCCCGATGAAGCTTTCGGACTTTCCGCCTAATCAGTTTGCAGCCCTTCAATCTCAGACACAAGGAACCACCAACGCTTCTGGAACTTTGAAAGCCACCCATTTGACCTCTCGTTACTCTCCGCCGGGGGCGCCTTGAAGTAATTGGGGTCAATACCCTCTATCCCGGGGGTGTCAGCTGTAGTAGCAGCAGTATTCGGTGGTGGTAATAGTCCATACGCAGTACTTTCCCGATTACTGAGCCATCTGAAAGATCCCTGAGACTGTGGATCTTTGGGTCGATGGGGCAGGCATTAATCTTGATACCCGAATGTTAGCCGCACAGCTTCTTGGGATAGGATGGAGGGTTAGTTGGTGGTGGGTGCACCCACCCACTCGACAAGAGCTGTGGCGACGGCTCGTTCCGAGCCCATGGCAAATACGCGGGATATTTCTGATTGACTGCTGGTTGCCGAGGCGCGGGTTGTTGGTCGGGTGCCCGCGGTAGGAGGAAGGTGGGTGTCGCGGGGTTTGTAACGAGGGTGCTTTGGGTGCGGTTGTTGCTCGTCTCGAGGTTGCCTCACATGGCACTACTTTTGGCTGGTAACGCAGGGTCCAGATTTCATTCAAAAATGTATCTTCAAAAAGGATGAGCTTCAGGTGCAGTATACAATTCATTTACATTTCTGATTATTTCTAAAAGTAAAGGTACAAGAAACGCAGTGATAATAAGCAGTTTTCCAAGAAGATGCAGGCACATCCTGCAACCAGCATAAAACCAATGACAAAACACAAGGAAACGTCAAAATTACAACCTCCAAAAACAAGAAACTTCCTACTAATTTGCGCCGAATACCCGTTTAGCAGTAGAAAGATGACTAGAACTCACCCCCATTCACTATCGCTACGGTTAGTTCTGCATGAATCTTAGTCCTGAGTAGAGACCTGTGTATTGCGGTTAACACAGAAACGCAGGTTCCAGGAGCTGTTCTACGCACAATCTGGTCCTCCTCTATGGTAGGATGTTGACCCTGACCCTGAGCCCATACCTCGAAGCTCTTCATGGCGCTCACAGGACAATCGACGCTTATGGCTTTGATCAACGCTACGATAATGACGACAGATGGTTAGCTGGACGAACACCAATAGATGAAGCTGGGGATAGCTCACTATATTTGTGAAGGATCTCACAGCCTTTTTGCTCGAGCACCTGTGCGTTCTCGTCGACAACAGGTTGTTTAGTGTCGTTTGGGTAGCTGACGATATATTTCTTGCCGGAAACCGTAGCAGTAGCGAAAAGCAAGGTGGTGGCAATAATGTAAAGCTTCATCTTGATGATGGTGCCGTGGGTAAACAGTGGTAAGGAGGCGTGGTTGTGATTATTTATGTCGGTTAGTCGGTTTGTTTAAGATGAGGGAACTGAGCTCCGAGAATGTTGAGAATGTTGTAGGTAGTATTAGTAGGTTGGTAGTTGAGCTGAAACATACCTTACTAAACGATGTTCTGACAAACGAACCTGTTTTCAGGAATTTGGCTTCAAAAGTATTCTGTCATACGGCTTTTGTCGCAGGCGCTAGTAGCCGCGACAAAAAGCCGTATGACAGACTACTTCAAAAAGCGGGCCCTGGTACCCATTTTCTGGGCCTCTTTTTTGTCGCAATTTACTCGAGCGGAGTGGTATGGTATTAGCTTACACGATCGCGATGGCGGTTGTAGCCGCAATACTTGCGGTGTCCAGTTTTAGGACCACTTCAAAACCTTATATAACTACCTACTCTTGAGGGCCCTGTTTTCAGGCCCATTTTAGCATCATTTATTTTTAGCTTGGTTCACCAGCACGGCACGAATAAACATGGAAGACAATGTGGATTGAGAAGCAAGTGGAACGACTTCGTCTTGGTAGCTCTTGTTCCTTTATCGCTCCATGTGTCTTCACTCCGACTTTGTTGGTTCTTCCCGTTGAGGGTGCGTGATCTGTCACGGAAGGCTTATGACGGGCAACAGCTCACTCTATGTCTTCGGCCATCAGGATTGGGCGGGTATTGGGGCGGATAGTGGTGTGGTGTTCGTTGGTGAAACCCAAGTTCATCACACATTACTCTTCTGTTCTTTGGCAATTCCTATGCACCTTCATCGCAGACCGCCTATTTTCTATTCTAGCGTTTTTAGCGAGGATATACCTATTTGTTATCACGAGCATATAGTGAAGTATCTCTCGTATGGCTTTGTGCTAACCGCATTAACTCCGTAACAGAATCTTGAGCCTCATTTAAGCCCCAAAACTAACTACAAATGGCAATCTGAGTGATGATACATGATACTAAACAAAAACCTTCCTTGTTTCATGCGAATGTAACTTATACTGCTTTTTAGCATAGTTTCTTTGCTCCTCCGTCAATCCATTCATATAGGCCACCATCTATCTCTTACTCTGCATTGTAAATCTCCTAATTGTCTTCAAATCCACCAATTGCATTGCTTTATAAATAGTTTTCTGCAGCTCTATAAATGAATACTTGCAGTTTTCCCTTGTATACCGCTTTAGAACTGCCCAATAATACTCAATATAATTCACTTCGCAGTGAAACTTAGAATAGAAGATCACTTTATGACCAGCTTCCATAACAACAGTCTCTACTAGTAGCAATGATCTTTCGTTTGAAAATCAGCTTCTCCTTCCAATATTTGTAGTGTACAACAATTCTTTCCAGCTTCGCATCGATCTGCAATACAAGACTCATACTCTTTCATACTCTCATAAAATAGTTGGTCTGCAAACTTCTTTGCATCTTTCTTTTCCCGACTGCATTGTTTCTTAAGACTTAACTGCCACTACTGTACCGAGCACGATGCTTTGGACGTCATGCATCACAAATGCCCCGTCCGGAGAGATTTTATTCGAGTTTCCACTCACTTTTGGGTATTCGGTATTGAAAAAATCCGTCACAACCAAAATCTCGTCTGAACCATCGCGCTCGTTACAGTATCTGGAGGTTGAGATTAGTAGGAGAAAAAAACCTAAATCCTAATCTTCAGTCACAAAAAGACAAGTATACTTACAAGAAACAATTTATGACCGTTCTATAACCCGAGTCTTCGTCAAGTAATCTAGGATCTCAATAGGAATTGTGGAATTAAACTGCGATTACGTGCATCCAAGCTCTCTAGACGCGAGAAATTATCCGAAGCACAGCATGACAAAGCTTCGTGTCCGCCATATCTGATACGCAAATTAGTATTCAGAATTTGAATACATCAGTAAAATGTATTTTAGTCACCGGGAGCCTCCGGGAGTGTGTGAGAGTTGTCGGAGCATAATCCTACGATTGACAAATCTCGGAGTGGCCTCCAGGTGCACCTAGGAGCGCTGACGATACAAGTTAACCCATGAATAGAGTCTCAGCTCCCGTTGCACCTCCCTCTAGATCGACCGCCTCCAAGTACACCTCCAAGTACACCTCGAACTACACCTCCAAGTTCACACGATCATGCTCTCCAAAGTGCATCTCTAAGTTCGCACGGTCGCCATCTCCAAGTGCAGCCAGCACCGTCTCCATGTACACCTCCAAGTTCGCACGATCACTGCCTCCAAGTTCACCTCTAAGTTCGCTCGATCACCATCTCCAGGTGCACCTCCGATTGCGCTTGAGCATCGTCTGCAGCCAGATCGACTGTATGTACATATATATAGATAGACATAGGTAGAGAATAGATGCCATATTATGATCTAGCAAATCTTGTTGTGATTGTGGAACACAAATATCTAAACAAGACGAATATAATAAACGAAATGGCTTGTAGCAATGAGACTCTAGGAACCACCGCCGGCAGAATACAGTACTAAGTATAGGGTGCTCCGGGAGACCTTGCGCAGAGGCACCTGGAAGCACCGGTGAGGTTGACCGGAGTGCCTGGGAGGTTTGCATATGGCTTCCGGACCGTTTTATATTTTGCTAATGGAGGGACTAACTGGGATGCTGCCTAGTACGGGCCAACATGGAATGATGATAGCGGGAAGGTCTCACTCCAAGTAGTAGGAGTGAAGTAACTGGGCAAGAGTTGTTTTGCCAGATGTAGGTGTGCCACGAACATGCACCACATTGGACTGTTCAAGCATCTCCGCGAGCGTCTGGACTGTTTCCGTACGGGGATAGAGGAAGGGACCTGATGTTTAGGCAGTCAGTCAGTGAAATGGAGATAGTGTAGCAATAAGATGGCAGACGTACCCATCATTTTGGGCTGTACAAGTGTTGACGGAGGTGGGGTGCGGGTGCATGAAGTGGACTTGGGTTTGTGAGAGCCATAGGCCGGAGACTGAACAAACTTTTACATACTCCATCCCGGAGAAGAGGGACTATGGTAGGTGTGTGGACGTGGGAGCTATGTATGTTGTGCTGTGCACCGAAGTAATTGCCCTGCAGTGCCGTGAAATGCGATGAAGTTCATGAGGCAGAATTAGCGCGAACGAGGGGGAGAAAAGTGTTACCCGTCTGTGGGATTCTTGGCCGGTCCCGTTGCCTCCAAGCTGCAAAAGCAAGAAGCGACAGCACATAATTATGCGGTTTGACTTTGGGTAGCTCTTTAAGTACTGGCTTTCTGCTGAGTAAATTGTAAGTTGCACTTGTGGTGGTATTGGAAGACCAAAGGCAAAATCTTGTAGGTCTTAGATCCCTAACCCTGGTCAGATATTAAAGAAATAGACGGGTAGACCGTCTGGTTCGAGACAAATGGTTCCTTATTCTGCGTCTTGTACGTTTATGAGGCTATATGGTTGGGGACTCCTAGTCACGGTGAGGTTGTGACATTCGATCTGGGCACCTGAAATTGCCCTTTACGGTAATTATTTAGAATTTTTTTATTTATTTTATGTATTTTGGCCTCCAAACTCGGCAGATGAGGCTCAATTATTACCCGATATAGTAATACCACTAGTGGTCACTTGGTTTTGTGTACATCCTGACCCCAGCACCCCATACAAAATAGGAAAAAACTCGATTTTTTAAAATTCCTTTCCTCCACAACCACAACCAGGAAAAATAATTGGGCTCTGTCAGATTGTAGAGAACACTTAAAAGAAGCATGTAACAGAGTTTTTTTTTTGTTTGGACTTTTTTGGTAGAGTAAAGGCACGCTAAAGTTGAGGCTTAAAATGCTCCGGGTTAAGGTGTCCCCAACCATAGCGATTATGAGAACCTAAGAACTGGTCACATAAAGCACGTATTATCAGATTGTATGCATGCCAAGGACATTCTGTCCTCCTACACCAAATACGACTTCACGTACGTAGCTCTCGCCATACCAATCTAAACCCCTACCATGGTAAAATCCACACAAATCGCGCGTCTCGACGGTAACCCGCTCTCTCCCTCTTGCCAGACTGATCCTCATTAACCATCCAGGCGTTCCTCTCGCCGCAACCGTCGACGATGACCAAGCCGAAGCCGAGCTCGCCGAAATCAAGCAGCAAGTGAAGCTGATCTTCCGGCGGTTGGGACAAAACTCTGAGCCGCGAGCTAGTATTGAATCCGGGCCATTCACTATCCAGTCTGCTCGACCCTCCCCTCTTCCCCCTGGATTGCACACACTGACAGTGAGAAGCTACCTAATTGAGAACCACATCTGCTACCTCTGTATCTGTGAGCGTAGTTACCCGCGGAAACTCGCCTTCACGTATCTCCAAGACATTGCGACCGAGTTCTACTCTTCGTACGGCAATGAGGTCATGTCCCCTGCGCTACGGCCGTACGCGTTCGTGCAGTTCGACACATTTATGCAACGCACCAAGCGGACGTATCAAGATACCCGGGCGACGGCAAATTTGGATAGGTTGAATGATGATTTAAAGGATGTGACGAGGGTTATGACTAAGAATATCGAGGACCTGTTGTACCGTGGGGACTCGTTGGAAAGGATGGGTGATATGAGTTCGATGCTGAGAGATGAGAGTAAGAAATATAAGAGGGCGGCGGTGAGGATAAATTGGGAGCACATGTTAAAGCAAGTATGTTGTCCTTGGGAGTGGTGCTGGAGAAGTGCTGACAATGAGTAGTATGGGCCCGTGGGAGGGTTTGTTTTCATTATACTGCTGTTTATCTGGTGGAGATTCTTTTAAGGTCGGTACGGGGGTTTGGGCGCTAGGTAAGCGGGGTGGCTGGTGTAATGGTTACTGCGATTTGGAATGTGAAGCCCGGGAATGAAATATCCACATGTAATATAGTAGAATTATATGTTAGCATGCTTTGATGGTCTATATCTCGTCCTCTTCGTCATCGAAATCATCAATATCTCGATCAGGCGTAAACAAGATTGCACCTCCGCCTCCAATCCCACCTTCTCTCTGGGCGTCAAAATACGGCAGCACGACCTCATCCCTTGCCTTCTTCTGACTCTCCGTGAGTCCTAGTTCAAAGGTACTCATTGGTTCCTCATTCTTATCCTTAGCACCACTCTCCTTAACCTGCTCACTTAATCTCCACTGCGGATGGTCCTCTAATAGTATAACCTTCTCCAACACCGATCCTGGCAATACACTCTTCTGAAACCCTTCCTTCAGCGGTAGGAAAAACCACTCAGTGACCCCACGCCCCGACTTCCTCCGGTACTCCATCTCCAGAACTACCCCCTCCGGTGGGCTCGCACCGAGTCCAACAACAATCCCTTCCACTCCCTCATCAAGTCCCCATTGCGGCGGCGCAAGGCTTCTATCTCGCGCCGCCTTTGCAGCTAACATGTGCGTGATCGAGTGCGTTGTAATCAAGGTGGTAGCAAAGTACTTTAACAGTGTAACCGGGTGCGGCGCAGAGTCGGGATAAGCCTGCGCGCTTGCCTCGGGCGGGAGACACAGTGTTGTATCGAGGTGGTAGGTTCCCAGCAGCGACGTGGTTGGTGAGAGGAGTGAGCTGAGGAATGGCGCAAGAGACGAAGGCGACGAGGAGCATAGCGGGTTTAGTGAGTCAAGGATGAGGAGGGTTCGCTGCCCCGTGCAAGCGTCGGATATCTCTTTTTGTAGCAGGGATATGGGCTTTCGGCGAGCGCTGATGGTAGTCGTTACTCCATGAGTAGGGCTGAAGGTCTCGAAGCTAACGAAAACAATTTTGCATTTTGCAGCCTGGGAGGGAGTTAGAATTGTTACTTGGACGGAGGGAGGACGAGGCGCACAGTGGAACGAGAGATGTATTCGCGGATTAAGGGCTTGGAGGACTGTGAGAGCGTATCGAGGATAAGGGTGAAAGGGGAGACTGCATCGCGGAGACTGAGGAGGCGCGAGATCAGAAGAAGGTTGTGTGTACGGCGGTGGTCGAGTGATTCCTTTGACGGCATTGTCGCTGGTGGGGTGGTTCAGAGGAAGGGACAGGCCCATGGTGGGGCTCTGTATGCTTGGCACCCGTCATTGTGCATGAGCTTCAAATCCTTTGTACACTACGGGGGCTCGAATAAGTACATAAGCCTCACATGGGTTTGAAGTGAGGCTATCATGTTTTATTAGGTTGATGTGGTGTTGTTTCAATTTGCAGGCTGACATGTGGAAAACCAATTTGTTAGCAACACTGAAATGTAAGCCTGTCTGATTTGACAGCAGCACAAGTCTGGGAAGGTTGGTAGAGTTGACAGGCTTACAGTACTGACAGGTTGATGTCAGGTTGTTAAACCTATTAACCTAACCACTGTGCTAGCATTACACACTAGTAGAGGGTGTTGCTGTGATGAGAATTTTTTCAGTTACAGTGTAGAGCTGCAGATTTCATCAGGTTCTCATCTTTGCTGCAGCATATAGCAGCAATTGTTGGAATTGGGATGATGGGTTTATCACTTTTAGGATCTACTTTCATCTCCAGATTACATTCCCACTGCTTCCATAATTTTTATGTGTATACATGGGTGTGAGACATACAGCAGCTGTATATAGTGGTAATTATTATGATGGTGATGGGATGGTGATGGTGATGGTGATGGTGGTGAGAGTGGTGGTTGTCAATAGCAGAGTCTGCTGCAGCGATGGCTACTGTTGTGGCGATGGCTGCTACGGTGATAGCTGCTACGGTGATGGCTACTGCTATGGCAATGGCTGCTACGGCAATGGCTGCTACGGCAATGGCTACCGCAGCGGCCATCTCTTGACAATCTGACAAACCTGACAGGCTGACATGAAGGCTGCTAGGCTGTCACTCAAATACACCTGTAAGGCTTGCAATGGACTGCAAGGTCAACAACTGTGATAGCCGAAAATACCTAACAGCCTAGGAGTGAAGAAAACATGTTAAACTAGGTTGTCAAAGATGATAGCCCCATGTGAGGTTCATGTCATGCTTACCTATTTAATCAAACCCCCCATAATGTATTTCTTCAACTCCAACACACATCACAACTAGCTCGCCTGAGCAGCTACCCAACAACCTACAGGGGCCCGGTTCAAGTGAACCCGCCATAACTCAAAACTCAAAACTTAAAACTGGGTTGGTTTGGATGTAAGTTTTAAACTACCCTTTGACCCGCTACCACTTATTCCTCCTTCAGTTCTACTCCAACATACAATCCTCGTAAGGGGCTTGTTAAGAATCACTCCACCCCCGTACTGCCTTCTGCACTGCCTTATCTCTGCCAGTTCTACTCCGATTGCTAATCCAATAGTAGATTTGAAATACTCGCGACGAGCCGGTTCCACCCAGGCTAAATCCGTCGACGTCGCGAAAATCAGTTCACTCCCAACCAAAGAGCAAATCATTATGACGGCATCAGAACTATCTCAAGAACTAGTATGACTAGCTTGGAAGTCCGGCTCTGTAATGAGTCGTGAGGACCCCTCTTGACCGAAGAGATACAATGCGCCGAAGAAGACTGTATCGCCCTTAAGGAATTCTGACCTCCCTCGAGCACGATATCAGTTCCTGCTCTAGATCTGCAGTTTTAACGATGCAGAATCTTCTAACTAGATTGCAGAATATTTCCAACCCGGGAAATCCTCAATAAGAATGAGCAGACTGGTGTTATCCATTCAGTTAAGTGGAGTGCAGTCGATATGGTCAATTTAAAGGATCAGGTGGGACCCTCTCAACGAATGTAGGCTTCAAACAGGACCGCTCTCACCAACTTAATGCTGCACATGAACTTCGGGAAGCTATTGTGGAATATCGACAGGCTACGGAGTGGTCCCTTGATCTTATTATAATTAGAACGGTCATCCTTAAACAGCTTTCTACAAAGGGGACGAAGTTTATGAACTTTCGAGCATACCCTAACAAATTATCCATTCAAGCAGACTTATTCCCGGGAAATGTCACAGCGTGGGATCGCTGAAAGACAAGGCCACTAGCTACAGAGTTGAGGGCGGATGTTGCAGATTTTACAACGATGAAGTGCAAGCAGTCTCTCTTTACCAGCCTGCTGTCCAATCAAACCAATTTGCCATATGTTCGAGTGCTTATTCTGTTGTCGTCCGTAGTTGGCGATCATTTAACCCTTGCTGCCATCCATATAAGTACGGAGTGATGAGAGTCGTCACATTCGAGAAATTTGTGAATTTGTGTTTATTCGCTGCAGTATCCACTACCAGGGAGTTATGGCAAATCTGCTACAAGTAAAGAACTTAAGCCCAGTAATCTCACCTGCCTGGTGGCCTATGGAGATACGACATAATGGCCGACTTTAGACCATCTGCGGATTGGTTTTTACTCTTCATTTAGTTATGTGGATCGTTGTTTGCTTGAACTTCTATTCGCACTCGAGTCTCGTTGATATGCCCTACAGTGTGATATTCATGAAGTTCAACTTTATAAGAATCAATAGGTCTACACCCAGACGTTAAGTGATATCAAAGTCTGAGTATAGTAAACCGTACTATTAAGCTATCATTTTACCAATAGATACTTCATCATATAGATGTCTTAGAGGAAGTTTCGAGCCCTTTTCGGGGTTCAGTAGTGTACCACATTCACCCCATCACAAATTATCACCTCAAGATGCCAAGCCAGGCTCAACCAGTAAGCCGCATTCAGAGCTCGAGGTCAAGCTAAACTTCACCACACCACAAAAATGCGCCTCCAAACGACCCTCCTCGCAACCTTCCTATGCCTCCTCCCCCAAGCCCTTGGGTCAGACGAATTTGAAGCCGCCGCAGCACTCCCCAAGAATCTACGTACCTCAACCCTTTACTCCTGGCCTCTCAGCGCGTCTACACCAACTCCCCTCGCAACTGTTTCCTTCAGCCCCCGCTCCCAAACTGGAACCTACGACCTTATCAATGCGCCCCCAGCAGCGCCGGAGGAACTAGTTCGTGTTGGCTTCGTGGACTCAAAGACGGGTGACTGGTTGGGGAGTGTAACGACGGCTGGATTGTTGTCGCGGAAATCTGGAGTGGGGATTACACTACGGGCTGATGGGGCCGGTAATGTATGGCACGTGGAGTTTGCGGAGGATGCGTCTGCGGTATGGAAATCCAAATGACGAGAGGAGGAGAGGCTCATTGACAGGAATGGATGATGCAGGTTGAGCCAAAGGTTTCGGTGGTAAAGCCTGCGAGTGGAGCGGTACCGCGACTCAATAAACCCATCGTGCTGAACCTGGATGGAAAGATTCCCGAGCCGGTAATTGAGAAGACATTTTTGCAGAAGTAAGTTTTACCCTTGATCCATCTCCGGGAATGCATGGGCTAACAGATGCAACCAAGGTATTGGTGGGTATTATTAGCTGTTGTTTTCCTTATGCTCAGCGGTGGAGGTGGAGAATAATAGACAGATACTCTCACATCGATCTAAAAATCAAAGAAAAAAACACCAGAAAGCAGTAGCCTATAGTCACTACCTATACAGAAGGTACATGACTGGTTCCCTCAACTGAATCAGGGACATAGCAGTTAGGGAAATAGAAACAACCGTGATGTCAGCTGGGTCGCCCGAAGAAACCAGTGAACGAGAAGCTTATGGATGTGATTTATGAGTACGAGTGATGAAGCAAGAATTGGGCCTTCTCTCGTCCGAAATCTTGGAACGGCCATATATTGAGCCGACTCCACCACTTCAGACTAGAGTGCTATCCTCGTCAATGTGGACTGCTCCTGCGAGGGCCATTTCTCTTGAATGGCCAGAATCAACGTTGCACCCTTCATCTCGGGTTAACAGTCAGATTTGAATGGAAGTACCGCATAAGCGTGGGGTCGTATTACACGTTCATTACTGAACAGTATGCTCATGAGTATGTATGGAAAGATGCTAACCGCATATTCGCTCGCTCTTAACACCCTCAGACGTTTGGTGTCATTGGGTGTTGGTGGTGCCAAAGTATCAGCTTTTACCCATCATTAGTTCATCCTTACGACGGAGTAACATGTAATTGTTGGTGCACTATAGATGTCGAGATACAAACCATTCCCGCTATAACACTGTAACAATACGAGTGACGGGTAAATGCGCAGGGTAGAAGACACTATAACCGCATATTCCAATACAATACAATCCCAAACTCCCTATTCAAACTTTGGACGAACGGCTGGAAATTCTAGACAACTAAGAATACATTTTCCCCTTCCTCAATTACAAGCCTATTTTTCCTCCAACTCGGCGAGAATCTTCTCACCCTTGGCACGGGCTGACTCGACGCTACCAACCTGTATTTTGAGTCAGCTAGTTGAAAATTGAAGGAAGACGGTAAAACTGACCATGTAAAAGGCCGACTCTGGCAGATCATCGTGCTTTCCATCAAGCACTTCCTGGAAAGATCGCAGTGTGTCCTTCAGACTAACAAGCACGCCCTTAATACCGGTAAAAACCTCAGCAACCTGTTCAATGTTAGCGACTATTGAATAAGAAGGAATGGAATAGGCTTGCCTGGAAGGGTTGTGACAGGAATCGCTGGATACGACGCGCACGCTCGACGGTGAGCTTGTCCTCGGCACTCAACTCGTCCATACCAAGAATGGCAATAATGTCCTGGAGCGACTTGTACTCCTGGAGGATCTGCTGGACACGGGTAGCGGTGCGGTAGTGCTCCTCACCGACGACACGAGGATCCAACATGCGGGACTTGGAGTCGAGAGGATCGACGGCAGGGTAGATACCCAACTCGGAGATACCACGGGACAACACAGTGGTAGCGTCCAAATGGGCGAAGGTGGTGGCAGGGGCAGGATCAGTCAAATCGTCAGCAGGCACGTAGACGGCCTGGACGGAAGTGATGGATCCCTTCTTGGTAGTGGTGATACGCTCTTGCATTTGTCCCATATCTACTGCCAGCGTGGGCTGGTAACCGACGGCAGAGGGAATACGTCCGAGCAAGGCAGACACCTCGGAACCAGCCTGGGTGAAACGGAAAATGTTGTCAATGAAGAGCAACACATCCTGACCTTCCTCGTCACGGAAATACTCAGCGACGGTCAGACCAGTGAGAGCAACACGGGCACGGGCTCCGGGGGGTTCGTTCATCTGACCGAACACCAATGCGACTTTGGATGGACCATCGAGTTGGATGACACCTATGACGTGATGAGACTTTCCGGACATGTGGGGTATAATATCGTGAAAGGGTGTTAACTTACCGGTCTCCTGCATCTCATGGTACAAATCGTTACCCTCGCGGGTACGCTCTCCGACACCAGTAAACACAGAGTAACCACCGTGAGCCTTAGCGATGTTGTTAATCAACTCCTGGATAAACACAGTCTTTCCAACACCGGCACCTCCAAAGAGACCAATCTTTCCTCCACGGGCGTAAGGAGCAAGCAAGTCGACGACTGCATTCATGTCAATTAATGCAGATAAGTGAAGAATTTTTGATAACTACCCTTGATACCAGTGACCAAAACCTCAGCAGAGGTGGACTGGTCAACGAACTCGGGGGCGTCGGCGTGAATGGGAGCAAGCTTGGTGCCTTTAATGGGACCACGCTCATCAATTGGGTCACCAGTAACATTCATAATACGACCAAGGGTTCCGGGACCGACAGGAATCATGATGGGGCTGCCAGTATCGATAACATCCTTACCGCGGGAAAGACCCTCAGTACCTGAAACGAATCAACATGCATATTCCGGCTAACATCTGCACCGTTCGGACAAACATACCGTCCATAGCAATGCATCGGACAATGTTCTCTCCGAGATGTTGAGAAACTTCCAGCACCAGCCTCTGGCCATTCTTATCAGTGGTTAGAGCATTGAGAATGGCGGGGAGTTGCTCAGTGTCGAATTTCTATAGCCGGGTCAATACCGATTCGAGATGCATGCCAGTCCAACCAGCGACGTCAACGGCAACAAAATTTTCGTCAGAACATACCACGTCAACAACAGCACCGATAACCTGGTGAATCTTTCCAGTCTTGGATGCCTCGGTGGCCATATAACGAGCTCCGAGGGCAGGAAGGGCGGGCTTGGTGGCCTTGAAGGCATTACTGAGTCTGGCAGTCCTGAGATTGGCGCCGACCCGCCTTCCCGCAGCAAATCGAGCAATCCCGCTAAACACAACAAAAAAGCCCTGGTTAGCAAATGAGGTGAATCAATTCGAGGCTCATGGTGATGTGGGTTTCATACCTCTTGAACATGTTGGATGAGGGTATAAGTTGAGGAGAGGAGAAAAGGTGAACGACAGTGAGCCGGGTGGGTTAGGAGAAGAAGGCGATGATTTTGGGGTAGAGCCTGGAATAGCTCGGCTTGGCGACGGTTCTTCCGACGCCGCATCCATAATGCTATTGTGGGCTTGGGACTCGATTTGCCGAGTAACCCCGCCACACCGCACCCTCTCATCCGAGATTTTTATGTATAGTACACGCCTATTTGGTGACATCTTCATACGAGAGATAATAATCAGGGCGCTTGTTATGCAGCGTAGTGAATGGGTATGTCATTACATGAACGAATGCGATATTTACACCAAAGACCAGTAGTCCACCAACCCTAACAGTAAAGAAGTACAAAAGAACAAAAAGGTTTACACAATTTTATACGCATACGCAACTGGTCTGGTGCTTCTGAAATTATTCGAGTGCAAGAACCTATTCATGTTAGTAAGTCATCATTGCGACAATTATCAACATCGGATACATACAATGGCAGTCCTGCAAGGCACTAAACAAATGTTAGCATAAAATATACCTCTCACTGACTGGGAATAGACTAACAGTAAACCTGAGTGAAATTGCTCCGGCCGTTCCAGTCCATCTTAGTTGTGAAGAATCTGACATTTTCATCGATTCTATTCCATCCTCCAAATTCCGGCCTATCGGTGTTGAGAACGGTTTTGTAGGTGCCAGCCTGTTCAACACCAACTCTATAGTCCGTGAAACTAGTCTGTCACACAGGTTCGGTTAGATAACATCCCTCTTAAATTAGAGTACGGTAATAGTGCTTACAGTGGTATGAAAGTTAAATATCCAAAGCAGCCCCGCCCGCTCAAATACGATCACTTTGTCACCTTCATGCTTCAAACTGATGTAAGCCTGGGAAGAGGCGAGCCATCCGTACTTCTCCTCAAGGTGCTGCATAGCAGCATCAAAATCGTTCAGGAATCTGTAACGCAATAGTTGATCGTCAACAAGGTTGAATTGACGTCTTGCATAGTGAAAGGAGTTATTATTTCCAGCACGTGGAAAGTCAAGCCACTCTGGATGGCCAAATTCATTTCCTAGAAATCTTTTAGCAGCGTATCAACTACAACCTCAACCACCTCTCACCTTCAAAGTTTAGGTATCCTTCTCCGCCTAATCCATGGGTCAACAGACGGATCATCTTATGGAGGGAGATTCCACGGGCAATGATCGGTGTGTAATCTGTGAGCGTAGACATGTGGGTGTAGAGTTCCTTGTCACACAGCCACATGAGTAGTGTCTTATCTCCCACAAGACTGGTGTCGTTAGTATCTGGAGAATTCACGATGGACGCGGTATGTGCATACGCTTGATCATGACTTTCCGCATATGCGATTGTTTTTTCCCCGTGTCTTCTGTTCGTCAAAGTCCAGCAGATATTGGACATGTCCCAATCTTCATCTTTCTTCTCCTTTAGGATCTTAATCCACATGTCTGGGATGGCCATCGCCAGGCGGTAGTCGAACCCAACACCCCCAAGCGCAAGCGGAAGGCAGAGTGCGGGCATGCCAGAAACATCCTCTGCAACGGTGATACACTCGGGATATACTTTATGGAGCATTTCATTTGCCTGCGAAATGTCAGAATACAATCCGTTACTTGAATAGTAGCCGATCGCGTACCAGCATTAGATAGACCACTCCTTCGTCGTCCACGTTAGGGCCAAAGTACTCGTGATAACCGCCGGAAAATCCTCTGTTTATGAGTTCGTATTGTGCGCTCAAAGAAAGTCAATGATATAGGGACTTACGTTCCAATGCCGTGATGGGTATAAAGGATGCTTGTTACGCCGTCAAAGCGGAAACCATCAAACTTGAATTCCTCCATGAAGAACCGAAGATTGGACAAAAGAAACCGCAATACCTCATGATGTCCGTAGTTGAACAATCTTGAGTCCCAAAGTTCATGTCGACCTTTACCTCCTTCGTGGAAGTAGAGATGATCGCTACCGTCAAACATGTTCAATCCATCCAAAACGTTCTTACAAGCATGCGAGTGAACGATGTCAAGCAGCATGGTAATTCCCAGTCCATGTGCGGTATCAATAAGTTCCTTAAGGTCTTCTGGTGTCCCGTAACGGCTGGATGCGGCAAAGAACGAAGTTACTTGGTAGCCAAAGGACGCATAGTAAGCATGTTCTTGGATTGCCATGAGCTGGATAACATTGTACCCAAGCTTGTGAATTCTGGGCAACATATTGGCGGTGAATTCTTTGTATGTTCCCACACGGTATTCGGTCGTACTAATTCCCACATGTGCCTCGTACACCCGTGCAGATTTAGGCTTTGGAGGACACGGATTCTTGAAAACGTATTTCTCCGGGTTCCAAAATCTTGCATCATAGAGAGGGCTGACATTCAAGTCTTGGGTAACATACTGAATCCAGGCAGGTAGACGGTCTATGTGCTCATGAGATGCCGTTTCCATGGTTACCTAGGTATTGTTTAATTATGTGTAGTTTCGCATAGGAAAGCAGAAAGATGAAACTAACCTTTACTCTTGAACCGTGTTGGATAGCAGGTTTGCCATTAACTGCAGGGAGAGTAATCTCCCACACACCGAAGGAATTTTTGACCATTGGGTGAGACAAACGGTCCCAATTGTCTATTTGACCGAGTCAGTTTAGAAGAATCGTCGGCGGCGAGCGACTCTTACTAAAGTCTCCAATGAAATGAACAGATATAGCATTCGGTGCCCATTCGCGATAATGGATATCGCCATTCTTGGCCACTGTGATACCATATTTTTCGTAGCCCTGTGCAAAGTTTAGTCCAGTACATAGCAAATGAGAGTAGGTTTCTCAATGGGGCTGTGATACCTTTGAGAATTTATCCAGACCCCCTTCGTGCTCTTCCAATGTCTTAATCCATTTTTGGGCATGGGCATAGCGCGAGCGAAGAGAGTCCTTGAAAGGTTCGAGCCACGGATCGAGTCTCAAAACTCCAGTTCCATCATTAGGAATCTCTGTGTCAGATGGTTTAGAAGTGACTGAATTGGTCGAGGTTTTGGTGGCGGACATTGTTTGTGATGGTGATGAAGGGTGATGCGGTGAGAGGTGGAGAAGCTATTTACTACTTAAGTAGGCTTCCAATAGTTAACCGAGCAATAAGCGTCCGTATTTTGCAGTATCCTGTTTGAAGGCCGAGTTACTTGACCGAAACAGAACAAAAAGCAAGAAGGACTGGTGAGGGGCAGCGCAGATTTGATAAAAGGAGGAGAACCCGTTTCCACTTGTTTGCTGTTGCATGGTAATTCTCATTCTACGTCATTGCTTTGAACCTATCGGCTGCATTCTCGATGAACCGAAGATTTAATCCCGCGCTTGTGCTGCATGAAAGCTCTTCTCACGGAACGGGTCGGGGAAATAGAGTGATGGGCAGGGCCAGACTCCAGCTGATACTCTGCCAAAGTGGCTATCGGTGGCTGGATTGCTATCGCACTGAGCCAAGCAAGGTTTGTTACTGGTCCACCAAATGGCTACAGTGCAGTAGAGTAGGTGCTCGACGTACGTACTTTCTCCAGAGACCTGAGTTTGAGTCAATATAAGCAGAGCCTCATTTACCGTTTATCGATAACTGCTAGTTAGCTGTGAGAACTTTAATTTTGGGTTCGACAGCGGCCCTGCATATCCATCATGCTGCTTCCCACTGGTGCAGCACAAATACACAACTGTTGCTGTGGTGATACCTCTTACAGCCATCAATTGCTCGTCTCGTGGGTTTTGGGCATCTTCCTGTTTGTGGTATCATGTTCATAGAGCTGAGCAAATGCTTCTAGCAGCGAATAGCGACAAGAGGTTTAGAGGTGGTGCGCCCCTTGCTTGCTCCCCTTGCCTCTTTCTCGCACATACCCCATCGCCACTTTTTCGCTCGTATCCTCCCCTCCTTCATCTCGCTCGCCTTCTCGCTATCCTCCCTCTCCTCTACTACGCTTTTGCTGCTTCTCGACAACGAACTCTTGCTCCACTATGTCTGCAGCCCCAAACACTACGGCTCAGGTAGAGCCTATCACTGCCGAGAACATCCTTCGGCTCTTCCCCGAGATCACCGCCTCGACTTCAGCTCGTGAAGGATCTGAGCTCGAGGGGTACGATGAGACCCAGGTGAGCTTGATGGACGAGGTTTGCATCATTTTGGATGAGAATGACAAACCCATTGCCAGCGCCTCCAAGAAGATCTGTAATTGCTTGACCTCAAGGTTTATTCTCGTAGTCTAATTGTTTCAGGTCATCTCATGACAAACATCGATCGTGGACTCCTGCATCGCGCCTTCTCCGTTTTCCTGTTTGATTCTGAGAAGCGTCTCCTTCTCCAGCAGCGCGCTGACGAGAAGATCACATTCGCTGGTAGGTTATGTGATATTCTTGGTGTATGTAGCGGCATAGCTCACTGGGTTCTATAGGTATGTGGACCAACACCTGTTGCTCGCATCCTTTGGACATTCCCACAGAGACTGGTGTCGAGTTGGAGGCGGCGATCCAAGGTGTTCGCCGTGCCGCCCAGCGTAAGCTCAACCAGGAGCTCGGTATCCCGACCAACCAGGTTCCCCCCGAGATATTCGACTTTCTCACCCGAATTCATTACAAGGCCCCGAGCAATGGACCGTGGGGTGAGCACGAGAGTGAGTATCCCAAGCAGCTTTAATAGGTATCAACGCTAACGTCTCTAGTTGATTATATCCTCTTTGCCCAGGCCAAGGTTGACCTTAGCATCAACCCCAACGAAGCCAAAGACTATCGATATGTCACCCCGGATGAACTCAAGGCCATGTTCAAGGACGAGGCACTTAGCTTCACTCCATGGTTCAGGCTGATCTGTGAGTCCATGTTGTTTGAGTGGTGGGAGAACTTCAACAACCTCGAACCATATAAAAACGAGAAAGCTATTCGTCGGATGTAGATGGAGGATCTTACTCAGCATATATTATATACCAATTGTGTTTATAAAATTGGGATTGAGAAGATAAACAGCGTGTTGCGGTGCGAATTTAGGTAACTATGCGTTAAAAGGCAGAAATACATAAGCGATACCAGCTTCACAAAGTTGTGGTGTCTCTGATATCTATATCATGATTCTCTCGTTTATATATATGGTCGTCGTTACTTTGGTACTGCGAATGCTGTGGAGAGAAGAGCCGCCGGGTTTTGCCGGTACTACCGATCCTGTACTCTAGCAGTGGCGAGCTGTTGAATGAATGAAGAATGAAGAGTACCTACCTAGCTCATCTCACTGACCTCCCACGATCTGTGCATATTCGTTTCCGAATCAACTCAACTCTTTAACATCGCCGAGTCGCAGTTGCACCGGAGTCTCCGAAGCTTCTGACCATTGAAGCACCATGTTACTTTCATCAGGACAATTCCGTTGTGCATCTGCTGTCACAGTAGCCCTCTCCCGGAGGTTGTCTTCATCCACATATCGTCCTTCAGATCTCAACTTCCTCGGAACAGGATTCTCGTCCTCCGTCCATACGAAGGAGCCTATTATCGGTCCTCTAGCCGATGCCATTGTTGGCGGTGTCAAGATTACGCCTCGGTGAGCTTCGTCCGTTGAAGTTTGTTGATAAGCTGTTCCACTCTAACAGTCTTAGTGTATTGAAGCAGCACCTTGACCGATATGTAGTAGGCCAGGACCGCTCAAAACGGATATTATCTACAGCTATATATCACCACTACCAACGAGTACATCAGTTGCGCAAACGGGAACTTGAACAACAGGAACAATTGCTTCAAGAGAGTCAAGCTTTCCCGCCGGATGCTTTTGAAGGTTAAATCATTCCCGCAATTTTGCGTGCTATGTAGCTAATATGAAGCAGAAGGGGAACCCGGACAGAAGATACCTATAGCGAATCACAAAGTGCAACTATCAGTCAGGCAGCAGGAGGGAGAGTTATTTCCTGATGAGACACCGTTGACGATAGAGAAGAGTAATGGTAAGGCCGACTGAGAATCATAGGGCCAATATCATTGCTAAGGATGATGCGGTAGTTCTTTGCTTGGGTCCCACAGGTGTTGGCAAGACCTTAATGGTGAGTGCGTGGCTCCGCGCAATTACTAGTGGACATCAACTGACTACGTGTAGGTCAGAACATTAGCCAAAATATTGGATGTACCGTTTTCAATGTGCGTAGACTCGCCCCGTTTTCTTCAGCCGCTGACGGGACAGGTCGGACTGTACTCCATTCACCATGGCAGGCAAGATCTTACCCGGTTATCCCATGTGCCCTTGAGCCTGAGCTAACATACTGTAGGCTATGTCGGCGAAGATGTAGATCAGGCCGTGCATCGGTTGCTGATCGCCGCCAATTATGATGTTCGGCGTGCTGAGTCTGGAGTCATCTGTCTGGATGAATTCGACAAGATTGCAAAGCCAAAGAGCATGCATGGTGCTAAAGACATATCCGGAGAGGTAGTAGCCCTCGCGGTATCAACTTCTGCCTCGTGCTCATTAAATAGGGTGTTCAACAAGCTCTACTCAAGATAATTGAGGGAACACATCTCCAGATTCACACCAAGCCCGAACGGAAGCCACCACCGGTAGGCCTTCCAAGTAATTCATCGCCTGGTTCTTTCAGTCAGCCAATGAGTGGCGGAGGAGGGTCCTCCAAGGGTGAAGTTGTTACAATTGATACGTCGTCGATACTCTTTATTTTCACTGGAGCTTTTATTGGTCTTGAAAATATTATAACCAACCGGCTATCAGAAGGATCAATGGGTTTCAATGCTCATGTGAGAGGTAACAGTGCCGCCGATTTGCCCTACGACGAACTAGCTGCCAGACACGGCCTCAATAATTTTCACAACCATAACCTAAAACAAAGAAGGATACATCCATTGGCACTTACAGAGCCAAGAGATCTTATCAGTTTTGGTCTGATTCCAGAAATTGTTGGAAGAATACCGGTGACAACAGCTGTTGAAGCTCTAACGGAAGATATGCTCGTTAGAGTGCTCACAGAGCCACGAAATGCGTTGTTAAAGCAATACGAGCAGCTATTCCAGCTGAGCGGGGTGGAGCTACGGTTTACATCGCCTTCTCTTCGGGAACTCGCGAGGTCTGCATTGGCAATGGGAACTGGTGCAAGAGGGCTCAGAACGGTTGTGGAGCGACTATTGTCGGATGCTATGTTTGAATCTCCAGGTGTGTGCTACCATTTTCTACTCATAATTTATCACCCTATGCCCTAATACCGCAAAGGAACATCTGTAAAGCACGTTCTCGTCAACGAGGCCGTAGCGCAGAAGAAACAGGCACCGATTTACTTTGCAAGAGGGCAACGGCATAAATTTGAAGCTATAATTGCGGCAGAGGAAGAGGCATGGGTGGCGCGGGGCAATAAACAGATTATGGGGGAAGCGGGCGAGGAGAAGGAGAGGGTTGCCGGGTACGCCTAGCAAGTGCTTTTGTAAGTTTATGCATATTTTGTCTGGCGTTTTGGGTGGATGGCGCTTTGATTATCTTCTGTACTGGGGGTTCCATACTATATCCGTTGTAGGTGGGTATATTATATTATAGAGAGTATATAACGCTGTATAAATCCTTGAGCTCTGAGGCTTGATTCAGGATCTACAGTGGCTTGAACGAGTGGGGCGAGTTCGTCTGAAATATACCAGGATCATGCGGTTCAAACCGGGGTCGTAATCTGTCAAACAGCGGGTTCGCCAGGCTAGATACCTATCTGACAATCGAAGGCGGCGAATTCTTCCAGGGTTAGGGTGCCGCATTATTGCGGAGAACTCAGCTGAAAACCTGCCCGCGCATTCTGACGACTGGCCACTAAGATTGGACAGGAACAAGTACCGTGAAACCCGCCCTCTTAGATTCACAGCCAGCACCACCCATGGGACCAAACAAATTTGCTCCAGGAGAAGAAAGCTAAACAGTAAACTCCAAGCGGTAGAGGGAATTCCAATTCATCTACAAACCAATCTCAGTTCCTTGGTAGGAGTCATTTTTGACAAGTGGGGAGGGCCCTGTCGGTAGTCTATGGGTTATGTCTCATCGAAATAAAATCGGCGAAAGACCAGATGAACAGCCTACAGGCATCGACCCACTCCCTCTCCGGCTACCAAAGGTCCATCTCGGCTCAGGCTCAAGTTTGTCCAGGTGGAGACGAACCACAACCATGCAGCAATTTCAGGCGAACCGGCATGATAATGGTAGAAACGAAACCATGCAGCCGCACCAGCAGACAAGGCACGTACACACCACCGCTTCTACCGCGTGATGCGTACTCCTCCCCTTCAGATTTCCCCATCGAACAAAAATGCGCGAATTGAAAGTTTGTGGTTTGTTTCACATTTCTCCTGCAGCGGATCGATATCTTGTTTTTACAAACAGAACGGAACAGAAGCAGGAAAAAAAAATAACCGGCAAACAAACAGAAAATAAACCACATCGAGTGATGGCGTGTGTCCCGCATCCACCTGCCTTTCCCCCCAACAGTCCCCCTCACATCACCTCTCCCCTCACCTACGAACCCCTCCACACTAGTGTAAGAACTCTACCTACCCTACCAGCCCTAGTTTGACGTCATATTTTTCGTCTGACATGCATACAACTGGTAGCCTTTCAATTGCAAACTCCCGCCGCGTTCGGACTTGTCTGCCTGTCTTCTATCCCACCTCCGGATGTCGTTATCGATAGGATAAGAGTGCGGAAAGCAATCACGCAAAGCAGACGCATGAAACATCTACTGTACATACGCGGTGCAGACAAGGCTAGGTATCATGTAGGACCGTATATAGGTCCTGCACTAGCTATCCATCAAGCAAGTTAGCAAAAGCAAAAGGCCGCAGTAATATAGGCCTGGCCCCTTCAATTCCGCTGCTATACTCTACAGTATATGAGCTCACATCTTCCCAATTAGATGAGATATCAACGTGGGAGAGCTTCGGTATGTTTATGGCGCCCCAGATAATGGCAAACGAGCTAGCTACCTAGTATAACGCGGGTTTTTATCTGCTTAAAATCTCTTCTAGGTGCTCGACTTGGTAGGTATGTGGCCCAACCTGCCATGGAAACCAGCCTGCCTGCAGAACGTAGGTTCTGATGTGGGAACTCTACCGATGTTGTGCATGAAAACGAACTCGGCACAACGGTAGTAGCTGTCTGGTAAAACCGGAGTCAAAACCTGTGACTCTTCTGGTGGATTTCATTGTCCAATTCAAAAAGCAACCCGATCTGTGCCAATTATAAACATCGTATAAGTCGTCATTGAGACAAGTCGCCGAGTCCCGCAAAAATCCGAGAATGCATTAAGAAGGTAGTATCATACAGAGGTAAAAGAATATGTAGCTCTCAAAGCCATTACATACAGCAAGCCCTTATCACCTGTTGAGGGGCTTGGATAACATCATCCGTTAATTTATTTACTTTCCAGGGTTCAACTTCAACAGAAGTTTTGGTTGGCGACAAACCAGCGGGAACGAAGCCGTTGGCTCGGCCTCCCGGACTTCCGGTGTAGAGCATTGATGTGACGTTCTTGGATGATGGTACATCGATAGCGGGATTGCAAGTGAAAAAGTCGGCAGGCTTGAGGTGGATTTGGTGTGTTTCAACTGGCCTTCAAACAGTCAGAGAGATAAGATTCGAGGAAGAGCTTAGGAACGTACATGACAGGCCAATCTATTTGGTAAACGGTTAATTGATTGATCAACATGGAGAATATGGGCCGCAACTAACCTTCTATCCTGGGGTTATGAGTCAAGCCAAACGTATGCCAAACCACGATGTCTTCATTTTCGATATGTTCCTTGCGGTCGGCTGCATCTTTAAGCCCCCCACGCTAAAGCAGTCGATTAATAGGCGACTCGCAGCCACGAAGATGGAACAGTACCTCGGCAGAACTCTGATTCGTGAATCTCCCAGAAGCCCAGAATTCTCCATCCTTATATTTTGTAACCCACACGTGGTGATTTGCGTATGCCACTCGCTTGGCCATTATGCTCTCTGGATGTGCTAGTGTGAGCTGTGTTGGTGAAGGTACCAGCTTATACCCCATAAACCTTCCACTAGTCGGGTTCCGTCTGTTCTGATTGACAATCTTGAATAATCGACCCTTTTCCGGGGCGGCATTGATACCACATGATGTCTTCAGAACGGTTTGGCGGACTTCAAATGCATTGCCATAGGGATTGCTCTCGGGCGTGAAAGGAACCGGATGTGACTCTTCCTGTATTACAGTGTTTTGGTGACCGTCGATAGCTGGGTCAATCCGTAAATTGAAGAGGTGTTGGTGATTCTGGGCAAGTACACCAGGATTGACAACATTTCCCCATGGACTAGTCTTGCCGGGGTCGATGGGGACTGTGCTAACAATTCCGGTAGCTCTGGTCTCAATCATTATACCACCGGCTTGATCGAAATGGTAGGCGAAGATGTATTCGTAGTTGGCCAAGGTAATGATAAATTGTATTATGAGCTTACGATTTCTTGCCACCACAGCACGGCCGGTTCGATAATTGGTATGCTTCCATAAGATGCCGTCATCCTCTTCGTGCATGCACACGACATTTTTCGAAACAATGCCATATCCAGCGCTGTCATTCATGACAGCATCGAAGTACTACTCGCAAGAGCGGATTAGAGCCAATACGGTGAGAGGATTTATGCTCGTACCTTGATTAGACCAAGACAATCACATCCAAGCTCGAGGTTATTGGCGGCTCGTCCAGCGCCTCCATCACCGAAGTCGAACGCCTGTTTGCGGTGGAATGGGGATCTCGGATCGCCATAGGGTACCGCCATTTCGCTGAAGCTTAGGCGATATAGGACGCTCCTGTTGTCGTAACAAAGGTCGTGAATTGTTGCTCCTTCCCTAGCATTGAACCCCACCCGGAACCTCCATTTCTGCCATTCGACCAGCGAATTGTTTGTGACTTTGAATGAAGGTCCAAAAGGCTGAACAATGTTCAAGGGCATAAGATCCCGGCGTAGCCCCCCTTCGACCAGCTCAGGGATGTACTCGGCGGCTTTGCAGTGTGCCAATGCTTCCTTAGGTCCTGTTCCGTATATAAATCCGTCTTCACGTCCGCCTGTAGCCAGGCGATCAACACGGATAATCTGACGTGTTTTCATGTCCATCACCGGGATGAGCGGTATTGGAAACGCATAATGATTCGAGTCCGGACTATTCGTTTTAGGATCCCGGGCGTATACCAGCCCTTGCATATATCTTGGGCTGTTCTCCTCTGGGTTTTCCCAACCCCCATACATCCAGGGATCAATTACGATGTGGACATTCTCGGGTAAAATCAGCTCTGCCAGTGCATCCTTAAACAGTCGTGATGCCATAGCAACTTTGGGAAAGAGCTCGACTTCATCCCTAAGGCAAGGGTTAGAACTTGACACAGGGCAACCCAATTTGTAATAGAAGGTAACATACATATTCAATGGTGAATGGAACTTCTTGTCCACCACCACAAAGCTCAATTCCTGGCCGGTGATAATGTTGACCACAGAATCGCAGAAGTCGACGGATTTATCCGTTGCAATGACATCATACATCACCCTCACCAGACGCGGGGGACGTTCTGTCTTCGGGGAGAGCTGTCCAGCATGCTCTGCTGACAAGAACGGAATGAGCAATGCCTTCTTGGGTTCCTCGAGGGTAATGTCTCTGTATAAAATGGAGAGTGAAGAGCGTGCAAGTCGAATGATTCCTCGAGCTCTGTTTACTTCCTCGACTGAGAGCTGTTCCAGGGGATGCGGGGGTTCCAGAGGAGTGAAACTTGAAAGGCGTATGTTGAGTGTTGCTTGCCTACTGGAACCCAGACCTTCAGATCTCATTTTGATATACCACTAACTTGTCGGAGAATAACCGATTGTTGAAGTCAGATCTAGCTGCCAGTATGTACCGGACACTTGCTGCTGGGAGCTTTTTATTTTATTTTTCCAATGAATTGGGTTGTGTTATGATACGTAGAATCTCGAATGTCGTTGGCCGAAGTGGAATCAAGCAGCAACAAGGGAGACGCAGGGAATATATGGACTTTTGCCACAGCAGCGGCACCTAGAAAGACGGCCCAATTGAAGGTACCATGTCCGAGCCAGACTCGATAACGAAACAGCTCTTGTGGATGTGTCGGTTGCAAAAAGGAAGGTACAACCAGGGCGTGTCACGTGTCCAGACAGGCGGCAAACCGGACAGAGTAGGTATAGCTTCTTCAAGCCTGCCTAGAGCGGCTTGTCGTAGCAATTGGGGTTCGCCTCCGGGAATTGATCATGTTGTCACCTCTTCAGCAACTGCACTTCTAGGCCGCAGCGGCGGCGCAGCCGGATCGCTCGCTGTACAATCAGGATCTTCAGCGTAGCTCCAAGCAACAAGCAGCAGCTGTAAGGATTACACAGCAGCATCACAATGCACACATGATGCCCATGCTTAAAACGCACTGCTCAAGTGTTGGTTCCGTCGTACTAGGATCCTGCAATTGGTGAGGCTCGACATACTCGATTGAAGAGATGTCAAATGTCCCGGAAATAGGAAAGGAAAATATGCCCGCTCGATGACCGATTTTGGTTGCGAAACGCACGCCCAGGCAATACCCCCACCCACACAGCAAACACTGCAGAGGAGGATGGCCGAGCCGAGTGGCCACGCGCGGGAGGCGTCGAGCAGCTGAGAGGTACCCACGAGAACAGTTTACGAGTGAAATATGTGCCCCGGTGAGGCCAGAACACACCATAATTGAAGCGGTTTGGGCGGCTTGAAAATCTCATCTCAACACTTAGCTGTGAAAAAACTAGACGGCGACGATAAGTATTGGATCTATAGGATCTGAAAATTTGATATTCCCACAGAAAAAGTCTTCTCTGGTTGCAGAATGTTGAGCTCGGTTGCTACATGCTTACAGGGACTATTTACCAAAAAGTCCAGACTTCACGATGAGGCCATCCACATAGTACATGCAGCTGTGGATTTTAATTTCCGGAGGTTCTGCACGAAATATCTCCCATTAAAGTAGAGTGCAACTCTCATGAATTTTAACTTCTGCTGCATTCACAGGTCCCTCGTTTTGGTGCCAACACTGTAGCGAGTGTACAGGAACACCGGGCTATTTTGGTTCGCCAACCTCTCTGAGGGCTGGGAACGAGACTAGCTCGTTAGATTTCTCACCAGTATTTGCTGTCATAGTCTGCAAAGTGGACTGTTCTGTATGGGCGTCCGTTTACCGGGAGACGTCACACGAAGGACTTCGTTTGTACCTTAATGCTGCCATTCTTCTCTCTAACTTCACAACCCCTCACTCTATAGACGGCCGGGGGATATATGGAAAATGTATTTATGCCATGGCCACAAACGGCCGAATGCAAAATGACTACAACAGCAACTCTGCAGAGAACCCGGAGGCGCTTCCGCTACTTCCGAACTTCTCCAAACCGCTGTCCTCCAAACGGACGTTGGTCTCCCTACATACAGCGGGCGCTTTCCTACATCAACAACCCCCGAGAAAGGCGCACAACTTTCCGTCTCAAAGCCTTACGATGGGCCTCCACATACCAAAAAGAGGCATCGTACAATTCCCGCACACGATATAGGAACTTTGAGCCGTCATATCTTCCAATTCAGATAAGCTGTAACGGGAGACTCCTGCGGGGGTATTCCAAAGCCTGAAACGAGTTCATCTCAAGGTGTGGCCAGCTGAGGAGGTGGCGGCCGGACCTATCACTTCACTTAGCAGTGAGCGCATTGAAGGAAGGGTGAGGCCTTTCACCAACGTCAGAAACCTCAAAACTCAGGGAATCTTATGGGAGATCCTCAACACGGACCTGAGGGCCTGCACGTCCCCACGCTCGACGAAACCCTACGATCCTTCTTCTCCACCTACCGCCACTATGTGACGGTCTCTGCAGCGAGGATCGCAAGATGTTTTGGGGGCGCTGTACAACGAACGAGAGGAGGGGTGATGAGAAATCCGTGATCCTGGAAGATGAGCGGGAATCTAAGCTCAGTGAACACCAGGATCCGGAGCAGGATCAAAAGACTCGGACGTTGAGGTGCTTTGATGAGCAGAAAATGTGGAGGATTCCGTGGATTCTCTGGGTGACTATGACCAACTAGTAGGCTGGTTTACAGGATTGTTGAGAACCTCCAGCAACCTTGACAAATTTGAATAATGATGGTACAATAAGTAGAAAGACACAAGTAAAGGAACGCTGCGTAATCATACCACAGCAAACTGGCCAACAAGACTGGTGCTTTCAACTAAAAAGCTGGTATAAATGAAAGAGAACACGTCTGTGAGCTGCTTCTATTTTTCGAGGATTATATTCACCGTGGTTCTGTGCTGCACAGGTTTATTCTGGTAGTATGCTTCCTGCATTTCCTCGCTTCTGTCCGTCTACTGTACACCGAATTTCTGAAGTGGCCGAGCTTGTCTGATGAGTATTTGAAGAGAATAGAGGATTGGTATATCTGCATCGTAATGTTCTGCTCTCCTTGGTCCAGTGGTGTTTTGTGTGCTTGAGTTGTGAGACCTTACACAAATATGGAGCATATTAAGAGGGCATGGATATGCGGATATCAATGGACAGTAAGGTTCTTTGGATGCTCGCTTTGGGCATATGTTGCGGTCAGAAATGATGAAGCCTGACGGTCCCTTAGCCTGGGATCAAGCCACTCGACCGCCATATTCACATTTTCCATATAAGCTTCAGCGAGTTTTGGGGTTACCAGATCGCAGAAATATCTCTTGGGCTTTTTCTCACAATACCCACCCATTGATTTGGTAAGCAGACAAGTGACCACGAGCCATATCTGTTACGATATGGAAGTTGGGGAATACCGTGTGCGTGTATTCTATGGTACAGAGAAAAGAGAGAAGGAGAAAGACTCGAGATATATACAGAAGGCATCAGCTCCTGCAGCAGGACCGTGTATCAGACCTGTAACATCATGTACATCTGTAACACTTCCCCCTCTTGCTGCGCTCCATGAAACCAAAAGCAGCAAGAACTTCAGAACTAAGAAAGCCACGGACGAAGGACCCATCTGGCCGGCTGATAGCCGTGATGCAGGAAACTCCCCAGAAACCTACACCATCCCCAGAAACACAAAGATAACAATGAGTAGAGTAAAAAGCGGGCAGTGCTCAACAAAGATAAAACAGCCACTCTTGGTGGGAACTCAATAAGCTAAACAAGACTGATAATAATGCTCTTGGCGAAAACTCCATAACTAAAGAAACTGATAATACTTCCCCCGGACTCCATGAATCCACAGTCAAGTCGGCGGTGCTCCGTGCTCCGTGAAACCACAGTCAAGCTGGTTATACAAGGCCCTGTGAATCCACAGATGGGCAACAAATATATGTCTCATGAAACTACAAACAGACGACAACGATAAGTAAGCCCCGTGAAACCACAGACAGGCAAAGATAGTAGTAAGGCCCCGTGAAACCAGACAGGTGACAATGATAGATAAGCCTCGTGAAGCCACAGACAGGTAAATAGTCAGAATACGACCCCGTGAAACCACAGACAGGTTAGTCCCGTGAACCCACAGACAGACTTTCACTTAATCTCATCCCCGTGTATCCACAGGTAGGATGGCAATAATATCACTCATCAAAATAGACAGGAAAACTTCCAATATTGGCCTCGATGAGGACTTTAGACTCAGATATTTGGTAAATGTAACGATAGGTATACACGGTAGAGGAGATAGATATGACAGCAGGTATGTAGTGTTCGGTATAGAGTAGTATGCGCCAATCAGCCATCATATAGTGATATGTCAATTCTCAAGCAAGTTGAAGGGAACTTCTCATTTAGACATGTGCTACTGCCACCAGGAGTCTTCAGAACAAAACGGTTGTAGGAGGAGATTGCGATGATAACGAAGGCGAATGCGATGAAGGGTTAGGGTTCGACATCGAGATATTTTCGTGTAACGAAAGGTTCGAGGTTTCGATAGTGATAGAAATTTAGAGAGTAGCAGCCACCAGGCTCATAACCTGTTACAATATGGAAGTTGGGGAGAACCGTGTGCGTGTATTCTATGGTACAGAGAAAAGAGAGAAGGAGAAAGACTCGAGATATATACAGAAGGCATCAGCCCCTGCAGCAGGACCGTGTATCAGACCTGTAACATCATGTACATCTGTAACAATATCTCTGGGTTGCGAATCCGAGTGCTGAGCGGTGCGCCGATGAGTGAGTGATAGCTGGTATATTAGGATACCGCAATGTAGAACGAGGAAATTCCCTAGAGATTGGTTCTAACTACTCCGGCTGAAATAAATTAGTAAATATACAGCGCAAATTCGGCGTGATTGATCTCACATCAAATGCAAGGGAATAGACTAGTAAGATAAGTGTGTGCGAATACAGTTTCGTTATAATACACAAGCACCATGAAACACTCTAAATGATTTTTAGAAATCATCACCGAAGTCTCCGCCTCCGAAGTCGTTCTCCATGCCGTCTTGGTATCCCTCCTGATAAATATCTTGGTTGTGGTCATTGACGGCATCTGCCATCAACATACCACCCAGCATTCCTGCACCCAGTCCTAATCCTACTCCACCAGCCATTCCCAGACCAGGCTTCCTGCGAGCAGGCGCTCCATATCCTGTTCCCATCCCATTTGGACTCTCTGCCATCATACTATGTTGTTTGTAATATTGGTTTTGGGGAGGTATTCCGCCATAGTAATGGGAAGGTGGAGGAGTGTTGTACTGTGGCCGTGCCACAGGCGCCGGAGAATGCGACTTCAAGAACTTGGAGATCTTGGATCCAAAACCACTATGAGATCGGCTTCGAGAAGCATTATTGTCCGGAGTATGTAGATAGGATTGAGGCTGTTGTACGTGGGGTTGAGAATTGGCGGTGTAGGCTTGAGGTCTTGAGTCGGTGGCTTGTCTGCCCCGTGAGGAGGCCGAATCAAACCCATATGATGGAGGCGGGGAATCGTCGACACCTGGGAACTGCATCAACTCTATTTAGGCTTTCCTTTACGAGTATAGTTACCTCTGGCTGGTTCGACGGGCTGTTCCCATTGCGACTTTTTTGTGGCAAAATTGACGAAGTAGAATTGTTTGTAGTTGTTATCCCATCTGGTGAGCCAGCCTTCCGGAACACTAGGTGGTGGTAGGCTAGGTGGAGGTGCAATGATGTCTTCGCCGAATCCACTGTCTCGTTTGTTTGATGGTTTTATATCCGTCATATTGATATTGTGATGTTTCGTGGTGGGTTGTGAAGATCGAGAGGAAGCCATCCCATTTAGTATTTATACTGAGCAACATACTCGTATCCAAGCAGGAATTATGACGCACGCCCCACACGTTGTGGCGAAGACCCTGTTCATGATGACGCTCTTGTCGTCCCACTAACTCTACCGGTAAGGTTCTCAGTACTGACTGTTATGTTGCTTGAACCTGAAAGTTCGTGTCTCCTAACCTGGTAAAATACTCCAGGCTACTACCCCGTCGATTTCAAAGAACTATCGAAGCCCTGAAACAAGTCTAGGAATGGACAGCAACTCCAAGACACCTCGAAATGTGGGCTGTTAGCGTTGGGAATATATAGAGCAATGATTCGACTTACAATGTACCTCTCATTACAGCATCCAACGTCACCTTGAAGAGCCTAGAAAGAAAAGAAGCAAAACGGCTTTGTGATGGTTGCATCTTAGGGCTGCTTGTTGCTGCGATGGAATTGAACCTCAATAATCTCCATACCACCAGACGGTCCCAACGCCCGAAAAGAGGAGCGTGTTCACAGCGCCGTGCCGCCCCGCAATTGGAAATAGCAAGGGGCGAGCCGAACGCTTCTCTTGGTAACCTTGGCATCACCTCCACCCACCGCGTTCACCCACCGTCTTAAAACACGTGCCTACTGTACAACCACGACGCAATCACTAGTGATTGGAAACCACGCGAGAGCAGAACATGGCGGGCACCGAAAGAGAACGAGAGCCTTATTCGAGACCATCCGATTCTTATGGGCAGCCTCAAGTCGCGCATAAGCCTACCAGAATGGATCCGCCATATACGCCAGAAGGCTCTGACGGTCGCCGTTCCGAACATCCCAAGCCATCAACTGGATCGTCATCGGTATACTACAATGGGGAGCGCACGCGGACGCTACCTCACATCGACACGCGGCGAGGATCGAGAGGAGATGGCAGGAGGAGCGTGGAGGCATCGCCGCGAGATACTCCCTTTAGCGGAGGATATACGTCGCGAAGACGTGAGAATGATCGCGGCGAAGACCGCTTCGCTGTACACAGTAGACGAGACTCCACGGATGGAGTCTTTGGTACCGGCTCTTCTGCAGGTGGGCGGACACCCTCAACCGCTGCCGCCATGCATACACACTCTCCTACCATGTCGGCGCTTTCCAGCACTCCTCAGCAGTCAAATGCGCTTGGCCCCGCTGCTGATTTAAGTACGAACGCGAGGCTAGTCTTGCATCCACCTTTTGATTCACAAGTATATGTTGGGGATTGAGCTAACTGGTATCCGTTCGAGGTCTTATAGTGGGATTATATCCGACGCGTCCTATTCCTACGTGGAATTTATGGATGCGAAAAAACGATACCATGCCGCCAAGGCTGAGAAAGTCAAACACGAGGAGCATTTTACCAATTTCCCGGTCATGCGAGAACGATATGAAGGTGCTCTTATTAAGGCAGAGAAAGAGATGCGAAAGGCACAGGAAGAATGGAACGTAAAGGGCATATTGGTGGATACATTCCTAAAGTCGATTATCCGGGCGCAGCAACCCCAGCAATTTGAGGAAATGGCCCGGAGGGTATCTCAAGAAGTAATCTACAAAGACATAGGAACTTCGTCGATCGAAAAATATATTGAAAAGGCCGTCAATGAGAAAGTCTCGAGCCTGGTACCAGCTGGTATAGCGGAACTCCGAGAGGAGATGATGGCATTGAAGGACAGAGACCAGCGACGAAGCACGGAACTCGCTGAGTTGACTACCTATTGCAAAACCAGCATCAGCAAATTGGAAACCGGTTGGAAGGCTGTGGAGAGCAAACAAACATTCCTCAACGGCGCCATCGAGTCGATGAGAACAAGCATGCACTCCTTGAAGAAGGATGTCCTGGATGCACAACAACTGGCTGTCATGGCTTCGGATGCAATGCAAAAGCTCGATGGCCTCAAGACTCGAGTTGATCAGGTATAGTCACCTCTATAGCTCAACCGGATGCCTGCTGACAACGCCGAAAGTACGAAGAGGATGTGAAAAGGGCCACGTCCGCGTTGTCAACTGTTAGCACCGAACTGGTAGCGTACAAATCTCAACAAGAGCAACTTCAACAGCAACTGAACGCCGGCCAAGCTCACAACGCACTATCTCCACCAGGCGATTATGTTACTAAAGACGTGCTGGACCGAGACATTGAAATCCTCAAGGAGTACGTCGAAAAAACCATGGTAGATATTTCCGAAGAGTGCTCAAATGGTACCGCCGCAAATAAGCGCGCCGATGAGAGCATAACCAAACTCACTGCAGATCTTGAGGCTGTAAAGTTACAAAACTCAACTACCGCACAGGCCGTCGCAGGGCTCCGTAAAGAGTACACTACGCAAATTGGCACCCTCAATCAAAGCAGGATGGCGTTGGAGCAAGGCTTTGGTGCAGATATTGAAAGCATTAGACGTGTGGTTGGACAGCATGAAAACAGGTTAGAGGCGTTGGTGATGGGCGTAAAGCACTGTGACGAAAGGTTATCAGAGTGGTCCACCAAGGAATTCTATGAGAAAGTAGTGGGCTTGCTATGTCAGCGCATCCCAAGCTTGTTCGATATTGGGGGACAGCTTCAGAATCTCGTGCGGAATTACCAAGGCCTCGCCACTAAATTTCAAAACATGGCACAGACTCAATCTCTTATGCAGCAGCAACTTCAACAACAGCAACAGCATCAACAACAGCATCAACAGCAGCAGCAGCAGCATCAACAACAGCAGCATCTGCAGCAACAGCATCTGCAGCATCAGCATCAGCAACTGCAGCAACAACAACTACAGCAACAACATACCAATGCCGCCCAGTCGAATGTAATACAACCAAACGGAACATCACCTCCACTTGCCGGCAATGCCGGCAGCACCGCCAATGGCCATCCCGACGCTGAAACCATCCGAGAAACCCTCCGGAAACTCGAAGAAACAGCCGCAATGGTTGGGAAACTTGAGGAAGCATCGGAAAGCGCTCGCTCTGAAGCAGAAACCTTCAAGAAACGGTTAGACGAGCACATAGACGAGTTCAAACGTAATATGAGCGACATCTACGATTGGTCTCGGGGTGTTGTTGAGGCAATGTCAAGACAACACGATGTTTCGGATAGCATTAGAGACGATATCAGAAACCTGCGAGCACAATTACGGCGGAATAAGAGCGGTAGTCCCGGAAGCTTCGCGGGTCCTGAGGAGGAAGTTGAAAGGGAAGGATTAAAACCGTTGTCGAATGGGGATTCTGGAGGAGGGAATGGCCAGGGTGAAGCAGAAGGAGAGGCTTGAGATGAGAGAGCTAAGTACTTAGTAGGATTGGTATCTTTAGTTTTTCACATTTTCTCATACAATGGAATAGGAAACCGAGTCGGGAGGATATCCTTTGTTGTTACTTGATCACTGTGAGGGAGTTGAGGAAGTTCTGATTTCGTTGAGTTTTGGATGTTGCTTTTTGTTGCGGACATATATTTGGTTCCTGGTTACTCTCTATTCTTTGTGTTGCGAAGGCCAGAGGGGGAGGCTAGGAAGCCGTAGGGCTGCTAGCAACAAGACTGTTGTAGAATAAGGGTTTTTTTTAGTCTAATGGGTTCTTAAATTTAAGGGAAATGGTGTTGACGGTCCTTGTACATAGATGATCATCGGCGAACGGCAAGGTACTCTGCAGGTGACGTGAAGGTCGACTAGCGTGCCCTACGTTCCACATATTTAGGGCTTTCCGTCGCGTACTCCCCCACCTTTACCTCAAACTGTAACTGTAACTACTTTACTCTTACTCCTAACCAACTGAACACACACAAGCATTCCTCATAAAGCCATCCTGTAACGTATCACTGCATCTATCCTTCTCTGCCGTTTTCATTAATGTCAGTGTCTTTTAGCTAACTCCAGCTTCAAGTCAATATCCTCATCGTCAACCACCTACTGCTACCGGGCCAGGCACTTAGCCCGTGGAAAGGAAACCACACGGTTCACCATGTTCAATGAATACGAAGATAGCGACAGCGAGATCAGTCTTGCCTCCGCTTCGGTGAGCGACGAGGACAATGAATACCCCATTAAGGAGTTAATTGCCGACAAATGGTGTCCAACTCGACAAGAACAAGTGTACCTGGTACACTGGGAAGGTTATGAAATCGAAAGAGCAACATGGGAACCTGCAGAATCTTTCGAAGGCGATAAAATAGAAATCGTCCATGACTACGTGCAGCGTAAAAAGCACGGAATGGTTCCAGATTTCGATTATAAAAAATGGGACAGGGATAGGGAAAGGGAACAAGAAGAGAGGGAGGAACGTCAGAGAAAACGCGAGGAGCGTAAGGAAAGGAAGGCGAAGAAAATGGCTTTGGAGTCGAAACAACAGTCAAAGAAAGGTAGACAAAGACGAGAGAAGCTCGTCAATGATTCCATCAGACACAGCAGGAGACCCAGCCCTGAGCTTGCTGGTTTCATTGTGTCTGATGACAGCGGTCTTGACGAAGAAGAACCAGACAAACTTCCAAGCATGGACGAGGATTCGGACGAGGACATTCCAGTCAGAAAACGGAACTTGCGGAAAACGACGAAGAAGAAAGCGCCCATGTTACTCATACCCATAACGTCAGATGAGAGCGGCAGTGACAGAGGCGGTAGTAGTAGTAACGATTCTCTAATGGCAGCACTCAGCCTAGCTGAGAAGCAGAAGAGGGGAAATAAAGGGAAAGTAAAGGTCGAAGAAAGAAGACCTATAAAGCGACCACTTCAAAGAGCGGTCCCTAAAAAGCGGCCTCTTGGTAAATCTCCATCAGGGTCGCCGCCACGGGTTCGTAAACGGCCTACTATTGCCTCCAGCTCAACTACTAAACCACCCACCACTGGCATTACTGCAAGCTCCAGGCCGACTCAAAATGATTTCTTTCCGAGTTTATCTATTCAGAATGCGGTGAGAAAGAAAAGCAATACAGAACGAGCTCCGCCAGCAGAAGAACTGAATCTGATCAACCTGGGAGGAGGCGGAGCAAGCGTCCGCCCCATGGATACTGAGAAACGGCCACAAGATTTAGATGCCCATGCAACACGCAACACACCGTCTACTCAACAGGTACAGAAAAGAAAGCGGTCACCGCCGTTTACGAATGAATTCCGTAGCTCCCGCCATCCGGGCCCAGGACCAAGACTCCCGACGCAAGCTAATTCTGGACCTCGTACACAATCAAAACCCGAGCGCTCAAAGCAGTTGGGAGTTATTATCCGAGATCAGCCCCCACCGCGAAAACGCCAAATGGGTGAACTGGGTATGGACGCACTGAAAAATATTTATGATGCAGGCCACCTGCCGGACCCTGTCCCCCAAACTCCTCACGCCCAAGCCCCTCCTGTCCAGCGGCCACTGTCTCCTGTCCGACCGTCTACTCGCGCCCAACCACCACCGTCTCAGCCAACTCCCCACTCTCATTCTTTTCAGTCAGCACTACCTTTTCAAGCAGCGACTTCCTTCCAACAAGGGTTCCCCTTCCAATCAGCGGCGGAATTTCGAATAACGCCTCCTCTCCAGGACATGGACATGGAACCACATCATGCTGATACATACGAATGTGAGGTGGAATATGGGCCATCACTGAGCACTATGGAATCCATGGGCAAGGTCAAGTTTGTAGGTTTTAGCAGCGAGTTCCTGGCTATGCTGCATAGCATTCAATTGGAAAAGCTCTGGATATCTAAGTCATTAGAGATCTCGTATATCTCGAAGCACTTTGTCCCTGTAAGTAAGCACTACTGCCAATTTTATTCGCAAACATGCTGTTGCTATGGTCTTCATGCCCTTGTCTCGTGCTCAGACTCTAGTGTTAGCCACTCGTACCTCGTTTCGAGTTTGTGGGCGAGGCAACGAGAGGCTGGGGACGAGACAATTCATGCCCTTGATTAACGTAATTGCTCACCAAAAACCCGGAGTTATGGCCATGTATTTATGAAATCAAGATCAATTCAAATGTCAACGGCAACAGCACGTCGCGAATTGTTAATGAGTCCCCATGAACCATTTACTGACTTTCTCCAAAAGGGATATGGATCGCCACTTGAACACGCGGATCTCATCCCTTCCGGCGACAGCACCTCGTTTACCAACGCCCTTTCGGTATTTAATGGAGCTGGGTTGATCCTCCACGAGGAATTCACTCTGATAGTCTTCCAACCGTCTAGTGATCAGCTGCGAACCACTTTTAAGACTCCACTGCAGCGAGTCAAATCACCCCTCAGAGCAGTTTTGTATCCTCCTCTGAACGTCAAGATTCCGGAACCAAAGCGGGAGCTAGCGGTAATGCATAAACCCTTTGACCCGGAGTTCGATAGTTACCTTCCCAACCTTATGTTCCGCACATTAAGCCGCTACGGCGACTGTCTCAAACAAAAAGTGCCACCGGATAGGCGCAGTTATTGCGTCACTTACTGCCCGGATATTGCAAAAGTAGAGCGTCTAGAGTTGGAGCTTGCTTTGCGATTGAATGGACATAGAATATTTAAGACCCATGACGTACCCGAGGTGTGGAAGCACAGGAAGATAAGTATTACGGTCTTTGTACACCAATCCCTGCGGTACCAGCTTCACCTTCTACCGCATATCAAGTTGCTTCGTAAGCTAAACAGTGTCATTTTCCGGTTTTTTGGGACGAAGCTGGAGCGTGGACTGGATCCTAGACAGGGGAGTCTGGTGACTATTGATGCTCGTTTCTGGTCCTTTGGAACTATCATTTTGTTGACGCCAAAGTTTATTGTTAACAATGAAGCTGCTCTTTCAGTAGTACTTCAGTATCAGAAAGCAAAGGCCGGCTCAACGAAACTATGTATACCTCCAAAGACAGTCGAGCGGATCGAGAAGTTCATCTTAAACAGCAAAGCAGAAGACAAGGGGCAGGCCAACAAAATTCTCACGTTACTGTATACAATCAAGGATCGACTGGAATCTAATGATGTGGTCGAGCTGCCAATTGATGGTCCGGTTACCATGGCGAGCGAGCTGGAGCCTGGCGAGATTGGGAAGGGAGGTGATGTTGTAACTGGAACTGGTACCGAGATTGATGTGCTAGTGGATAGATTTGCGCTTTTCCATCTGGAAGAATGTGAGAAGTGGAGACGGTTTATTGTGTGCCATTCGGTTAGGGAAAATGTGGAAGGGACAAAGGACTTATTTCCGACGGTATGTACAAAACACCTGTAGTGATAAAGTTGTGCAATCGGCCTTGGCACTTTGAACTACCAAAACACGGTGTTATTTAGATATCAGATTTTCTAAGAGAGGCTAACGGCTAAGACAGGTTGAATTCCTTGACCCTGACACGGTAATGAAGGAACTAGGTCCGAAGGGACAACCACCTACAACCGCAGTACCCTTAGCACAATCCCCAGCAACGCAAGCGCCACAGACAGTACAAACGCCACCGACGGCTCGCACTCCCCTTTCTGTCAACCGGTGACCTTAAATCGCGTCAATTTGAAGTTGAGTGAGAGTTTATGCACTAGCCTGGCATGCTAGAGATCCTGGAATTGGTTAGCCTTTATTTGGAGTACTGGCGTTAGTATTGCATTTTTCATCTGTTTTGAGTTTTGGGGAAAGGCGTTATATTACTTTTACTAGAAGGGGGCGCCAATTACCGAATTCTACCTTTATCCTCTGCAGTAAAGGCTGTGGCACATTTAATATGATTTTGGTACAGAGTATGCTAGATCAGTACATTGCGAATGGTGTTTGTTTTCTTTTGGGATATCTGAGTTACTCCTGTACCACTACTAGTTTTCTTTCTTTTCATACCTGGAATTCACCCGTGCATACTCGTCACGCACAGTTGAATGTTAACAATTACTAGCTTAGCCACTATAACGTGATGTGTTTTTAAGCCCTTTGCACATAATATTCCAATTCTTTTAATAACTCAGTGTAAGACAGCGCCGGTAGGTAATCGGAGTGATACGCTAATTCACAGAAACGGTACTATCGCCAGAAAAACCTTCATCACCAAGCCTCTCCTTGGACTCCTCTAAAGCCGCTGCATAAGCTTAATCAAACTGGTTGTTTCTGTTAGCTACAGCGACTGTAGTAGATGAATTGTGGTAAGCTTACAGGTGTAAGGAAAGCTTCAGCAACAAAACGAGCTCTGGCGTTGAGCTATAGCAAAGGTAAGCATTAGTATTAGAGCTCCCTAGCTTGCTAGAGTATTGGATGTCTTACGAATAGCTTCATTTCCGATATTTCCTTGTCAACCTCCTCCATGAAGTGAATGATGAAATCCACTAGCTTGTGTTTCAACATCTGTTCGGTGTGGAAGTTGGTGATCAGGAACGAGATGTCGTAACCCTGTTTCCGAACATCAGCATCTACTGAGGGCAGAAATAGCTCTTGCTATCCCCCAATACACACCTTGATCGCCTTTCGTCGCAAGATGAAGAAGTTCTCAGCACGCTGAGTCAAGAATCTCGTAAACTTGTGCACCAATATATTCTCAATCTCGTCTGCCTGCTTGATCTTGATTGACACTCGGATCGAGTTTATGGAGGGTTCGATGAAGACACGTTCATGCTCATTTCGGGATACCATCAGAGGATTGAGAAGAACCTCGGGCGATTTCCCGGCTTCGACTTCGGGGACGTTGTGGCGTTCCGCCGTCTGGGATGCGAAGTCGCAGAGTGACATGGCAGCAATCAATGATGACCGCACACATTTCAGGTACGGACGCAGAGATTGTGACTAGAAGATGGGTGAAATATTAGCGGACGGCGGGCACTGGGCACTAATAAATAGATGTTGGAAGGAGAGATACCATTTTTGCGGCGTGTCGCTGGTTTAGTTAGGGGAGAGCACCAGCGAGGCGACGAGGCGGGGTGCTAGGTCGCGGCTCAATAGGTTTAGGGTTGGGCGGTTGTCTTTTCTGACATCCTTGATTGAACCGCCTCTCACCACCAAGCTTCCCGTTGAACTCCTTCTAGAGGTCACAGCATACCTTTCTATCCCTAAGACTTTTACTACATCTCTCACTAGCCGCGGTTTACATCACCGCCTCAGCCGTATCATCGACTGGGAGATTTCCAAACTGAGCGTGTACACAGCAGAGAAGCTGCTCTTCAACCTTCTATTATCTCCTCTAAACAGCCCACATGGCACGAACCGTAATGCAGCTGTCTTCAAATCACTCTTCTGCACGTCGCATCTACGCAATGTAGTCGCTGTCCGTATTGAACCATGCAGGGAATCTGTTTAGACAGTGTTAATGATTTGGCCGAGCGTCTGGCATGACTATTGGCGGAAGTCTCCGAAGAACAATCAACAGCTAATTGCCCTAATGTTCATTATATCTTTACCTTTCTTAATTACCGCCTGGAATCAAACCCACAACATTTCCGGCGTGTTTTCCTTGCAGAACTTGCCCGACCCATCAAACCTGCGTAGCAAGCGCTTAAAGCTGCGAACTTTCTAGTACTTCGTATCCTAGGCAGGAATGGTTGGACTCCCGTGCACCTACTCATTCACTGGGTTGTCGAACTTGAGCTCCGGCATAGCACCCACTTTGGGGCGGTTTAGGCAGTGCTCGACACCCCGATGCTTCGTGAACATCTCGGGCCTCTTATAATGAGTCTGGGCAATGGGGGGTTAAATTTTACGGCCTTTCTCTTATATTCAAAGCAGCCTCCAGATAACGAAGCTGCCGCCAGGCTTCTAAGGCTCCTGCTAGACACTCTCGAGGATTAGATAGCCCAATTGAGTGAAGGGAAAGCATTAGCGAGCTTTCGTCATTACTCCGGGGGGCATTCAAAAAGGCTGTTGACACAGCTGCCTGTAGCAAAACGGTCGAGGGCAGCCGGTAATTAAGGGTTCTGAGGGCCTGGTTAAAGGGTCGTGACAGGCTTCTACCTGCTCAATTGCCATCATTTGGATCAATATGGTGAATGCTGGAAATCTTGAAACTGTGAAGGAATTTATCATTCACTGCTGATCGGTTGCCCGGGTTGTATTTCCAGAAATTTTTTCCCCGTGGGATAGATGCGAGGTTGAAAATATTGATCTTGTTATCTTGTTGACTTTCTGGATTATTCGGTTAACCAAACACCACATCAAAGTGGGCCCTTGGAATGCTGTGAGTGGTGCTTTTGAAATATACCTCAAATTACAACTCCAATATTTGTGGCTGCCGAACACATTCCAAATTCTTAAACCCCAAAGTTTCGTCCCAAATCTGGAATATATGCTATATTTTCAAAATATGCCTAGTAAATCGAACGGGTCCCAAATAGAATATCAGAGTTGTAGTGCTTTAGAAGAATCTTGTGAGCAAGTATTCAACAAGTTGGACTACAAAACGTCTCATGAAGCGGAGTTTTACTGAAAGGTGGGTATACTAAATGGCCAAAACGCAAATTACCAATACGAAAAGGGCAGAAGTGAACGGAGCAGCACACAACACCACCACTGCAGAACAATGTTCAACATTCTCCTGCCCCGCATACAATAACCCCGTAAAATCGAAGTCACCCCATATATACACTCATCCAATTAACTCCTTCTCCAGCCCCCTTCCCTTCCCATGTCAACATCCTTTACTTGAGCTCAAACTCAAGCGGCGCACAATCTGCAATCCCACTCTTAATCAGATATCTAAGATGCGCCGCAATATCCATAGAAATTAATCCGTTGTCGGCGGTATTACCACCGAAATTGATACCGCCTTGAAGAATATTGATATCCGATGCCTTACCACCGTCATTCGTAATATGGTACTCCGGGCTCACATGTTGGTAACCCATAAGCATCAGCGGTAGCCGTGGCACAGGATCATCCATATGCGTGACTCTGAAATTTCTTCCCTGATTCGAAATGAAAGTACACAGTTTATCGTTTCCTATTCTCGGGGAACCATAAGTGTATGCTGTCACATCGTACCCTTTATTTCGCAGGTCTGCAGCGGCGAGTTGTGCCAACGCACCGCCGAGGGAGTGGCCCGTGGTGACTATGCGGTATGTTGGATTTGCCTTTTTGAGGGCTTTCATGGTGGAAAGGATTTCGGCCGCTTCGTCCATGTATGCCGAGTAGAATCCTTCGTGAACCTTGCAGTCAGAGCACCATGAGATGCCCTTTAGTCCAGCATCAAAGTTGGTGAGCCAGTTCCGCACGCTATGAGAGCCCCGGAAGGCAAGAACTATGGATTTTGTTGTACGGTCGAGTGCAATAATTCCGGTTGTATCCGCAAACCCTCTGATATCTGAGTCAGCTGCGTCTTCTACAAGGGCAGCGGGAAAAAAAAGACGTACTCGGCAAACTCAATTACCGTTGTCACGGTGTTTTTCTGTATTGTGGGACAGATATTTCGTGGACAAGTTACTTCCGTACCCGGGACGTGATTCGGATCACAATATGCTGCTGCCGAATACTCTGCAAAATATAACAGGTCCGGCAGTAGGCTCGGTGGCAAAGCTGTGAGGATTTAATGTCAACATTGTGGGGTGGTGGCTGTGGGCTGATGACGTACTGCCACTGATGGTGGAGGGCCATAGGGCATTCTTGACCTTGTCTACAGCACCCTTGATGTCGTCGACCAAACTGCTTATGCTGAAGGGCACCGGACGTGCTGCCACAGATCCAATCAGGCTCACGCCCACTAGCCCTATTGCTAGGAGGTGTCGTAACAATACCATTTTACAGAGTGATAGACAGGCGCGTAAACAAAAGACGCAATAAACAAACGCGAATAATGAAAGGCTGCTCAGGAACTATGTCTGGCAATATCGAGTGAACGAGTGAGAGCTACTGAGAAAAGGAGAGACAATGCGGGCAATAATGAAAGGACTTGCACCACGACCACGGCGAATTCATTGATGCCAAAAATCAGCAGCGGGCTGAGTACTTAAGAAGTACTCTACACGTTGCCAAAGTTCAGGTATCCCTCCCCATATAGACCGACTATACTGGTAACAGTAATACTTCCTTGAAACCGATTCCACAACGGGTCCGCGGTTATCAAAATCCACCCCTAAACGCTTTATTCGGCTCCCTCCAGGTACGAGCTCGGCCTGCATGATGATATTCAGGGTACAGTTCTTGGGGAAGCGGCGGGTAGAGCTGTGAGAGGTAGGTAGGGGATTTCATCCAATTCATCGATTCGTTGTTAATTTATGGAGACGCTTTGGAGGGTGAGACAACGCGCCTATCACAGTTCTCCCTCGCATGTAGCACAAGCTACCACTTCCTCCAAACCCCTACAGAATGTGGAACGCAATGCAGTGATTGGTTGCTTTGACTTCAACCCTCATTATTCGCGGTCCAAATTAGTACAAGGGTAACGTACTCGTCTGTAGCGAGCATTAAGATACAAATCGGGCGCCCAAAACGATACCTCTTTTGTACGAACGGAACCACAAGTAGCACCCTTTATGTTCAAACAAAGGCAACCGTCAAGTGAGTTTGAATTCCGGAAACGGCAAAGTACAACGTGTTCAGAGGGGGCTTTTGGCTGTTGAGCTATCCAATTACCGGTGACAGGCTTCTAACGATCCTCAAAGTAATGTACGAACCGCTCGTCAAAAAAAAAGCAAAAATAACGAAGCGAGGATACCTAGTTATTGCCAAGGATCCCCTGGATCGTAGCAGATTATGAAGACCACAGACAGTCGCTCTATATCGACCAGTGCTCAGTAACCGCTGGCCAAAAGAAAGTCCCAATTCATTCTAAGGGGGAATAATAGGAAGATTTAGCCTATGGAATTTTCAATCAGTGCTGAACTTCACGGTAGAATGGTGAGATATGTAGCCCTGGCTGAATATCCGATGATAACTCAGTTGTTCGATATATCATGGGATGCTTGACATCACATATCTTCTTTTTTCTGTGCCTATGCCTTTGCGCTAGTACAGTCCGTTCGAGTTTTCTATTTTTCTTTAATCTGCTCCAGCTTTGCTTTGTGCCCCACACTGCCAAATTCGCTTCAACATCACTTTCTCTCTCACCACATCACTCGTTCCCCCCATTCTCTCACTTGGGCCTCTGACTCTCACAACACTTCAATATACTCCTAAAAGTACCCCAACGCATCCAATTCCCGCGGCGAGAATGCATCTTCCGCCGTTTGAACCACTTCACAGACTTCGTGCTTCATTGACGATATATGCCCTAATGTGTGCGTGCTATCTAGGCCCTCCTTGAAACCCCCATCTTCCTCGAAGACTCCAGCCCGACTCATCCACACTAGTCGGGAAGCTTGCTGGAAGCTATGCCCGTTGAGATTCTTGAGTTTACGACAGCCGGATGTTCGTGGGGGTTTCAACGACGGTTGATCTTCTAGGAACGGGACTCCTAGCCTCCCGACAGGTAATAAAGTCCCACAAAGGGTGTTGTTACGAAGCCCCACCAGGCTCGCATAGATGAACCAATCTTACGGATATTTGTGAGGCCGCACGCTATACTAGTGGACATTCGAAAAGAAGCAATGCAGCCGCTCATCCAAGGTTCCACAGGGCTGGGAGTCCATTCAAGCGTTTCGGCATCCTAGTAATCCTGTTCACTGTCCCTGGTTCAAGCTCCTATAGAGCCTGCTGCTGCTGAACGATGACATCTTTAGCTTTCTCCCCGAATCTTTCAAGTAAATAGGTTGCTGCGGAGCACGGCAATCTCCTCGCTGCCTGCCTCAGATATTACCTACTCATAGGCCTCGACGGCCCAGAAATACTTCTTCTGGAAGAATTCAATTAGGAGGCCCAGACTTTCCGACTTGTTTATGCTGCCCTGTTTGTCAATGTTTGCGGTGTGAACCATGGCGATAAACAGGTGCACGTAAATAGAATTATCCTCGCCATACTAAAGGTTAACTAGCATGGGACATTTGTTGATATCTCCAAGGAATTTCTTGAACCTTGAGTACTTGTATAGGTGGGTAGCACTCGTCATCGAAAACCCGCGAGCCACGTGACATGTTAGGCTAGGGTTATAATGGCTTTCTCGCAAAGGAATTTAAGGCCTTTCGTCTGGGTGTGGGCGGCGGCCTCTTCGATACACGTTCAGGGTTTGAAGTCCCCGCCTCGCCGCCTTCGTCCAACTTCCCTGCTATTCCCTCCTCTTCTAGATTTGATCGCTAATATGTACTACCTCAATGGTTAGCTTCATCCGTTAGACTGCTTTTACTTGTCCTCCCAACCAGTCGAATGAAACTTCAGAAGTTAGAGCGAACATCCCGAAAACATACAGCGCAGTGCGACTCATCATTGGTTGTATTAACTTCAGCCCTCAATATCCGCGCCCCCCAATCAACGCCCTAGTGTAACTACCCCCATGGACCCCCCCTCAACGCGCACCCTCCTCTCGTCTCTTATCTCCCAGCTCTCAGCCCGCACTCCAGACGTATCCGACATCGCCAGCCTCCCGCCGAAACTGCAGCAGCTCCTGCTGAGTCTCCATTGCCTCCTTCCGTCCACACTTCTGCCAGCACTGGACCTCCTGGATCGCGGGTTGGTGACACGGTGCATTCGCGTCGGCGCGGATGTGGGAGCACAAACATCATCGACAGATACGAGACAGCCGCATTCAGTCTACTACGTCCGATCGACAACCCCTCCTGATGCTGTAAAAGGAAACAAATACGCATCCTCAACTGCACGCTACGAGGTCCGCACCCAAATTTGGAACTGTACTTGCGCTAGCTTCACGTTCGCTGCTTACAACAACTCTACTGCTACTGTTACTAATGCTGAGGGGCCAAGTATATGGGGAGGCTGCAGTCTAGATGGAGCGCCGCCGGCATGCAAACATCTCGTTGCGTGCGTTCTAGCTGAGAACTGCAGAGGGTTGTTCCAAGACCGAGTGGTGGAGGAGATGGTGGATGAGAATACGATGGCCGGGTTGGCGGTGTTGTGGGATTGATTACTGATTTGACCATTACTGCCGGGGAAGAGGGTATCTTGATACATACGACGATGCTTAGAGGCGTTTTTGAGTTTGGGATACACATTGGTTGCAGGTGTTACGCTGATACGACTGGCTTCCATCGTCCAGGCACACTGCTGAACACGAGGGTAAAGGTTACGATATATGCTACCCGCCATGGCTATCAACGTCTCTCCTATGTACCGTTCCACCTCCGTCGTACGACTATGAATATTACCTACTTAGTACGGTAGTCTACCATGAACAATCCTTTATTCGTACAAGATACAATATGTGCAGGCATGATACGACATTTGTTTGAGCACACCGAAATACAAAACAAAAAAGTACTTTGAGGTATGGCACTGTACGTGCATGTATGCAGGCCTCGTGGATTACATTTAATGTCACATCAATAAAACAGTTTTGTCCATTTTGTTCTTTCTAATCAATTCCAATATTATCTCAAACATGACACTCACTATGTTACGATATGGAAGTTGGGGAGAACCGTGTGCGTGTATTCTATGGTACAGAGAAGAGGAAAGGAAAGGAAAAAGACTCGAGATATATGGGTGAGACATCAGCCCCTGTAGCAGTCACCGTGTATCAGATCTGTAACATATCTCCGGCACAAGTATACCTGTAACACACTACCAGTGGCAAGAACCGAGTGACCCTCTATGCATCTTTTCTTCCCTATGTAACCTCATTCATAAAACTCTGGTTTTCGTCCCCAGTGTATTTCATCACTCACAAGCTTGCTCCTCAGACACGCGAAAAAGCAGCTAGCACACGAGCGCACATTTGTATATACGAAACAGTAATGAACTCATTGAGTTGCTACCATTTTGCCACTAAAACACCATAGAAACGCCTTCAGTTCTCCACAAATAATTGAGGTTCATTGATATCATATCAAAAATCATTGCTTTTCACAACCCATATGCATGCCAACCAACCAACAAGACACCCGACACCCAGACAAAAAGGAAAACCCAAACGAACCCACAAATACACCCAAGACATCCCGTTCCATTTCACGTAACTTATGCGGGTTTACACCTCCAGTCTAGCAACGCCGGCAGCAGCATCACCAGTAAGATCCTTACCAGTCTCATCAGCAGCGCTGACCTCGATTGTCGACAAAGCCTGGGTGAAGTCCTCGATTATGTCATCAATGTGCTCAATACCGACAGAGACACGAATAAGATCCTTAGTGACACCAGAGTTGAGCTGCTCCTCTTCGGTAAGCTGCTCGTGGGTGGTGGAAGAGGGGTGGATGACGAGGGTCTTAGCATCACCAACGTTGGCCAAGTTAGATGCCAACTTCAGACCATCAACCACAGTGACACCAGCCTTCTCACCACCCTTGATACCGAAAGAAAGAACACCACCGTATCCACGCTTGAGGTACTTCTTGGCCAAAGCGTGGCTAGGGTGGCTCTCAAGACCTGGGTAAGAAACCCATGCAACCTTCTCGTGCTTCTCGAGCCACTTGGCGAGGGTAAGGGCATTGGAGACGTGGCGCTCGACCCTCAAACTGAGGGTCTCGAGACCCTGAATGAGCTGGAAAGCACCGAAGGGGTTCAGGCAGGAACCAAGGTCGCGGAGAATCTCGACACGGACGCGGATAGCGAAGGTGATGGGGCCGAAAGTGTCGTAGAACTTGAGTCCGTGGTATCCCTCGGCGGGCTCATTGAATTGAGGGAAACGCTTGGCGTGTTTTCCCCAGTCAAACTTGCCGGAATCGATGACTACACCAGCGATGGTGGTTCCATGACCTCCAATCCACTTGGTGGCGGAATTGACGACAATGTGGGCACCTAAAAGAGTTTTCATCAATACCCTGGCTGCCAGAAGTCTGGGCGAAGATGCATACCGTGCTCAATAGGTCGCACTAAGAATCCTCCAGCACCAAAAGTGTTGTCTACAACCAATGGAACACCCTTCTCCTCACACACCTTTGCAATAGCCTCGAAATCGGGAATATTGTACTTAGGGTTACCAATAGACTCAATGTAAACAGCTTTGGTCTTATCGTCGATGGCAGCCTTGATATCCTCGGGGCTGTCGCCGTTGACAAACTTTGTGGTGATACCGAATCGGGGGAACATAACCTTGAACTGGTTGTAGGTTCCACCATAGAGGTAAGAGGTGGAGACGATGTTGTCACCGGCGTGAGCGAGGGCGGCGATGGCCACTGAGCTCCACGATTAGCTTGCTTCTATCATAATAACCCAAAAAGTCGAAGACGTACTAAACTGAGCGCTCTGGCCCGAGGAAGCAGCTATAGCAGCAATTCCGCCCTCCAATGCGGCGATTCTCTTCTCGAAGACATCGACAGTGGGCTATGGCAAACGTTAGGATTATCGCCTAGAAAGACATCCAATTGGTGTATGTACGTTCATAATACGGGAGTAGATGTTGCCAAACTCCTTGAGTCCGAAAAGGCGAGCGCCATGTGCGGAGTCATTGAAAACGTAGGACTATCCATTCTAGTTGTTAGCGAATGATTCCCCCAAATCCAAAACCAATCAGTCGCTGAATATGTACCGTAGTTGCGTAGATAGGAACAGCTCTTGCGTTGGTGGCCGAATCCACCTCCTGGCTGTGGGATGATGTCTCATTAGCCTCCCATGCCTGCAGCTAAAAGCAAAATGACATATGGGGTGGGGTAAAAAAACCGTACCCAGCGTGCAAGCAAAGAGTCTCAAATCGCGACATTGTCAAAGTTCAACTGCAAAAGGTAGAAGGCGAATTGGGTATATGGATCAAGAATTGGCAGGAAAGCTGTGGATGGGGAAGAGGAGAAAGACCAGCGGCGGGGAGCTAAATAAAATACCAACCGCTCTCCAGTGCACTTGCACTGGAAGCCATCGGCTGAGCACGCAATTCGGCCCTGGTCGCACCTTTTCCCCGCAGCTGTGCCCGATATCTAGATGTCTGTTTGCTTTTTCTTCGATATTTCGCTGGTTTTGACTGGTCACTAAACCCAAGCCAAATGCACTGAGATGGATATTCCAAAAATGTTCCTGCAGTGGTAATCTGTATGCAAGCCAATTTGTTACAAGCATGCACATAAGCTCGCCGGCGTATTCTCGGTGCTTTAAGCCTCCCGATGTAGGGTTAGGGCTGATAAATTGTTTTTTCCGACCTCAAGGCTGCGGCTGACGGTTCACAATAAATATAGGCTCGTAAAAGCGGTCCCGATCAGGCATTTCAATACCGAGTTCGGAGGAACACGTACCCGCTGCAGTGAGGAGTGCCGATTTAGAAAGAGTAAGAATAGATCCGACCCGAGATTGAAACGCTGTACGGCCACCTATAGTTACTCAGTGATGGGGAACAAGAAGCACAAGTTCATGCAGGCAGCTCTGAAGGTATGGCAAGGGAACTGTTATACCATTTTGGATATTCATCTCTGGTCACGCCTTGTCACGCTAAGTTCCGATTCAAGATAATAAACTCAATAGATAACCATACGATCACATACGGTGAGGGAGCATAGAATGTATCTGTATCAACCTAATCCCCAGTACTATCTCCCGTATGATATTGTCTAGGTAATTTGTCTGCCGATAAATTACGGGGGTTTGGAATGTATTTTTCTATACTTTATTCTCCACAACACTCGTTGATAGGACATCAAAGTCTCCATTATCGAAGAGTAAGATATCTATGCCGTTTTGGGAGCTTTGAGATAGAATTTCTTCACAATTTGGTTGAATATGAATTAGATGTGAAAATTATAGAAGTTTGATGAAACTCATTCACAGCTAGAGGTTGTACAAGTAACCTCACTAGGAGCTTCGGGGTACTTAGCTAGAAGGCACGCTGCTTCACAAGTGGTGTTAATTCGTTTATGATCTCCTAAATAGACCCTTCTGCCTTTGTTTTCGTCTCAGATTCCGCAAGTTCCCGGGCTATACGATGCTTTGTCCAGTGTAGTAATTCTCTGTGATTTTCAGTACGATAAATGTGCTTTACGTAGGGTTAGGGTTGTTGTTGTGTTTTTTTCGACCTCAATACTGCGGCTGACGGTATGCTATAAATACCAGCTCGCAAAGTGTACCCGATCAGGCAATTTATACTGAGTTCTGCTGCGGCACGGAAATCACCGCCGTATAAAAAAGGTAGGACATCGTCAAGTGGCTCACTGATATTTAATGTTACAAGAAGTTAAACAATTTATTTTCCAAGGTACGTGCAAAGACTTACGTTGCCGTGCATCCGCGCTTATGATAAGTCCAGCACAGAATCTATTTCCAAGATTAAGTACATCTGAGGTGATCTAGGAACGTTCTTCGGTCGGGCAATGAGGAGTGGCGTTATGGATCATGGACCTTCTTCATATGAACCGCAGCCACATCTACCCACGCGGGTTCTTCAGGAATAGCCCCATTCCATTCGTAAAATAAAAGCAAGCAAGACAACTGCGGGTTTCGGTGCCGGAGTCATAAGTGGTCGCCCCATGTTGGTAAAAGCCATTCTGGTTTTACGCAACTGAAAATTGTGGACATGACCGCAACGTATCTTCGACACGTCGGACGTTGACATGGCGGTTCTGCAGTACGTACATAGTTGTGGCGGTGAATTGAAGACTTGGGTTGGTTACCGTCCACAACGTGAGTGACCACGATTCGTTGGATCGTGCAAGTCAAGTGCTGCATGCTAGTAGTTATCTGCGGACTGTGCCTCTTCTTGGCAATCAGCGTCACGCCGAGCGAAGAAGCTGTCGACTATCTCAGGCTGCTTTGTGTCGGTGGATTGGCAAGGAAAAGGATACGAATGAAGGATCGTAAACTTGAATGACAGCATGGGGCGTGGCAGTTGGTGGAGAAGCAGGTACATCTGCTGCTCTGTTCGTTAGGTTTGCGTTCACCCTTCGCCCTCTCTCTCCCCCTTTCCCTCTCCTTCTGTTTTCTTTCTTGATTCTTGGATCTTCATAAAAAGACGATACCTGATTGTAAGGCGCGCAGTAGCCAGTAAGTAGAACATCCCCGTCGCAGATATCTGATCCTTGTCTGTTTAGTACGTCATCTAACCTACGACTGGCTGAATCCGTTCCAACCTGCCGCAATCTTGATCCTCTTTCGATACCTCTCGGTTTTTCTACCTTAAGCTCACCTCTTCCTCGTTCATTAACTTCGCTCATTCACCTCACCATCCATCAAAGTTTCAATAGCATCATACTATACCAACCAACAATAACACAGCAAAGCTGGAGATCACAATCAGCATGAATTTTATCCTTCCGTTACGAATCGCGCAGGCGTATTTCCCCGCCCCCGCACATGCATGTAAAATTTTAACGATTCATAGGCTTTTTGCGCTTTTTGTCCTCGGTCTCGCTGGGTACTGCGTCGATGCCCTTGGAATTTATCCTGAGGCTGGGTTTCTGGTGTTTACCGTATGCGATTTCCCTTCCTTCATAGTGCATACCTAGAGGGATATATGTGTGTCCGATGATACTTACCAACGCCGGATTTTCCTGCGCTTATTAGAGTGTGTGGACATTCATTGTATTGGCCTACCTTCTATTGACGCCAATGTACTATCCCCAACTACACAACCGCTGGTTCGTCGTTGGATCCGAGGCAGTCACGATGATCTTCTGGTGAATATTTCTTCCTCTACATCTAGCTGCTTTCACTGACCTCTCCACCAGGTTCGCTGGATTCATCGCTATTGCTGACAGCACCAAGATCAGCCGCTTCAAGTGCTTTGGCGCTGGCTGTCGTGTCTTGGATTGCGCCAAAGCCGCAGCGGCGTTCGCATGTTTCTCATGGCTCGCCTGGTCCGCGACACTCGCCTTGATTATCCACGCTCTGATTGAGTACCGCAAAGGAGGGCACGCTGTAGATCCCGACGCAGGTAATGCTACCACACCCAATACTACTACAGGAGCCGAGCACAAAAAGGAGGGATCCGTGGGCGTGCTGCCGGCTCCCAATAATAACGATCAGGATATTGAAATGCATGGTGGTGGTGGGCAGAAGCAGCAGCACGAGCATGAGCTGAACTTTCCCGAACCGGTTCATCAGTATACGAGTCAGAATCCCCCGCAGCAGCAGCAGAACGTGTACGGACACCCTCCTAACGATCATGTGTCGGTTGTGGCGATTCCTACCCCGGTGGATTTCGGCGGAAGGAACTAGGGGTGCTTTCTCGTCGTAGGTGGGGGACCTTTTCTTAAAAAAATTCGTTACGCATGACACGATACCTTTGCTTTTTTCTCTTCGAATCGTATTTTTCCTAGGGTATCATTTGTCTCTTTTTTTTCCCTTTGCGTTGGTGGGAGGCCTTTTTTTTAAGCAAAGTTGGGAATCTGGTATACGGAGTTTCTGGTGGCTTCTAGCTTTGATAAAGCATAAATTTCAAACAGCGTGGGAGGGTGCGAAAATTTGATGTTTTGAGACGCTATACGCCGTTTTATGATGTGGTATACTGGTTTCTTCTTTATAAATCATCTTGTGATATGTATTCATGAGATGTCACTCTTCATTCAATAGTGACCGGCCAAGTGTAACATGGCGCTAGAGCAGACACCATATATATTCGGTATTTGGATTTGGAGGATGGATAGCATAGTCTGTCAGGACGACTTGCTAGGATTTGGGCTAAGCGCCAGCTTGATAAAACCCGTTGATAGTCAATTTTTATGCTGTTTATATTCTGCAGGCCTCGTACGTACTAGATGCAACAACTCCTCGAAGGTGGTGAAATGCATCAAAAACCGATGGTTCATGGCTCCATTCCCATATCTCCCCACAACTTATTAGAATCTTAAAATCCAGCCTCTCTGCGACTTCTCCCTCCATCCTTCCTTTTACCGGTATCACATCACAAATTCAACAAGAAAAGTATTGTAGTTGTAAACCTAGACTATTGCCATCCGCCGTACCAACAGCTAACTAGCCAGCCTTGAGGCCTGATCTAGTGCCTCTCCTTAAACCCAGACACGAAAGATACCGGTGATATCGTACAAAAAGTTTTCAATCCACCCAGTCTACGCCTCATCCAATCCCCAAACAGAAAGCAGAAGAAACCAAGTAAGAACAGAAAAAACCTTATCAATCTTGTGACCAACAAATCAAAAGTCATCTCGCAAATAACTAATGCTCTGCGATTAACCCCTGCCCCACCGCAGAAGGTATTGCAAAATTAGAGCTCTGAAAGTATACCCCACTTCCACTTACTGCCCGCCACCGACACCAAGGTCTAAACTGGGAGTTCCGACGACGCTGGGAGTGCCATCCATAGGTGGAATGGTAAACAAATCTTCTCCCGTCGAGGAAGCAGCACCCACGCTTCCGCCGACATCTATCGTTGCTACCGCTGGAGTACGATGCTGCTCGACGCCCTGGGGTGTGGCCGGTTTGCTCGGCATATCATCAACGTTCATGAAATCCGCCATGATGGTATCATCCATGACGCCGATGGCGGCATCTTCTTCGTGGGTCTGGAATTCTTCCAGGAGGCCCTCGGGAGAGGTATTCATAGTAGGCATTGGAGACTCGGTAGGCGGTGTGGGGATATCGAGCTTGAACGTAGCGTCATCATCGAGGGTAGTTACATGCGTATGATCATCTTCCATTATTGTGTCGACATGTTGGTGCTGGTGATGGTGCTGGTGCTGGTGGATATCCTGCGCAAAGACACCTCCCATCTTGACGATTTCCTCCGCGGGGAGCTCGTATTTAACGACTGGCTGGGCTGTTACGACCTTGCGACTGGTGGCACGCTCAATCTCACGCATGATTTCATCAACACTGCGTCCGGGTCGAACAGGAGAAACAGGTCTAGCTGCTGCTGCTGCTGTTGCATCCTCCGAATCCGAGTCCCCGTCGAGGGTATGTGGAAGATTGAACCCAGGAATCAAATGCTCAATTCCAAGCCCTCCCCGAAGCTCCAATTCTCCATCTCTGTAGGTTGAGGTTGCCCGGATCTTTTCCATACGCTTACTGTGGGCTAACGCCAGCAGCCGAATCTCCTCTTCGGTCTCAGTCAGCATAGCGGTTGCGCTAGAATAGAGAGCCGCGAGAATTTCTTTAGGATCCTTTGGTTCTTTGGCTGGGTCATTAATCCTTGCCTTGGGCGTGGGGAATATAGGAGGGTCGAGTATTCCTTTCGTAACTTTCTCGAGCTCGCCGGCAAGGCCCAAACCAAGATCGACAGGCGTGATACGATTGATCGGGTATGCAGATCCAATGACTTCTTCCATCCACTCGTGATGCTGGGTGTATCTTGTCTGTGCGATTTCACGAGGCGAAAAGTGGTCGAGAATATCTCCCCTCGAGGTATCCTCCTCCTCGTCAATCGTCATGACGGGATCACCACCGACTGCACCCAATGCAGCCTGAGCGGCAGCTGCAGCAACGCTAGGATGAGGAACATTCGCAGGCGACGGTTTATACCGTTTGGCAGAAGGAGGAACTCCAGAAGGCATCGGGGAAGGACGTGGGCCGGTAGGTGTGTTATAGTAGGCGGCCTGAGGGTGAGGATGTTGTGGCGGACCACCCGGAACCTGAACTTGGTGGTGAGGCGGCTGTGGGGTTGTGCGCGCGTTCATTGGGGAGATGTGACGGTTGTGCTGCGGGGTCTGCGGGTGATGCATTAGGCCGGGCTGCTGCATTTGGGGCGGAAAAGCCTGCTGCTGCGGGTGCTGCTGCGGGTGCTGGCCTGGAACGGAGAGCATTGGCCAAGCGTAACGGTTGTAGAGGTTAAAATTAAGTGCCTTCAAAAGCTGTCCAGACTCGTAGAGATGTTTGACGGATTGTCGCAGTTGGAACGCGGTACGCACGCGGGGCGAAATTTGGAATCTTGTAATCGGCAGTTGGGTCTTAGGGTCAGCGAACGCGTAGTAAACTGTTGCTCGAGTCCGGTTAGATGCTTATGAGGCTGAAGGGTCGCGAGAACGCCGCAAGATCCTTAGGGTTTGCTTGCACGGCAACAGGCGAAGTCCCACAAGACTGCAAGTAAAGTTCGACGCTCTGTTGGATTGGTTCACAGAAAGTGAGCGTGACTGCACGTCAGAAAATCCGATCTGCGTGTATGTAATATAGAGTAGGGCGAAGTTGGGTATCGCAATTGGTTGGAGCGTTGAGGTGAGAATGCAGCAATGGAGAGGGTAACAGCCGCGGCGGGTATCGGATCTTGTGTAACAGATTACAATACCTTAAGTACCTGTAAGGTATAAAGCAATAAGCAATTCATGCACGATACAATACTTAAGTGATCATATCAACAAACGTAAAGCGTAGCATACAGTATCGGGGTCGGGTAGGGGGAGGAATGACATAGTCCTTTGCAGAAAACACAGCTCTCTTGCCCTGAATTTCAAACATATCCGTCTAGAGGAACTCTTCCATAGGACACCATATGAATAGCAGAACACCCATTGGAGGCTAATCCAACATTTCCCATCGGAATACTACACGCAATCCTCGGGATATCTAGGAGGTAGTTTTATTAACGCATCTGACGGCATGCTGGCAATATCAACAGCAGATAGAATTCTCTCGTGCAGACTGTAACATGATAAATAAGGTAGGAGCTTGGGTACCACGAGCTTCGCTGGACCTAGATTGTCCTTCATTAGCTGACGAATTTCTACGGGGTACTCAGCATGTGGGTGTGGGATGCCGCAATTGGTTGACAGGCATCGGGGCTATTGCAGATATTCGACCATTAGAGGGTTTTATTCTCGGAGTGTTATACTACACTCGAGACTAGAGTATTATAGTTTAACAGACTTCTTGACTAAAGAGTAGAAATCCGCTTGCTTTGTTTGATTGTTGGACCCATAGATGGGAAACGGAATCGTTCCCAGAATTGAATGCACAGTTCCGGTGTTTTGCTACTAAGTACACTCTGCAACCATCAACCACCATCAACCACCATCACTATCATCACCATCATCTCCAAACAGTTTTGCGCCTTTGTCGGTTTGTGTTTGTGGTAATGGTTCAGCAAAGAAAACGAATGAGAAAACGCGTTTAGATAGTGGTTGGGTTCATCAGTTTTTCCATACTCCACTCTCTAACTCGAATTGAAATTAAATTCCCGAATTGAACGAAACTTTCGTCCCCCTGTTATAGTGCTGTCAAGCTATCGTCATCCCGCGCACTCAACTCCACACTGCACACCCAGCTGGTTGTCTGTTGACATATTCTCCTCGCAATTCACTCACGTCAAAAGCCGTCCAATGCACCCGTGCTTACTTATCGTTTGCATACTTCCTGTACTTAATTCCGCGGTTACTCTGGATCTACATAGTGCTCTACATACTGTCTCAATTTCACGAAGTAAACCCGAATAGGTACGGTGGTCGCTAAATGGAATTCGTGAAAGCGCGAAAGGGCTGGCTGCAAACCCTGGTACCTTAGTTGCGCTTTTTAATACCTGCCTGACCTTTTTTTCGTTGTACTTCTCCTTTCTCCCTTCTCCGCGCGCCCACAATGGTTTCGGTCACACGTTCAAAGAGTAGAAGCAGGACGCCTCAGTAAGTTCTGTACAGTTATCCGTCATTTCAATTGAATTGTGTCAATTACCGATATAGCTGACTATCTCTCATTGTAGGGCTACTTCGGAAGAGACTCAATCACAACTTCGTGGGCGCAAATCCGTTACATCGCCGGTACCCCCAAAAGCTAATGGAGTCATCAAATCCAATGGAGTCATCAAATCCAATGGAACTATCTCCAACGGAGCCATCAAATCCAATGGATTCTCAAACGGCTACATAAACGGAGATACTAAGAAAGTTACTAAGGATCACAGAATTGACGACAGTGGTGTTTTCGAGTTTGGTGGAGTATATGGCACGGGGCTGGTAATGGTGTTCTTCCCGCTGCTCATGTGGTACATGTGGGTAGGTCAGGTCTACTACAACAGCCAATTTCCGTTACCAGAAAAGGGGCTGCCGTTTGGTGATTTCATGTTGGGTGTCGTAAACAAAGCTATGGAGGTAGGTGCCACGTTATGCAATTTCATGAGCCGCAAGACAACTGACTGATGTACGAACTGCAGTGCGCACGTCCTACGCTCAAAGCTTGGATCGTTTATTGGACATTCCTCGCGTTTCAATGTGTTCTCTACATCACCCTCCCTGGTATTTGGACCAAAGGCAACCCTATACCTCACCGTGACAACATTCGATTGGATTACTTCTGCAACGCGATCTTTGCCTTCTGGGTCACCGTTGCAACGACCATAGTGCTACATGTCACCGGTATCTTTCTGATAACTGATTTGGTGGACAATTTTGGTGCATATATGAGTGTTGGAATCTTCTCAGGCATCATCGTCAGCTTCATTGCCTATTTCAGTGCTATTGCCCGTGGTGCCGAACATAGGATGACCGGTCGCTTTGTCTACGACCTCTTTATGGGCGCCGAGCTGAATCCTAGAATCTTCGGCATTGTTGATCTGAAAATGTTTTTTGAAGTTCGATTGCCGTGGTTCTTGCTGTTCTTAATATCTATCGGAGTATCTGTCAAGCAGTATGAGACATATGGATATGTTACACCTCAGGTTTGCTTCTTCCTGTTGGCACACTGGCTTTATGCCAATGCATGTGGTAAGGGTGAGGAGCTTATCGTTACCACATGGGACATGTCGCATGAAAAATGGGGGTTCATGTTGATTTTCTGGAATATGGCCGGTGTACCCTTGACCTATTGTCATGGTGTACTCTATCTTGCACGACATGCTCCTTCCGAATATCAATGGTCTACAGCGGTCAATGTCGCTTTGTTTGTTTTGCTTCTCGTCGCGTACTACGTCTTTGACACTTGCAACAGTCAAAAGAATCGTTTCCGTCAGCAAGAAAGGGGTACCCTTATCCAGCGCAAGACCTTCCCGCAGCTTCCTTGGCAGACCATTGAAAACCCAACCTTCATCAAATGCGAGGCAGGTACCTTGCTTACTAGCGGTTGGTATGGGCTTGCCAGGAAGGTGCATTATACTGCGGACTTCTGCCAGTTAATGAGCTGGGGTTTGATTTGTGGATTTGGCAGTCCACTTCCGTGGTTCTTGCCTACTTTCTTTATGTGCATGATTTTGCACCGCGCCAAAAGAGACACTGACCGATGTGCGGCGAAATACGGAGAAGCATGGAAGGAGTATAAGAGACAAGTTCCATACCTTTTTATTCCTGTAAGTTCAGGTTTCCTCGACCGCCCCACGCTTTCACAAATAACCGTTCTATGCAGTACGTTTTCTAAAGCACAGCAATTCAAGCGGCAATGTTTACATGTAATTAAGAGTAATCATCACGCTCAGTATTAGGTCTTTCTTACATATTCCTTGTCTTTATCTTTTTGTAATATTGGACCGAACTAGGGGATTGCGAATACCTTTGTTTGATTAGTTCCGTGGTATAATTACGATTGTTTGAGGGCTGTATAACAGCTTTGAGAAGGCAATGTACTGAGTACAACTGTACGAGTGACTATTTAAGTAGGTAGTTTATTGTCGTGAGGTCAGTTTAAGCTCGGGATTAACATGGAGGGTGTGATTTTATTAGTGAAGGGGTTAGGGTTTTAGATGAATGAAATTCGTGTCATAAAGCACGAGCATTCTCCAGTCCCCGCGTTTTTAATCTATTCGGTTATTGCACGTCCGTGGTAGTATCACAGTCCTACAGTCCGACTGGAGCACTGACGTTTGTTGGTGGTTGTTGACTAACTTCAAAAGGTTGATCTTGTTTTCCCGATAGTGTGGCGTCCATACGCTATATGATGCATGCAACTGCAACGGACTGAAGTAACAGTCCATACCTCTGTAATGCTCCGGTTATCCAGGAAGGGATCTCAATAATGTATTCATACAAATAGCACTTAAGAAAGAAGTTCCTAGCAATAGGCTACGAAAGCACATTTTCGTTTCAACGTTAGCACGATACAATTTCAAGATACTACCGATACGTCCGAACAGCATCTCATCGGACGTCGGTGCGTTTCTCCGCCATCTGCAATAACTAAGCCCAATTAGTTGATATGCTTTGCATATACAAAACCTTGGAAATTATAACTCCTCCCCATAGGTGAAGTCATTCTCAGTAACCTGTGTTTCAAACCTAAACAGAAATCATGCCCAATACAAAGTCCTTTGAGTGCCGTTGGGGAATCCTGGGTCAGTTCTGCCATCCAGCCTCATAATAAATGGGGTACTAATAGGATTATTGATAGTCACAGGCTGGATTGCTGACGGTATACACCGTTCTCCGCATTTCATCAGTAGAGCTAGATTTGACAGATATTGCTGCCTTCACCAAAGACCTCCTCATCGACCCTTCCACTAGGAATGTCTCAGACGTAAAGCATATTGTGCAAGCTGCCGCCTCCTCAACCTCTGTTCAACGCGCCCAGAAGTTCCTGGAGGAGGTTGGTGCACCGTCGACAGCCTCTGCTTATGGCAGCTACGAAGAACTTGTTGCAGACCCCAATGTAGACGTTATTTACGTTGCAACTCCGCACTCCCACCACTTTGATAATTGTCTCCTCGTGCTTAGCGCTGGGAAACATCTCGTCTGCGAGAAGCCGTTTACTGTCAATGCGGCGCAACTGAATATCTTAATGGGGATCGCCAGAGGAAAAGGCTTGTTTATGATGGAAGCGGTTTGGACACGTTTCTTTCCGCTGAGTGTGGAAATAAGGGAATTGCTCAAAAGTGGGGCGATTGGGGATGTGAGAAGGGTCGCGGCGGAGTTGAATTCGCCAAAGGAACCATTGGAAGTGAATTTTTCCTGATGGCAAGCATTGGCTGGTGTGTTGGCTTATCCCAAGTGATTGGCGGGGCAATACAGGCTGATATACTGTTCGGTGAAGGTTAACCCTGATCTTGCTGGCTGTGCTTTGTTGGACCGTAAAATGCCTCTCAATACACCGGGTACTGACAGCATGAAGTTGGCATTTATTCTCTAACGTGGGGACATCAATGCCTCTACCACATCCTCCCCGCCTCAGAAAAGGCCACGTCTGCCCGCCATCGTCGGCACCATCTCCCGTTATGAGAAAACGGGCGTCGACGCCGAAAATGTCGTAGTATGCACCTTCCCCAAGTCGATTGGGATTGCCTCGAGCAGCTTCAGAATAGGCACCGAGCTGGCACTAGCAGTTCGGATTAGCGGGACCAAGAGGGAGATTCAAGTTGCGCATTCAACCTATCGGCCAGAATTTTTTACGATCATCAAGAATGGAAAGGTTGTTGAAAAGAAGGAGTTTCCGATCCCAGGGAAAGGCATGTTTTATAAAGCAGATGGGGCGGCGAGGGCGATTAGAGACGGGAAGAGAGTGTGTGAAACCATGCCGTTGCTCATCATGGAGGCAATGGATAAGGTGAGATACGAAAATGGATTTAGGTATCCTGAGGCTATTGAGAAGACGGATCATTAATAGAGCTACAAATCGTAAAGATATGAAAATGCTACAGTTCCAATGGAAAACTTCCTAGGCAATTCAGGTGAGCCATGGTTTGTTTGCACTGCTACACACGTCTGGGTATAAATACTATCAAATGGAAACCTGAAAGAGCGTTGGATAGAATTACAGCCCAAGGAAGGTTCGTCGCAGGGTATTTATATACCAGCTGTAGTCATTGTACTCTACAGGAAGTAACCTCGGAGTGGTCAGAAATGACTGCCCGGAGTTATTCCGGACAAGCGCGCCAACGAGTGTGCATTCGTGAGCAAAAGCCGGGTGAATTTATCACGGGATCATTTCGAGGGAAGAAGCTACCCGAAAGCCCGAACTCAGTCCGCTACAGCGCCCAGGAACCACAAATCGTCAATTTTCCCTCGAAAACAACAAATATTCCACCATCTTCAAAATGCTCGCTGCTCCCTGGAAAGCCGCTGGCTTCACGTACGGCATCTCCTCTCGCTTGCAATAGTCGTCGGTTCGTCGTCGCTAACCGGATTGTAGCTACAACAAGTACCTGACAATTGCTGCCCGCGTCATCCGGAAGTCTCTCAAGGAGGAGGTCCGCCTCAAGGCAGAACGCCGTGGACCTCTCGAGCTCAAATTCTCCAAGTGGGAGGTTGGTTTCTGATATTTTACTATATGCTGTGGAAGGAGCGCTGACTGGGGGAGCAGAACGGAAAGCAGGGAGAAGCACAGAATTTGAACAAGAGCAGCTAAAGTGCAATGGTGGGGGTTTTGAAATTGATGATGGAGCGATAGCGTCAGGGGTGGGTTAGATTCAGTAAAATCATTGTACATGAATTGATACTCTCTTATTATTTTTGTCGTAGTGTTTTTCGTTCTTGTTCTTGTCCATGCGGGTTTTTGTTGCCGGAGGATAGTAATTCCGCAATGCGCAACCGGGTCACAACAACATCATCCCACCCTGCTGTATCGCATTCCCGGCTCCCCGCTATTTGCTGCCCCACCTTTTAGGCTCCGGGCCCTGTGTGGTTTGGGGACAACGGATTATTGTTCGACTACCAAACAACAATTATGAGCGGACGAGACGGGAGTGGGGTTGAGCTTGGTACTACATCCCTCTTCCTCTTCTTGACTTGAAGATGCACACGTACTAAAGCTTTGTCACTTGTAGACCTCCAACAGCTCAACTTCAAAGATTCATTGAGATCGCCAATGGTCGAACAACATCAAGCCCCTTCGGGCTCGTTTCGCGATATCACAGAGGAGTTTATCGAGGCTTCGAAAAGTATCAGCGACTCTCTCCATCACTTGCCGGAGCCCCGAACGTTGACTCGGATCCATAGAGCTCAAAGTCGGTCAGCTTGTTCAGGATCCTCAATTTACGCTGTTTCAAGCCGTCGGCGCTTTGGAGGCATGTTCATGCCTGTGAGGATAGATGGGGTTGGGTGATAACGGTGCGCAGATCATGGATCCCAAGATGGATAGCGGCTTGTTGGAACCGGAGTATGAACTGTTTGACGCCTGGAAGCCACGACTTCCGGAGGAGATTATTGGGATTATGGACCGGTTATTGTGCAACGAGGTATGCCCTTCCTCTGGACATGAGTGGATGAAAGTTGATTTCTTTAGATGGCATGGCACCTTGGATCTGCGCTCTCGCAAACCCTTTTTGCGAGTCTTTATATCGACAAGTTGCTCTCTTCGTGTCCGGTCAGACTCCAGCAAGCAACCTTTGGAACACCTCGAGGAACTACGGAAGGACATGATCTGCTTCAGAATGTACTGAGGCCGTATTGCATTGCGGTGGTAAAGAGTTGTGCGTATGCGAATCGGCAGATTTCTAGTGAACACATCTACGAGGTCTGCGTTATCTTTTCGTCGACTACTGCAGTCGCTGATAGGTGTAGGAAGAGGACTTTGTTCCCCAAACATACGGGATACCATTACTCCAGGTTGTCGAATATAAAGATGTCGATGCCTTGATCGATTCTGGGCTAGAATGGTTGAGTGAAAAGGCCTCGTTCTCTAGCGAGATTTATTCGGCCCTCAGGAATCGGCTGTTATTGAGGAAGGCCTTGTTGAATGATTTCTCAAAAGAAGGGGAGAGCTATCATCTTGGAGCTACGCCTGGATGGACTGAAAGTTTGGGGCTCATTGTGGAGATGGAGAAGGGTCACGATTTGGGAAAAGATGTCCCGGATGCGTGGAGTATTAGCGTGCAGAGAAAACTGGCGAGTTCTGTACCGCCACGTCCGCTGGTGGAGTTGCCATTTGTAGAGGCTACCACTACGCTCAAGCAGTTGTGTACAGAGACCAGAGATATCTGTAAGATTCTTGATTATGCAGGTGCAACGAATACAATGGTGAGCTTCAACTTCTCAATACCATTGCCACAAGTCTGGATGCTGATTGACCACAACAGACATATTTTTTGAATTTTGGAGCGCGGCGGCCACCACCCCTACCATTTACACGTTCACTCATTCAGACGCTGTTTTTCAAAGACATGAAGGTCGTTGGGAAGCTTCCGGTAAAATGCATTCTCTTCGACGATCTCAAGGAATTGTGCAATCCTGCCGAAGAGCTCCTGGACCCCCGAAACGGCGAAGTTGAAGCCCCCCAGAGCTCAGCATTCCAGATTGCCAGAAGAATGGACTGGTTTGTCGAGCGAGCCGGTCGTGTATGAAACCTATAGTTATTTCCTTCACACGATGGGCGTGCTAACCATTGAAAGGTATATATCGACCTTTACCGCAACCTCTGCCAAAACCGCGCCCGCCTCCGGCGCATCCTCTCCAAATGCATCGCAGATTGGGATTCACTCCAAGTTGAAGCCGAAGAAATCGACTCAGAGCTATGCACCATCATCCAAGAAAAACCCGTCCAGATGCAAAACGGTCCCGCTTACGCCTTTCCACTATCAAGCTGGGTATACCACTACAAACTCCGACTTATGGAGCTAGTAACGCTCCTTGGGTTCGAACTGGATATCTTCCCACTGCATGAGTTCGACGGAATGTATTGGTACCTCCAATTCTACCTCAAGACCAGAGGGAGCCATATCGAGCGTATGCTCTCGTTTGCCAAGAACGAATCAAAAACACTGTCGCTCCTCAACTTCCATCTCCTCGAGGCAATGGCTATGCAGGATCTGGCGACGGCGTTGGTGTACCTCTATGCCGCGCTGGGACGATTCGGGTTGCTAGGAAGGCCAAAAGATCCGCTGGGGGATGAGGCGTTTAGGTATGAAGGCCGCATGAAGCCGTTTTTAAGTATGGGGGTTCCAGAAGTAGTGCCGTACGAATTCTTTCGGCAGATGGTAGACAACGTCGACTTGGATGTGCGTCTCGCCG